>RCMY010000239.1_pt1 | contig 51397 bp, 40 predicted proteins | sample 2041341 | NCBI WGS metagenome assembly RCMY01 (sample SAMN09708234, study PRJNA481090) | Marine sediment metagenome, whole genome shotgun sequencing project.
AAGAACTCGATCAAGATCATCGGCGACCACACCGACAAGTACGTCCAGGCCTACTTCCAGTACGACTCCAAGAAGACCGGCGGCGTCACGATCTCGCACCTGCGCTTCGGCGACTCGCCCATCCGCTCGCCGTACTACGTCACCAAGGCCGACTTCGTCGCGTGCCACAACCCCAGCTACATCACCAAGGGCATGCGCATCGTCCAGGACATCAAGCCCGGCGGCACGTTCCTGATCAACTGCCAGTGGGACCTCGAGGAGCTCTCGCATCACCTCAACGCCGAGGCCAAGCGCTACATCGCTGACAACGACATCCAGGTCTACATGATCGACGCCATCGACCTGGCCGCCAAGGTCGGCATGGGCAAGCGCACCAACACCGTCCTCCAGTCCGCGTTCTTCTCGCTGGCCAAGGTGCTCCCCGCCGAGGAGGCCCTCCAGTACATGAAGGATGCCGCCACCAAGTCCTACCTCAAGAAGGGCCAGGCCATCGTCGACGCCAACCACAAGGCCATCGACGCAGGCGCCACCGCCTACACCAAGATTGACGTCCCCGCTGACTGGGCTACCGCCGAGGATGCCCCCAGCGCTCTCACGCTCGAGGGTCGCGCGGCCGTCATCAAGCAGGTCAAGGAGCTTCTCAACCCGATCGACAACATGGACGGCGACCGTCTTCCCGTCTCCGCCTTCATGGATCACGCCGACGGCCAGTGGGAGCTCGGCGCTGCTGCCTACGAGAAGCGCGGCGTCGCCGTCGTCGTTCCTCACTGGGACGAGTCCAAGTGCATCCAGTGCAACCAGTGCGCGTTCGTGTGCCCGCACGCCACGATCCGTCCGTTCGCGCTGACCGCCGACGAGGCTGCCAACGCTCCTGAGAACACGCGCATGCTCGACGTCAAGATCCCGAAGGACACCGGCTACAAGTTCACGATGGCTATCAGCCCGCTCGACTGCATGGGCTGCTCCGTCTGCGCCGGCGTCTGCCCCAAGGGTGCCCTCACCATGGTTCCCCAGGCCGACGAGCTCGACCAGCAGAAGGTCTTCGACTACTGCGTCGCGAACGTGGCCGAGAAGAAGGAGCTCCAGGGCAACAACGTCAAGGGCTCCCAGTTTCACAAGCCTCTGCTCGAGTTCTCCGGCTCCTGCGCCGGCTGCGCCGAGACCAGCTACGCTCGTCTCGTGACCCAGCTCTTCGGTGACCGCATGTTCATCTCCAACGCCACCGGCTGCTCCTCCATCTGGGGCAACCCGGCTGCCACCGCGCCCTACACCGTCAACGCCGACGGTCACGGCCCCGCGTGGAACAACTCCCTCTTCGAGGACAACGCCGAGCACGGCCTTGGCCTCGCCCTCGGCTACAAGGCCGAGCAGGACCGTCTCGTGACCGCCGTCAAGGCCGTCGCCGAGAACGGCTCCGCTGAGCTGAAGGCCGCCGCGCAGGCCTGGATCGACGCCAAGGACTCCACCGCCGACTCCAAGGTCACCGCTGAGGCGCTCGTCGCGGCGCTCGAGGCTGACGGCTCCGCTGCCGCCAAGGCCATCGTCGCCGACAAGGCCTACCTCACCAAGAAGTCCTTCTGGATCTTCGGCGGCGACGGCTGGGCGTACGACATCGGCTTCGGCGGCCTCGATCACGTCCTCGCCTCTGGCCACGACGTGAACGTCTTCGTCTTCGACACCGAGGTCTACTCCAACACCGGCGGCCAGGCTTCCAAGGCCTCCAACATCGGTCAGGTCGCTCAGTTCGCGGCTGCCGGCAAGGAGATCAAGAAGAAGTCCCTCGCCGAGATCGCGATGAGCTACGGCTACATCTACGTCGCGCAGGTCGCCATGGGCTCCAACATGGCCCAGACCCTCAAGGCGATCGCCGAGGCCGAGGCCTATGACGGCCCGTCCCTGGTCATCGGCTACAGCCCCTGCGAGATGCACTCCATCAAGGGCGGCATGAAGAACTGCCAGGCCGAGATGAAGAAGGCCGTCGACTGCGGCTACTGGAACTGCTTCCGCTTTGACCCGTCCGCGGAGGAGGGCAAGAAGTTCACGCTCGATTCCAAGGAGCCGGCTGGCGGTTACCAGGAGTTCCTCATGAACGAGGCTCGCTACAGCAGCCTGACCCGCTCGTTCCCCGAGCGCGCCACCGAGCTCTTTGCCAAGAACGAGGCAAGCGCCATGGCTCGCTACCAGCACCTCCTCAAGCTCAAGCAGATGTACTCCGAGGCGTAAGCTTCGATAGCCTGACGTGAGCGGAGGCCCCGTACCGGAAACGGTGCGGGGCCTCTTTGTGTCTCGAGCGGTCGCTAGACTTCGATAACCCGCGACGCTTGGCGATTAAGCCTAGTTAAACCCAGCCGCTACCTGGGCAAACGTCGAGAGGGGCCTTGACGGCGCGCCATGTCCGCCTCGCAGCTGTCACAATCGTGGCTAACGACGAGACCCCATCACGACCAACATCGGAGGAAGCCATGGGCACGGCGGATCTGGTTCTCAAGAGCACTGCGGTCTTCACCGGCGACGGCAGCCAGCCCTTCAAGGGCGGCGTGGCGATTGCGGACGGGAGGATTCTCACCTGCGGAGACGACCGGCACCTCGCGCCGTTCGTCGGTCCGTCGACCGACGTCCGCGACTACGGAGACCAGCTCATCATGCCCGGTCTCATCGACTCCCACACCCACTTCGCCCAGGGTGCGATGACGACCGACCCCGACTTCTGCGTGAACCTCATCGATTGCACGAGCTTCGAGCAGTGCATGGAGCGCGTCGTGGCCTTTGCCGCCGCCCATCCCGACAACGAGTGGATTCTCGGCGTGCAAATCATCCAGTTCCAGTGGGAGATCCCCGAGATGCCGACGGCGAGGATGATCGACGAGTACATCTCCGATCGCCCCGTGTTCCTCCAGCAGGTCGACATGCACACGTACAGCGCCAACACCTGCGCGATGGAGAGGGTCGGCGTGACGCGTGACACCCCAGACCCCTCCGGCGGCAGGATTCTCCACGACGCTGATGGCAACCCGACGGGCGTCTTCTCCAACAACGCCGCCGCCCTCTTCCTCTCTCCCGTGTATAACCCACCGCTGGACAGGGCCAGGGAGTCGTTCGGCAAGACGGTGAGGCGAGCCAACAGCTTCGGCATCACCTCGGTCGGGGCCGTCCACCCCACCTTCGTGAGTCTCGACAATCCCTACGAGGTGTTCGCGGACATGAGCCGCAAGGGCGAGTTCCCGCTGCGGGTCTTTACCTACACCGACCTCTTTGACCTCGAGACGAAGACGCCCGACGAGGTCAGGGAAAAGTACAGCTTCCCCGGCACCACCATCGAGTGGCGCGGCTTCAAGGAGTTCATCGACGGCGTCTGCTCCGATCACACCGCGTGGATGCTCGAGCCCTACGCTAACGCCCCGGAGACCTGCGGCGAGCCTGCCGAGAAGCCCGAGCGCGTCAGGGTGGGCATTCTCAAGGCCTGTGAGCTCGGCTATCCCGTGCGCATCCACGCCATCGGCGACCACTCGATCCGCTTCGTGCTCGACTGCTTCGAGGAGGCCGAGAGGCTCTACGGCAAGAAGGGGCTGCGTCACTGCATCGAGCACAACGAGACGATCCAGCCCGAGGACCTTCCCCGCTATGCCAGGCTGGGCATCTCGCCGGCGATGCAGCCCTGGCACATGCTCCTCGACATGGCGGACCTCGCCAAGGACGCGGCCGTCGGGCCTGAGCGCGCGGCGCTCTCCTGGCCGCTCCACAGCCTTCTCGCCTCGGGAGCGAACGTCCATCTCGGCTCCGACTTTCCCGTCGTGGGCATCGAGCCCATGGAGGAGGTCTACGGGGCGGTCTATCGCATGCTCGAGGACGGTTCGAACCCCGACGGTTGGTTCCCCGCCGAGCGCATCACGATGGCGGAGGCGCTCAGGGCCTACACCTACGGCTCGGCCTATGCCATGGGACTCGACGACCGGCTCGGGACGCTTTCTGCAGGCAAGACCGCAGACGTCTGCGTGCTTGACCACAACCTCTTTACCTGCAGCTCCTCCGAGGTGCTCGCGACGCAGGCGTCGCTGACCGTCTTGGGAGGCCGGATCGTCTTCGAGGCGTAGCGGCCTCAGGCTCAGGCTCTTTCGGGACGGGCGTCACGTGGCGAGAAGCGCGGCGCCCGTCCTTCTCGCCACGTGACGAGGGGCGATGCTCCGCCGACGACACGAACCATTCATTGAATAGCCACCCGTATTGAAATGTCGAACGCCTAGATTGGAACGGCATCGGGGGGGGTCGTGAATACGGGTGGTCTCATTCATGGACATGGCTTGGTTCATCTATACGATTTCGCTGATGCTCCTCATGATCATCGCGTGCTCGACGTGCTTCATGGTGTGGGTGCTCACCTCGCGACGGGACTGGCTCGTCGCCGCGGCCGCCTTCGTCTGCTACGTGCTCGAGGTCTCGGTCATCTTCTATGGCGAGTACATGGGGGACAAGCCCTATCTCACGGGTTACTTCAATGACGGCCTCCAGTGGCCGTGGCTCACGATTCCCCTGGACGTCATCCTTGTCACCTTGGTCTGGTCATGGGCACGCGAGCGCGTCCACGCACCGCTCAGCAGGCGTCAGGTGGCCATCTTCGCCGTCGTGTTCGGTGTGGTCGCCGTAGCCGTCGCCCCGATCGGCAGCCTCACGGGTGCCTGGCGCAACATGCTCTTCTGGGGCTGGCGCGACCTCGGCGTCATCTTCTCGGTGTGGTTCGGATACTGGTGGTACCAGAAGCGCGCGTCAAAGAACGAGAGGGTCGACATCGAGCGCTCGAAGCCCTTCTTCAGGGTGGTCGCCGTCCTGTCGCTCGTCATGCTCTGCGAGGACATCTTCTTCATCATGATCTTCCATCCCGAGACGACGGCGGGCACGCCCCTCCACTCGTTCTTCTGGCACCTCACCGAGCGCAACATGACCGAGAACGTGATCGTCATCGTCTGCGCGGTGAGGACCATCATGGGTGCACGCGACCTCATGATGGTCTACGCCCAGCATCCTGCCGAGAGTTCGGGCGACCATGAAGCCGATCGCTACTCCTCTGACATCGGGGCGCGTCTGCCTCGTTTCTGCGACCAGTACGCCATCAGCCAGCGCGAGCGCGAGGTACTCCGTCTCGTCCTGCTCAAGAAGAGCACGCAGGAGATCGCCAGCGATCTGTTCATCTCCACGGGGACCGTGAAGGCGCACCTGCATCGCATCTATAGCAAGGTGGGGACCACCAATCGCCAGGACCTAGCGACGGCGTTCTGGAAGTTCTAGGACCGCCAGCGCGTCGGCCGTCTTCCAAGGAACACCAGGTCAATCCCTGTAATCGAGAATAACCCCACCTTGCGCGAAACTAACCTCCTTATGGTCTGGCCCTCCGCCCTGCCTTCCTCGACCATGGTCGCCAAGGGGACCCTGCGTCCCACATGACAACCATGGTCCGAAAGGGGACGCGCATGGCAGAAGAGGAGACGCCGACCTCAGCCGAGGCCGAGGAGAGCCACGAACTCGCGGTGGCACCGATCGGCAGGCTTGTCGGCAAGTACAGTCGCATCACGATGCAGGGCATGATCGCCCAGATCATCATGGTCATCCTCGAGGGCCTCATCATGGGCAACGGCCTCGGTGCCGAGGGACTCGCCTGCGTCGGCATCATCATGTCGGTCGAGTACATCAACCTCGCCTTCGGCAGCCTCTTCAGCACGGCCGTGCCGACCGTCGTCGGCAACGCGTTCGGCGCGGGAGACCATGACGCCGCACAGCACGCGTTCTCGCAGGGCTTCTGGCTCACGCTCTACACCGGCGTGATCATCCTCGTGATCTTCGAGGTGTTCACCGCCCAGCTCGCTACGTTCTTCGGCGCCACCCCCGAGATTCTGGACGACTGCGTCGCCGGCATCCGCACCTTCGGCGTGCTCCTGCCCTTCACCATCATGGGACAGATGATCACCTCGGTCATGCGCGTCGACGAGAAGCCCCAGCAGTCGGCGAACATCTGGACCGTCGCCGCCGTCGTCGCGATCACGTGGCTCGCCCTCTCCACCTTCGTGTTCGGCTTCGGCGTCGCCGGCGCGGGCGTCTACTACGGTCTCTCCATCGGCTTCATGTCCGTCGGCCTCTTCTGGTACTTCGGCAACCGCTCCGATCTCCACATCGACGCCAAGGACGCCAGGCTCGACTGGTCGATCTGCGGTCAGATCATCAAGATCGGCATCCCGTTCTTCCTGGTCCAGGCAGGAACCTTCATGTACAACACCGTCGCGAACAACCTCTTCGGCATCTTCGGCGGCGAGAACGCCACAACCTACCTCGCGGTCTTCGCAGTCATCTCCGGCTATGTCATCTACATCATCATGATGGTGGCTGAGTCGTTCGCCTTCGGCATGCAGCCGATCGCCGCGTTCAACGCCGGCGCCAAGGCCTTCGGTCGCCTCAGGGAGACGATCACCTCCTCGCTCAAGTACGAGATCGTCGCCGTCGCCGCGCTGACCGTCGTCATCTGGCTCGCTGCCTATCCCATCTGCTACTTCTTCAACCCCGAGGTCGCCGAGCTCGCCGCCGGCGCGACGCGCATCTCCATCGTCGCCTGCTGCCTCGGCTACACCTCGATGATGATGAGCACCTACTTCCAGACGGTCGAGAAGATCGCCCTCTCGACCGTGCTCGGTCTTTCTCGCTACGTCATCTTCTCCTGCCCGCTCATGTACTTCATCGGCTCAGCCATGGGGATCGAGGGAATGTGGTGGGCGCTCGTCGCGGCAGACGTCCTCACCGGCATCCTCTGCCTCGGCTCTGCCGCCTGGGAGCTCAGACGTCTCTCCGCACTCGAGAAGAAGTCTGAGTAGGGGGTCCGCGGGCGCCGGGGTGACCAGTCCCTCGGCGCCCCCGCGCTTCGTTCGCCGGGCACGTCATCCTCGTGCGGCGTCGCGTCCCTACGGCGAGGTATAGTCCCCTGCAATGGCCACGCGCACGCATCGCACGATTCGTCAGGGAGGATCGCACATGCACACCATCGTCGAGTCGGAGTCCACGCCCAAGGCCGACGGGTTCTTCATGCCGGGCGAGTACGAGGAGCAGGAGCGCACGTGGATGCTCTGGCCGCACCGCTCCGACGTGTGGCGCAACGGCGCGAAGCCGGCGCAGAAGGTCTTCGCCGAGATCGCACGCACCATCGCCCGCTACCAGAAGATCACCGTCGGCGTGAACTCCGAGGACTACGCCGCCGTCAACGAGCTTCTCGGCGAGGTCGAGAACATCCAGGTTCTGCTCATGGAGTACAACGACTCCTGGATCCGCGACCCAGGCCCCGCATTTCTCGTCAACGACGAGGGCGAGGTGCGTCTGTCGCACTTCCACTTCAACGCCTACGGCGGCTTCTACGACGGCCTGTACTTCCCCTGGGACAAGGACGCCTCGCTCGGCATGCAGCTCTCGCAGATCTGCCAGGTCAAGCGCTATCGCCCCGACGACTTCGTGCTCGAGGGCGGCTCGTTCAACTGCGACGGTCAGGGCACCGTGGTCACCACCGAGATGTGCCTCCTCTCGCCGGGGCGCAACCCCCAGTACACCAAAGACCAGATCGAGGAGAAGCTCGAGCAGTACCTGGGCGTCGAGAAGGTCATCTGGATCAAGGACGGCATCGACCCCTACGAGACCAACGGCCACGTGGATGACGTCGCCTGCTTCAGCGCGCCCGGAGAGGTCTGCTGCATGTGGACCGACGACCCCTCCCACAAGTTCTACCAGGCCTGCCAGGCTGCCTACGAGACGCTGAGCACCACGACGGACGCCCGAGGCCGCAGACTCAAGATTCACAAGGTGATCATGCCGAGCACCTCCGTCTATATGACCGCGGAGGAGGCTGAGAGCATCGACCCCGTCGAGGGCAGCCTGCCGCGAACGCCCGACGACGCCTTCGAGCCGAGCTACCTCAACTTCCTGCCCATCAACGGCGCCGTGCTCGTCCCGCAGTTCGGTGACCCGAACGACACGCAGGCCCTCGAGGACATCAGGGCGGCCTACCCCGACCGCGAGATCATCGGCATCCACACCCGGGAGATCATCTACGGGGGTGGCAACATTCACTGCATCACGCAGCAGCAGCCGAAGGCTCGCGTGAAGAGATAGCCGCTCGCGACCCGGCGAGCGGCCGACCAGGCGCGCACAAGGCCCAGCTCCCGAATTAAACCCCGATAAACCCACCCCCAGCGGACGGTGGGACACAATGACACGTGCATGACGTGAGTCCGAAGCCGGGCGAGGGGAAGCGCATGGCAGCAAGGAAGCTCAGGTTCAGGGACGTCATACTCTCGATCATCTGCGTCGTCTTCACGATCGAGGCCTGCGCCCCCGCTGCCGCAATCGGAAACTCTGCCGTCTTCTGGTGGCTGTTCCTTCTCGTCACGTTCCTCATGCCCTACGGCTTCGTCGTGGCGGAGCTCGGCACCACCTACGCCGAGGGCGCTGGGGTCTACGAGTGGGTGCGCGACGCTATGGGCCGCAGGTGGGCGACGCGCGAGGCCTGGTACTACTGGGTCAACTACTTCACGTGGCTCGCGTCTATCACCGTCCTCTTTCCCACGACCATCAACGGAATCCTTGGCTTCGAGATGCCGCTCTGGGTTGAGATCCTCATCGAGATGGCCTTCATCTGGTTCGTGGTGTGGACGAGCATGCAGGAGGTCGGTGACATCTCGTGGATCATGAACTCCGGCGCCATTCTCAACGTGGTCATGGCAGTGGGCATCGGCTGCCTGGGCATCTGGTATGGATCGACGCACGGCTTCGCCGAGCCGCTGACGCCGCAGTCCATGATGCCCGACCTCACCGACGGCAACGCGCTCACGTACCTCTCGATCATCATCTACAACTACATGGGCTGCGAGGTCATCGCCACCTTCGTGGACTCGATGGACAACCCCGAGAAGGACATGCCCAAGGCCATCATCGGCGGAGGCCTCACCATCGTCGCCGTCTACCTCTTCGTCTCGCTGGGCATCTCGACGGCCGTTCCTCACGACCAAATCAACCTCGACTCTGGCATCGCCGATGCCGTGGCGATCATGGCCGGCGAGAGGAGCCTTCCCTTCATGCTCGTCTCGGTGGGGTTCCTGCTGTCGCTCTTCGCCAACATGATCAGCTGGTCCCATGGCGTGAGCTCGGTCACCAACCAGGCGGCGAAGGAGGGGAACCTCCCGCGCATCTATGCGAAGGAGGATGCGAAGGGTCGCCACGTCGGGTCATGCGTCATGAACGGGATCTGCGCAAGCGCGCTCGTGCTTGCCAAGCCGCTCCTCGAGAGCGTGGGAGTGGGCGTCTTCTCCATCGCGCTCTCGCTCGACATCGTGTTCACGCTCGCGGCGTACGTGCCGATGTTCCCCGCCTTCCTCAAGCTGCGCGAGATCGACCCCGACCGCAAGCGCCCGTTCCGCGTGCCCGGCGGACGCGTGATGACGAGTCTGTTCTGCTGGGTGCCCGTCGTCGAGCTCGTGGTCTCGATCGTCGTGGCATGCATTCCCCTCAACGGCTCCGCTGACGAGCTGAGCAAGATTCCGCTGCTCATCGGCGTCGTCATCGTCATCGTCCTCGGAGAGGTCATCCGCCACGTGAGCTACGGCCGAGCCACGACGAGGGCGGAGATTCTCGGCATCGAGCTGCCCAAGGCCAAGATGGGACCCGATGTTGACTGGCGTCGCCCGCGCCGACCCCGTCGGCCGAAGTCTGGCGACAAGAACTAGGGGAGTTGCCGCCTAAGGCTCCGCCGTGTGTCGCGCAGGACGCTTTCGGCCCCGGTTTGTGTCGCACGATAGCTTCTTGTACAAAAACCTATCGCACGACACAAATGCGCGCTTGAGTTGTGTCGCACGATAGCTTCTTGTACAAAAACCTATCGCACGACACAGGCCTTGGGGTGGCAGAATGCGACTTCAGTCTCTGGCAAATGGCCATCTAAACCAGAATCTACGGGCGCGGTCCTTCTCGCCGGCTCGGCAACTGCTGAGGTTTATCTGGGGTATAGATGCAACTTATGAGATAAATAGCGAGAAAAACTGCATATAAAATGGAAAATATTCTAGTAATATGGATACTATCCATTCATCTGGAAATGATGCCGCCCACCGTCGCCCGAGCGCGAAAGGGGCGCTCCCCCTACCATTTGTCACGTCAAACAATTCGTCACGTCGGCACAAGCGATAGGAGAATCATGGCTGAGCCAACCCGCAAACCTCGGCGCGTCGTCATCGCCCTCGGGGGCAACGCCCTCGGAGACACGCCCAAGGAGCAGATCGAGCGCGTCCGCACCGCGGCGCCCGCGCTCCTCGGCGTCATCGACAAGGACACCGAGATCATCATCACCCACGGGAACGGCCCCCAGGTGGGCATGATCCAGAAGGCGTTTGCCATCTCCTCCACGAAGGACCCCAAGGTCCCGGTCATGGACCTCCCCGAGTGCGGCGCCATGAGCCAGGGCTACATCGGCTACCACCTCCAGCAGGGGCTTGGCGCGGAGATGCACAAGACGGGCAGGAAGTGGCACGTGGCCACCGTCGTGACCCAGATCGAGGTCGACGCCGACGACCCGAGCTTCCAGAACCCCACCAAGCCCATCGGCCCCTTCCTCACGAAGGAGCAAGCCGAGTCACAGGCCAAGCAGGACCCGACCTTCAAGTTCGTCGAGGACTCCGGCCGAGGCTATCGCCGCGTGGTCGCGAGCCCGCGTCCCCGCCGCATCGTCGAGTCCGACTCGATCCTCAACCTGCTCGACAACGAGTTCATCGTTGTCGCCTGCGGCGGTGGTGGCATCCCCGTGATACGTGACACCGACAACTACGGCTGCTACAAGGGCGTGCCCGCCGTCATCGACAAGGACATGGCAGGCGCGCTTCTCGGCGAGGACTGCGACGCCGACGTGCTCGTCCTTCTCACCGCCGTCGACCACGTGGCAATCAACTTCGGCAAGAAGAACCAGAGGGACCTCACCGACATCACGGTGGCGGAGGCGCGCAAGTACGCCGACGAGGGGCAGTTTGGCAAGGGCTCCATGGAGCCGAAGGTCCGTGCCGCCATCCGCTTCTGCGAGGGTCGACCCGACCGCGTCGCCATCATCGGGTCGCTCGAGAAGGCCCCCGAGGCAGTGAAGGGCGCCTCCGGAACCCGCATCCACTACTAGGCTGATTCACCCGGAGGGGAGAAGGCATGTCCATCACCACCAGGCCTGGTCGGCCCAGGCGAATCGTCATCTCGCTCGGAGGGCTCGCCCTCGGCGACGGCCTCGACCGTCAGCTCAACCGCATCCGCGAGGTCGCGCCGCGGCTCCTCGAGGCCATCGACGCCGACGACGAGGTCATCATCACCCACGGCAACGGGCCCCAGGTCAACATGGTGCAGCGCGCCTTCGGCGTCGCCGCGCCCGACGATCCCGCGGTTCCCGTCATGGACCTCCCCGAGTGCGGGGCCATGACGCAGAGCTACATCGGCTACCACCTGCAGCAGGCTCTCGGCGCCGAGCTGCACAAGCATGGGGGCCGGCGTCACGTCGCCACCATCATCACGCAGATCGAGGTCGAGCCCGACGACCCCTCGCTCGCCAACCCCACCAAGCAGATCGGGCCGCACCTCACCAAGGAGCAGGCGGAGGCCCAGTCCGCCCAGCACCCCGGGTTCAGGTTCATCGACGACGGCCGAGGCTTCCGGCGCGTCGTGTCGAGCCCTCGCCCCCGTCGAATCGTGGAGTCGGAGAGCATCCTCAACCTCCTCGACAACGACTTCATCGTCATCGCCGGAGGAGGCGGTGGCATCCCCGTGATCCGCGACTCAGACGACAAGGGCTGCTACGTGGGCATTCCTGCCGTCATCGAGAAGGACTACGCTGCGGAGCTCCTCGGCGACGACTGCGATGCCGACGTGCTCGTCTTCCTCACCGACGTGGACAACGTCTGCCTGGGCTATGGCACGGCGAGCGAGAAGCCCCTCGGCGACGTGAGCGTGCCCGAGATGCACGCCTATCTCGACGCCGGTGAGTTCGGCAGCGACACCATGGACCCCAAGGTCCGCGCCGCGCTCCGCTTCTGCGAGAACCGTCCCGACCGCATCGCCATCATCGGCGCGCTCGGAAATGCGCCGCAGGTCGTGAAGGGTGTCTCGGGAACCAGGATTCACTACTAGAACGTGGCGTCATGTGCCGTCGGCCCCCGGACCCGCATGGGCTCGGGGGCCGACGTCTGTCTCAGGCGCGCCAGAAGTCGGTCTTGAGTTCGTCTCGCGAAGACGTCCCGGTCTTCTTCATGATGTTGTGCACGTGGGTCTTCACGGTGCCCTCCGAGAGGAAGAGCTCGTTGGCGATGGTCCGGTTGTCCTTGCCCTCGAGCACCATGCCGAGGACCTCGCGCTCGCGCGCGGAGAGCTTGTGCGTGCTCGCGTAGGCGGGCAGCTGGTCCTCGATGTGGCTCGCGAGGTCCTGCTTCCTGCTCTCTCCCGTGGTTGCCGCGGCGGTCGGCGCCTCAGAGGCGCGCAGCTGGAGCTGGCGGACGGCCTTCCTGATGCAGAGGTAGGCGACGTAGAGCATCATCGCGTTCTCGGAGAAGTTCCTCGACGCGAGGAACAGCGTGAGCCAGCTCGACTGGCTCGGGATGGGCAGCACGAGGATCACGAGCGTGTCCTCGAGGAGGATGCACCCGACGAGGACGGACATGACCACGAACGACCTGCGGTATTTCCCGACGCGATGACGGAACGTCTCGTCTGAGGACGCATGCCAGCGGACGTAGGCGTAGACGAGCATGAAGATCAGGTAGACTTGGCGCATCGAGTAGAACATCCACTGGCGGACCGGACCGACGGGCATCGCAAGGACGACGATGGCGCAGCCCGCCATGAAGGCACAGGTCGGTAGGAACTGGATTCGCCAGTCGTGCTCGTCGAGGATGTGCGTGACCATGAGCCACAGGCACTGGAGCACGCCGGCGCTCAGGAGCGTCTTCATGACGGGGCTGTCGATGGCGTAGTACTCGCTGAGGTCAAACGGGATGTTCTGGACGAGCCACTCGGACCCGAAGATGCTCACGAGGTCGAGGATGTAGAAGACGAAGAAGCCCACGCGCGCGAGCACGGTGCGCTTGAGGCAGACGAAGAAGTCAGCGAGCGAGAGGATCGCGGCGGTCACGCACACGACGATGAGGACGATGGTATAGGCAAAGACCACACCGTTCAATCGGCACACCTCCGCGTTGCGCTGAATCGTTCCCCCGTCTGCGCACAAAACGAGAGACCATACATGATAGGTACCCCAACTGCGCACATGGAAGATACGGTGCGCTGAAACGCAAGTTTATACAAGTTGTAATTCGACAAACACCCTCTAAACCTGATTATTCTGGCATCGGAGGGGGTGACGAGAGATAGTACGGTCGAAGCGAAAGGAGAGTGGGCGCCGAGTGGCGTCCACGACGCCGGGGGACCGGCAGACAGGAGCGTCACCATGGCCATGCCCAAGGACTTCATCGACACCAACGATCTCACCAAGGAGCAGATTCTCGCCATCGAGGACCTTGCCACGGCAATGAAGAAGGCCATCAAGGTCGACGGCTACTATCCCCACCTCCTTCGCAACAAGTCGCTCGGCATGATCTTCCAGCAGGTCTCAACCCGCACGCGCATCTCGTTCGAGACCGCGATGTGCGACCTCGGCGGCCATGCCGAGTTCTTCGGCCCCGGGACCATCCAGCTCGGCGGCCACGAGTCCCTCGGCGACACCGCCCGCGTCATGGGCTCGCTGCTCGACATTATGATGGCTCGCGTCGACCGTCACAAGGACGTCGTCGGTCTCGCCAAGGGCTCCGCGGCTCCCGTGCTCAACGGCATGTCCGAGTACAACCACCCGACGCAGGAGATGGGCGACCTTCTCACCATGCTCGAGAACGTCCCCGAGGGCAAGCGCATCGAGGACTGCAAGCTCGCCTTCATCGGCGACGCCACCCAGGTCTGCGTCTCGCTGATGTTCACCTGCTCCATCCTCGGCATGGACTTCGTCCAGTTTGGCCCCAAGGGTCACCAGATCACCGACGGCGGCCTCCAGGTGGGCGACGACAAGATCGACCTTCTCGCCATCGGCAAGGCAAACTGCGAGAAGTCCGGCGGCACCATCACCATCTCCGACGACATCGAGAGCATCAAGGGCGCCGACTTCGTCTACACCGACGTCTGGTACGGCCTCTACGACGCCCAGGTCGACGGCGTCTCCTACATGGACGTCTTCTATCCCAAGTACCAGGTCACGATGGACCTCATGAACTTCGCCGGCCCGAACTCCAAGTTCATGCACTGCCTGCCCGCCACCCGCGGCGAGGAGGTCACCGACGAGGTCATGGACGACCCCGAGCGCTCCCTCTGCTGGGTCGAGGCCGAGAACCGCAAGCACTCCATCCGCGCCCTTCTCGCCGCCTTCGGCAAGCGCACCCCGCTCGAGGACGAGGGCATCGAGTACTCCGCCAAGGAGGAGCTGCACGCCGCCATCGCTAAGATCGACGCGCTCCAGGCTGAGTAGCACATCGCACGAACATCGGGAGGGGCCGAGAAGGCCCTTCTCGACAGACTGATATCCATCGACGAGTTGGAGGTTTGAGCATGCGTACCATCACTGAGTCAGAGTCCGATCCACGGTCCGACGGCTTCCGTATGCCGGGAGAGTTCGAGCCGCAGACGCGCGCCTGGATGGCCTGGCCGCACCGCACCGACACCTGGGCCTGGGGCGCCAAGCCCGCCCAGAAGCAGTACGCGGCGGTCGCCCGCGCCATCGCGCAGTTCGAGCCCGTCAACATGTGCGTCAACCAGGTCGACTACGCCAATGCCAAGGCCGTCTTCGACAAGGACGAGAACATCCACGTGATCGAGATGACCACCGACGACGCTTGGGTCCGTGACACCGGCGCCACCTACGTCGTCAATGACGCGGGCGAGGTCCGCGCCATCCACTGGCACTTCAACGCCTACGGTGGCTTTGAGAACGGCCTCTACTTCCCCTGGGACAAGGACGAGCAGATCGCCCTCAAGATGGCAGAGCTCTCGGGCGTGCGTCGCTATCGTCCCGAGTCGCTGATCATCGAGGGCGGCTCCATCCACGTCGACGGCGAGGGCACCCTCGTGACCACCGAGATGTGTCTGCTCGATCCCGGCCGCAACGCCAGCGTGACCGAGTACGAGCCCTGGTCCGACGAGCTCAAGGGCTACATGGAGGACGAGCTCGAGAAGTACCTCAACGTCTCGAAGGTCATCTGGGTCAAGGACGGCATCGACCCCGAGGAGACCAACGGCCACATCGACGACGTCGCCTGCTTCGTGGCTCCCGGCAGGATGCTCTGCATCTGGTCGGACGACCCTGACTACCCGTTCTACAACGAGGCGCGCACCGCGTACGAGACCCTCTCGAACGCCACCGACGCAGCCGGCCGCAAGCTCGAGGTGACCAAGCTCGTCATGCCGTCTCAGCCCCTCTTCATGGACCAGGCGTCCTGTGACTCCATCGACATCGACGAGAACGCCGAGCCGCGCGTGGCCGACGAGCCGCTCATCGCCTCCTACATGAACTTTCTCATCGTCAACCACGGCGTCATCGTCCCGCAGTACGGCGACAAGAACGACGCGCTGGCCATCGAGCAGATCCAGGCCGCCTTCGACGCCGCCTGGGGCAAGGGCGTGTACAAGGCCGTGGGCGTCCACACCGACCAGGTCGTCTTTGGCGGCGGCAACATCCACTGCATCACGCAGCAGGAGCCGGCGCCCCAGACCAGGTAGGCAACAGGCGGGGAACGAGTAGGCGCGTCGTCGTGACGCGCGCCACGTGAACGAGGGGCGCCCCGCTGACCGGGACGCCCCGAGACAAAGGAAAGGAACGACATGGCCGAGAAGACCAAGAAGTTCAGCCTCTTTGACGCGATTCTCAACATCATCTGCGTCGTGTTCGTCGCCGAGGCCGCGGCCCCGGCTGCCGCCATCGGCAACTCGCAGTACTTCTGGTGGATCCTCCTCATCATCACCTTCCTGCTCCCGTACGGCATGATCGTCTCCGAGCTCGGCTCCACCTACCCCGATGACGAGGGCGGCGTGTACGACTGGGTCAAGCGCGCCTTCGGCCGCAAGGTCGCCGGCTTCGTCGCCTGGTGCTACTGGGTGAACTTCCCTCTCTGGATCGCCTCGCTCGCGCTCGTCTTCCCGAGCACCATCAGCCTGCTCACAGGCAATGAGCTGGGCGTCGTTCCGTCGCTTCTCATCGAGCTCGCCTTCATCTGGATCGTCGTCTTCGTGAGCTTCTCGAAGGCGTCCGACTCCGCGTGGCTCGTCAACATCGGCGCCATCCTCAAGGTCGGCATCGGCATCGTCCTCGGCATCCTCGGCTTCATGTACATGAGCAAGTACGGCAACGCGAACGCGGGCGACGCCAGCACCTATCTCCCCAACTTCAGCGACACGAACTCGCTCACGTACCTCTCGATCATCCTCTTCAACTTCATGGGCTTCGAGGTCCTCGCGACCTACACCGATGACATGGAGAACCCCGCGAGGCAGATTCCCAAGGCCATCATCGCCGGCGGCATCGCCATCGCCGTGGTCTACCTGATCTCCGCCTTCGGCATCGGCGTGGCCATCCCCGTCGAGGACCTCACCGTCGACTCCGGCATCACCGACGCCCTCGCCGTCATGGTCGGCGACACCTCGCCCATCTTCGTCATCGTCAACATCGTCTTCCTCATCACCCTCTTCGGCAACATGGTCTCCTGGTCTCTCGGCGTCAACATGGTCGCCGCCGAGTCCGCCAAGGACCACCAGCTCCCGAGCTTCATGGGCTTCGTCGACCCCAAGACCGGCATGCCCAACGGCGCCTCCATCACCAACGGCGTCGTCGCGTCCGTGCTCTGCCTGATCTCCGCCGTCACCGGCTTCGACTTCTGGGTGCTCTTCGCGGCGCAGATCGTCTTCCTGCTCCTCGCCTACGTGCCCATGTTCCCCGCGTTCCTCAAGCTCCGCAAGATCGACCCCGACACCAAGCGCCCGTTCAAGGTGCCCGGCAACGGCGGCCTGCTCAAGGTCGAGACCTACCTGCCCGTCGTCCTGCTCATCCTCTCGGTCATCGCCACCGCCGTGCCGCTCAACACCACGGCTGACGAGCTCGAGTACAAGATGCCGATCCTCGAGATCTCGCTCGTCCTTCTCGTCGTGGGCATCGTCCTGATGGCGGTCCTGCACAAGAAGTACCCCGAGGCGGAGAAGGCCACCGAGTAGGCGCCTCCCTCTCCAAGCACGGTATCGTCGGGCCCCGGACCTCAGGTTCGGGGCCCGATTGCGTCGTGGGGAGGGCGCGCCGCTTCTCTGGGCCTTTGGTGGGGTTCCCCTGGCGCCGCCGCCCGCAGACGCCGCCGTCCGTATCATGGGTGGGTCAGAATCGCTGAAGAGCAGCCAAAGGATGGCACTGTGACCACAACAGACCAGAAGACGCCTCGCTTCTACCTGGCGATGTTGGCGTCGAAGGCAGCGGTCGGAGCACTTGACCTCACGCACCACCGCGGCGGACAGGTACCCGGCGTGGTTGCCGAGAAGATCGACCCGGACTTCCTGTCGCACATCGACAAGCCCGATCACGTGGTCTTCGTCTCCGGCACCAACGGGAAGACGACCACGACGAACCTCCTCTCCGACCTGCTCGTGGACAACGGGTATGGACTCGTGACCAACCGGGCGGGCGGGAACATCTGCACGGGCATCGAGAGCACGCTCATCAAGAACGCGGCCGTCTCGGGCGCCCAGCGCGAGAGCTACGCCGTCATGGAGCTCGACGAGGTCTCGTTCAGGCCGGTCCTCCCGCGCCTCGAGCCCGAGCTGCTCCTCGTCACGAACCTCTACACGGACACCTTCACCAGGAGCGCCGACCCCGACTACGTCTTCGGGATCATGAGCAGGCACATCTCCGAGAGCACGCGCCTCGTGCTCAACGCCGACGACCTCATCTCCTGTCGCATGGCGCCGCAGAACCACAACAAGGTGTTCTTCTCCATCGAGGCGACGCTGCCCGACGACACGCCTGACCCGCAGGGCATCGTCTGCGACCTCACCGCCTGCCCCGTCTGCGGCGGAAGGCTCGAGTACGACTATTGCCACCTGCGCCACCTCGGACGCGCCCACTGCACCTCGTGCGGCCTCACCAACCCCGAGGCGCAGTACGTCATGACCTCCGTCGACCTCGACGCCCATACGTTCACGGTCGAGGAGCGACTTGTCGACGGGCATCCGCGCCACGACTATCACTTTGGCACCTATACGGTCGCCAACCTCTACAACCTCTTCGCGGCGACAGTCGCGGCGAGGGAGATGGGGCTCACCCCCGAGCAGATCGCTCGGTCGCTCGACGGCAAGGTCAACATCACCGCCGAGCGCTATTCGGAGCGTACGGTCGAGGGCCGCCGCATCGTGAACATCGCCTCCAAGGGCGAGAACGGCACGGCGACCTCGGTCGCCTTCGACACCATCCGCAAGGAGCCGGGGACCAAGGCCGTGGTCCTCATGCTCTCGGACGCCCACATGGCCGAGCATCCCACCGAGGTCGAGTTTTCGGGCTGGATATACCAGGCTGACTACGAGTATCTCGTCGACCCGCAGGTGAAGCAGGTCGTCGTGGTGGGCGATACCGCTACCGACCAGGTGCTTCGCATGTGCCTGGCGGGAGTCGACCCCTCAATCGTGACGCAGGCGGACGGCATCGCCGAGGCCATGGCCGCGGTTCGCTACGACGACGTCGACACGACGTTCATCGCATTCTGCGTCTCCAACGTGGACGTGGCCCGCGGTGCGGCCGACATGCTCGCCACGAGGATCGAGGGGGCTCACCATGAGCGATAGCGCAAACACCGTCGTCGAGGTGCTCTACCCCGAGTTCGGCAACCAGGCGGGCGACAACGGCAACGAGATGTACCTGCGCGCCTGTCTCCCCGATGCGACCTTCGTCCACACCTCGTACGGCGACAAGCCCTACTTCATGGAGAAGACGCCCTCGCTCGTGCTCATGTGCGGCATGACCGAGATGCAGCAGGACATCGTGGCACGCGAGCTCGAGCCGTATCGCGACCGCCTCTTCGAGCTCGTCGACGCCGGCGTCCCCATGCTCTTCACGGGCAGCGCGCCCGAGGTTCTCGGCACGTCCATCACCAACCCGGACGGCACGAGCGTCGACGGCCTCGGGCTGTTCGACTTCGTGACGCATCGCAACATGCCCAAGCGCTACCTCGACGTGGTCGTCGGCACCTTCGTGCCAGCGCCTGGCGACAAGCCCATCGAGGTCGTGGGCTTCAAGATTCAGTTCACGCTCATGGAGGGCCACAACGAGAGCTCGTTCTTCCTCGCGGACGAGGTCGGCTTCGGCCTCAACGAGCGGAGCAAGCTCGAGGGCTTCCGCAAGAACAACCTCATCGCAACCTGGCTCATCGGACCGCTCCTTCCCTCGAATCCGGACCTCGTGCGTTGGATTCTCGACACGATGGGCGAGAGGGACGCCAAGCTCGCGTTCGAGGACGAGGCGAGAAGAGCGCACGACGAGCGCGCAAAGACCTTCCGCATGCCGGGCATGCACATGGACATCTAGCGTCTGCTCGTACGGGGCCCGTCCCGGATTCTGGCAGGGCAGGCCCCTCGTGTTGTATTGCGTTACTATTGACTGCAGAGCCAAACATGGCGCATTCGCACGACCAGTCTCTGGAGGTTACCTTCGTGTCTTCATCAAATCCTGTCGCAGATCAGGCCACCCGCACCCGCTCCGTGGCGCGTACTGGCATGATCGCGGCGGTCTATGCCGCCCTCACCCTCGTTGCGATTCTCTTCCTCGGCTCCCTTGCCTGGGGCCCTGTCCAGTTTCGCGTCTCCGAGGCCGTCTGCGTCCTGGCGCTGTTCACGTCTGACGCCATCCCCGGTCTCGCTCTTGGCTGCGCGATCGCCAACCTCGCCAACATCGTCATCTCGGGGACGGGCACGCTCGGCCTTCTCGACGTGGTCTTCGGCTCGCTCGCGACGGCCCTCGGCGCCTGGTTCACGTGGCGTCACCGCGACAAGCCGATGATCGCGCTCGCCGGCCCGGTCATCGCGAACGCGCTCATCGTGCCCGCCTACCTCCCGCTCCTGCTCCAGGGCATCGGCTTCTACACCATCCCGTTCACCACCATCGCGCTTGATGGCGCCTACCTGCCCATGTATCTCTTCGGATTCGTGTCCACGGGCATCGGCGAGGCCGTGGTGGTCTACGCGCTCGGCCTGCCGCTCGCGCGCGCCCTCGATCGCACGTCGCTGCGGAGCTCGCTCGGTGGCCCGGCGGGCGTCAAGTAGCGATTCGGGGTCGAGGTGAATCCCGCCATCGTCATACCTACGTACTGGTCGAAGGATGCCGACCCAGGACAGCTGGGTGGCCGCGGGACGTATGACTACTCGACCCCCATCACCAAGCCCCTTCCCGAGCTCGAGAACTGCCTCTCCTCGCTCGAGCGGGTTCGCGGCGTGCTCCGGGTGATCGTGCTCGTGGTTGCGGAGACCTCGTGCGCCGTCTCCGCCCGCGCTCGCGTGGACAGCATCTGCCGTTCCCATCCAAGCCTCAACCTGCTCGTCATTGGTGACGAGGAGGCGGCGTTCGTCTCCCACGCCCTCTCGCGGATCACGCGCGGGCTCTCCGGCGAGACCGTCTCGCTGCGTGGGTACGGCGCCATCAAGAACATGGGACTCGCCGTGGCATCGATCTTCGGCCACGACTGCGTCGTCTTTCTCGATGACGACGAGGTGGCGCTCGACGAGGACTACCTCGCGCGCGCGGTCTACGGGCTCGACTCGCTGACCCGTCAGAACCTGCGCATCCTCGCCAAGACCGGCTTCTACGTCAACTTCGCGGACTCCCCATACGCGGACATCCCCTATCGCTGGAGCGAGAAGTTCTGGTCGAAGTCGAGCGGCTTCAACGAGTTCATGCGTCAGGCGCTCTTCTCCAAGACGCGCATCTCTCGGTCGACCGTCCTCTGCGGAGGCTGCTGCGCCGTCCATGCGGCCGCCTTCTCGAAGGTTCCCTTCGACCCCTACATCTCGCGCGGCGAGGACCTCGACTACGTGCTCGACCTCCGCGCTCACGGCTTCGACGTGTGGTTCGACAACGAATGGTCCGTGCGATGGCAGCCACCCCAGGAGATGGCGCCCGTGCCGACGATCTTCATGCAGGACGTCTACCGCTGGCTCTACGAGTATCGCAAGCTCGACGTCATGAACGCCCGCCAGGACCTGCGGACGATTACCCCTGGGTCGCTTGCACCGTATCCTTCGGAGTGGATCACGCCGGGCGTGCGCGGTCGCGTGTATCGCACGGCGCTCCGTCGCGCCCTCTCCTCGCGGAGTCGAGAAGAGCGCACCGCATACGTCGACATCCTCCATCACGGCTGGCGCGATGCGGATCGGGAGGCACGGGTGACCTCGTCGAGCTACCTCTCGCTCGTCTCGGTCTGGCCCAAGGTCGTGACCACGCTCTGGAATGACGCGCTGCTGCAGAACAGGATTCTGGGCACCGGAACGCCGGCGCACCGAAGGGTGGAGACTGATGCATAGTTCGTTGGACGAGCACTCCGGACTCGCATTCAACCTGTTCCTCGGAATCTCCGCCGCCGCGTCCCTCATGATCCTCGCCAGTGGCATCGCGATGAGCAACGTGGTGGCTGCCGTCATCGCCGGCGCGGGCCTCGCCGTGATTATCGTGGTCGGGGGTACCATCAACCTCGTTCCCGACAGCATGCGGTCCCAGGCGACGGAGCGCACCCTGAGCGTCGCCTCCAACACGCTCCGTCAGCTGCGCGGCGGTCTCACCCCCGCCGGCTGCGAGGCCATCTGCGCGCTCCTTCTCCCCGAGACCACGGCGATGGGCATCGCGATGACCGACACGACGCACGTCATTGCCTACTCGGGCGACTACGTGCCCGTCATCGAGGTGGGCGACTCGAACTCGGCGCCGACGCTCGAGGTCCTCTCCAGCAAGCGCATCGAGACGTTTGCCGCCGTCGACTCGGAGGACCAGCGATACAGCCACTTCATCCAGGGGTCCGCCCAGCCCGGACAGGCCTTCGGCATCATCGCGCCGCTGCTCGTCCAGGACAGGGCGGTGGGCACCCTCAAGCTCTACTATCGTCGCGGTCTCGACATCGACCGAACGCAGATCGTGGTCGCCCAGGGCTTCGCTGACCTGCTCTCCGCGCAGCTCTCGTCCTACGAGCTCGACAAGCAGGCTGAGCTCACCGCGAAGGCTGAGGTCAAGGCCCTGCAGGCGCAGATCAATCCGCACTTCCTCTTCAACACGCTCAACACCATCGCATCGCTTACCCGCACGGACCCCGCCCGCGCCCGCGACCTGCTGAGGGAGTTCTCTGTCTTCTATCGACGGACGCTCGAGAACTCCGACTCGATCATGCCCCTGTCGCGCGAGCTCGAGCAGACCAAGCGCTACCTCACGATCGAGAAGGCCCGCTTTGGCGAGGACCGCATCGTCGAGGTCGAGCACGTGGAGCCTGGCTGCGAGGCGCTGCCCATGCCCGCGTTCATCGTGCAGCCGATCGTGGAGAACGCTGTGCGCCATGCCATGAGCGACGAGGGAGCCCTGCACATAGACATCCATGTCGCGACCGACGGAAATGATATCCTGATAGCCGTTGCCGACGACGGCCTGGGCATGGGTGAGGATGTTGCCCGAAAGCTGCTCGAGCCCGCGCCGGCTTCGTCAGACGCAAAGGGAACGGGCATCGCCCTCAGGAACGTCGCCGAGCGCATCGAGAAGTTCTATGGCGTGGGCTCGGGAGTCGAGATCGTGTCCAAGCTCGACGAGGGAACGTGCGTCACGCTTCGTCTTGCTGATGCGGTATCGTTGCTGGGAACGACGGGTACGCCAGGTTAAGGTATAGAATGGTATGGTTGGCTTGCGCCAGCGTCCGGGAGATTGGGAATGTATGCTGCGAGCAATGATTGTTGATGACGAGGCGCCCGCCCGTTCCGAGCTCAAGTACCTGCTCGACGAGACCGGCCGCATCGACTCCGTCGTGGAGGCGTCGAGTGCCCGTGAGGCCGTCGAACGGCTCATGGAGGGCAAAGCCGACGTCATGTTCCTCGACATCTCGATGCCCAAGACCTCGGGCATGCAACTGGCCGAGGCGCTGCATAAGCTCAAGAACCCGCCTGCGGTCGTCTTCGTTACGGCGTACAGCGAGTACGCACTCGAGGCCTTCGACGTCGACGCCGTCGACTATCTCATGAAGCCCGTCGAGACGGACCGTCTCAACCAGGCGCTCGACAAGGTGCAGTCACGCGTCAAGCCTCAGCCGCAGCAGCACTCCTCCGTGGAGCGCATCCCCGTGGTCAAGAGCGGGCGCAAGGTCCTCGTCCCCATCGACCAGATTCGCTACATCGAGGCCAAGGACGACTACTCCTGCATCTACACCGACAACGATCGCTACCTCTCCACGATCTCGCTCGCGAAGCTCGAGCAGAAGCTCGCCCCGCATGGCTTCTTCCGCGTGCATCGCGGCTACATCGTCAACCTCGAGTACGTCGAGGACGTCGAGGTCGTCTCGTCCGGCATTCTGCAGCTTGGCGTCAACGGCATCGAGGGCAAGAAGATCTCCGTCTCCCGCAGACGCGTGGTCGCCCTCAAGCGCGCGCTCGGTCTCTAGGCGCGCACCGTGGCACGAGTGCGGTATGACATCGTGTCGGATACTCATGGTTACCTCTCGAAGGAGCTCCTCAAGGCCCTCCGGGGAGCTGACGTCATCGTCCATGCCGGCGACATCTGCTCTTCGTCCGACTATCGCACCCTCAACAAGATCGCACCGGTGAGGCTGTGCATCGGCAACAACGACTGGGCGTACGACTATGGTCCGTCCGTCAAGGCGAGAATCTCGTTCTTCTCGAGTGGCCTGCGCTGGCAGGTCTGTCACTATCGCGAGCGCCTCGACCTTCTCACCTGTGACATCGCCATCTGCGGACACACGCACCGCGCCTTCGCGGAGCGAGACGCCCGCACGGGCACGCTGGTCATGAATCCCGGAAGTCCCACGTATCCGCGCGGCAGCGGTCCGACCTTCGGGCGGATTATCTGCGACAACGGCCAGGTGGTAGAGAAGCACATCATCTACCTGGACACCGACGAGGAGTGGGACTAGCGCGGGCGAGGGTGCCTGTCTACTGCTTCTTCTCGGGCGGGGTCTCCTCCATGAGCGCCGGTGCCACGATGCGGGTGAAGAACATGAGCCACGCGAACGAGACGCAGAAGCCCGCGATGACGTCTGAGGCGTAGTGGACGCCCAGGTAGATTCTGCTGACGCCCACCATCACGATGATGACCGCGAAGGTCGCGCACCACACCCGGCGCATAACCTTGTTGGTCTCATAGCGCCAGATGAACCAGATGAGAAGCCCGTAGAACGCCATCGACAGCATGGAGTGGCCGGAGGGGAAGCTGTACCCGACCTCTGATACGAGCCGGAAGCCGTCGGGGCGCGGGCGCTGCACGATGAACTTGAGCGCCTGGTTGAGCACGAGCACGCATGCGAGGTTGAGCACGACGCACCTGCCCGGCTTCGAGCCCGGGGCGAACGCGGCGACCACGATGGCCATCACGAGGATGACGGCGGGGGAGGCGAGCGAGGAGAAGCCCTCCATGATGGGCGTGAGCCACTCGGAGCGTAGGCGCACGACGAAGAACTGGTACGCGAGGGTATCGAGTCGCAGAATCTCGCCCTCGGCGACCTCGCGGAGAATGGCGATGAAGATGACGGCCACGATGGCGAGGACGATCACGCTCACGTTCTGACGCGCAAACACGGCTGCGTCATTCAGAAAGCGCTTCGCTGAGGACTTCTCGGTCATGGGGCCTCCTCTCGATGGAACGGGGCGACGCGCATGTAGCGCGTCGCCCCGAATGATACCAGCATCACAATGGCGTCCGTGGCCATGCAGACCCGAGTCTCGTGAGACTACAGCTGAGCCTCGAGCTCGGCGACGAGGTCCGCCTTGGGCATGTTGCCCACCATGGTATGGACGGGCTGGCCGCCCTTGAACAGGATGAGCGTGGGGATCGAGACGATGCGGAACTTCGTGGCCAGGTCGGGCTCCTCGTCGACGTTGCACTTGCGAACGACGAGCCTTTCGGCCATCTCGTCGGAGATCTGCTCGACGACGGGACCGAGTGCTCGGCAGGGGCCGCACCATGACGCCCAGAAGTCGACGAGCACGGGTTTGGCGGACGACGCGAGGACGGAGTCGAACTCCGCGGTGGTGATGGGGGTGCTTGCCATATCTCCTCCAAAAGGTATCGGGCGAAAAGTCGCCCGCGTACATACTCACGCTTGGCTTATACCCGTTTACACTGGTTTGCAACGTTCGTTGGCACGGGGAAGGTGGCACATGGCATCCGAGAGGGACCTGAGGCGCAAGGCGTACGTCGAGAAGACGACGGTCGAGCTCACGGGGTTGGCCAGGCGGGGCGTCGTCATGGGCGGAAACGCGTTCTCGCCCATCCTCTTCGCCAAGGGGGAGCTCACCGAGGAGGAGGCCGCCGGTTCGGCGGAGCCCTTCTCGGGGGATGACGGCATCGCCCTGCGCGCGTCGCTCTCCGCCCTCGGCTACCAGCCGCAGGACTGGGAGACGCTTCTCGTCTGCGATGCCTCTGGCGAGAAGCCCCTCGAGCCCGCGCTTCTCCGCGAAGCGCTCTGCGCCTTGGATCCCGCGACGCTCGTGTGCTGCGACGAGGCCTCGGCGGATGCCGTCCGCGAGTCATACGCCGACGACCTCGCAGAGCTCGCCGACCTCGACCAGGCCCTGCTCGCGCCTGGCGTGGTCGCCCACGCCTGCGGCATGCGCGTGCTCAACCTCGGGGGCTTTGCCGCCGCGCTCGGGGACGTCCGTCAGAAGCAGCTCATGTGGGCGAGGCTCAAGCAGCTTCCCCCGCTCGGCGAGCCGTACTAGCCCCGATGACGGGACTTTCCATAGCCGTGGCGGCAGGAGCCGCACATCAAGTCTCGCGCGGCGGTATTCTAGGACAGTGCGGCAGTGCTGCAACGTAGCGAACGCGACCAAGAAGGAGCGTACGATGTCCAGCGTCAATCCTCCGGTGGATGCCACCAAGACCAATGCCTGGAACGACCTGCAGAAGCACTATGACGAGCTCACCAAGGAGGGCATCAGCCTCAAGCAGTGGTTCGCCGAGGACCCCGAGCGCGTCCCGAGGCTCTCCTATGACGTCAACGACCTCCACTTTGACCTCTCGAAGAACCTCGTCGACGACGAGACGGTCAAGCTCCTCTGCGACCTCGCCCGCGAGGTCGGCCTCGAGGACCGCCGCGCCGCGATGTTCTCCGGCGTGCACATCAACACCACCGAGGACCGCGCCGTGCTCCACACCGCGCTGCGCCGTCCCGCCTCGGACAGGGGCAGGCTCATCGTCGACGGCCAGGACGCCGTCGCCGACGTGCACGAGGTCCTCGACCGCATGTACGCCTTCGCCGGGCGCGTCCGCTCCGGCGAGTGGGTCGGCGTCTCCGGCAAGAGGATCCAGACCGTCGTCTCGATCGGCATCGGCGGCTCCGACCTCGGCCCCGTCATGATCTACGAGGCGCTCAAGCCCTACGCCGACGCGGGCATCTCGGTGCGCTACGTCTCGAACATCGACCCCAACGACATGGCCGAGAAGGTCAGGGGACTCGACCCCGAGACCACCCTCGTCGTCATCGTCTCCAAGACCTTCACGACGCTCGAGACCATGACCAACGCCCGCGAGGCCCGCGCCTGGCTGCTCGAGGGGCTCAAGGCCCAGGGCGCCATCGACGGGTCCGACGCGTCCGTGACCGACGCCATCAAGAAGCACTTCGTCGCCGTCTCCACCAACCTCGAGCTCGTCTCGGAGTTCGGCATCGACCCCGACAACGCCTTCGGCTTCTGGAGCTGGGTCGGCGGCCGCTACTCGGTCGACGCCGCCGTCGGCCTGTCGCTGATCATCGCCTTCGGCCCCAAGGTCTTCGAAGAGCTTCTCGCCGGCTTCCATGACATCGATACCTACTTCTGCGACACCCCGCTGGAGAGGAACGTCGTCGCCCTCATGGGCCTCATCAACGTGTGGTACGTCAACTTCTTCAAGGCCGAGAGCCACGCCGTGCTCCCGTACAACCAGTACATGCACCGCTTCCCCGCGTACCTCCAGCAGCTCACGATGGAGTCCAACGGCAAGTCCACGCGCTGGGACGGCACGCCGGTCACCACCGAGACGGGCGAGATCTTCTGGGGCGAGGCGGGCACCAACGGCCAGCACGCCTTCTACCAGCTCATCCATCAGGGCACGCGCCTGATTCCCGCCGACTTCATCGCGTTCGTCAACACCGCCAACCCGACCAGGGACGGCAGCCAGGACGTGCACGAGCTCTTCCTCGGCAACTTCCTCGCGCAGACCAAGGCCCTCGCGTTCGGCAAGACGGCCGACGAGGTGCGCGCCGAGGGGACGGCCGAGTGGATGGTGCCCGCGCGCTGCTTCACCGGCAACCGCCCGACGACGTCGATCTTCGGCGTGGACCTCAACGCGCATGCGCTCGGCGAGCTCATCGCCCTGTACGAGCACATCACCTTCGTCGAGGGCACCGTGTGGGGCCTCGACTCCTACGACCAGTGGGGCGTCGAGCTCGGCAAGCAGCTCGCCAAGCAGATCACGCCCGCCTTCCACGACGACGCGGCGCTCGCCGGGCAGGACGCGAGCACGAAGGCGCTCATCGCCTTCTATCGCGCGAACCGCAGGTAGCGACAGGGATTAGTTCGTGAATGACGCGGCGGTACCGGTGACGGTGCCGCCGCGTCTCGTGTGTGAGGGGCTCGCCGGCTAGCAGTTGCCCACGTAGACGTGAGAGAGCTCCTCGCGGGCGACGTCGGCGAGCCGATGGACCGTCTCGACGGGCGTGGGACGGGCGTCGGACATCTTCCAGCGGGGGAAGAAGCGCGTGACGTGCAGCACGACGTCCAGGGAGAGTCCCGCGAGCCAGCCCGAGAGGGCGCGCATCTCGTCATCGCCGTCGTTCATGCCGGGCACGATGAGGGTCGTGACCTCGAGGTGGCAGGACGGCTCTCCCGCCAGGCGCGCGATCGTCGAGCGAACCGTCTCGAGGTCCCCGCCGCAGGTCTGGTAGAACGCGGGCGAGAAGCTCTTGAGGTCGATGTTGGCGGCGTCGATGAGCGGAGCGAGCTCGTCGATCACGGCCGGTGACGCGCAGCCGTTGGAGACGAGGACGTTGACGAGGTCCTTCTCGCGTGCGAGCAGGGAGCAGTCGCGCACGTACTCCCAGCCGACGAGCGGCTCGTTGTAGGTGTGCGCGATGCCGATCATGCGAGGGTCCTCGGCGCGGCAGCGCAGTGCGAGCTCCACGAGCTTGGCGGGCGAGGCCTCGCGCCAGCCGATGTCGTCGGGCCCCACCTGAGAGATCTCGTAGTTCTGGCAGAAGGGGCAGCAGAGGTTGCAGCCGTAGCTGCCTACCGAGAGCAGCGTGCACCCGGGATGGAACTCGGCGAGGGGCTTCTTCTCCACGGGGTCGACGGCCACCGAGGTGAGACGTCCGTAGTTCTCGCAGGTCACGACACCCCCGACGTTGCGCCGCGCGCGGCAGAGTCCGAGCTGCCCCTCGGCGAGCGAGCAGGCGTGCGGGCAGGTGGCGCAGGTCGCCTTGGGACCGACGGCGCTCATGCGTGCCTCGTCACGGTGAAGCGCTCGAGTGAGTAAGGATCGCGCCCGAGGTCGATCCCGCCCTTGCGAGCGGCAATGCCCACCTGCTCGGAGATGGTGTCGACCCCCTCGAGGTCGGGGAGGAGGAGGCCGCGGCGACCGTCCGCGGTGCTCACGATCACGCCGTAGCGGCGCGGGTCGAGGTCCTTCTCGCTGCCGATGGGCTCGGGTGCGGAGAGCACGTCCACGTCATAGACGAGGTCGTCGAGCTCGTCGGCGCTCACCTGCGGGAAGCGCGGGTCGTGCGCGGCGGCCGAGATCGCGTTGGTGCAGATCTCCTCGGCAAGGCTGGCGCGGCAGGGGAGGATGGTGCCGATGCAGCCTCTCAGCTCGCCGAACTTCTTGATCGAGACGAACGCGCCGGCCCGCGTGTCGTACATCTCGGCGGGCAGACCCTTGGGCGGACGGATGCGCTTGCCGTCGCGCACGTACGCCTCGAGGGATGCCCTCGCCAGCGAGACGAAGGGGTCCTCGTCGAGCTTCCTGGAGAGAAGGTCTTCGGTCCTACGCGCCTCGAGCTGGTCGCGGAACGCGCGGCTCTCGTCCGCACCCTCCTCGCCCACGGGCGAGAAGCACGCGACGCAGTAGCCCACGCCGAAGGGCCCCTCGTGCGAGAGGACCTCGGGCTTAACCGCCGTCCTGTCGAGCGCGCCGGCCATGATGTGGAAGCTGCGAAGCCCGCACTCTGCCGCTCGCTCGGCGAACCCGCGGTCGATCTCGAGCAGGTCGAGGAAGTCCGCAGACGAGAAGTCCTTCTCGATGCGCTCGTCGAACTTCGGACCCTCTGCGGCAAAGCCGTAGGGTCCGCTCTCGAGGAGCTTGTGCGAGAGGTCTCCCGACGCGACGAAGACGACGCGGCGGCCGAGCTTCCTCGCCGCCTCCTGCACGAGCTGTCCGAGCTCGTAGTGGTCGGCGGGGGAGAGCTCCGAGAGCCCGATGCGGACGACCTTGAACGCGGTGTAGTGGCGCTGGATAAAGTGGAGCGGAATCATGGTCGCGTGGTCGAGCTCGGGATCGCGTTCGCCCTCGGTGCCCGCGGGCAGGCCGTCACGGTCGGCCAGCTGGCAGATCTGCTCGACGAGGTCGACGTCGTAGTCGCAGGAGTAGCGCGCGTCGCGAGCGCCGAAGCGCGCGAAGCTCCCGCTCGCATACGACCCCGGCGAGATGTGCAGGTAGTCGTAGTACATCACCGAGTGCGGGCTCGAGATGACGATGGTCTCCGGCGCGAGCTCCGAGATGCGGCGGCCGACCTCGTCATAGGCGTCCACCGTGTGCTGGATCTGGTGCTCCTCGCCGGGGCTGACCTCCGGGATGATCAGGGGTGGGTGCGGAACCGCGAACGCGCCGACGATGCTCATGGCAACCTCCTTGACGGGTTACCTTTAACATACCCCGTGGCCGTTAGCCGCCGAGGTCGATTCGCCGAGCGTGCGATGGCGCAGCTACTTGGAGAGATGGTTCCTGAGGAGCACGACGAGGTTGTGGAAGCGGTTCTCGCTCATGGCGGAGCGCGGGAAGAAGGCATAGTTCTTGTTGCCGAAGTACGCGAGGCAGATGCTGTCATCGGCATCAACGCGGCGCAGGTCGGAGAGGGGGAACGTGGCCTCGTAGCTCTCGGGCCCCTCGATGGCCACGAAGTCGTCGGTCACGACGACGTGGCGGCGGTCGTCGCTGACGCCGCGGATGCCGAGGTTCGAGCGACGGGCGAACCACGACTGGATCTGGTGCCAGTTGGTCGCCGCCGCGGACGCCGCGATCGAGACGCCGACCATCACGAAGGCGGGAACGAGTGCCTTTGAGTCGTTGATGAGGATGAGAATCAGGAGGAGAAGGGATATCGCGGAGGCGCCGAGGACGATGTTCTTGGACTTCTGCCCGCCGAGGAAACCCGCGGCTTGGTCGATGGAGTACTCGTTGACCTCGTAGGTCACCGAGTAGAGCACATGCCCGTACTTAGAGTCGTCGAACTTGGAATTCTCGACGTCAACGCGCTTGACCGCGCTCGACTTCCTTGCCATAAGACCTCCCACCGTCCCGATGAACACGCGGTCAATCCTACCGCGAATGGAGGTCCGAGGGGCACCCTGTGAAGGAATTGTTCCCGCCGTGCGCTTGACCTGTGAACCAGACCGCTCGCATGTACGGAGCCGCACGCGGAGGGCGTTTGGGGAATGATGCAGTCGTGCAGGGAGCGAGAGCACGACGGCTTCTCTATTCCGTGCCATCGCACTGTGTAGGCTGATTCAAGGCTTGGCAGCTGCCAAAGTGGGGACCTTCGGGACGGTCGTTCCGGGGGTCCCCGTCTAGTTGAAATGGGTCGGGTCCCGCGTGCCGGGCTTCTCGCCAGCCGATTCCTCGTGGGTTTGTCATGTATGCGGCCCGTCTCTGCTAGGATGTCATAGAGCACGTTGGGCGGGTTCGGGTGACGCAACACCTCGAACCTGGTCAGGACCGGGAGGTAGCAGCCATAAGGGGCCTCTGGCGGGCACCCGTTCCCGCCGAGCGCGCTCACGACGTCCCCAGGCCGACCTTCGGCCCGAGGACGTTTTCATACACGTCGCGAGATTGGTGCACATGGGCTTCGTAGACCTTATCGTCAACCTGCTCCGAGATCCTCGCACGGCCATCGCCGGCTGGATCGCAGCCGGTCCGTTTGCCGCCTACGGCTGCATCTTTCTCATCGTCTTCATCGAGACGGGCGTCGTGTTCTTCCCGTTCCTCCCCGGAGACTCCCTGCTCTTTGCCTCGGGGTTCTTCGCGCAGGGCGGAGGGTTCAACATCTTCCTCCTGCTCGGCATCGCCTGGGCGGCCGCGATCATCGGCGACCAGTGCAACTTCATGATCGGGCATTTCTTCGGCACCAAGATCGTCGCGTCGGGCAAGGTCAAGGCCATGACGCCCGAGCGCATGGCCAAGAGCGAGGCCTTTCTCGACAAGTGGGGTCACCTGGCCATCTTCCTCGGCCGCTTCTTCCCCTTCATCCGCACCTTCGTGCCCTTCATCGCGGGCATGGGCGGCATGAAGTGGCATGACTTCGTGGTGTTCAACATCCTCGGCGGCATCACCTGGTCCACGATGTTCACGCTGCTCGGCTACTTCTTCGGCGGCATTCCCGTCGTGCAGGAGCACTTCGAGTTCCTCATCGTGGGCATCATCGCCGTGTCGCTCGTCCCCACCGTGATCGGCCTCGTCCGCAGCAGGAAAAAGAAGGGCGGAGCCGAGAAGGCCGAGTAGCCCCCCGGCACCGCTCTCGATTGGCGACATGCCTCCGACTACGCGAGCTCCGCCGCGGTCGGGGCGTCGTCGTTCCGCTCGCCCACGTGCGCGAAGAGCGTGCGGAACGTGAGCCGGCTCAGGGGGCCGGCGGCGAAGAGGTTCCAGAGCAGTGCCATGGGGAAGTTCTTGATGACGGTGCCGACCCAGATCGCGGGCAGCTGGCCCACGGGGTTGCCTGCGAGAATCACATTGAAGAGTATCGACGCGACCAAGCTCATCGTGGGGCACATGACGAGCACGGTGCAGCAGGCGCGCACGGTCCCGCAGACGAACGGGTTGTCTTTTCCGGGCGTGACGTAGCGCGACGCCATGAAGGAACCCAGACGGTTGCCCCAGAGGTTCGAGAAGAGGAACACGAAGAGCCACATGTAGGCGGCCTCCGCGAGCGCGGCGAGAAAGACGTCGTTGGTCATGTTGGAGAAGCCGCCGGCCATGACCGGGTAGCCCAGCTTCCATGCGACGTTGTAGACCTCCATGCCGTACGCCATGGTGACGGACATGAGGATTCCGAAGATAACTCCCTGAGCGCGGTTCTTGGGCATGCGATGCTTCCTTTCGACAAAAAAGGCGCGTGGCACCCAGTGGGAACCACGCGCCTTGCCTCTGCACTTTTCATCCTGTGCGCTACACGCAAGGACTCACTCTACCACCCGTGGCATGGCCGTTGAGAAAATCTCCGCAATCGAGCCGGGGACACTGGACGGTCCGCGGCGAGAAATCGTTCGGTACCGTGGAAACTCCGTGTCGTTTCTCGCCAGTCCATCCCATGCACGGGTATACTTCATCTGTCAATGAGCTGCCTCGCGCGTAAGTCCGATTGATTCATCTCGGCTGCCTGCAGGCTCGTGGCTCTGCGACGTCCCCTTCGGGCGGCCTTTCGTCTCTGTCGTTCGAAAGGTCTCTTCATGTCAGAAAGCAGCACCGCAGTCGTCGGGCAGCCCGCGGATCTCAGGTCCGGGACGAGGCTCTGGACCCGCGACCTCGTCCTCATCATCCTCGTGAACCTCTGCGTGTTCACGAACCACATCATGAGCCTCGCCACCTTCCCGTTCTTCATCCAGAGCCTCGGTGGCACGGAGGCCGTCGCGGGCATCTGCGCCGCGGTCTTCTCGTTCATCGCGGTCATCGTGCGACCCTTCGTGGGCTGGTGGCTCGACAACGGAGTCCGCAGGATCGCCCTCGTGATCGGGCTCGTGCTCATGGGCCTCGCCCCGTTCGGATACGTGTTCGTGCCGATGATGACCCTGGCCATCGCCCTGCGCATGGTCCACGGCATCGGCCTCTCGTTCTCAAACTCCACCACGGCGACGGTCGCCTCCGATGTCATCTGCAAGCCGCGCTTCGCCGAGGGCATGGGCTACTTCGGCATGGCCACGGCCCTCGCCTCGGCCATCGCGCCGGCGCTCGGGCTTTCCCTCATGGAGGGCTTCGGCTTCAAGGTGCTCTATGCCGTCGCCGCCGCCATCGCCGTGGTCGGCCTCGTGCTCTTCTCGTTCGTCGGCGCCCCTCGCGTCGACGTGCCCAGAAAGAAGCTCGACCTGCGCACGATCATCAACCGAGACAGCCTGCCGGCGTCGGTGACCATGCTCGTGTTCATGTTCACCTTCGGCGCACTCGAGAACTTCGTGGCCATCTACGCCTCCGAGAACGGTCTCCCGTCGGGGTCCATCTACTTCCTCGTCATGTCCGGCATGCTCCTTCTCGTCCGCGTGACGCTCGGCAAGCTCGTCGACGAGAAGGGCGAGGCGATCTTCGTCTACACCTGCAACGCCGCGATGCTCGTCGCCTTCCTGCTGCTCGCGTTCGCGCCCAGCGTCGTAACGTACGTGCTGTCCGCCGTGCTCGCCGGCTATGCGTTCGGCGGGCTCGAGCCCTCGCTCCAGTCCATGGCCGTCCATACTTCGACCGACGCGACGCGCGGCTCGGCCAATTCCACCTTCCTCTGTGGCTATGACATCGGCTACGGCCTGGGCGGGGGAGCGGCGGGCGTGCTCATCTCGAGCCTGGGCTACTCCGCCATGTGGGCGATCGTCAGCCTGGCCTGCGTCGTCTCCGTGCTGATCTACGCGCTGTGGGCGCGTCACTCGGACACGAGCTTCACCAAGCGGCTTGCCGGGGCAGGGCGCTAGCGCGACGTAACCCGGTATTCAGCTCAGCCCGAGACTGGTCCTAGCTGAAAGTTGCATCACGAGGGGCGGTATTTGTGCCGACGAGGTCGATTTTGCCTCGTTCGTGATGCAATTTTCAGCTTCGGACGAGAAGGGCGTGGAGCTTTGCCCGCCGCTCCAGCTGAAGAGCCGAGGCTGTCGAGGGGCTCTGCCCCAGCAGGACGGCGAGCTGCCTGGCGACAAGGTCAAAGCGGACAAGGTTCATCGCCTGCCTGCGGCGCACCACGATGACGTGACGCCCGGCGGCGACGAGCGAGTTCGCGCGTTCGGCGTCGTGCGCGAGCTTCTCGCCATTCATGGGAGACGGACCCTCTTCCCCGTGGTGCTCCCTGCTGTCGTATTCGAGCACGACCTCGCGCTCCGGCCAGTAGAGGTCGGGAAGAATCTCGCGTTGGCTCGACGTGTCGTGGCGCAGCTCCGTGCCGGACAGCCGCACGTTGAGGATCGGCTTCGACAGACCGTAGCCTCCCAGGTCCGCGGGAAGGGTCAGCATGAGCGCAATCGCGGTCTCCATGGGCGAGAAGGACCCGTCCATCTGCAGCCCCAGCGCTCGTCTCATGAGCGTGATGCCGCGGTTCCCGCCCGCCGACTCGCAGAATCGAGTGAGGGCGTCGTGACTCGTGAGACGTGGAAGGCCATACCTCGTGGGCTGGCGTCGATACGTTCCCGTGAACTCCATCATGAGCAGCGCAAGATCGACGGCGCGCCTGTCGCGCGCCCAGGCGCGAGGGTCATCGAGCTCCCACGCCGGGTCGTGCGTCTCGGTCGCAGCGTTCGGATATGGGGGTCCGGCGAGTTGCAGGAGGGTGAATTCCGGCGAGGTCACGAGGACTCCTCGTCCGCCGGTGGCGAGGAGGGCTTCTCTCGGCAGGGGCTCTGACCAGACATGTGCCGACATGTCCCTCGCGTGGGTCCTTGCACTTCTGGAACGGGAGAGGACGTGCAGGGGTTTGCTGACCTCAGGCGAGAAGCCCTCTGCGTGCAGGCGACTCGTCGAGGTGATCAATTCGTCACGAGGCTCCAGCGAGACCGCCGGTAGGGGAGGCTCGTTCATCGAGCGATAGAGCTCGACTGCAGACTCACGGCAGAGCGTCACTACTGTGGGCATCTCGTCTCCGATCGCGCGCGGGGCATTCACATAACGATGATAGGCGACGCTTGGCCGGCGGCTACTCCGGGAGCGGGAGGATGACGTCGAGCTGACCAGGTCGCACGGAGACCGAGCCGCCGTAGCGGGAGGCAACGGAGTGGGTCTCGTCGAGCGGGCCCGTCTCGCCCGCGCCGTCATGCTCCACGTGAATCGACGCCACGCCGATCGTCTGCCGCACCACCAGCGAGACGGACGTGGGGCCGAGTCCGATGACGGCGTCGAGCACGTCGTCGAAGAGGGCGTAGAGGTCGCCCGCCCCCATGAAGTCGAGCGCCGCGCCGTCCGCCACGCAGGTGAGCGTGATGCCGCTTCGCTCGCAGAGCAGCCGCCTCTCGGTGAGGACCGTGTCGAGCGCGACGTTGCCGGTGCGGATGCGCGTGTCGTACACGCTGATTTCCCGCGCCACGCTCGCGAGGAGCTCCCGGTCCAGGTCGACGTCCGCCCGATCGAGCTGGCGCAGCACCTCGTGACGCACGTCGTGCAGCTTCGCGTTGACGGCGTCGATGCTCTGCCGGCTTGACTCGTACTGATGGTCCTTCTCGACAAGGAGCCGCTGCGTCACGGCGACGTCGGTGGCCAGACGCTGGCGGTAGAGCAGGGTGTACTCGAGCCAGAGCGTGAAGGCGCAGGCCAGTCCATGCACGCCGCGCAGGGCGATGACCGACCCCAGGGTGACGCCGGACTCGCCGGTGAGTCCCTTGATGACGAGGTCGAAGCCGATGACGACGAGCATCACGAGCGCCATGACCACGACCATCGACCGGTCCTCCACGCGCTCGAGTCCCGCGCGACGCACCGCTCGCACGAAGGTGAGGTAATACGGGACGTAGATTGCTACCGTGACCAGCAGGAACACCATGAGCTGCTCGAGGTCGACCGGATGGATGGCAGAGGCCCCCCGGCATATGACGGAGACGAACTCGTCGGTCCCCGACGCGAGGTTCTGGATGGTGTAGCCCGCGGTGCTCACGAAGAGGGAGACGAGCCACGAGGTCTCGCAGAGGAAGTGCACCGCCGCGGCGCAGCCCACGAGGAGCAGCGAGAAGGAGACCATCTGCACCACGTAGTAGGGAGTGCCGTTATGCCAGGTGACGGTTCCCGCGAAGAAGAGCGACGTGCCCGCTACCAGGCACGCGATGACGACGCAGGCCCGGAGGACGGGACGGCTCCTGGTCGGGAGGCCTCGTGCGAGAAGGAAGACACCAAGGGCGAGACGGGCGACGATGAGTCCGATGGTGAGGTAGGCAATGAGCAGCACGGACGGGGAGACTCCCGACAGCGGCAGCTGGTCGAGGCTGACGCCCATCAGATGCTTCCGCCGATGTACGCGGAGAGGGTCTCGAGCGCCTGTCGCTTGCGCGACCGTCCGAAGCCGATCTCCTCCCCGTCGCTCATCTCGACGGAGCCTGCCCGCACGCGCGTGACCTGCGCCATGTTCACGAGGTGGCTCGCCGAGACGCGCACGAACCCCTCGGGAACGAGCTGCTCCTCGAGCTGCGTGAGGGAGCCGCGGTTGCGCAGCACCTCTCCGCCGGTCACGTGGTAGTAGAGGTCGTGACGAAGGATGTCCACGTAGAGCACGTCGCGCAGGCCCACCACGCGCAGACCGTCCGCGGTGGGAATCGTGAGGCTCTTGCCCGCCCGTCGCTGCACCACGCGCATCGCCCGGTCCATGCGGAGCGAGAAGTCCGCGTACTCCACCGGCTTGACCATGAAGTCGAGGGCGTCCACCCGATAGCCGCGCACCGCGTACTGGGCGAGGTCGGTCACGAAGACGAGAGGCGTCTCGGTGTCGTAGGTCCGCAGGAGCTCGGCCGCCTCCATGCCGTTGATGCCGGGCATGTTGATGTCCATGAAGATGAGGTCGGCGACATGGCGCGTCTCGACGAACTCGAGGGCTGAGGAGAGCGTCTCCACCGAGAAGGACGTGTCATGCTCGCGCGCATAGCGGTCGAGGTGTCCGCGGAGCTTGGCCGCCTCGACGGGGTCGTCCTCGACGATGAGCACTCGGTGCATCGTTCCCCCTGACATCGAATGAGTCACGGCGCACGTCGATTGAGTCAACTCCACCACTCGTGCGCCTCCCTGAAGTATATCCAAGGTGGCAGATGGGCTCCCCAGGTCGCTGGGGAGCGGTAGGGCCTCGAGACAACCCTGTCGTCGCCTCGAGGTCGGGAGAAGGAGGAGAAATGGCAAAGGATCCGAACAAGAAGGTGAAGCGCCCCAAGAGACTGCTCTTCGTGCTCTTGACCATCGTCTCCGTGATTGTCGTCACACTCACGGCTTTGGGCTTCGGCGTGGCGGGGCCGTACTCTGGCCTGCTCAACACGTTCATCAACAGCGGGACGCGGGCGTCCACCGACGAGGCGGCAGCGGCGAGCACGCAGACCGCCGCCGTCACCGAGGAGGTCGAGGGGGAGGGCGTCATCCTGCTCAAGGACGACGGAGCGCTTCCCCTCTCCGGCACCACCAAGGTCAACGTGCTCGGGTCGACCGCCGGCAACAACTTCTCGTACGGCGGCACGGGCTCGGGCTCGGGTGACTCGAGCAAGAACGTGACCTTCTACCAGGGCCTCGAGAATGCAGGTCTCGAGCCCAACCCTGACCTCGAGAGCTATTACGACGAGAACGCGACCTCGGCGGAGAGCAAGGGTCTCGTGGGGACCGACTGGAACCTCTATGAGCTCGATCCCTCGACCTATGCCGACAAGATCGCCGACGCCAAGTCCTACTCAGACGTCGCCGTCGTCGTCATCACGCGCAAGGGCGGCGAGGGCTCCGACCTCCCCATGGACATGGCGGACTACACGGGCTCCGCTGCCGGGCGCAGCTATCTCGAGCTCACGCCCAACGAGGAGTCGCTCCTCTCGATGGCCAAGGAGAACTTCGGCACCGTCGTGGTGGTCCTCAACAGCCCCAACGCCATGGAGCTCGGCTTTCTCGAGGACGAGGGCATCGACGCGGCGATCTGGGTGGGAACGCCCGGTTCCACGGGCTGCAACGCCATCGGCAGCGTTCTCACCGGTGCCGTGAACCCCTCCGGCAAGACCGTCGACACCTTTGCGTATGACCTCACGAGCGCGCCGAGCTACTACAACTTCGGCTCGTACGACTACACCAACGCCAGCTATTCCGACACCTCGATGTTCTCGGGCACGGGCTCGTCTGCCTCGGGCACGAACCCCTACCACTACGTCGAGTACCAGGAGGGCATCTACGTCGGCTATCGGTACTACGAGACGGCGGCGACCGACGGCTACATCGACTACGGCTCGACCGTCCAGTACCCGTTCGGCTACGGCCTCTCCTACACGAGCTTTGACGAGAAGCTCGACTCGGTGACCGACGACGGGACGACGATCACCGCCAACGTGACCGTCACCAACACCGGCAGCGTGGCAGGCAAACAGGTCGTGGAGATCTACTACTCGGCGCCCTACACCAAGGGTGGCATCGAGAAGAGCTCCGTGGTTCTCGGCGGCTTCGACAAGACCGGGCTGCTCGAGCCTGGCGAGTCCCAGAGCGTGACCGTGAGCTTCGCCAAGGAGGACATGGCGAGCTACGACTACGCGGGCGTCAAGGCCCAGGGCGGTGCGTACGTGCTCGAGGCGGGCGACTACCAGATCAGCCTGAGGACCGACTCGCACACCGTGGTCGACTCTCAGACGGTGACCGTCGACAAGGACGTCATCTACAACGACGAGAACGACGGCGCGCGCAGCTCCGACGACACCGCGGCCACCAACCAGTTCGACGACGTGAGCTTTGGCGACGGCATCACCTACGTGAGCCGTGCCGACTGGGCAGGCACCATGCCCACCGCCCGCGCCGCGTCCAGCAAGGCGGCCACCGCCGAGCAGGTCGACGCCCTCGAGAACCCCACGGAGCTCGACTACTCCTCCGACGAGGACGTGACCTTCGGCGCCAAGAACGACCTCACGCTCGCCGACATGAAGGGCCTCGACTACGACGACCCCACGTGGGACTCGCTTCTCGACCAGTGCTCGCTTCGCGAGATGGAGCTTCTCGTCGGTAACGGCGGCTGGACCAACATGAACGTCAACTCGGTGAGCAAGCCCGCGACCACGGAGTGCGATGGCCCCAACGGCATCAACAACATCATGGCGGGCGTCACGGGCACCCAGCTCACGGGACAGTCCGTCCTCGGTTACACCTGGAACAAGGAGCTGGCCCAGCGCGTCGGCGAACTTCTCGCCAACGAGGCCAAGGCCATGGGCATCAGCGGTCTCTACGCGCCGGCGGTGAACATCCACCGGAGCCCGTTCGGCGGCCGCAACTACGAGTACGTCTCCGAGGACGGCCTTCTCTCTGGCGAGATCATCGCCTCCGAGATCAAGGGCCTCGAGGGCAACGGCGTCTACGGCTACCTCAAGCACTTCGCCGTGAACGACCAGGAGACCAACCGTGACAACGGCGGCCTGGTCACGTGGTTCAACGAGCAGGCGCTGCGCGAGATCTACCTGCGCCCCTTCGAGATCTGCGTGAAGGAGGGCGGTACCACCGCCATGATGAGCTCGTTCAACCGCCTGGGCACCACGCCCTCGGCCGAGAGCTCGGCGCTGCTCACCACCGTCCTGCGCGGCGAGTGGGGCTTCCACGGCACCGTGATCACCGACTGCACGATGGCCTGCACCACGAGTGACGTCAACCGTGCGCTCTATGCCGGCAACGACCTCGAGCTCAACATCCTGCAGGACACGCGTCTCAGCAAGAGCACGACCGACACCGCCAAGGGCCATCAGGTCCTGCGCCAGGCGACGAAGAACATCCTGTACACCGTGGCGAACTCCGACGCCCTCGACACCGCGACGCCCACGCCGTACGGCTTCCAGATCGCCTTCTGCGCGATCCAGGGCGTGCTTCTCGCCCTCCTCGCGACGTACTACGTGCGCCGTCACAAGAAGATGCGCCGCTGGCGCGACCAGCAGAACGCGGGAGAGTAGAACGACGGCCCCGCATCGGCAACGGTGCGGGGCCTCTTTTCAGCCTGCCAAAGGTGCCAACGCCCTTTGGCAGCCAAAGGGACACCCTACGACGAATTCCGTTGGCCGAGCGGAGCCCCTCGACGGCATGCGGCCTACTGCGCGACGGGCATCACGATGTCGAGCTGACGGGCATCGTCGTCGGCGCTCGTCTGTATAGACCCGCCGTACCCTGCGACGATCGAGCGGAGCGTCTTGTCGCCGATGCCGTCATGTGGCTGCTCGGAGCCGTCCGAGTAGTACTCCAGGTGGGCGGTCACCATGTCGCCCACGCACCTCACGACGAGCGAGATCGCCCTGCGTTCCACGTCGCCAATCGGTCTCACGGAAGAGATCGCATCGTCGAGGGCGGTTCCGAAGATCGCGTAGATGTCGGTCGGCGGCATGAAGCGGAGCGAGGGACCGTCCGCGATGCAGCTCAACGTGATGCCCTCGTTCGTGCAGACCAGGCCCTTCTCGGAGAGGATCGTGTCCAGCGCATCGTTGCCGGTCTTGATCGTGGAGTCGTAGATGCTCACCTCGCGCGCGATGATCGCGAGCGCGTCGGGGTCGAGCGCGTCCGAGACGCCTGACTCGTGCGCCAGGCGGAAGATCTGGTGACGAATCTGATGGCAGCGGGCGTTGATGGCGCTGATGGTCTCGCGCGAGATTTCGTACTGCTGGCGCTCCATGGTGCGCATCTGCGTGATGGCGCTGACCTCGAGCTCCATGTGCCGGTTGTAGAGAATCTCGAACTCCATGGCGAGGGTGAAGACGCAGGCGACGACGTGCACCACGCAGAGGATGCGGAAGTAGCTGCGGGGTATGTCGTAGACTCCGAGGTCGCGGACCACGAGGTCGAACACGATGTCAAAGAGGACGACCGCCGCAATCATCAGAAGCATCGAGCGGTCCTCGATGGCGACGAGACGGTTTGCCTCGAGTTTACGAACGAGCACCAGGTAGCAGAGGCCGAACGACACGAGGGTAACGGATATCTCAACTGCGATGGTGAACTCGACGGACGCGAGGACGTGTCCGGCGGCAGACGAGAGCACGTCAGTTGCCAGGCGGTCGAGACCGCCTGCGAGGCTCTGGAGCGCGTATCCCGCCGAGCAGCAGAAGAGCGACGTCCAGATTGAAACGTCATAGGGAATCATGAGAAGAACGACCGCGGCACCGAGAACTGCGACGAACTGCAGGATGGCGATGAGGAAACTGCTGTCGCCTTCGATGGTGGGGAAGATCGAGAAGCCGAGAAGAACGGCAGCGGTCGCGAGTGAGGCCACGCCCGCAAGCACGGCAGCAGAGAGCCCGGCGAAGGGCTCTCGTCGGGGCAGCATGCGCGCGAAGAGCCAGACCGCGAGCACAAGGCGCACCATCGAGGCGACAGAGTTGATGGTTCCGAGGCCAGACATCAGATGCTTCCTCCGAGGTAGCGGGTGATGGTTCCGACGGCCTCCCGCTTCATGGAGCGGCTCATGGGATACTGCGAGCCGTCCCGTAGGGTCACGGCGTCGCCGCGAAACGCACGAATGTGGCCCATGCTCACCATGCAGCTCTTGGACACCCGGACAAAGCCGGCGGCGAGAAGACGTTCCGCTATCGCGCTGAGCGATCCGTGCACCGCGAGGTTCTCGCCGCCGTCGAGGTGGTAGGTGAGGTCATGGTTGGTGACCTCGACCGCCGCGATGGAGGAGAGCGAGATGACGCGCGTCTCCTCGCGGGAGACCTGCACGGCGAGACTCTCCTGAGACCCACGCGCCACGTAGCGCATCGCCTTGTTCATGCGCAGCCGAAAGCTGCCATAGGTGACGGGCTTGACCATGAAGTCGATGGCCTGCACCTCGTATCCCCGCACCGCGTACTGCGCGAGGTTGGTCACGAAGATGAGGGGCGTCTCGGTGTCGTAGGTCCGCAAGAGCTCCGCAGCCTCCATGCCATTGATGCCGGGCATGTCGATGTCCATGAAGATGAGGTCGAAGGGCTGCTCGCCCCCCGTGAGCTCGAGAGCGCTCCGATACCAGGTGACGGAGAACTCCTCGCCTCGCTCCTCGGCGTAGCGGCGCGCATGCTCGCGAAGAACGTCGGCCTCCACGGCATCGTCCTCAATCATCAGCAGCTTGTACATGGCGTCTCCTCTGCGGGTTGAGGGGATTGTATCGCGACGGCGAGACGGGCAAGGGGCGTCCGCCGCGAACGCCACCCAGAGACGCTTTCGACATCTTGCGCGGCAGTCTGAACCTCTCGCGCTCGATTCCGGGCTCGCGGCGCGCCGGGCAGGAAGATGCAGGCTAGCAGAGGTCCGCAGGCAGGAAGGCCGGCGGACAAGGGGGATACAAAGGAGAAGACATGAACGCAAGCGTTTCTCGCAGGAACTTCCTGCTCGGCTCCGCCGCGACGGCAGGCCTCATGGGCCTCGCCGCCTGTGGGACCGGCACGGGAACCAGCACCAGCAGCGCTCCGGCTGCCGACAAGTACCCGATCGATCCGGACGGCGACGACGTCAAGGCCAAGTGGACCTCCGAGGAGACCCGCGACGGCTGGACTCGCGTGACCAACCCCGATGGTGGCGCCACGCTCGGCGTCATGAGCGAGGACAAGATCATCCAGGTAGACGGCCTCGCCTTCAAGGACTCAAACGGCGACGGCAAGCTCGACCTCTTCGAGGACTGGCGCCAGACGCCCGCCGACCGTGCCGCCGCCCTCGCGTCCACGCTCACCGCCGACGAGATTCTTCCGCTCATGTGGCACAACGGCTTCACGAGCATGGCGACGCCGCTCGACGACGACTCCGTGACCATCCTCACCGACGGCATGCGCGCGGGCGTCTCCCGTGCGAACTCCGACATCGACTCCTATGCCACCGACATCGCCTGGGTCAACGCCATCCAGGAATGGTGCGAGGAGAACGACAAGCACGGCATCCCCTACATGAACTCCACCGACCCCTATCAGCTCTATGACATCCCCGATCCCCACTGCCTGACCTCGACCTTCGACCCCGACGTCTGGAAGAAGTCCGGCCACTACATCGGTCGCGCCTGGCGCTCCGCGGGCTTCCGCGTCGACCTCGGGCCGCAGGTGGACATCGGCTCCAACGTCATCTACACGCGTCTGGGCGGGTCCATGTGCGAGGACCCCGCCACAAACCGCGACCTCACCCAGAAGTACGCGGGCGGCATGCAGTCCACCTGGGGCGACGATGACCTCACCGACGACCAGAGCTGGGGCGAGGATTCCGTCGCCTGCATGCTCAAGCACTTCGTCGGTGGTGGCGCCGTCGAGGGCGGCCGCAACGACCATAACGACGCAGGCAAGTTCGACGTCTTCCCCGGCAACAACTTCAACGCGCATCTCATCCCGTTCCTCGACGGCGGCATGAAGCTCGACTCCAAGACCGGCGAGATGGCGGCAGTGATGCCCAACTACGGTATCGCCTACTCCGAGGACGAGGAGTACGGTCCGCTCTGGGGCGGCGCCTACAACGCGCGCAACATCGGCATCCTGCGCAACGCCGGCTGGGACGGCATGATCACCACCGACTGGCAGATCCTGCGCGCAACCGATTACGGCGATCGCGCCCACGGCGTCAAGGACATGACCGAGGACGAGCGCTTCGAGAAGCTGCTGGAGGCAACCGTCGATCAGATCGGCGGAGACTGGGCGCTCGACATCGCCAAGGCCGGCTACAAGCTCTACGAGAGCGACTACGGCGAGGACGCCGCGCTCACCCGTCTGCAGGACTCTGCCCGTCGCATCTTCACGGTCATGAACCAGGTCCAGCTCTTCGACCAGCCCTATTGCGACCGCGAGCATTGCAAGGAGGTTCTCGAGGACGAGGCTGCCGCGGAGTTCGGCCAGGAGGCGTCCAACAAGTCGATCGTCATGCTCAAGAACGCCGGCAAGATCATTGCCAAGGGTGGCATCACGGGCAAGCCCAAGTGCTACATCCCCAAGAAGGTCGAGCAGGCCAACGCATTCGCCGTCATGATGGGCGGCAGCGCCGACCCGACCATCTCGATGGTCGTGGACGAGCAGTACGTGAGCGACGTCTTCGACGTCGTCACGGATCCCGATGACGGAACGACCGTGACCAGCCTCACCGCCGACGAGCTTGCCGGCTGCGAGTACGCAATCTTCAAGATCGCGAGCCCCGACACCGGAGCGGGCGAGGGCGGCTCGATGTTCTCCAAGGACCCCGTTCCCGACGACCAGAAGTACCTGCCCATCTCGCTCCAGTATCGTCCGTACACCGCGACGACCGCCCGTGACCCCTCCCTTGCGGGAGACATCGTCAATGGCGTGAAGGAGAACCGCAGCTACCGCGGCAAGTCCATCACCGCAAGCAACGAGTCCGACCTCGACGCGCTCATCGCACTTCGTGCCGCCATGCCCACCGGCAAGATCATCCTCATCGTGGAGGCCACCAACAACGCGCAGTGCTTCCACGAGATCGAGCCCTACGCCGACGTCATCCTGTGGAGCTGGGCGAGCTCCGGCCGCGCGTTCGGTCCCGCGTACGGTCGCATCCTCTCCGGCGAGGTCGAGCCCAGCGGTCTTCTCCCCTGCCAGATGCCCATCAACATGGAGACGGTCGAGGCTCAGGACGAGGACGTCCCGCGCGACCTCGCGTGCTACACCGACTCCGAGGGCAATACCTACGACTTCTGCTTCGGCCTCAACTGGTCCGGCGTCATCGACGACGACCGCGTCTCCACCTACTCCGCCAAGGCGCTCACCCAGCCTGAGACCGAGGTCACCCCAGGCGACTGGGTCGAATAGCCGCCCTTAGCCAGCCCCCTTCCCCCTCCTCTTCGGCCCTGCACCGGTAACGGTGTGGGGCCGATTGTCGAGAGACGCTTTGCGCGCGAGGGCTCCAGAGCGACGGCGAGACGGGCGAACGGGCGTCCGTCGCGAGCGCCGTCCAGAGACACTTTCAGCATCTTGCGTGTTTCCTGGAACCTCTTGCGTTCGAAAACGCGCGCTCTTCTCGCCAGGCCAGAAGATGCCAGTCAGTAGAGGTCTGCAGGCAGGATGGCCTGCAGACAGGGGGATACAAAGGAGAAGAACATGAACGGAAGCGTTTCTCGCAGGAACTTCCTGCTCGGTTCCGCTGCGACGGCAGGTCTCATGGGCCTCGCCGCCTGCGGGACCAGTACGGGAGCCGGTACCAGCACCAGCAGCCTGCCGTCTGCTGACAAGTACCCGATCGATCCGGACGGTGATGACGTCACGGCCAAGTGGACCTCCGAGGAGACCCGCGACGGCTGGACCAAGGTCACCCAGGATGGCGGCGCCACGCTCGGCGTCATGGATGCCTCGAAGATCATCCAGGTCGACGGCCTTGCCTTCAAGGACATGAACGGCGACGGCAAGCTTGACTTCTACGAGGACTGGCGCCAGCCGGTGGCAGACCGCGCCGCGTCTCTCGCCGCCCTGCTCACCTCCGACGAGGCGCTTCAGCTCATGTGGCACGGCGGAACCTCCGACAACTCAGAGGGCGCGACAGACCCCGACTACGGCCTCGTGACCAAGGGTTCGCGCGCCGGCGTCTCCCGCCTTCAGTCCGACCTCGACTCGTATGCCTCCGACATCTCCTGGATCAACACGGTCCAGCAGATGTGCGAGGAGAGCACCTACGGCATTCCGTATCTCAACTCCACCGACCAGTACCAGCTCTATGACATCCCCGACAACGTGTGCCTCTCCGCTTCCATGGACAAGGACGTCTGGCGCAAGGCCGGCATGTACCTTGGTCGCGCCTGGCGAGCGACGGGCGTTCGATGCCTGCTCGGGCCCCAGGTCGACGTCTACTCCCAGATCATCGGCTGCCGTCTCTCGGGCTCCGTCTGCGAGGACCCCGCAGTCAACCGCGACTTCACCAAGGCATTCGCCGGCGGCCTGCAGTCGACATGGGGAGACGATGACGCCACCGACGACAAGGGCTGGGGCACCGATTCCGTGGCCGCCATGCTGAAGCACTACGTGGGGGAGGGATGCTCCGAGGGCGGGCGCAACGACCACTCGCAGACGGGTGAGTACAACGTCTTCCCGGGCGACAACTTCGACGCCCATCTCATCCCCTTCCTTGACGGCGGTCTGAACCTCGACTCCACGACGGGCCAGATGGCCGCGGTCATGCCCTGCTACGGCATCGCCTACTCCGAGGACGAGAAGTACGGCGAGAACGTCGGCTCGGGCTACAACAAGCGCAACCTCGGCATCCTCCGCAACGCGGGCTGGGATGGCATGTTCACCACCGACTGGGGCATTCTCACGAGCCAGACCTACGGTGTGGCGGACCTGACCGAGCCCGAGCGCTATCAGAAGATGATCGAAGCGGGCATCGACCAGTATGGCGGCGGATTCGACATGGAGGTCGGCGACGACGCCTACAAGCTCATGCAGAGCGAGCTCGGCGATGACAAGGCGCTCGCGAGGGTGCAGGAGTCCGCGCGGCACATCATTGCCGTCATGATGAACGTCTCCCTGTTCGAGCAGCCCTACTCCGACCGATCCTCTGCCAAGGACGTGCTCGAGGACGAGGCTGCCGCGGAGTTCGGACTCGAGGCATCCGAGAAGTCGACGGTCATGCTCAAGAACTCCGGCAAGGCAATCGCCAAGGGTGGCGTCTCCGGAAAGCCGAAGGCGTACATCGCGCAGAAGCTCGTCACGGGCAGCTTCATGTCGACCGACCCCGCCCACTTCGAGATGGCCATCGACGAGGACGCGGCAAAGGAGCTCTTCACCGTCGTGACCGACACCGTGGGCGAGCCTACCGGCACCTCGACCAACGCGTTCACGGGCGAGACGACCACCGGGGTCTACCAGGCGAGCGACGCCGCCATGCCTTCCGACGAAGACCTTGCCGGCTGCGAGTGGGCAATCGTCCGCATCAAGAACCCGCAGGACGCCAAGGACGGCGTCACCGGTGGCTCTGGATTCGGCGGCGTCGATCTGACGACGGTCGAGTATCTGCCGATCACGCTGCAGTACGAGCCCTATACCGCCACGACTGCTCGCGATCCCTCGATCGCCGGCGAGATCCTCGCGGACGGCACCAAGGAGAACCGCTCCTACAAGGGCAAGAGCTCTGCCGCCACGAACCTCTCCGACCTCGAGCTCGTCAAGACCGTGCGGGAGAAGTGCCCCAACGCCAAGGTCGTCGCCATCGTCGAGGCGGGCAGGCCGATGGTGTTCTCCGAGCTGGAGCCGTTCTGTGACGTGGTCCTCATGAGCTTCGCCTTCATGGGCACCCCCTCGTCGAAGGCCTACGCGAACATCATCGGAGGCAAGACCGAGCCCTCCGCCGTGCTTCCGTTCCAGATGCCCATCAACATGGAGACCGTCGAGGCGAGCTACGAGGACGTTCCGCGTGACGTGACGCCCTACACCGACTCCGAGGGCAACGCCTACGACTTCTGCTTCGGCCTCAACTGGTCCGGCGTCATCGACGACGACCGCGTCTCCACCTACTCTGCCAAGGCGCTCACGGAGCCCGATACCGAGGTCACCCCAGGCGACTGGAAAGAGTAGCCACTAGCATCGAGCCCCTTCCCCCTCCCCTTCGGCCCCGCATCAGCAACGATGCGGGGCCGTCTGCCTTTCAGCCTGCCAAAGGTGCCAACGCCCTTTGGCAGCCAAAGGGACACCCTCCGACGGACGTCACAAAAGACGCGGAGATTGTCGTCTTTCGGGCATGTGCCAGTACCGCCGTCTACCGAAACGGATTTTGGATGCCTAGGCGAGGTGCTATCAATCCTTCCCACAGACGAAAGGGGGAGGGATGCCAAGGTCACCACGGAGCATCTCAGAGTCAGGCTATTATCACGTCGTTATGCGAGGAAACGGCAGGCAGATTCTCTTCGAGAATGATGCGGATAAGGGGGAGTTTGTTGAGGTGCTCGGTCGTGAGACCAAGCTTCATCACATCAAACTTATCGCATGGTGCCTCATGGATAACCACGTTCACCTGTTGCCGGTTGATCCCGACGGACTCCTGAGCGATGCCATGTGCAGGATGGAGTCGAGCTACGCTCGGTACTTCAACGAGCGGACGGGACATGTTGGCCATGTCTTCCAGGCCCGCTTCGCAAGCTTCCCCATCGAGGACGAGGAGTACCTGCTCGGAGCGGCGCGATACATCCACAACAACCCACGTGACCTTGGCTTCTCTGCGGAGGAGTATCCGTGGAGCAGCTACCACGAGTACGTCGGCACGCCGAGACTGACCGACACGTCCATGCTCTTGGACCTTCTCGGCGGAAAAGCCGCGTTCTCATGGTTCTGCGAAGACAAGACCTATCCCGAGATGCCCTTCGAGGGACGGCAGAGAGTCACGACATCCGAAGCTCACGAGATTGCGGTGCGCGTGCTCGGCGGAGTGGATCCTGCCCAGCTCAAGGGCACTCCCATCGATATGAGGAACAAGATGCTGCACTCGCTCTGGAGCTGTGGGTTCTCCATCAGGCAGATTGAGCGCCTTACCGGGATTGGCAGATGGACGTTGAGCGCCGTCCTGACGAATAGCTGACACCCCCGTTCGCCGATTGGACGTAGGGTGTCCCTTTGGCTGCCAAAGGGCGTTGGCACCTTTGGCAGGCAGGCACCTTTGGCAGGGGCTATCCCTCCTTGGGGACCGGGATGAGGATATTGAGGTAGAAGGTCTGGTCCTCGGTGCCCATCGTGAGCGACCCGCCGTAGCGCTTGGTGATGAGCTGCATCGACTTCACACCGTAGCCGTGATTCTGCTTGTCGGCCTTGGTGGTCACGGGCGCACCGTTCTCAAATCGCACGTTGCCGGAGTAGTAGTTCTCGATGTGGATGGAGACCATGCCGGCGGCCCTCTTCACGAGTAGCGAGATGTTGCGCTCGTCCTCGTCCTCCAGCCCCCGCACGGCCTCGAAGGCGTTGTCGAGGGCGTTCCCGAAGAGGGAGTACAGGTCGGTGTCGCTCATGAAGTCGAGCGCCTGTCCGTCCACGATGCAGCCGAGCGTGATGTGCTCGCGCTCGCCGAGCAGGCTCTTCTCGGTGAGGATCGTGTCCAGCGCGTCGTTTCCGGTCCGAACGGTGGAGTCATAGATGCTCACCTGGTGCGCGATGTCGGCGAGCACGGCCTTGTCGACGACCTGCGCGCCGTTGCTCCCGTCCTCCAGGTGGCGAATCTGGTGGCGGATGTCGTGGCACTTGACGTTGATCGCCTCGATGTTCTCGCGCGAGAGCTCGTACTGGTGCTCGCGGTCGTGGAGCATGCGCTCGGTCGTGGCCGCCTCGAGCAGCAGGTGGCGGTTGTAGAGCATCTCGTACTCGAGCATGAGGGCGTAGAAGCACACGGCGAGCTGAACGATGCGGAAGATGAGCGTGAAGCCGGAGGGCACGCTGTAGGCGCGGACGTACTTGATGGACATGTCAAAGACGATGTTGATGAGCACGACGCCAAAGACCAGCAGAAAGCTCGTCTTGCTCGGGTCGATTTCGAGCGCTCTGTCCCGTCTTCCGCGAATGACCGCGAAGTAGAACAGCACATAGGTGATCACGCAGCACAGCACCATGCGAAAGAACTCGTTCCCAAAGAGCCCGATATTGAGCCGTCCCATGCGGAGGAGCTGGCCGAGAAGCTCCCCGAGACCGGCGCCGAGGTTCTCGACGGTGTAGCCGACCACGGCGCAGAAGGCTGCTGCCCAGAGGGTCGATTCGGTCACAAAGAGAACCATGCCGAGAAGCAGGGCGAGAATGACGGCGAAGTAGAGGGCCATGATCGAGAACACCTCGAAGGTGCCCCCTCGCATGAGTCCGGAGAACGGGTTGGAGAGGTAGAAGATGACAAGCGCGATGGAGAGGGCGACGCGGGCGTAGTAATGGGGGCGCCTGGGGAGACGCGCCGCGAGCATGAGCGCGGGGATGGAGAAGAGGAAGCCGTTGACCACGTAGTTGAGCATGGGACCGAGAGCCATCAGCGGTTTCCCCCGTAGTAGTCCGCGAGCGCCTCGAGCGCAGCCTTGCGCTTGGTACGGCTGATGACGAGCTCATCTCCGCTGGACATGCGCATGGTCGGGCCGTCCACGGTGCGGATGTGGTCGGCATTGACGAGGCAGCTGTTGGAGATGCGCACGAAGAGGCTGGGGTCGAGCTCCTCCTCGAGCTGGGCGAGGCTACCGCGCAGTTCGACCGGTTCCTTCTCATCGGTGAGGTGGTAATCGAGGTTATGGCCATGCACCTCAATGTAGATGAGCGTGGAGATGGGGATGATGCGGGCGCCGAACTTGGTGGTGATGCAGATGCTCTTGCCCTCGCGCCGTCCGAGGATGCGCATGGCACGGTCGAGTCTCATCGAGAGGTTGTGGTACGAGACGGGCTTGACTACGAAGTCGAGTGCCCCGACCTCGTATCCCTTTACGGCGTACTGGGACAGGTTGGTCACGAAGATGATGAGGGTCTCATCGTCGTAGGCGCGCAGCAGCTGGGCCGCCTCCATCCCGTTGATGCCCGGGAGGCCGATGTCCATGAAGACGAGGTCGTACTTGACCTTGGACTCCACGAATTCGAATGCCGTCCTGACCCAGGTGATATCGAAGTCGAGTCCATGGACCTTGGCATAGCGGTCAAGGTGGCCGCGAAGCTCCGTCGCCATGTCTGGCTCGTCTTCGATGATGAGAAACCTGTACATAATCTGCTGCCTCCCCCTCGCCAAGTCGGCAGAATGCGGCCCGTGGTCGCTCCTCCACGGTACCAGTTTTCGAGCCGTACTTGTGAGGGGAACCAGTCCGTTCGAGTGACGCCGCATGCCTCGGCGACAATTCGCGTCACGAGTTCGACTGCTTGCGCTCGATCGCTGGACGATTCGGGCGTGTCGGGTAAGGTGGTTCCAGTGAGAATGGCTGCCAACGCGGCCGAATGGGCGGTGGGAACCCATGTCTGCTAAGGAGATCATCATGAACAGGAACATCGTCATGGCCGGCCTGCTCTCGGTCGCGCTCTGCGCGCCTCTCGCGGCGTGCGGCTCGTCGAGCAG
>RCMY010000380.1_pt1 | contig 51237 bp, 53 predicted proteins | sample 2041341 | NCBI WGS metagenome assembly RCMY01 (sample SAMN09708234, study PRJNA481090) | Marine sediment metagenome, whole genome shotgun sequencing project.
CAGAGGGCAAATGCTCGCAACTCGGTGGTGTTGGCTAACCTGTCGGCGTGGCTGCCCCCAACTACGTGCCGACCGATCCCACCCAGCGGGTTCGCCGCTATAGCTCGCCGCCGCGGCGACCCGATTCGTGGATGGCCGATCGGGCGGGCGATTTCGATGAGCCCGGTATGCCGCGTGGCCCCCTCTTTGGCACGATCGGCCCTGACCAGGGGTACGCCTTCAAGCTCGTCGATGCCTTCGAAGATCGACTGGAATTTGGCCGAGTGCATAGAGCCGACGCCATCGCCGGCGGTGTTGGTGTTGCGATGAAGCGGTCGGCGCTGTTCAGTCGGGCCCCAGTGATCCACGATCTGACTGCTGCCTTCACCCTGTTCGGGTTCCTCGACTCCGATCCTGCGCCGGAACTCGTGGAGCTGCGAGAAACAGCGTTCGCCGAGATCTCGAACGCCCACCATTACGACGAGCGCCAAAAAGTGATCGATTTGGTGCCCGACTCGGTTCTTCGTCGCCCTCACACGGCCATCGTTGCCGACTACGCCAGCGACTGGCGCCGCAACCTGCGCCTCGGCTGAAGACACCCAGCGCAATCAGTCGCTGAGTGCGGCGGCGGTGAGTGAGGCTGCTGAGCGGAGTTGGGCATTGACGGCGTCGAGGGCGCCGGAATCAGCCTGGCGCCCGAGAACCGACATCACGCCGTCGGGGAGCTCATCGACACCGATGCACCCGCTGGGGGGATCGATGTCACCAGCGAGAATCGACCGGATGGTGGCCCGGTCGAGGTGGTCGACATCAGGTTCGGGCAGCGGGTTCTCCGGCGTGCCGACCATGGTGCCGTCGAGCCCCAGACCTTCGACGTAGACGCACATCGATTGCCAGAGTTCACGAACCACCATGATGTGGTCGCCGCTCGCGGTGACATGGCCGTTGTACACCCAGTCGGCGGACTCGCGATCGGTGATCGTGCGTTGCTCGACGATGAAGACCTCATCGGTTTCGAGATCGACTGCGTAAATGGCGAGTTCCTGATGCATCAGACCGATCGGCGTTTCGTCGGTGGCCTTGGCGGTCGATGTCAGCAGTTCCTGCGCGGCGAGATCGGGGCGGTCGGTGAAATCGCTCACGAGCAGGAACGGACGATCGTGGAGCATCGCGAGGTCGTTCACCTGTCGTTGCGTGGTGGGCTGGGTTGGGGGCAGTTCGAGGAGCGACACGTCGCCGTTGGCATCGACGTGCATGAGCCGGCCCTGGTCGACCAGCACGGTGCCGCCCCGGCCGTCGGCGAGTTCGGAGCGCTGCGCCGCCTGACGAGGCCCACTGACGGCCGGGTTGGCTGTCGTTGTCGTCGCCATCGTCGTGGACGGGGTTTGCCAGTTGGTATCGGGGATGTCGGCGGTGGTGGTCGACGTGACGGCTGCCGGGGGCAAGGCGGCACTCGCCGCCATTGGTGCGAAGCTCTCGAACTCACCCGCCGCGCTGATCTCGGTGTCGCTCGGTCTGGCAAGCAATCTTGCTGACCCGAGGCCCAACCCGCCGACGACGACCATGGACGCCGCGGTCACGCTGATCTGGCGTCGGCGTCGGCGTTGTGTAGCTCGAGCCCGGATGGCGGCGACATCGGGAGCGGTGGCGGTCGCAGCGCCGGCGCGCCGGAGCCGATCGATGATCGGCACCTCTGGGCGATCAGGGATCATGTCGCTACCTCGAGGCCAACACGCAGACGCTCGAGTCCGCGACTCATTCGGCTCTTCGCTGTCCCGGGCGAGATTCCCAGCGCCTCGGCGCAATCACGTTCGGAGTAGCCAAGCAGATGACGCATGACAACGACGGCGCGGAACTTGATGGGAAGGTCGAAGAGTGCGTCGGCGAGATCTTGGTCGAGATAGATGTCGCGGTGATCATCGAGGTCGATCGATGAGAGCAGTTGCCGTTCCTTGTTGCGCCGCCAGATTCTTCGGCGACCCCAGTTCAGCCCCACCCGATAGACCCAACCTGCAGGATTCGACATGGCATGCACGCTGTCCCAGCGCTCGAAGGCCCGGGCGAACGCCTCGTCGGTGGCTTCGCGTCCGAGGTCGTGACTCCCGAGCGCCCATCCCAATGCGTTGGCGATCGGCGCATGCTCTTGGCTGCAGAAGCGCTCGAAGACATCGGTGGGTGTCGTTGCCGGCCGGCGAGGGGGCTCGCTCACCGAGAGGTCGTTGCCGGCAACGAAGTCGCCGGCAACGACAAGCTCGACAGACGTAGCAGCCGCGACGTCGGCGATGTCGGAATCTCGATTCGCTCCGATCGCTTCGTGAGTCAAGGTGAACACCACGTTGAAAGCCCTGGGGACTGGATTCGGTTCCGCGACTCGAGTGACTTCTCGACGGTGGACGCCGCAAACCAGGCGGCGTGACGCAGCTGTTGGACGCTGCGACTCGGAAGTAGGGGCAGGGTTGCCACAGGTCGAGGCTAGCCTTGCCCGCTGTGACCGTGCGTGTTCGTTTCTCTCCTGCCCCAACCGGCTACCTGCACGTCGGTAGTGCTCGTTCGGCGCTGTTCAACTGGCTGTACGCCCGCCACACCGGTGGCACGATGGTGCTTCGGATCGAAGACACCGACGCCGACCGGAGCCGACCGGAGCTGATCGAATCGATCCATGAGAGCCTCCGATGGTTGGGCATCGACTGGGACGAGGAACACCGCCAATCCGACCGTTTCGACCGCTACGTGTCTGCCGCCAACGGCTTCCTCGACAGCGGCCGGGCCTACCGTTGCGACTGCACACAAGAGGCGGTGCAGGAGCGAGCGAAAGCGGCAGGTGGGGGTGGCTATGACGGCCACTGTCGTGATCGTGGCGTGGCTCCCGGCGACGGTGTCGTCATTCGTTTCCGCGCACCCGATGAAGGGATCATCGGCTGGGACGACCTGGTCCGGGGCCGCGTCGAGTTCGACTGCGCGGTGCTCGAGGACTTCATCATCGTTCGCTCCAGTGGCGTGCCGATGTTCCATCTCGCAAACGCACTCGACGATCTCGAGATGAACATCACCCACGTTGTCCGGGGCGAAGATCTGGTCAACACCACCCCTCGGGTGCTGCTGCTTCGTGAGGCCATCATCGAGTCTCGGCCCGACGAGACGTTCTCGCCGGCCCCGCAGTACGCCCACCTACCGTTGATCGTGAACGAGCAGCGCAAGAAGTTGTCGAAGCGGCGCGACGACGTTGCCGTTGGCGACTACCGGGCCAAGGGTTTTCTTCCCGATGCCATGCGCAACTACCTGCTGACGCTCGGTTGGGGTCCGAAGGACGATGTCGAGATCGCCCCGATCGAGAAGTTCATCGCCGAATTCGACCTGGGCGACATCAACAAGGCTCCGGCGTTCTTCGACATCAAGAAGCTCGAGCATTTCAACGCTGAATACATCCGAGCGTTGCCGGTCGAGGAGTTCGTCGAGATGGGGTTGCCCTTTCTCGGCCCGATCGATCCGAGCTTGTTCACCACGCTCGCACCGTTCGTCCAGGAGCGGGTGAAACGGCTCGAAGAGATCCCCTCGTTCCTTTCGTGGGTGGTCGGCGATCCCGACGAACCATCCGACAAGGACTGGAAGAAGGTCATGGGCAAGGCCGATGTGCCAGAGGTTCTCGACCTCGTCATCGAACGGCTGGGTGCCGCTGATTGGACGCCCGAGGCCATCGGCGAAATCGTGTTCGGCGTCGGGACCGAACTCGACACCAAGACCCAGATGCCGGTTCGCATGGCCCTGACCGGAGCTCGATCGGGCATTCCCCTCTTCGAACCGATGGCTGAGATGGACCGCGACATGGTGCTCGATCGCCTGCGGGCGGCACGAGCAAAGCTCTGATCCACCCGATGGCAGGGGCAACGCCACAACGATTCGAGACTGCGCCATGACCGGTCGAGCTCGCCGCCGCATGCTCGCTGTTGGACTCGTGCCCGCCTTGTTGGTGCTGTACCTCGTCGTCACCTTCGCCGATGTCTGGCTTGCATCACGACAGAACTACGACGGGAACGCCGATGCCGTTGTCGTGCTGGGCGCCGCGCAATACAACGGGACCCCGTCACCTGTGCTCCGGGCTCGACTCGACCACGCGGCCGAGTTGTACTTCGAAGGCCGAGTTGACCTCGTCGTCGTCACCGGCGGCAACCAGGAGGGCGATGTCACCACCGAAGCGAAGACCGGGTACGACTACCTGCGAACGACCGCCGGCATCCCCGATGAGTCGCTCCTGCTCGAAGTCGACGGCCGATCAACCTATGAGTCGCTGCGAGCAACCGCTCGGTTCCTCGAACGTCGAGATGTCAATTCGGTGATTCTGGTGACCGACCCCTACCACGCGCGCCGGTCACAGCTCATTGCCGAAGAAGTTGGGCTCGTCGCGGAGGTGTCGCCGACCACGTCGGGCTCGAGCCTGGGACGCCTGGCCGAGGAGACCGTTGCCGTTGGCATCGGCAGGATCGTCGGCTTCCGCCGTCTCGACAATCGCTGATCCCCGCACCGACCGGCACGCCGGTGACCGCTTGGGAAAATAGTGGTCGTCTCCGGGGAGTCGGGCCGCTAACCTGGTGGCTTCCTTCGGGGATGGTGTAATTGGTAACACTAGTGCTTCTGGTGCATTCATTGGGGGTTCGAGTCCTCCTCCCCGAACCAAGAGTCCAATCGTGTTGGGTGTGTTCTGCCCGCTCGCTAGGATCCGCTCGCTCCCTTCAGGGGCAATTGTCCGGCCCCGTTCGTCTAGCGGCCTAGGACGCCGGCTTCTCATGCCGGTAGCACGGGTTCAAATCCCGTACGGGGTGCAAAAAGAAAGAAGCCGACCCTTTCCAAGGTCGGCTTCTTGCGTTCTGACCTGCAGTGTGGTCAAGCGATGCTGTGGTCGAGCGATGGTGTCGTCAAGCGGCGATGTAGCAGATGCCTTCGTAGATGCGACGCTGGAGGCTGTCGACATCGATCGTCGCCCAGTCGCTGGGCCACATCGGGAGAACGGCGAGCACAACGTCTCGGGGAAGGTCGACCCCTTCGACCAGTGATCGATCGTGATCGTTGGCCTCGACGGCAAGATCGAGCCACGAGCCATCGATGACGAGCGTGGACCGGACATCGCCGCGAGCGACGCTCACCAAACCGACGCGACGGGGCAGATACGCAGCGGACGAGCCGGCAACTCGTACGAACTCGTCAGCGAGTTCGTCGATCCCGACATCGTTCAGATCCAGTCGGAGCGTTGCGTGCACGACGACCGCAGGGGCGGCGACGGCGATCTCGGGTCGGACGGCTTGTTCGGAACCAGAACTGCTCATGGATCAAAGCTTCGGAATCGGCTCGGTCGGTATGACCGAAGCCGGAGAAGATTTCTCGCCGGTTGGACTCAGGCGAGGACCGTCCGGTTGGCGTCGGCGAGTTCACGCTGCATGGCGGTCTCGTCATAGCGGCGGAACAGCACCGCCGCTATCAGGTAGAGAGCGATCCCGGCGAACCCCGATAGGCGGATCCCGAGGTCATCGCCGACGTCGCGCCCGAAGGCGGCGAGCAGGGCGAAGATCATGACTCCGACCGTCTGGCCCAGCTTCTGCATGAACGTGCGAGCCGCGAAGAATGTGGCCGCGGTGGCATTGCCGGTCGTGACGGCAGCATGCTCGGCAATGTCGGACAGGATCCACTGGGGAATCACACTGAGAATGGCGAACGGCACCGCGAACAGCAAGATGAGGAGCACCGCCTCCAGCCAGTTCGGAAGGGGTGAAAGCCCGAGAAAGACCACGCCGACGAAGTCGATCGACGACAGCACGAACGCCACGATCACCATTCGCTTGCCACTGTGTTGTTTGGCCATTCGATTGACGACGGGGTAGAGGAACGTGGCGACGACCACCATCAGCAGGAGTAGGGGAGCAGTGATCGTCTCGTCGAGTTCGAGCAGCACGGTGACGTAGTAGAGCAACCCGGTTTGGATGATGGTGAGCCCGCAGAAGAAGGCGAAGTCGGCGGCAAGGTAGTAACGGAAGAAGTCGTTCTTGGCAACGAGGCGCACCGACGTTCGCATGGGCACCGACGACGGCGACGAACGAACCAGCGATGGTTCGTCGATCATTCGTATTGGGGCCAGCATGCAGCCGAGGGCGACCAGGACCACGGTGATCACCGCACCCTGCCAGGCCCGAATCGGCTCGAGACCGACCCGCTGATACATGGCAGAGAGGAACGGTGTCAACGCGGCCACCATGATGCCTGCTGCCCAGGCCACCGACGTCCAGGTGGCCAGATCGAGTCGCTCCGACGGCGTGCGCCCGAGGTCGGCGACCAGGCTGAACGCCGGGGTGACATAGGCGGTGAGGGCAACGAAGAGCACAGCTTGCACGCCCAGGAGCCAAACGATGTTCCAGCCGCTCACCTCACCAACCGGCGGAACGAACAGCAGGATCGTGGCGACAGCAGCGGGAACCGCACCGGCTCGCATGAACGGAATCCGCCGCCCGAGTCGATGTGAGGAGCGGTCCGAACGTACGGCGATCAGGGGATCGGTGATGGCGTCGAGCAGCCGGCCGGCAGCCGCGACCACCACGATGGCGTTGAGCACGAAGAAGAACGTGGTGTCGGTGACGAGAGCCGGTAGACCGGCCGATACCGGTGGCAGATAGAAGTAGACGAGCAGGATGGCGATCAGATTGATCAGGATCGACATGCCACCGTGCCCGAGGCACAATCCGAGGACGACCCGGCGAGGATGGGCAGCGGGTACGCCGGGGTTCGTCACGGTCGTGAACCGTAACGACCCAGCGATAGGTTGCCGAGGTGGTCACCCGGGCTGTTCAACTCGTCTCTGCTCTCGCCGTCGTCGCCTTCTTCATGGTCGGCTGCACCGGAGAGGAAGCAACGGTCGTCGACCTCGATGCGACGACGACCACGGCTGCAACCGAACGCTCATCCGTCCCGACCATGTCCGACGAGGTCGACCCCGATGATCCGAACGCCGAGGCTCGTGAACTCGTCGTCGAAGCGGCCCGTCGGCAATGCCTCGACGACCCCGATCTCGACGAAGGCGTCGTCCGCATCGTCGCCGAGGCGACCGGTGAAGTGGCGAACGAGTATCGAGTCGACTGCAACGAGGTTCGAGGTGATACCGAAGGCTGACGGCGTCGTCGATCGGTCGTCAGCGGTCGCGTAGCCAGTAACGACGGCCCAAGGACACACTCGACAGAGTGGCTTGGGCGTTGGTCGCACTGTCGGTCGGACCGAGCTTGGACTGATCGATTCGTTGCGAGCCGTAGATGCCTCGGTTCGAGCTGAAAAGATACGAGGCGACGCATCCGATGGCGAGCGGAACAATGATGTCGGCCCCGAAGAGTTCGACGCCCATGATCGTGCAGGCAATAGGAGTGTTGGTGGCGCCTGCGAACACGGCAACGAAGCCGACGGCGGCGAACAGCGCGACCGGCGCGCCGAAGAGGTGGCCGAGGGTGGCGCCCAGCGTTGCGCCGATGACGAACAACGGCGTCACCTCGCCGCCCTGGAATCCCGATCCGAGCGTGATGGCAGTGAAGACCACCTTCCAAGCGAACGCGAACGCGGCGACGCCTGCGACGGTCGTTGCGGGGTCGGTGCCGACGGCATCGACGATCAGCGGCACCGACAGCCCCAGATAGTCTCGCGTGCCGGCAGCGAAGGTGAGGCCGATCACGACCAGTCCCCCGAAGAACGGTCGCAATGGTGGCCAACTGATGTAGCGATCCATGAGCCGGCGAGAGCCGTGGGTCAGTTCGATGAAGGCGATGGCGACCAGTCCGAAGGCCACGCCGGCCGCCAGTAGCTCGAGCGCCAGCAGCGGCGTGAAATCGAACGCGCCGAGCATCGGCAACGGCGTGTGCTCGACGTCGAGCAGGTCGACGACCCGATCACCGATGATCGATGCCGTGAGTGCCGGCACGATCGCATCGTGGCGGATTCGACCGAGTGACTGGACTTCGAGACCGAACACGAAACCGGCAATCGGCACCCCGAACACCGCCCCGAATCCGCCGGAGATCGCCGCGATCAGCAGGATGCGCCGGTCAGCACCGGTGAGCTTGGCCAACCGGCCGATGATCGAATCGCTCAGGCTGCCCGACATCTGGATCGCGGTGCCCTCTCGCCCGGCTGAACCGCCGAAGAGGTGGGTGATGACGGTCGTGACCAGTACGAGGGGGGCCATGCGTCGGGGAACCCAGGCCGTCGGCTGGTGGATCTCGTCGAGGAGGAGGTTGTTGCCGAGTGCTGACGGGCCGGCGTACGAGTGATACACGAATCCCACCGCAAGTCCGGCGAGCGGCAGCAGATAGAGCAACCAGTCGTTGTCGGTTCGCGTGTCGGTCGCCCATTCGAGCATGGTGAGGAACGCGGCCGACGAGCCACCGGCAAGTATCCCGACGGCACCGCCGAGGATGACCCACACAACAAGGTGGCGTACCAGTTGCCACTGCTCCTGCAGGTCGAAACGGATCAGCGTCTGTAACGAGCCGTAGATGCCCGATCCGCTGTCTTCGTCGGTTGTTGGTTTCGAAGTCATCGACGTCCAGTGGTGATCTGCGTCCGGAGGGCTTGTGTGCGGCGGGTGAACTCCGAGTCGTTGTAGCACAGGCGATACGCTTCGCCCGGTGACCCCATCAGTGCCCGAAGCCCAGAAGACAGTGACCCCGAACCCCGCCACCCCGAACCCCGCCATCGCGAACCCCGCCATCGCGAACCCCGCTGCCGCCACGTCCGCCTCGGCCGTCTCACTCGAGGCCAGCCGCGACGGCCTCACTCGGCTCGAGCGACATTGGGGATCGCCCAGAGCCCGTGCCGCCATCGTCCTCGTTCACGGGATCGGCGAGCACAGTGGCCGCTACGAACACGTTGGCGCCCATCTCGCGGCCAACGGGTTCGATGTCCTCGGGTTCGACAACCGCGGCTTCGGCCAGTCTGGCGGCAAGCGAGGCCATGTCGACTCCTTCGACCAGTTCCTCGACGACGTCGAAGACATGCTGGCCAAGCAACGGGCGCTCGGGCTTCCCACTGTGCTGATGGGCCACTCGCTTGGTGGATTGATCGCGGCCGCCTATCTCGTCTCGGACCGGCCACAGCCGGATCTGGCGGTGCTGAGCGCGCCCGCGCTCGAGGCCATCGTGCCGCGCTGGCAGCGGGTGCTCGCTCCGTTGCTCAGCAAGGTGCTACCCAGGGTATTCGTCAAGTCCAAGATCGAACCCGAGCTGCTGAGTCGCGATATTGCGGTGCAGAACGCCTACACCGACGATCCGCTGGTCTTCGGTGGAGCAACCGCCATGCTCGGTTCGGAGATCTTCGCAACAATGGCGGCAACCTCGGTGAGACTGGATTCGATCAAGGTCCCGGTCTATGTGATCCACGGTGACGAAGACCATCTGGTGCCGCTTTCGGCATCGGACGAGCTGGCGAGTCTCGACAACGTCGAGCGTCGCACGTGGGCGGGTCTGCGCCACGAGTGCATGAACGAGCCAGAGCACCAGGTGGTCCTCGACGAATTGACCGATTGGCTCTGTTGTCAGCTGGCTACTTCGTAGCCGGCTCTGTTGTCAGCTGGCTACTTCGTAGCCGGGTTGTCAGCTGGCTACTTCGTAGCCGGCTTCGTCGATCGCCTCGCGGATGGCGGTGTCGTCGCCACCTTCGACCGTGACCGTCTTGGCGGCGACATCGACGTTGACCGAGGCGACGCCGCTCACGGTGGCCACCTCGCTCTCGATGGCGTTCTTGCAATGATCACAGGAAATGGCGGGGACGCTATAGGTGGTCATATTCGTGCTTCCTTCGTGACGACGGATGTCGGGTCAGTGTTGTCCTGGGTCAGTGTTGTAGTGGGTCAGTGACGCGTGGTTCAGCGGTTTTGACGATCAACGGTGTTGGCGAACCGACTGGAAACGTCGGAGCCGTAGCGAGTTCGTGACGACGAAGAGCGACGACATGGTCATCGCCCCGGCCGCAATCGCCGGACCGAGTTGCCCGCTCACCGCGAGCGGGACGGCAGCAACGTTGTAGGCGAAGGCCCAGAACAGGTTGCCCTTGATCGTTGCGAACGTGCGCCGGGAGAGCCGGATGGCGTCGACCGCGGCCAGGAGATCCCCCGACACCAGGGTCAGGTCGGCTGCTTCTCTGGCAACAGCAGTACCGGTGCCCATGGCGATGCCGAGGTCGGCTCGGGCCAGGGCGGGAGCGTCGTTGATCCCGTCGCCGATCATGGCGACCCGCTTGCCGGCTCGCTGGAGGTCTTCGATCGCTGCGTCTTTGCCCTCGGGCAGAACGCCGGCGATGACGGTGGTGATACCGACGGTGTCGGCAACGGCTCGGGCCGTGCGCTCGTTGTCGCCGGTGAGGAGCACAGTCGACAGGCCGAGGCGATCGAGATGTCCGACGGCTTCGACGCTCGACTTCTTCAGTGCATCGGCGACCACCAGCGCCCCGATGGCAACCGGCGAGTCATCGGATGGCGCCGCTGCAATCGAGACGGCAACCACGGTGTTGCCCGCGGCTTCTGCCGCCGAAATCGCTTCACTTAGCTCGGCGTCGGTGACGTTGGCTTCACTCGGGCGTCCAATGTGGTAGCTCACACCGCCAACGCGACCTTGCACACCCCGGCCCGCCAGTTCGTCGAAATCGCTGACGACGACCTCGTTGGTGGGATCTGCGGCGGTGTTCGAAGCAGAGAGTGCATCGGCAATCGCTCGAGCAATCGGGTGGTCGGAGCGACCTTCGATTGCTGCGATCGCGGCACGGGCATCGGCGACACTCGGGATGACGCCGTTGTCGTTCGCGCTGCCGTTGCCGACGCTCCAATGTTGGGCGATCAACGTCATACGGCCCTCGGTGATCGTGCCGGTCTTGTCGAGGACGACCGTGTCGATGTCGTTGGCCGCTTCCAGCACCTCGCCACCGCGGATCAGTACGCCGAGTTGGGCGCCGCGTCCGGTGCCGACCATGATCGCCATCGGTGTTGCCAGCCCGAGAGCGCATGGGCAGGCGATCACCAAGACGGCGACCGTTGGCACGATGGCGATTGCGGCGCTGTGGCCGGTGACGAGCCAGCCGACGAAGGTGCCGATCGCAATGAGCAGGATGATTGGCACGAAGACACCGGCGACACGATCGGCCAGACGCTGGATCGGCGCCTGCGATGCCTGGGCTCTGGCCACCAGGCGACCGATCTGGGCGAGCGTGGTATCGGCTCCGACTCGGGTGGCTTCGACCACGATGTAGCCCGAGGTGTTGACGGTTGCCCCGGCCACCTGGTCGCCCTCGCCGGCAGCGACGGGAACCGGTTCGCCGGTCAACATCGAGGTGTCGATTGCGGCGCTGCCCTCGACGACCACGCCATCGGTGGCGATCCGACCGCCAGTGCGAACAACGAAGCGTTGGCCAACAGCGAGATCGACGCTTGCGATCGTTGTTCCATCGACGAGTTCGGCGGTTGGGGCGCCGAGATCGGCCAATGCCTCGATGGCGCTGCGAGCCCGACCCTTGGCCCGAGCTTCCATCCACTTGCCGACCGTGATCAGGGCAACGATGACGGCGGCCGTCCCGAAGTGCACGTCTTCGTGCAGACCGAGCGCGACCACGGCGAAGGACCAGATCCAGGCGGTGCCGCTACCGAGCGAAACCAGGGCGTCCATGCCGAGCGTGCCGTTGCGGGCTCCGGCGACTGCCTTGCGGTGATACGGCCAGCCGATCCACCACACCACCGGGGCGGACATGGCCGCCATCGACCATTGGAGCGCCGCCGAATGATCCGACACGATCATGTGGATGGCCATCGCCGGAAGAGCGAGCGCAAGGCCGATCAACGAACGGTGCTTGAGGGATCGTTCTTCGCCGTCGAAGTCGATGACCTCGGGCACGTGATAGCCGAGCTTCTCGATGCGAGCGGTGAAAACGGCGACATCGGTGGTCTTCGGATCGAACCGAACCGTGGCCTTGGACGAGGCGAGGTTCACGTCGGCGTTGTCGACTCCGTCGAGTTTGTTCAACGCCGTCGAAATGCGAGACGCACACGTGGCGCAGGTCATGCCCTCGACTGGCAACTCGATGTAGCCCGGCGTGACCTTGGGCCGACGAAGGAGTGTCGTTGTCGAGGCCGGTGTCGTTTCGGCCGCTTCGGTGCTGTCAGTAGTGGTCATGTCAGCTTCTCAGTAGACGCGAGATCGCGGCCATTGCTTCGTCGAGTTTGGCGTCACCGTGGTCGGCGGAGTCGGTGATGGAGGATCGGACACAATGTCGTAGATGCTCATCGAGCAGGTTCAGGCCGAGGCTTTGGAGCGACTTGGTCACCGAAGCGAGTTGGGTGAGAACATCGATGCAGTAGGTGTCTTCGTCGACCATCCGATGCAACCCGCGTACCTGGCCCTCGATGCGCTTGAGGTGGGTGAGCTGTTTGGCTTTGGTGGTGGAGTAGCCGGGAGCTGGCGAGTCGGCGGTGGTTGCACTGGTCAGGGTCGAAGGTGTGGCCATAGGGGGGTAGGGTATCAAATATCGAGGCGCCCACCGCACTCGGGGTCCGGCGATTCCTCGAGACAGCCGTATCAGGACGGTCGTGTCAGGACAGTCGTACCAAGACAGCCGTACCAGGACGGCCGTGTCAGGATGAAGGCGGTGCGTCGTCGTCGAGGTAGCCGACACCAGGTTCCCAGCGAGGCGCTCGGCCCAAGGGCTGGGGATCGCGGCGCGCCGGCGGTGTTGTTGAAGGGTCGATGGGGAGCGGCATCGCCGTGGTGGGGTCAACCTGTCGGTGCGAAGGTTGAGGTGCTGCTCGTTGAGCAGTGGGCTGGGTGTGCTGCGGCGGCTGGGTGTACTGGGCGGCGTGATGGCGGTCCGCCTGCTCCTGGATCGCCCGTTGCTGCGCTTCGTACACCTGCTGCTGTGCCGCGTGTTGACGGGCTGCCTGCTGCTGCGCGGCAACATCGGCCGGCGATGGACCGCGCACGTTCGACCGGGTCGAGCCGACGCCCGGGCGGGCTCCGGTTCGGCGCTTGGCCGGTGCTGAGTCGTCGGGCTGGAGCAGTCGAGCACCCGCGGTTGCCGATCCGGCGGCCCAGAAGAACGAGCCAGCGAGACAGGCAGCGCCGAACGCGGCCATGATGAAACCGGGCTGGATCATCGCTCCGAAGAAGACGTCGACAAACGCAGAGATGATGGCGGTCGATGATGGAGCCAGGCGATCGGCAAGGAACGGAATCCCGTAGCCGACCACAATCCAGAACGCGGCGGTGCCGAAGGCCCAGAAGGCGACGCGGCGCAGAACCGCCGGTCGGTTCTTGGCAATGGCAAAGGCCGCTCCTGCCCCAATGATGGCGATGAACGCGAGAATCGTTGTCGCCTGGTCGACGAACGACCGGATTTTGCCGAGCACACTCAGGCCGCCAACGGGCAACTCGACCTCGAGAACGGGAGCAGCTGGGAGGAGCGCGTCGAGCTCGGGACGTAGCTCCACCAGTGCGGCCCTACTGGCCGACCCGAGCGCAGCGGCGTCGACCGTCACCGGCTCGGCGTTGCCCTCGAGCGCCGACCGGTGCACGTCGACGATCCCCGAGCGCACGAGATTTTCGACCTCGGGATTGTCGAGTGCTGCCGCGGCTGCAGTTTCGAGGAGCTGACGCGGAACCGCGGCCTCGCCAGGAACCGCAGCTTCCATCGAGGTGGCCAACCGCGAGATCAACGCTTGCCGCAACACGGTGTTGTCGAGGACCTGATCGGCCAAACGTTCGGACCGGTCCGGGTCGAGGACGGTGTTGGTGAGGACGTAGCCCGACCAAGCGACGCTGGCGACGACCAGCGACAACCCGAGAATGAGTCCTGCAATCCCTCTACGCACGAATGGTTCCTTCCAACGGTTCAGCCTCTGATTCTCTCACCTGATCAGCAGCGATGGGGGTAGCGTCGGTACGAATGTCGCCGATCGAAGCCATCCTCATCTTTTTTGGTGGCATGTTTGCCGGGGTGATCAACTCGATGGCCGGTGGCGGATCCCTGTTGACCGTGCCGTTGCTGTCGCTCGCAGGCGTCGACGGGCTCTTCGCGAACGGAACGAACCGGGTGGCTGTTCTCATCCAGAACGGCTCGTCGAGTTATGGCTACGCACGGAAGAAAGTGATCGATTTCCGTGAGGCACTACCGATCTTCGTTCCCGCCGTGTTCGGTGGACTCGTCGGTGCCCTGGCGGTGTCTGGCATCGACGACGAACTGTTCGAGAAGATCTTTGGGGTCATGATGATTCCGATGTTGGGGCTCTCGCTGTGGAAGCCCAAGACCAAGGCCGCGCCCGAGCCCTGGCCGCTGTGGGCGAACGTCATCGTGTTCTTCTTGCTCGGGATCTACGCCGGTGCGATTCAGGCCGGTGTTGGACTCATCTTGCTGTTGTTGCTGTCGCGGGCCGGGTTCGATCTGCTCGAGGGCAACGCCATCAAAACGTACGTGATCCTGGTTGTCTCATCGGTCGCGGTCATCACCTTTGTCGTGCAGGGCCAGGTCCGCTGGCTTCCCGCCCTGGTTCTTTCGACCGGCATGGCCATCGGGGGCTACGCCGGCTCGCAGATGGCGGTTGCCGGTGGCGAGAGGGTGATTCGACCCGTGCTCGTCGTCTCGGTGATTGTCCTCGCCCTCAAGATGATCGGGCTCTACTGATCCTGGACAGACCGATCCTGACCAGCGTTACTGATCCTGGGAGGCTTTGAGGGACCAGAACGGGTGGGTGCTGGTGTCGGTTGGGGTCGTGAGGATCTCGGGACCGTCGTCGGTGATGAGGAGCGTGTGCTCGAACTGGGCGGTGCGGCTGTTGTCGGAGGTGGTGGCCGTCCAGCCGTCGGACCACATGCGGGCTCGCCAGTCGCCAACAGTGATCATTGGTTCGACGGTGAAGGTCATGCCCGGTTCGATGATGTCGGTGAGCGCTGGATGGTAGTAATGACAGATCTGCAGATCGGTGTGGAACTGCTCGCCGATGCCGTGGCCGACGAAGTCTCGAACAACGCCAAAACCGTTGGCCTCGGCGTGATCTTGGATGGCTCGACCGATCTCGTTGATCGGTCGGCCCGGCATGGCTGCGTTGATGCCGCGCTCGGTGCATTCGCGGGTGACCCGCACGAGACGCTGCGACAGCTCGTCGACATCACCCACAAAGAACGTGGCGTTGGTGTCGCCGTGCACGCCGTCTTTGTAGATCGTGACGTCGAGGTTGATGATGTCACCGTCACGAAGTGCCCGATCGTCGGGGATGCCATGGCAGATCACCTCGTTGACCGAGGTGCACAGCGACTTCGGGAATGGGTTGTCGCCGCCGGGGTACATGAGGGGACTGGGATACGCGCCCCGGGCGATTGCACCCTCGTGGCAGGCAGCGTCGATCTCGTCGGTGGTGACACCGGGGGCGATCATCTGGCCGAGGCTGTTCAGGATGTCGGCGGCTTCGTTGCCGACTCGGCGCATCCGCTCGATGATCTCGGGTGACTTGACTCGGGGCTCATCCCACCGGGCGACCGAGGTGCCGTCAGCCCACATCGGAGCGACGATCGAGTCGGGGACCGTCCGAAGAGGCGACTGCTTGCCGGCACGAATGTTGTCAGTGGAGTTCTTGTGGCATCGCTTGTATTTCTGGCCGCTACCGCACCAGCAGGCATCATTTGACTTGGGAAGAACTCGCATGCCTCCATTGTAAGAGCATGATCCGACTTCGGCAGAGTCGTGCTGGAACAGAGCCACGCGTGGCACCGTTCTGGGGTCGATCAGACGAATCGGTCGAATCCACCCTCGAAGTCGAGCACCTGGCCGCGCATCCAGGCACCCCGGTCGCTGACGAGAAACTCGACCAGGTCGGCAACGTCGGTCGGCTGGCCCCAACGGCCTTCCGGAAACATCGACGCAACCGCTGCATGTGCATCGGGCGGGGCATACCCGGTGTCGACCGGTCCCGGGTTGATGCAGTTGGCGACGATTCGATGTGCCGACAGCGCTTTTGCCACCGACGCCGTCATCTGATGCAGCGCTCCCTTCGAGACGGCGTACGCCAACTCGCCGTCCATCGGCTGCAGGTGCTGACCGCTCGTGAACCACAGCATGCGTCCGGTTGATGGCAGCTCGATCGCTGCCGGTTCGTGGACCCTGGCAAACGCCTGGGCAAGCAAGATCACACTTCGAACGTTCGTCGCCCAACATCGATCGAGTTCCATCGCATCGACATCGTCGAGCCCGCCGGCGGAACTGCGGGCATGAACAGCAGCAACGATGTCGAGGCGACCACGGGCTTCGAACGCCTCGTCGATCAGCCTTTCAGGAACACCGGGGTCTTCGAGGTCATGTCGGCCCACCTCGAACGGAAGGTCGCCAGGGCTCTCTGCACCCCAGGGCATCTCGGCGTCATGCGGCGGCCAACCGGTGGCGAGGACGGCGGCGCCGAGCTCGTGGAGGCGTGTGGCGATCGTCGCGCCGATCCCGATCGATCTCGACACTCCGGTGACGAGAGCGACGCGGCCGGCAAGCGGAAGAGTGTTCGTAGGCACGGCAAAGAAATCCTGTTCAGTCGTTGGACGTAGGTTCGGACGAGCGATCTCAACCTGCCATGGGAGTCGACCCTAGCTCACCGCCTCCTTGGGCTGGGTCTGATCGCTGATTCGCGGTACCCTCCGCCCATGTCCCTTCGAGTTCTCGTGGCAAAAGTGGGTCTCGACGGTCACGATCGTGGCGTCAAGATCGTGGCTCGCATCCTGCGCGACGCAGGTATGGAAGTGATCTACACCGGCCTGCGCCAAACCCCCGCCATGGTGGTGGCTACCGCGATCGACGAAGACGTCGACGTCATTGGCCTGTCGATGTTGTCCGGTGCTCACATGACGCTGGCGCCAAAGGTCGTCGATCTCCTCCGGGCCGAAGGATCTGAGATCCCGGTGGTCGTCGGTGGCATCATCCCCGACCTCGACGTCGCTCGACTGATCGAAGCCGGCGTCGCCCACGTTCTCCACCCCGGTGCATCTTCCGACGAGGTTGCCGCTGCGGTCGCCGCGGCGGCCGAGACCCTACCTGCCTGATCCGACTCGCCTGATCCGACTCGCCTGATCCGACTCGCCTGATCCAAGAGCCCGCTGGCTCAAGAACGGCTCGAAACGTACCGATGAGCGGTGCGTGGGAATCATCGACTATCACCAACGGAATCAGATCCGAGCCACGCAAAAGATCGTTGCGTCGTCTCAGTCTGCTGAGCTCTCACGATCCGAGATCCAAGCCGACAAGTTCGAGCAACTCGAAGCGAGGCTCGATCGACTGCGGTTGGCCACCGAAAGCATGTGGCTCTTGGTCAAGGAGACGACCGGTCTCACCGAGGAACACCTGATCCATCGGATCGAACAACTCGACGCTCTGGACGGCACGGTCGACGGCAAGCGAGCCGATCGCGTCAGCGAATGTGCATGCGGTGCCATGGTGAATGCCCGGGCCGCGATCTGCGTATTCTGCGGAACCGAGGCACCCGAGCGCACCGTTTTCGACCGGATCTGAGTTCGACCGAAGCTGCCTTCGACCGGCCCGGCGCCGCTCGTTGCGAGGTGACTCACGGCCCGGGCCGGTGCCGCACGCCGGTTGTAGACTCCGGTGATGGCCGCTGATTCCCTTGCATCGCTGATCGACCACACCTTGCTGAAGCCCGAAGCTGGGCCTGCGCAGATCGAAGCCCTTTGCGCCGAGGCGAATCAGTTTGACGTGGCGGCCATCTGTGTTTCGCCGTCGAGACTTCCCCTTGGCCCCGGCTGGCTCGATCCCGGTATCGGTATCTGTACGGTGATCGGGTTCCCTTCCGGAGCTCACCAGGCGGCATCCAAGGCCGCGGAGGCCGTGCTTGCCGTCGAGAACGGAGCGACCGAAGTCGACATGGTGATCGATCTCGGGTTGGCTGTCTCCGGCGACTGGGCCGGGGTCGAAGCCGAGATCACGCTCGTCCGACGAGTCGTACCGACGTCGATCACACTCAAGGTCATCATCGAATCCGGCGCATTGACCAATGCGCAGATCGTGGCCTCGTGTCAGGCTGCGGAATCCGCAGGCGCCAACTTCGTGAAGACCTCCACCGGGTTCCACCCATCGGGTGGGGCCACACTCGAAGCCGTTCGTCTCATGGCAACAACCGTTGGCGGACGACTCGGCGTCAAGGCAAGCGGCGGCATCCGAGACTTCGCAACAGCTTCCGCCATGGTCGAGGCAGGGGCCACGCGTCTTGGTACCTCATCGACGGCGGCCATCGTCAGCGGTGAGGGCTGACGAATGCGTTCCCTAGCCGGTTCGCTCCTGGTCTCTCGACCAGAGCTCGCTGATCCAAACTTCGACGGAACGCTGACACTCATCCTCGAACACGACGAAGAGGGCGCGATCGGCGTTGTCGTGAACCGCCCGTCGCACGTCGAGATCACCGACGCCTATCCCGAATGGGCGAATGTCGCCGATCTTCCGTCGGTCTTGTTCGAGGGCGGCCCGGTCGAAACCGACAGCCTGATTGCCCTCGGTTGGGGTGAGCGCCTCGACGGCGACCTGCCGATGGGCCTCACCAGTATCGATCTCGAACAGCAGGTGCCGCTCGTCATCGCCGAGGGTCTGGAGCGGCTGCGAATCTTCGCGGGCTACGCCGGATGGGGTGGCGGGCAGCTCGAGGGCGAACTGGCCAACGGCGCCTGGTGGGTGGTGCCGTGCATCGTCGAAGATCTCTTTCGTCCCGATCCCGAAGGGATATGGGCAACCGTGTTGCGCCGCAGTGGCGGTGAACTGGCCTGGTTCGCTCACTACCCCAAAGACCCCTCCCTCAACTGACGGTCAGGCTCGGGCGAGCTCGGTGAGGATCGTGGGGAGGCGACGATCGAGAAGGCGACCGGCCCACGTGGTCGTTGCCAGCCAAACCGCAATTCCGTACGCCGGGGCGAGCACCGTGATGAGTGCCAGGATCGGCACCGAGCCATCGGTTGCCTGAGAGATGGCGTACAGGATCGGCACAGCCATGACGAGGCCGATGATCACGCCGCTGAACGACACGAGTCCGTTGATGCAGCCGCCGCCGCTCAATCCGCTGGCGAATGGGTTCGGGTTCGATTCCTCGGGGTAGGCGACCGGGGCGAAGGTCGACGTCAGGCTCCCGACCCCCGCCCCGGTCAGCGACATGCCAAGCGCAGCGGCCAGCGCCGGGACGGTGAATCTCCAGCCCCCGGTGTAGGTCGCGGCGGCCAGCGTGATCAGCAGTGACCCGCCGATGCCGATCGCGGCGAAGACCAACGAGCGCCCGCGTAACAGCACCCGTAGGTTGGGGAGCACAACCGCCTCGGCCCAGAGCGCACGACCATCGGGCCCCAGGAGGTTGGCTCCGGTCAGCCCGGCGGTCAGTCCGGGAACGCAGCCGAGCAGGACGGCTTCGGGGCGCTGGTCGAGGACGGCGCTGAGGAAGGGGACACCCCCGATGAAGACGACGAGTGCCTGGGAGATCACCTGCACCCGGTAGCGAGGATGCCGCTTCAGGTAGCGCCATTCCTTGGCCAAAATCGGTCGGGCAGGATGAGGCGAATCGCCACCTCGTTCGAGGAGATGCCCGCCGAGGTTGCTGGCCGCGCCGCCGTCATCGACATCGCAGAGGCTCCGTTCGAGAATGCGGGCCCACACCGTCAGAAGATAGGTGAGCAGGATCCAGGAGGCGACGATGTAGAACAGCGGCCACAGAACCTGTCCATCGAGCGCCCGGGTCATGGCAACCGCGGGCCAACCCGTTGGCAGAACCTGGGCGGTGTCCGACGCCACCTCGACATGGCGTCGATCGATCGAGTCACCGAGGAAGATCCCAGCCTGGACACCGATCAGCATGAAGGCGACCACGAGGCTGCTGGCCACGGTGGCAATGTCGCGACTGCGGCGTCGCCGAAGAAGGGCCCCGAACCCGGTCATCACGAGCTTGGGAAGAACGGCAACGAGCACGACGAGCGTACATGCGGCAACGAAGGCCAGCAGTCCTGCTACTGGACTCGGCGCCCTGCTGGCGATTGCCATGAGCGGTAAGAGCAATGCGATCGGGCCCGGACCCACCAATGCTGCCGTGCCCATTCCCATCGCCAGATGCCGAGTATCGAGTGGAAACAGTGCCAGCCGCGTGGTGTCGACGGTCTCATCGGTCGAACCGAACAGGAGCGGGCTGAACACGGCCGCAACCACGAGCCCCAGCGCGATCAGCGGCAGCGCCAGGTCAATGTCGTCGAGGTCGGCCCGGCGAGCATTGACCACCCCCGCCAGGGACAAGATGCCGGCCAGGAGCGTGAAGAGGATGAGCCCCAGACCTTGACCGTGGCGCAGAGCGTTCCACAGCAGCCTGGCCTTCAACCGGGCGAACGTGGTGATCATGATGGCAGATCGTTGCCGGCGCCATCGCCCTCGAGCCAGTCGAGCGCCGGGCCGTCAACCCGGCCGCCGACGGCCTCGACGAAAACGTCTTCGAGTCGTCTGCCACCAGCCACCAATGATGCGGTCGACCCGGTGGCAACGACTCGGCCCGCATGAACGATGGCGACACTGTCACAAAGTCGTTCGACCACTTCCATCACATGGCTCGAAAACACCACTGTCGCTCCGCCGGCAACGAGTCGCTCCAGCAGGGTCCGCAAGACTCTGACCGAGAGCGGGTCGACCGACTCGAATGGCTCGTCGAGGAACAGCACGGACGGGCGGTGCAAAATGGCGGCTCCGAGTGCGATCTTCTTGCGCATGCCCGAGGAGTAGTCGAGCACGAGACGCCCGGCCGCTTCGCCCATGTCGAGCACGTCGAGCAGCTCCTCGGCTCGACGCTGCGCCTCCTGACGAGGCAGTCCGCGCAGGAGGGCAACGTACTCGAGCATTTCCCTACCGGTCAGGCGTTCGAAGAGGCGAAGGTCTTCGGGGACAATGCCGATCCGAGCTTTGATGGCACTGGGATCGGTCCACACATCGAGCCCGTCGATCACCGCTGTTCCACTGTCTGGACGGAGCAACCCGGTGGCGATCTTCAGCGTCGTGGACTTGCCCGCGCCGTTTGGGCCGACCAGGCCGAAGAAGGTCCCGCGTTCGACTCGAAGGTCGAGGTGGTCGACGGCCACCTTGTCGCCGAACCGGCGAACGAGTTGATGGAGGACAACAGCGGGCGGGGGGAGTGGTGCCGACACGGTGTTGCGAAGGTACCAGCCCTGGCTACGGCATCGTGGTGGTCGTCATGAACTCGGTCGAGGGCCGCCCGGTTGTCGGCGTGGTTTGCGGTAGTTCAGCTTCCGGCGGTGTCGTCGTGAGCTTTCACATCGCCTTTTCCTTGATGGGTGCTGGCGACCTCACAAGTGCGACGTGTGCATTGTTGCCCTGCTCCGTCGCCGGGCCCACCACCGGCGTTACGATCGGCGAGGATCGACAAGGGATTCGACCGCGGCGTGGAGCGATCGAGATGAACCAAAACACCAGTTCAACGACCCCTCAGGGTGGCGACGACTCGACGGGACCTTTGGCGACGCTGTTGGTCATCGAGCGAGAAACCACCACGTCGGCATATCGTGCGGTCGATGATTCGCCGGTGCCGATTCCTGCGCCGGTTCGGTGGCTACTCGGGGCGCTCATCGGCGCCGCAGCCCTCGCCGGACTCACCGTTGTCACCGTCGATCGCATCGAGTCGGAGTTGGTACGACGCACCGATCGGGCCATCGAACGTGCCGGGCTTGATCCCGAGTCATTCGAGGTCGACTTCGACTTTCGGAACGGCACGGTCAGCGGTCGTCTCCCTGAAGGATGGACGCCTGCCCGCTTTCACGCTGACATCGCGGTGGATGGGGCAAACGACCTCGTCTTCGCTCCCGATCCGTCGCCAACTTCCTAGGAACCGCTTTCGTGAACCTTGTCGTCGTCCAACTTCTGTTGCCCCTGGTGATCGCCTTCGCGCTCGGTCTCGGGGTCGGCTGGTTCTGGTGGCGCTGGCGCCAGCCGAAGGTGGTGGCCACCGAGACCCGCACGTTCGAGCAGCTCGATCTCGGTGATGACCCGAAGCTGTTGGCCCGACGACGGGCCGAGGCGGGCCTCCAGTTGCGGGTACATGCGCTCGAATCCGAACTCGCCGGCGTCGACGATCAAGTCGGACAACTCGAGCGCATGATCGACAGCACCCGAACCAAACATGGGCTGGATCCGTCAGAGCGCTGAGGCTCGAAGCGCGGCGTAGCGAGGTTTGATCATCTCGTTGATGATCTTGAGACGTTGTTCGAACGGCCAGAACGCGCTCTTCATGGCGTTGAGTGTCAGCCATTCCATGTCGCCGAGGTCGTAGCCGAACGCTTCATGGAGTTTGACGAACTCATCGGTGAGCGAGACGTTGCTCATGAGGCGGTTATCGGTGTTGACCGTGACTCGGAACCGAAGCCTGCGAAGAAGTCCGATGGGATGCTCGGCGACCGATGCGGCTGCGCCGGTGTTGACGTTCGAGGTTGGGCACATTTCGAGGGGCACCCGGGTGTCCCGGACGAACTGGGCCAGACGGCCGAGCTTCGCCCTCCCGTCGGCGTCGACCTCGATGTCGTCGACGATACGTACGCCATGACCGAGGCGCTCGGCCCCGCAGTAGCTCAGCGCCTCGTGGATCGAGGGGAGTCCGAAGGCTTCACCAGCGTGAATCGTGATGTGGAAGTTCTCACGCATGCAGAGCTGGAACGCATCGAGATGGCGGGTTGGGGGGAAACCCGATTCCGGCCCGGCAATGTCGAATCCGACGACGCCCTCGTCGCGATGACGGATGGCGAGCTCGGCGATTTCCCTGCTGCGAGCCTCTTGGCGCATGGCCGAGCAAATGAGTCCGACCGTGAGGTCGGTGCCGGCGGCGCCGCTGCGCAGTCCTCGCAGTGCCGCCTCGACGACCTCATCGAGGTTCATGCCTTGATGCATGTGTTGTTCTGGGGCGAAACGCACTTCGGCGTACACCACATTGTCAGCGGCGAGGTCGACTGCTGCCTCATGGGCCGCCCTCTCGAGCGCCTCGGGGGTCTGGGTGACTCCGACCGTGTGAGCGAATGTTTCGAGATAGAGCTCGAGCTTGTTGCGATCGGCGCCGCGACGGACCCAGGCAGCCAGGTCGTCGACATCGGTGGTTGGCAGGTCGTTGTAGCCGGTCTCCTTTGCCAGTTCGACCACGGTCGAGGGGCGCATGCCGCCGTCGAGGTGATCATGCAACAAGACCTTGGGGGCAGCAGCGATGACAGCCGGTGAGAGTTCGTCCATACCTCAGGCTACTTGGACGCGGCTGATCAGCCTTCCTGGAACCGTTCGAGCGAGAAGCCTCCGGGGAGAAGCTCCTCGATCGTTTGCGGGGTACCGCTGGCGTCGATCAAACAATCATCGGTTGCGTGTTCCGCCAGCAGTTGGCGGCAGCGGCCACACGGGGTGCACGGCTCGCCTGAGCCCGAGACGACCACCACCGCCCGCAGCCGTCCGCCGCCTCCACTGTGAAGGGCAGACACCAGCCCACATTCGGCACACAGCGTCAGCCCATAGGAGAGATTCTCGACGTTGCAACCGGTGATGAGGCGACCGTCGTCGGTCAAGGCGGCGGCACCAACACTGAAGTTGGAGTACGGCGCGTATGCCCGTGACGCTGCGGCGCGGGCGGCGGCTCGCAACTCGTCCCACGGGAGGTCGGCGGGGTCGTTGCCGTCGGTGGAGACGGTGGGGTCGGTCACTTCGTACCGTAGATGCGGTCACCTGCGTCGCCGAGGCCGGGGACGATGTAGGCCTGTTCGTTGAGTCCCCCGTCGAGGGCTGACAACGTGATTGGGACGTCGGGGTGATCGGCGTGGACCGTCGCAATCCCTTCGGGGCAGCCGATGATCGAGATCAGCCGCAGTTTGGTGCAGCCGGCGGCTTTGAGCATTCCGAGCGCCGCCGCGGCGCTACCACCTGTTGCCAGCATGGGGTCGACGAGGATGACCTCACGCTTGTCGACATCGACGGGGAGCTTGTTGTAGTACTCCACCGGCCGGTGGGTCTTGGGGTCTCGGAACATGCCGAGGTGGCCGACAGCGGCATGGGGTATCAGGGTGAGGATCGCCTCGACCATGATGAGTCCCGCCCGCAAGATGCCGACGACGACAGGCGGCGGTTTGGTGAGCTGCTGGGCTTGGGTCTCGGTGATCGGGGTCTCGATCGTCACCGTCTCGGTCGGCAGATCGCGCAGCGCCTCGTATGCGGTGAGCAGCGTGATCTCGTTGCAGAGCGATCGAAACATCTGTGGTTCCGTCGAGACGCTTCGCAACAGTGCCATCTTGTGGCTGACCAACGGATGGTCGAGGACGGTCACCTGACCGGTCGAGGCTGTCACCTGACCGGTCGAGGCTGGAGTGTTGTTGTCGTTCACCAGGAACGCCTTCCCATGAGTGCTGCTTCGGCCTTTTTGGCCACCTCGCGAGCCTGTTCGATGTCATCGCCGACTGCGGTGACATGGCCGAGCTTGCTACCCGGAGCCGGATGTTTGCCGTAGAGGTGGACGTGCGCCCCCTCGACGGCGAGCGCGTCTGCCAGGTTGTTGGTGGGATCGACGTGCTCGAACCCACCGATCACGTTGACGGTGACCGCAGCGGGCACCCGCAAATAGGTGGGACCCAGCGGCAGATCGAGAACGGCGCGCACATGGTTCTCGAACTGTGAGGTGGCACAGGCCTCGATGCTGAGGTGGCCGGCATTGTGCGGCCGAGCAGCGAGTTCGTTGACGACGAGCCCGGTGTTGGTCAGGAAGAACTCGACAGCGAGGACCCCGACCGACTCGAGTTCATCAGCGATGCGCAGGGCGACGGCCGTTGCTTCCTGGGCCACCGCCGTCCCGATGCCTGCCGGTGCCCGCATCTCGCGCAGCGCGCCGTCGTGGTTGATGAGTTCGATGACGGGATACGCCTGAGACTGGCCGCCGGCGCGTCGCACCACGAGAACAGCGAGTTCGGTCACGATCGGCTGAAAGTTCTCGACCATCAGGGGTCTGCCGACCTGCTCGGCCATCACCCGCAGAGCCTCGGACTGGCTCTCGACAATCCAAACGCCCCGTTCGCCCGGACGGCCGGCCCGGATCGACTTGATCGCCACCGGCCAGTCGAACACCGAGGTGAAATCGATCAGGTCATCGGGGCTGGTGAGTTCGGCGAACACCGGTACGGCGAAACCGCGGTTGAGGAGCACCCGGCGCTGGTGCATCTTGTCGAAGGCGGCCCGAAGGGTCTTCGCTCCGGGGCGTATCGTGACACCGTCGGCCTCGAGACGTTCCAGCATCCCGATGTCGAGACGTTCGTGCTCGAACGTGATGACTTCGCAGCTCTGGGCGAACGTCGGAAGCGCGTCGGGATGGCTCAACATGGTGTCGGGGGAGACGAGGGAGGCGGCATCGTCGAGGCTCTCGGCGAAGAGGCGCGGCGTGATCCCGAGCTTCACTGATGCCTGATGCATCATGCGAGCGATCTGGCCTGCGCCGACGATGCCGAGTCGGTAGAGGGCGGGAAGATCGTTAGGCACGTAGTGGAGAGTAGCCGTCGTTCGTCAGCCCTGGCAGCCTCGTCACCTCTCGAGTTGCTCGCTTCGCGTTGTCACCGCGCTCCGCCGACGGTTTCGGCGGCGGAGCCGCGTAGTGCCAGCGAAGCCGATGTGGGTCTTGTGGGGTGGCCGAGGGACGAGGCCGCTTGGTGCTCTTGGCTCGGATCGGCGGAGCCGCGTAGCGACAGCGAAGCCAATGTGGATGTCATACCTCGCTGTCACGATGGGCGAATCGATGGCGTGAGCCTCCTGTCGTTCGCTCGTAACGAAGGCAGTTCCATGTCTGAGCACTCCAATCCCGAGACATCACATCCGCCAACTCGACATCCGCCAACTCGCCCGATGGGCAAGCAAATCGATGCCGATCGCCGGCGTCATCCCAGCAGCGGAGCCGAACCCAGTCGTCGACTGCGGTTGGTCCCCACGTCGCTGGCGCTCGTTGCGCCCTTTGTCGCCAAGGCGATGACCGAACATCGCGGCCAATCGCTGCTGATCGAGCTCACTGGGCACGACACCGGGCACGTGTCGTCGTTCGATCCGTTCCCCGTCGTCGAGCGTTTGCACGGGTTCGTCGCACCGACCAACATCGACGGGTTGGCGATCATCGACGATGGCATCGCGTCGCTCGTGTGGCGAAACGGCACCAGTTTTCGGGCCGACGGCAACGATCACGATCCGTGGGCGGCGCCGGTCACCTCGCTCTACCGCAACACCGAGCCGATCGTTGATGCCCTCTTGCGGTCGCTTGGCGTTGCCACCGCGGCGCCGGAGTTCGGCCCCGCTTGGTATTGGCTCATGGTGTGGCTCGACGATCTGGCATCGTCGACCAAGGACAACCACCACGACACTGCTGATGGCATCGGCATCATCGATGCTGCCCGCTGGCATCCGGGGATCGATCCCGAAGAGATTGCCGACACCGATGACCCCACCGAGATCACCGAGTTTTGTCTCGACCGGCTCCTGGAACATGCCAGGCTCACCGGCTGGTCGGGGGTTCGAGCCCAGGCCGTCAACGGGTGGCTCGACCTCGGCCGGTGTTCGGCGTCGCTCGCCCAATGGTTCGACGATGGGTCATTTGCCCGACTGCTCGAGCGTCAGCTTGGTTCGCCCCAGGCCGCCCTGGAGCGCTGCATCGTTGCGAAGACTCGGCTCGCCACCGAGACAATCGAGATGTTTCTCGTGATGATCACCGGGTCGCAGAGTGTGCGAGCCATGGATTGTCACCGGTAGCGCTCCCGTGGGATCTACCATGGTCGGGAATGTCGGAGCGTACTCCGCGGTCCGATTCGCGGCCGCCGTCGGTGACTCGTCGTCGCCTCCTGGTCACCATGGGGTTCGGCGCGGCCAATCTCGTTGTTGGCCGTCAGCTCGGCGCCCTTCCTTTGCCAGCGAACGAGCCGGGAGCCGACCCCAGGTCGGTGGCTCTGACAGGCGCTCTTCCCGAGCCCGAGGTCGGACATCTGTTCGACACCGTGATCACCGGAGGACGACTGATCGACCCCGAGACCGGCTTTGACGCGCTCGGTGACATCGGCATCGACGGCACGACGATCTCTGCGTTCGGCGGGACCGGCTATCTCGGAACCAACACGATCGATGCTGTTGGGCGAGTGGTTGCTCCTGGCTTCATCGACTTGCTGTCGGCCGAGCCCAACGGCTTCGGCGAGTGGAACAAGCTGGCCGACGGGGTCACCACCAACCTGGCAATGCATGGGGTCAACAACTACGCAGCAGCGTTCTTTCGGACGTGGACCGGCCAAACCCCGCTTCACTTCGGCGGGGCTTGGCACCAACAGTTCATTCGCGCAGTCGATCCGGAGATCGCGTCGGCGCCCGAAGACCCGCTCGACGATGCTCAGCTCGCGGCGTTCGAACGCCTCACCGAGAAGAACCTCCGAAACGGCTTCGCCGGAGTCTGCTTTTCGCCGGAGTATGCCCCGGGCACGAGCTATGAAGAGATGAGGCGAATCGCGGCGACTTCTCAACGGCTCGGCCACATGTCGTACTTCCACTTGCGTCATTCCGAACCGGGTACCGGGCCTGAAGGAGTGCGTGAAGCGATCCAAATCGCCACCGACACCGGATCGGCGGTTCACCTCGAACATCTGTCCAGCACCGGCGGCACCGAGCCCGCAGCCATGGCCGAATCGATCACCCTGATCGAGGCGGCCCGAGCGAGCGGTCTCGATGTCACGGCATGCGTCTATCCCTACAATTTCTGGGCCACCACACTCGGAAGCTTCCGTTTCGATCTCGGCTGGGCCGAGCGCTACGCCATCACCTTCGAAGACCTCGAGGTTGCCGGCCAAGGTCGCCGGCTGAGCGCTGACACCTTCGAAGCAGCGCAGGCCGAGAATCTGCTTGTTGCTGCGCACGGGACGATCCCCGAGGCCACCATCGAGATGGCGCTACAGACCCCGTGGATGATGGTGGGAAGCGACGCCATTCTCACTCGCTCGCTCAACAATCATCCACGATCGTCAGGGTGCTTTTCGCGGCTACTCGGTCTCTACGTACGAGAACGAGCCGTGATCGACCTGCCCGCCGCGCTGTCGAAGATCACCTACCAGCCGGCGAAACGGTTCGAATCGATGCTCCCCGACCTCACCCGCAAGGGCAGGCTGCAACGCGGCGCCGATGCCGACATCGTGGTCTTCGATCCACTCACCATTCGCGACCAAGCCACGGTCGCCCAGCCCGAACTGCGCTCGGTCGGCATCGACCATGTGCTGGTCGAGGGCACCCACATCATGCGAGCCGGACAACTCGATGAGACCCTGCGCCCCGGTCGCGCCCTGCTGAGTGTCACGCTCTGACCTCACATCCTGACCTCACATCCTGACCTCACATCGACCGTGGGCCCTTCGGCAGGCTCCAACAACTCGGAGCCGACTCGGAGCGCGCAGGAGATCTGACGCAGCACTGTCGGGTCGATGACATGTTCGAGTCTCTCCGCTCGGAGTGCGCCGAGTGTTGACTGGCCGCGAGGAACCCTCCCCCGGCCGAGAGGAATGTCGAGATGTCAATCGATGGGTCTGCGAGCGAGACACACGAGACGGAAGCTGGCGAACCGGCCATCACCGAGGACGGAGGTAAACCAAGGACATCGCCGATGCCGCGCCGACTCGGTTCGACCATCGCAGTTCTCGCCCTCATGCTCACCGCGTGTGGCAGCGATGCCGACCTGGGATCTCCGACCTCGACCACCGTCGCTGTCAGTCCGACCACTGTCGCTGTCAGTCCGACCACCGTCACCTCCCAAGTGGCCAGCCCGGCCACGTCGTCGGCGACGACCACACCAACGAAGTCGTTGGGTTGTACGGAGGGCTCCACTGACGTGCCCGCCGGTGCAGCCAAGAAAGAGGTGGCTGATGTCGACGGAGACGGTTTGGGTGACACTGCCTGGATCGTGACTGCCGATGACGGCCACACGAAAGTGGGAATCGTGACCGCAGCCGGCGGCGGTGCCGAGCGGGTGTTCGAATCGGCCAGTCCGGTGGAGCGTTCGATTCTCGTGACCGACGCTGACCGGAAGCCTCCGGTGGAGATCTTTGCCGACGACGGACGCTCCGTGCAGTTGTGGGCGTTCTCCGACTGCGCGATCGTCGATGTCGACAACCCTCAGGGCGAGACCTACGTCTTCTCTCTCGGCTTCTCCGACGTCGGGACGGGCGTCGGCTGCGTCGACATTGCGGGCCGACAGCAGCTCGTCGGCCTCGACATCGTCAGCGATACGTCGGACACTGTCGACTGGAGCCGCACCATCGTCGAACTCGATGGAACCAACGCCAGCAATGGTGCCACCTCGACCGGCACCTTCACCCGGCCCGCTGACGATGCGCGGATCGAATTGCTGCATGAAGTCACATGCGGGGACCTGACAATCCTCGACGACGGACTGCGGGCACCGACGCCGTAGAGCGCCGTGGCGAAACGATGGCTCGGCGAAGCAGTGCCGTGATTCCACGATATTGTATCGCTGTGCTACATACTTGGAATATCGCGAAGAACGCATATAGCGAGCCGATCGATGCCTGAGCTTCGAGAAGCCCCGGTGTTCGAGCTCAAGGCGGAACTCTTCAAGGCACTGGCTCATCCGGTGCGGGTGCGAGCATTGGAGGTGCTGGCCGAGGGCCGGGAGTATTCGGTCGGCGATCTTGCGACGGAGCTTGGGGTTGCGGCTTCGCATCTGTCCCAGCAGTTGGGGATTCTCCGACGGGCGGGTCTGGTGGACTCGCGTCGTGAGGCGACGACCGTGTTCTATGCCTTGAAGGATCCATTGTTGGTCGAGTTGCTGGCGGTGGCTCGCAAGCTGCTGATCTCGGGGTTGGAGGAGACACGTGATCTTCTGCAGGGCCTCGAGGCCGGAGAGGTCGGTCGATGAGCGGATTCGATGACGGGTCCGGCGCGTCGCCCGATGGACCGGCCGAAGGTGGACGGCAAATGGTGACGCAGTTGCGAGCATTGCTGCCTCAGCGGTCGGACTACGCAGGTTTCTACCGTTGGTGGCGTCAGGATGTGGTCGCAGGACTGACCGTCGGGGTCGTTGCCTTGCCGTTGGCACTGGCGTTCGGGATCACCGCAGGCCTGGGGGCCGAAGCAGGATTGGTCACGGCGATCGTCGCCGGGTTGGTCGCCGCGGTGTTCGGCGGTTCGAACGTGCAGGTGTCGGGGCCGACCGGCGCGATGACCGTGGTGTTGGTGCCCATCGTGGCCCGCCACGGCGTCGACGGAGTGTTCCTGGTGGGATTGCTGGCTGGTGTGGTGATCGTGGCTGCCGGAGTCGCAGGGTTCGGTCGCTATCTGGCGTTCATCCCGTGGCCGGTCATCGAGGGATTCACACTGGGCATCGCGGTGATCATCTTCTTGCAGCAGGTTCCTGCCGCCCTGGGGGTTCCCAAACCCGAGGGGGAGAACACGCTGGCAGTGGCGTTTCGTGCGGTGCGCGACGCGGCCGGCGGCGGCGAGTTGTTGTGGGCCCTCGGTCTGGTGGCCCTGGTGGTGGTGATCATGGTGGTCGTACCTCGGATCAACCGGAGCCTTCCCTCGTCGCTGCTGGCAGTGGTTGCCGCAACGGTGGTCGCTTGGCTGGGTGACGCCTCGGCCGGGGTCATTGGAGAGTTGCCGTCGTCGTTACCGTCGCCGTCGTTGGCCTTCTTCGATGCCGGATTGATTTCTGATCTGTCCGGGGCCGTGCTGGCGGTCGCGGCACTGGGAGCATTGGAGAGCCTGCTGTCGGCCAAGGTTGCCGATGGCATGGCGGGGGTTGGGCGTCATGATCCCAATCGGGAGCTCTTCGGCCAGGGACTGGCCAACATCGTGTCCCCGCTCTTCGGTGGGATGCCGGCAACGGGGGCCATCGCTCGCACCGCAGTGAACGTCAAGGCCGGTGCGCGGACCCGGGTTGCGGCGATCGTGCACGTGTTGGTACTGGTCGGGGTGGTGTTCGCCGGATCAGGACTGGTGGCGGAGATTCCGCTGGCAGCGCTGGCCGGTGTGTTGATGATGACCGCGGTCCACATGGTCGAGGTGCGCAACATCCGTTCGATCGTGCGGGCGACACGATCCGACGCCTTGGTTCTGGCGGTGACAGCGGTGGTGACGGTCGGGTTCGATCTGATTCTGGCCGTGCAAATCGGGATGGCCGCCGCTGCGCTGTTGACGTTACGGCAGCTGGCGCGCACGTCGACGCCGATCGCTGAGCCGTTGCCGCTGCTCGACGCCGACACGGTGTCATCGCTTCGGGCGGATCGCATCGTGTCGTATCGACTCGACGGTGCACTCTTCTTCGGTGCGGTGCAGCGGTTCTTGAGTGAGCTGGCCTCGGTGAGCGATGTTCGGGTGGTGATTCTTCGGCTGCCGGACTTGCAGATGCTCGATGCGACGGGAGCGCAGGCGTTGGGAGAGATCATCGACGAGCTCGAACGACGTGAGATCACCGTGTTGTTGAAGGGCCCCCGTGCCGAACATCTGCGGATTCTGCAGGAGGTCGGCGCCATCGATCGCCTCGCCCATGAAAACCATCTTTTCTCCGATCTCGACGAGGCCATCGCCCATGCCCGAAGCCACGTGGATCGCGGCCGCGCCGAGCCCGCTCACCCCGCAGCTGTCGCCGGGTCGTCGGAGTCTGACACGGGTCGGGAAGGGTGAACTGCCCTACGTGACCAGACGCGCTTTCATGTGATTGATCAGACCACCGGCCAGCACGTGCTCGACCTCTCGTGCGGTGAGATCGTGACGGAACGTGATGTCGTCACCGTTGAGGGTGGCGCTGACCGTCTGGCCATTCACTAGCTGGCCGCGGAGGTTGGTGAAGCGGAGCAGCCCGTCGACGACGAATCGGTCGTGGTCCTCAGGCACCTGCAGCAGGAGCGGCACGATGCCGAAGTTCGGCAGGTTCTGGCGATGGATCCGAGCGAAGTTGGTGGCTACGACCACCCGCAGGCCCAGATATCGGGGCGCGATTGCGGCGTGCTCGCGGCTCGAGCCCTGCCCGTAGTTACGGCCCGCGACCACAACGTGACCGTCACCCGCATCGCGCAGCCTGGCGGCCTTGTCCGGGTAATCGGGGTCGATGAGGTCGAACACGAATTGCGAGATGGCGGGAATATTGGATCGAAACGGCAGCACCCTCGACCCGGCCGGCATGATCCCGTCGGTGGATATGTCATCGCCCAGCACGAGCAGCACGGGGAGCTCCAGCGTGTCCGGGAGGGGGTCGAAGTTGGGGAGCGGAACGATGTTTGGTCCGAGAACGAGTTCGGCCCGCTCACCGTTGGTTTCGGGCGGTGGCACGAACATGGCCTCGTTGATGATCGGCGTTGCGGGTTCCGCGACCTTCGGAGCTTCCATGTCGAGGGTGCGGGGGTCGGTGATCACGCCGGTCAGGGCGGATGCGGCCGCGGTTTCGGGGCTGACGAGGTGGACTTTGTCCTCGACGGTGCCGGAGCGGCCGGGAAAGTTTCGGGGCACGGTCCGCAGGCTGATCCGGTCAGTGGCGGGTGCCTGGCCCATGCCGATGCAGCCATTGCAGCCGGCCTGGTGCAAGCGGGCTCCGGCGCGGATCAGGTCGGCCAGGTGGCCATCGGCGACGAGATTTTCGAGGATCTGGCGGGAAGTCGGGTTGATGTCGAGAGACACTCGGTCGTGGACCTGGCGGCCCGCCACGATCTGAGCGGCAACCGCGAAATCACGGTAACCGGGGTTGGCCGACGAGCCGATGTACGCCTGATAGATCTCGGCGCCTGCGACCTCGGAGACGGGCACCACATTGCCCGGGCTGGTTGGCAGGGCGATCAACGGTTCGAGTGTGGAGAGATCGATCCGTTCGGTCACGTCGTAGGTGGCATCGGCGTCGGCAAGGATTTCGGTGAAGGCGTTCTCGCGCTGTTGCGACCGAAGGAACGTGCGGACGGCGTCGTCGGCGGGAAACACGGTGGTGGTTGCACCGAGTTCTGCCCCCATGTTGGCGATCACGTGGCGGTCCATCGCGGTGAGGGTTTCGAGGCCGGATCCGTGGTACTCGACGATCCGGTTGACGCCTCCTGAGACGCCGTGACGGCGCAGCATCTCCAAGATGACGTCTTTCGCGCTGACCCAGTCGGGCAACGATCCCACCAGTTCGACACCCCATATCTCCGGCATCCGGAGGCGAAACGGCTCGCCGGCGATCGCCAGTGCCACGTCGAGGCCGCCAGCGCCCATGGCCAACATGCCGAGTGAGCCCGCCGCTGGTGTGTGACTGTCCGATCCGAGCAAGGTCATGCCAGGCCGCCCGAAACGTTCCATGTGGAGAGGGTGGCTGACACCGTTGCCAGGCTTCGAATACCAGATGCCGAACCGTTCACATGCACTACGGAGGAAGAGGTGGTCGTCGGGGTTCCGGTAGTCCTCCTGCACGAGATTGTGATCGACGTACTGGGCCGACAGTTCGGTCTGAACTCGCTGCAGACCCATGGCCTCCAACTCGAGCATCACCAGCGTGCCGGTGGCGTCTTGGGTGAGTGTTTGGTCGATCCGAACCGCGATCTCTGATCCGGGCTCCATTGCGCCTTCGACGAGGTGCGATTCGATCAGCTTTTGCGCGACGTTTGCCATCGCCCATCTATAGCCCCCCGAACGGCGCCCCTCAAGCGGCACCGCTCGATCGATCTCCGCTCGAGCGACCGTACCGATCGATCAGTGATCGATCAGTGATCGAGGCGTTCGCCGACCGAGCCTCGGATTTGATCGATGAAGTGCTCGTGGCTATCGCCTTGGCCGCTCAGGCCGTCGATGAAGGCCTGCATCACCTGGAAGGTGAAGGTGGCGTAGGCAGTGCGCTCATCGGGCGTTGCCAGCTGCTGCACCACTGTCGAATGCACACAGCGATCGAGCCCGTGAAGGAGGTACCTCGCCAATTCGACATCGATGTGTGAAGACCATCGAAACGTGGTGCCCTCGCGCTTGGCGTGACCCTCCCAGGCATCGATGAGGCAATGCCATTGATCCAAGAAGTCGGTGGTGGCGACTCCTTCGAGATCGCACGGGTCGACACGGACCTCACACATCACCCGTCGGGCGAAGCGCGCCCATTGCTCTACGTCTTCGGCGGCGAGGGGACCGAGCTCCAACAGCATTCGGTCGACCGTAGTCGGTCGCGCTCGATGGACCAGCGGACGTCATCGGATCGTCAGGTTGGCGTGTGGACGTTCCCTGGGGTGCGGGGCTGATAGTTCGAAGGGATGCGATCGATCAGGCGCTTGGCCTGAGACCAGCGACGCTCCGCCAGGTTGCGGGCAAGGCGAGCATCGCTGCGGGGGTCGCGCGACACCATGTCATCGGTTGCCGGCATGTGGCTCTCGGGGACCGTTCGACGAGAGCGAAGCGGATTCCAGCGGCGCTGGTCATCGGCGTAGACCCGGGCAAGATCGAGGTGCGGGTGCTTGTGCCATGCACCCCACATCGGCTTGTCGAAACCGGACACCGTTGTCGTGGCACCGTTTCGCGGGTTGCGACGATCATCGGGGAAGACGCGCAGCGCCAGGTCGAGTTCGAGCGCATCGACTCGCCCCGCAAGCAATGGCAGAGCGAGGATCGATCCACCCCAGGTGGTGATCACGCCATCGCGGAGCATTTCGAGACGACGGTCGACCAGCGTGAGGATCTCGGATTCATCGCCTTCGTAGAGCTCGTCACCCGCTTCGGTGCTGAGGCCGATGGCCACAATGTGGTCGGTCGTGAGATCGATCGTCGGGCCGTCGGTGTCGGTGACGACGTCGAGGCCGTAGATGAGCGGGAGAGCAGGCACGTGAGGCAATCCTTCTGGGCGTCCAACGATGGTACGACGAATGGCCGCGACGATGATGGATGCCCGTGAGTCAGGGGCCCGCTCTGCGTCTACGAGTGTGCCATCTCCCGCCGGCGGCAGCAACGATGATCCCCCAAAATTTCGCTTTGAGAGGCGTCGCGAGCACACACCGTGGCGCGACTGGGTCGACAACCGCACGGAGCGTTGGTGAAAGGTGGCGAGGCAACGAGCTCGTACTGGTGATTGGAAATGCGTCGGTGTGCTCGTGGCCGCATCGCACCATGCGTTCTGTGCGTGGTTCTCATCGTCAGCGGGGTCTTTGACGCACAGAACGAGTGTGTGAGGTGACGTTGACGCACAGAATGACTTTGCGGTGCCGCGGTCCCACGAGAAGGGCAGCCTGACACCTGCGAAGGATGCCTTCGACTGCGCCGCCACCCTCTACCTCAACGCCCCGCAATACACCGACGAACGTCCAATCATGACCACTAGCGTGCGGGCAGTACGCAGACCTGCAACCCGACATCGTGGATGGATCGGCCAAGACCCAGGAGTAGCTCATGACCTCACCATTGCGAATCGGCGTGCTCGGTGCCGCCAAGATCTCGCCTCCTGCGTTGTTCGACCCAGCGCGTGAAACCGACGACGTCGTGGTGGTTGCCATTGCCTCTCGCGATCGCGGCCGAGCCCAAACCCAGGCCGACGAGTTTGGCATCGAGCGGGTGTACGACTCCTACGACGCAGTGATCAACGATCCCGAGATCGATGCCGTTTACAACCCTCTGCCGATCGTGTCCCACCGCGAGTGGGGGGTCAAGGCACTCCAAGCTGGCAAGCACCTACTCCAAGAGAAGCCACTCACGAGCAACGCCGACGAAGCCCGTACCCTCGTCGCGGCAGCAGATGCCGCCGGTCTCGTGATGATGGAGGCGTTTCATTGGCGCTTCCATCCCCTCGCTGCCCGGCTGCGCGCCATCCTCGATGAGGGAGTGATCGGCGACATCGTTTCGGTGTCGGCATCGTTCTCGACGCCGATCGATCCAACCGACGACGTTCGCCATGCCTACGAACTCTCCGGCGGTGCCTTGATGGACCTGGGCTGTTATCCAGCGCAATGGGTCCGATTCATTGTCGGAGCCGAGCCCGAGGTGGTGTCGGCCACCATGGTGGAGGGTCGCCCGAACACCGACGTGATCACCGACATCGAGCTGGCATGGCCCGGCGGTATCACCGGAAAGATTCACACGGCGATGGATGCCACCGCGGTCGCTGGGGCCGAGCTGGACGTGCTCGGAACGCATGGCCGCTTGCACGTGCTCAATCCCATCGCCCCCCATCGTGGCCACCTCGTGACGGTCGACGTCGGCGACAACTCTCATACCGAGGTGGTCGAGGGGTTGACCACCTATCACCACCAGCTCGCCGCCTTCCGAGACGCCGTGCTCAACGGCGGGCCACGGTTGACCGGAGGACAAGACTCCATCGCGACGATGGAGTTGATCGATGCTGCCTACCGTGCCGCTGGGTTCCCGCTGCGTGGCATGACGTCCTGAGATCAATGTCACGACGGTTTCGCGTCTGACCGATTGGGAGTGTTCGCGGTAGGGTTTCGCATGACAACTCCTGCGAATCTGCAACACGAGAATCTCCGCTCTTGGGTCGAGGAAATGACCGAACTGTGTCAACCCGACAGCGTGTACTGGTGTGATGGCAGCCAGGAGGAGTACGACCGCCTCTGTCGCGAACTCGTCGAGGCAGGAACGTTCACGAAACTCGACGATGAGCTGCGACCCGGCAGCTTCCTCGCGCGGTCCGATCCCAGCGACGTCGCCCGGGTCGAGGATCGCACGTTCATCTGCAGCCGTACCAAGGCTGACGCCGGTCCTACCAACAACTGGACCGATCCGGACGAGATGAAGGAGACCCTCAACGGCCTCTTCGCAGGCTCGATGCGTGGACGCACGATGTACGTCATTCCCTTCAGCATGGGTCCGCTCGGTTCGCCGATCGCCCAGATCGGTGTCGAGATCACCGACTCGGCCTATGTGGTCACCAATATGAAGATCATGACCCGCATGGGGGCAGCCGTACTCGACGTTCTCGGCGCCGAGGGTGAGTTCATCCCGTGCATGCACTCGATTGGCGCCCCGCTCGAACCGGGCCAGACCGATGTTTCGTGGCCCTGCAATCCCGACGTCAAGTACATCGTGCACTTCCCCGAGGAGCGGGCGATCTGGTCCTACGGCAGCGGCTACGGGGGCAATGCGCTGCTGGGCAAGAAGTGCCTGGCGCTGCGTATTGCGTCCACCATGGGGCGAGACGACGGCTGGCTCGCCGAGCACATGCTGATCATGGGTGTTCGCGAGCCGAGCGGGCAGAAGACCTTCATCGCGGCTGCATTTCCGAGCGCCTGTGGCAAGACCAACTTCGCCATGATCGAGCCGCCACCGGCCTTCGCCGATGAGGGTTGGAAGGTCACCACCGTCGGCGACGACATCGCCTGGATCAAGCCAGGAGACGATGGCAAGCTCTACGCGATCAATCCCGAGGCCGGCTATTTCGGTGTCGCTCCCGGTACCTCGCACAGCACCAATCCGAGTGCGGTGGCGACCATCCGGGCCAACACGATCTTCACCAATGTGGCGCTCACCGATGACGGTGATGTCTGGTGGGAAGGCATGGATGGCGAACCGCCGGCCCACGCCATCGACTGGCAGGGCAACGACTGGACGCCCGCATCCGACACCAAGGCAGCTCATCCGAACTCTCGATTCACCGCTCCTGCCACCCAGAATCCGGTTGTCGACGACGCCTGGGATGATCCGAAGGGCGTGCCGATCTCGGCCTTCGTCTTCGGCGGTCGGCGCTCCGACACCATGCCGCTGGTGTATCAGTCGTTCAACTGGGCTCACGGCGTGTACCTGGCAGCAACGATGGGTTCCGAAACCACTGCTGCGGCCTTTGGCCAGCAGGGTGTCGTTCGTCGAGACCCGTTCGCCATGCTTCCGTTTGCCGGCTACCACATGGCCGACTACTTCAATCACTGGCTCGAGTTCGGTCGCACCATCCACAACCCGCCACGGATCTTCGGGGTCAACTGGTTCCGCCGTGACGCCGAGGGCAACTTCACCTGGCCGGGATTTGGTGAGAACATGCGGGTGCTCCAGTGGATCGTCGAACGGTCACAGGGTCGGGCGTACGCGCTCGAGAGCCCCATCGGCTGGATGCCCCGTCACCAGGATCTGAACTGGAAGGGGCTCGAGGACTTCTCCGAGAGCGACTTCCGGCAGGCGATGTCGCTCGCCCGTGAAGATTGGGACCGCGAGATCCTGTCGCACGACGAGCTGTTCATCCGTCTCAACGACCGCATTCCCAAAGAACTCCTGGCGATTCGCGATCTGACGCTGTCAGCGCTGTGGCGTTCCCCCGAGCACTGGGAGATGAACCCCGACCCCACCTGATGGGCAGGACTCGAAGTCGGCTCGGTCAATAGACGATCTCGGCGAACAGTCCGGTCGAGTCGAGATCGCCGCCGAGTCGCCGCTCGGTACCCAACAGCACATGGCGGGCGGTGAGCACCATTACCAGGGCATCGAGCAGGTCGGTGATAGGCACGATCCGAGCATCGATCAGCTCGTCGACCGACGTGGTTGCCAGCGAAGTGAATGTCTCGCTCAGAAGCTGCCGCCGAAGGGCACGACCTTCGGCGGTGGCCTTCGCGTGGGGCAGCGGGGCTCCGGCCAGCCGAGTGAACGCCAACTCCGGGTGCGCCTCGACGACTCGCGACTGGTCGGTCGGCTCGATCATGGCATCGATGTGGGCGATCTTGGGCAGCAGGTGGAACGCCTGTTTCGACAGCGCCTTGCCGCTTGCCGCTCGTGAGCGCGCACAGGCATCGGTGTAGTCGACGGCTTCGAGGGTCGAACGCACCGGCGTCGCGAACACCGATGATCGTCGCGGTCCCAAGATCTTGCGTGCCGCCGCGTCACTCGATCGGCTCCGATCCTCGAGCAGACCGATCGGCATGTCGATTGCGGCAACGGCGAGGTCGCCGCCGCGCGTCTCGGCGATGGTGTCCGCGAGCGACGCTGCTCGTTCGACCCGGAGTCGTCGACCATCGAACCGAACGATCGCCCAGCCTCCGGGGCATCCGTCGATGCCGGCAACCGTGCTTCCTCTCGGCGTTTCCTCCAAGCGGTCGACGATACTTGGCTTGGCCGACCGTCAGTAAGTTTCGCTGGGTCAGTGGGAGTGGTTGGGGAGGTGGTGGTGAAGGGAGAGGAAGCGGGCCGGTTGGGGGAGCCGATGGCCGCCGGTCTCGAGCCAGTCGCAGGTGGTCGTGTGTCCTCGGGTGATGAGCTCGTCAGCGTGGGTGAAGTCGGTGGCGTTCACGCTCAGGGGGCACAGCGGCGGAGCGACGATGATCTCGACCTGATCGGCATAGTGCGCCACCTCGACGATGAGGCGCTGTTCGAGCAAGAGTGTGAGCGCGTGGGTTGCGGCGGCGAGTGGATTCCCCGGCGGTTCGCTCAGTGCGCATGCGAACCCGGCGGGCACGATCACCACTCGTTCTGCGCCCAGGGCGACTGCCTGTGCGATTGCGGTGTTGTTGGAGATGCCGCCATCGATCAGGAGGCGGCCCTCTCGCTCCACGGGTCGGAAGACTGCGGGGATCGCCGCGCTCGCCAACACCGCGCTTGCCGCGTTGCCCTTGGAGAGGACAACCTCTTCGCCGCTCAGCGCATCGGTGGCGATGACGTACACCGGTATTTCTGCATCTTGCAGATCGTCGATCGGCAAGTTGTTTCGGACGAGACGCCGGAGGGGTCGCATCGAACACAACGAGGCCCGTCGGCCGGTGAACGCCAACGCTGAGCGGCGAGGGTCGATGGGGAACACGTGTTGGCGGCGCAACCCCCGCCATACTTCTGCGAGTGCAGCGATGGATTCGGCCGAGAACCCGTGGGCCGCAACGTAGACGGCGTTCAGGGCCCCGGCCGAGGTCCCGATGAGCAGGTCCGGTCGGATGTGATGCTCGTCCAGGGCGGCGAGCATGCCGACCTGGACTGCTCCGAGGCTTCCTCCACCGGAGAGAACGAATGCGGTGGCCATTTCGACGCTCCTCGCCTTCGATGCCGGGCGATCAGCTGTGCTGGTGGGTCGGAAACACCGTGGCCAGCCGGGCCAGCGCGAGTGCTGCCAGCAGCAGTCCGAAGTCGCGCAGGGCGACGTCATAGAAGTCGGCCATGAGGAGCAAATTGAAGATGATCCCACCGAGCCATGCGGCAACGAGGTAGGCGCCGTACCTGGGACGGAATGCGACGACGAGACCGGCGACGATCTCGATTGCTCCGACGAAGTACATCAGCGTATGCGCCGAGGTGTTGAACAGGTCGGTGAACTCGGGGGCCAGGTAGGTGTCCCAGTTGACGAGGACATGGGCGTACTTGTCGAGCCCGAACACGATTGGAGCTGTGACGAACGCGAGCCGCAGAAGCCAGAACGACTGGTAGACGGGGTTGCTCCACGATTCTTCTCGGGTGCTCACTCCTGTGGTCGGTTGACTCACAACGGGGGAATGGGTGGTGGTGGTCATGACTTGCTCCTCTATTAGTAACTTGTGTTGATTATAGTAATCTCGTCATCCTTTCTAACGCAACTTAGGTTTCGCTTTAGAGCGCTAAAGTGGGAGTATGACCGATCAGAAGCAGCCGGAGCCCATCGACCACTTGGCCGCGTTGAGCGTCTTGGGTGAGCCCAGTCGGCGAGAGTTGTACGACTACATCGTGTCGGCGGGCGACTGGGTCGGGCGAGACGAGGCCGCAGATGCGGTGGGGATCCAGCGGGGAGCGGCCGCCCATCACCTCGACCGACTGGCCGATGAAGGGCTCCTCGAAGTCGACTTTCACCGTCTCACCGGCCGTACCGGGCCGGGCGCCGGCCGGCCGGCCAAGGTTTTCCGACGGGCGCGAGCCGACTTCGAGATCGCCCTTCCGCCCCGCAACTATGAGTTCGCCGGTCGCCTGCTCGCCGATGCGATCGTCGATGCCCAGTCAACGGGGCGATCCGTGTCCGACGCCGTGGACATCGCGGCGAACAATGCGGGCAAGCAACTCGGTGCGACCATGAAGACACGACTCGGTCGCCGAGTCTCATCCACCGCCGCACGATCCGCCGTCGTCGAGGTTCTGCAGGACCAGGGCTTCGAGCCCAACGAGCAGGAAGATGGAACGGTGATTCTTCGGAACTGTCCGTTTCATCAGCTTGCGAAGACGCACACCGATCTCGTGTGTGGCATGAATCTCTGCCTCATCGGATCCGCCGTCGCCGAACTCGACGACACAGACTTCGAGGTCGGTTTGAAACCTGACCCCGAATTGTGTTGCGTACAGCTTCGAAGAAGTGACCTCGACACGGTCGCGCCGCCCGGTCCAACACCGCAAAGCTGATTCACCGCGCTTGCACGCAACTGGGCGGCGGGTGAGAGTGGGGGATGTCGTCATCGCCGGAACTGCTGGAGTACTTCGCCGACGGAGAGCGTCGAGCGCTCGAACTCGACAACCGTGGCCCGATTCGTTTCGTCGGTGACGGCGCGCTTCATCCCGAGATTCTCGAGGCGTACTGGGAGTATGGGTTCTACATCTTCGAAGGTGTCTTCGGCGACGTCGAACTCTCCGATATTGAGGCGGATCTCGAGCGGTTCCGTCGCAGATTGCCGGTGCATCGAGGTGATGAGGTCGACGGCGATGGGAACCCCGCAGTCGGCGTTGGGTTGAAGGCGCAGAACCTCGCGTGGGCGAGGCCGCTTTCGGATCCACTGGGCGGCACCGCGATCAGCCACGGTCGCCACCCGGTGAAAATGCATGAGCCCGAAGCGGCAAGCGACGCTCCAAGCGAGGTCGTCTTCGTCGTGCAAGGCTCATTGCAGTTCAGCGATGCCTGCCTTCGGGCCTATGGCCATCCGGGTCTCCTCGCCGTTGCCGCCGCCATCAACGGGCGAGATTTCACTCCGTTCAACGAGGTTCTGTTCCTCAAGGACCCCGGCATCGGCCCATCGGTGGCGTGGCATCGCGACGGCGTCACCCACTGGGATTCCCCCGATTGGGATCAGGGCTCGCACGGTTTCAACTTCATGGGTCAGGTTTTCGGGAGTACGCCCGCGAACGGAGTCTGGGTCGTGCCGGGTACTCACAAGCTCCGTCAGGTCGATATCGCAGGCATGGTCGCTGATGCCGGCTCGGATCGCCTTCCCGATGCTGTTCCGATCGTGTGCGCTGCCGGCGATGCGGTCATGACCAACCGCCAGGCGGTACACGGATCGTTCGCCAACACGAGTACTGACCCGCGAGTCACGATGAACATGGGATTTCACCGCCGGGCCTCGGTGCTCGGGCAGACCGGCACGGGCATGCACGGCACGGTGGGTCTCCTCGACGAAGCTCGCATCGCCCAGCGGTCAAAGGTGATTGGCTGGGCGATCGATGCGCGTCGCAATCGCTACGCCGACGAGACGCCGTTCGACTACGCACCGCTGGCCGGCGAATCGTTGTGTTTCGACGACGCTGCCCGTCAAGAACTCACCGACTACAACGCACTCGACCTCAGCATCTAGAGGAGGGGCCGCTAGGTGAGCCGCCCGCTTCGTCGGTGACACTGAAGCCCGAGTCCGACTCACGCCCGCTGGCATTCGCACTCGTGCCGGCCCCTGGGGCATGCTGGGCCGATGGATGCGATCTGTGACGATCTCGAAGCCGAACACGCTGCACTCGACGCCGTGCTCGCCGACATCAGCGAGGCGGAGTGGAACACCGATACTCCAGCCGAGGGTTGGACGATCAAGGACCAAATCAGCCACCTTGCGTACTTCGATGAGACGGGAACGGCGGCCGCCACCGACGCCGATCGATTCCGCGCCGGCGCCGCCGAACTGATGGAGAACCCTCGGGGCGTCGACGCCGCCGGCGACATCGGGCGAGCCATGACCGGGGCCGAGGTGCTCGATTGGTGGCGCACCGCCCGCACCTCCATGGTCGAGGCCTTCCGCAAGCTCGACGCCAAGGATCGGCTGCCCTGGTACGGACCCGACATGGGCGCCCGCTCGTTCGCAACGGCCCGGCTCATGGAGACCTGGGCCCACGGGCAAGACATCATCGACACCCTTGGCGTCGATCGGGAGGCGACCGATCGGCTGCGCCACGTCGCCCATATCGGCGTTGGCGCACGGCGTTTCGCCTACATGGTCAATTCGCTCGAACTGCCCGAACCCGGTGTGTACGTCGAACTGACAGCACCATCGGGGGAGACCTGGACGTGGGGCGATCCCGAGTGGAAGGACTCCATCAAGGGCGACGCCCTCGACTGGTGCCTGCTCGTCACCCAGCGACGCCACCTCGACGACACCACGCTCGAGGTCAGTGGCAACGCGGCGGCAGAATGGGCCTCGATCGCCCAGTCCTTCGCCGGTCCCCCCGGTGGCGGACGCGAGCCCCTCTCGGCTTGAGATCTGCCCGCTCGAGCCCTGTTCGATTGAATACGCAGCGCTCGGTCGGTTGCTGGCGAGTGGAGAAAACGGTCAGAAGCTGGGATCGAAGATGGACGGATTGAGAATCGCTCGCTCCCACAGGATGGAGTGGTCGACCTCGGTGAGCGCCGCCTCGTTTGCGACTGCGAACCACTGTTCTCGAATCGTCGTGACGATCTGGTCGACAATCTCCTGAGCTGGTGCTCGCTTCAGGTGATAGATGTCGGAGCAGGAAACGAGTTGGGCAACGTTGGACCGTCGCTGACCGTCGCGACCGTATGGCATGGCCTGGCTGGCCTCGCCGTCGGCGCGGGGTTGAGGGTCGATGTCGAAGGCCGGAGTCAGTTCGAGGTGCTCGTCGTCCCAGAAGGCAGCGTGGTTCCTCGCATGAGGCCAGCGATGACAGGCTCGGTTTGCCCCGGTAGCCACGCCCAAACATACGCGTCGGTCGGTTGGTCAGAAGTCGTCATCGCTCGTCGCTCTCGTCGGCGCTGGACGCAGTCGGTCGAGTTGGCGTTGATGGTCGAGCAACGTCGGTAGCTCGCTCGGCGATGCCACCGGGTGAAGGCCAACGAGGTGCGCTGCTTCGAGAACTGTCCCGATCCGAACCGACGGGCTTCCGTCTTCGAGGCTGCGGATCGTCGAGCGGCTGACCCCCGCCCGTTCTGCTAGCTCAGATTCAGTCCACCCTCGTTGACGGCGCCCGTCGCGAACTTGCAGTCCCAAGTACTCCAGGGAGGCGATGGTGACTTGGGAGACAGTCGGTGAACTCATGCATGATATTGTAAACACCGAAAGGGAATTTGTATTAAAGAATATACATCGACGCCATCGACGCCATTGGCGTTGCCGCTATAGGTCGTCGATGAGCTTGAAAACTTCGGCGTGTTCCATGCCGGCGGCCGCGCCGGCGGCCGCGAGCTTGGCCTCGACACGAGTCCGGAAGACCGCCATCTGATCGTCGTTCGTTGCCTTCATCGTCGACTCGAACTGGCTCTCATGGGCAAGGAGGGCGGCGTACTTGGTGTCGAGCCAGCCGAGCACGTTTTCGGCATGGTCTGGTTCGTCGGCTTCCCACAACAACAGTTGGTCGGGGCGGTGATGCGGCAGGTTCTGTTCGGGGAAGAAAAGTGGGTCTCGGGCGGCGACGATGCCGTCGGTCGCCAACCAGCCGGCGTTGCGGTGGTCGGGATGAAGCCGGTAACGCTTCCACGGGTCGTGGCCGAGAACGATCGTTGGTCGCAGCTTGCGAATCCAGTAGGCCACCTCCCATCGTTGGCGTAGCGTCGCTTCGAGTTCGCCGTCGGGCCAGCCAAGGAAGACGACCTCGCCGGTTGCGCCGAGCGCCTTCGCAGCGGCGCGTTGTTCGATCTGGCGGGTGGCCACCAGTTGGGCCTGGTCCGTGGTCGGATCCCAGGTGCCTTTCGAGCCGTCGGTGCACACCAACACACTGACCTCACACCCGTCGGCGGCCCACTTGGCCAGAGTGGCACCGCATCCGAAGTCGACATCGTCGGGGTGGGCGCCGATGGCGAGTGCTCGGTCGGGTGTCGCCAGATCGGTGCTGGTCAGTCGCATCGCAACCGGGGCCGGGGTGAGCGGATTCTGCGCAGCAGTCATGAGATCAGAGCGTAGAACCCGAAGCTGGGGAATGTCCTCTCCCGCCGTCGAGGGCGGTGAGGTCTTCGGGAATGTCGACGTCCCAGCCGAGCTCCGCGTGAGGGACGACTCGGCACACGAGTCCGAGTCGGTCCGCTTCCGCCCGGTGAAGGGCAGCGGACCCGATCCCGTAGGCGAACTCGAAGCCCGCACCGACGGGAACGGCCATCACGTTGGTGCCGTCGTTGCGTCGATCGGGAACGATGGTCACACCGGGACCGGCATCGGCCACCCAGGTGAGATCCTTGGCCAGGGGGAGGTCGGCGTGTGAGATCACGATCCGGTCATAGCCCTCGGCGGTGAGGAAGTCGACACCGTCGGTCACCGCCGGATTGAGGCCACGAGCGGGTCGCCACAACACGCTGGCGCCGTTGGCGACGGCGAGTTCGGCGACCGCAGGATTGTCGCAGACGACCCAGGTCGGGAGGCGGTGGGCGGCCGCAATGACGCCGGTGGCCATGCGTCTGGCGAGTTCGGCGCGCTGCTCGAGATCGAGGACTCCGGCGAGGCGCCCCTTGGCAACGTCGAACGACTTGATGGGAATCAAGACGGCGGCTCGCATGGAGGCAGGCTACCGGAACAGGGTGTTTTGAGCGAGCCGACGTTTCGGGTTGGGAGAACAACTCCTGACGAGGACGAAGTGAATGACTCCGGCAGCGACGAACGGCTCGGACTACGGTCGGGGAACCGGGACCAAACAGGGGAAACAGTGTGACGACGAAGCAGCCAGCGAAGCAAGAAGACATCCGGGTGACCGTGCTCGGCGGAGGGAGTTGGGGGACCACCGTTGCGCACCTCTGCGCGCACAACGCCCCCACCACGATTTGGGCGCGTGACGCCGCAACCGTCGACAGCATCAACGAGCATCACGTCAATGAGCGCTATCTCGCCGGCTTCGAACTCCATCCCGATCTCAAGGCTTCCGCCGACTTCGAAGCTGCCGTCGTTGCCTCCGATCTGATCATCATGGGCGTGCCCACGTCGGCGTTTCGAGAAACGGCCCGGCGGGTGGCCGGCGTGATCCGACCATGGGTACCGATCGTCAGCTTGGCGAAAGGCTTCGAGGCGGACACGAATCTGCGGATGACTCAGATCCTCCACGAGGAGTTGCCGAGCAGGCCGGTCGGTGTGCTCACCGGGCCAAACCTGGCCAAGGAGATCCTGGCCGGGCAGCCGGCGGCGGCAGTGATCGCCATGACGGAGTTCCACATCGCCCAGCGACTACAGAACCTGTTCACCACCGACAAGTTCCGGGTCTTCCTCAATCACGACGTGGTCGGCGCCGAGCTCGGAGGAGCGTTGAAAAACGTCTACGCCGTGGCGGTCGGTTCCGCCGAGGGACGCGGGCTCGGGAACAACACGCGTGCGGCGTTGATGACCCGAGGGTTGGCCGAGCTGATCGAACTCGGGACGGCGATGGGAGGCGAACCGTTGACGCTGGCCGGTCTGGCAGGCATGGGAGATCTGATCGCCACCTGCATGAGCGAGCAGAGCCGGAATTCCTTCGTCGGAAGAGAACTCGGGCGAGGTCGTCCACTCGACGAAATTCTGGCCGAGATGGACCAGGTTGCCGAGGGAGTCAAGGCGGCCAAGGTGGTGCATGAACTGGGCATCGAATACAAGGTGCTCCTCCCCGTCGCCCACAGCGTGTACCAGGTCTGCTGGCAAGGGCAGGCGTCGAATTTGGCGGCCGACAAGTTGCTCAGGGGCCGAGTTGGTCACGAGAGCGGTCGCAACGCTCGCCAGCGTTAGGGGGCGGCGCTGATTCGCGCCGACTCCGGCGAACGCTCGTAGGGTGTTCGGCGTGTCTGAGCCCCCCGCTTCTGCTCCTCACGACGGTGCCGCGCCTCACCATGATGTGACGCCAACCGCGGTTGCGCTTCCGCCTCGGGTCGTGCGGTCGATCGGTCCCCGCTCGATCGAACGGCCAGCCGATGCCGGTGTCACCCAGATTCGCATTCTCGACGACCCATCACCCGGTGCTCTCGATCATGCCGGCGGCTTCGCTCCCGCGGGAGCGGGGTTCGTCATCGACTGGTGGATCGGTGGCGACGACCGCTGGTACTTCCCGTCGAAAGAGACAACCATTCGTCAACGCCGACTCGGACCGGGGCCGGTCATCGAGACCGCAATGCGGATTCCGTCCGGTGACGCGATCCATCGATGCTACGCAGTGTCGAGCGCGAAGGGATCGGCAACGATCGTCGAGATCAACAACGCCTCGCCGGTGCCGGTCGCACTGGCTATTGCGATCCGCCCTTACGGTATCGATGGTTCGCCGACCGGTCACCAATCGGTGATGCTCGACGAGAAGCGGATCGTGGTCGACGGATCGGTCGCAATCGAGCTACCCCGCCGCCCCAACGAGGCGCAGGCCGAAGCCGACACCGATCTCTTCGCCCGGTTGGTTGCCGGTAACGCACTGACCGGTCCGACCTCGGCCGACGGCGAACTCGCGAACCTGGTGGTGCTCTACCCCCTGGCGCACACCACCACGTTGCGCTTCGTGATTCCCGGCCCCGAAGGCGCCATCCCTCAGCACCTTCCAGAGATCGACAAGGTGCAAAGCGGTTGGGCCACGCTGCTCGAACCGGGTGGTCGTTTCGTGTTCCCCGATCCTGGGCTCGGCGAGCGTGCCGACGCCGCCCGGGTGCGGGTCCTTGCCGGTTCGGTCGACCTCCCCCAGCAAGTCGCCGATCTGGAGCCGGGAGCAGGCAGGCTGCTCGAAGCCCTTGCCCTCAGCGGCTCGGCCCGAGAGTGCTCGTACGCACTCGGGGAACTGTCGACGATTTTCCCCGTCCGCCTGGAGCACCCGCCTCGGGCCGCATCGGCCGTCGTTTCCGGGGCGGCCAGGGCCGCCGCCATGATCGGCGACGCCGACGCGGCCGAAAGCCTCCTCGAAGCACTCATGCAGATCACCCACCTCGTCGAACGATCGGGCGATCGACCGGCCGCCGCCGAGGCGCTCGGTGGTCTCGCCCAACTGCTACGCCTCATCGGTCAGGCTGACGCTGCGCTCAACGTCGCTCGATCGATCCCCTCAGGGGTGGAACCGAGCGACATCCCGTCTGATCTTGCGGCGCTCAGCGAGTTGTCGGAGCAGGCATCGTCGGCCGGTAGCTGGGGAGATGACGAGATCGAACCCGCCGTTCGATTTTGGTTGGGTGCCCGACGCCAGCTCATCGACGACTCGACCAGCGTCGTTGCCATCTTGCCCCGGTTCCCGACGGCATGGCGAGGCGGCAATTTCGAAGTCCATCGCGCCGCAACCGTGGTGGGGCCGCTGTCATTCGCCATCCGTTGGCACGGTGCGCGACCCGCGCTCCTCTGGGACCTCGACGCCCGCTCCACCGGAACGGTCACCCTGACCTGCCCCGGTCTGGATCCAACGTGGTCCACCACCGAAGCCAGGGGAGAAACGCTGCTCGTCGGCGCGTCCGACGAGCTACCTCCGGTGCCGAGCGAGGGTGACAGCTTCAGCTGACTTGCGTCGAAGCAAGGCGGCCCCTTGACTGGGCAGACGGCTGCGGCCATCCGCAGCCGCTGACACCCACGATCTGATCACCAAGGACCGTTCCCATCATGACAACAGCCCGCGCCCCGTTCAGCGATCGAGTTCTGATGGGCCCCGGGCCCTGCAATCCGTATCCCGAGGTTCTCCAGGCGCTGGGCCGCCCGATGCTCGGCCATCTGGATCCGGAATTCCTCGAGCTGCTCGATGAGACAAACGAGCGGCTTCGCACGGTGTTCGGTACCCAGAACAAGCTGACCTTTCCGGTCAGCGGCACTGGATCGGCCGGAATGGAAATCTGTTTGGTCAACACGCTCGGACCCGGTGATGTAGCGGTGATCGGCGTGAATGGGGTCTTCGGAGCCCGCATGTGTGAGGTCGCTTCGCGCACGGGTGCCGAGGTCGTACGAGTCGACGTCGAGTGGGGGAGTCCGGTCGATCCCGAACAACTCCTCGCCGCCCACCCCAGTCCGAAGGTGATCGGCGTGGTGCACGCCGAGACCTCGACCGGGGTACGCAGCGATCTCGAATGGCTCGGTCAGAACAAGGGTGATGCCCTTCTCTTGATGGACTCGGTCACCTCCGTCGGCGGCATACCGGTCGAGGTCGATGCCTGGGGCGTCGACCTCGCCTACTCCGGAACCCAGAAGTGCCTTGGTGTTCCGCCGGGACTGGCGCCGGTCACGGTGTCGGACCGGGCCCGGGAGCGCCTGGTCGAAAAATCGCAGAGCTGGTACCTCGATCTCTCCTTGATCTCCGCATATGTCGACGGTGAGGGTGGGCGTTCCTACCACCACACCGCACCGATCTCGATGATCTTCGGGCTTCACGCCGGGCTGGGCGCCGTGCTCGACGAAGGACTCGAGAACGCCTGGGCTCGTCACGCCGCCTGCGGGGCGCGGCTCCAGGAGGGGCTGGTCGAACTCGGGTTCGAGCTGTTCGCGGCCGAGGGGTATCGACTCCCCGAACTCACCACCGTTCACATCCCCGACGGCATCGATGAGGCGGCCATCCGCTCGCGGCTCTTGAGCGACTACGGCATCGAGATCGGCGGCGGGCTCGGAGCCTACGCAGGCAAGATGTGGCGGATCGGCTGTATGGGTCACACCGCTCGGATGCGCAATGTCGAGCTGCTGCTTGCCACGTTGGCTCGCCTGATCGAGGATGGCGCATGACCGAATTCGACCTCACCCAAACCGATCGGTTGCTCACCACGACGAAGCAGGTGCGCAAGCGGCTCGACCTCGACCGGCCCGTCGACCTCGAGGTCATCCTCGACTGCATCGACATCGCCCAGGGCGCGCCGATGGGTGGCAATCTCGAACGCAATCGTTGGATGATCATCGACGACCCCGACCTCAAGGCCAAGATCGGCGAGATCTATGCGAAGGTCGGCGGCCCCTATCTGCGAGCAAACGCCGAGACCGTGACGGCCGGTTCACGCCAAGAGAAGGTGATCGAGTCGAGCGAGTTCCTCGTCGACCATCTGGCCGATGTTCCGGTGCTGCTCCTGGCGATGCGTCTCGACCGGCCCGACCCGGAGCAGGCCGCTGGCTTCTTCGGCTCGGTCGTTCCCGGGGTGTGGAGCTTCCAGCTTGCTGCCCGATCGCGGGGCCTCGGTTCTGCGTGGACCACGTTCCACCTGGCCCATGAATCTGATGTCGCCGCGATGCTCGGTATCCCGGCCACCGTCACTCAGGTGGCGTTGTTGCCGGTTGCTCACTACACCGGTGACACCTTCAGCCCAGCGCCGCGTCGTCCAGCCAGGGAGATCACCTACCGCAACGCATGGAAACAACCGGTCGACTGACCGGCCGCAACCGGCTCGGGTCCTCGGCAAGCACGGATTGTCGGCAAGCACGGGTTGTCAGGAGGGAGGCTCCGGTGCCACCTTGACGAAAACCGAGTCGCACGTGCTGAGCACGGTGCCATCGGCGGTGCGGCACTCGCCGAGAATCTGCATCTTGCGTCCTTCTCGCCACCCGATCCAGGTGCTGAAGGTGATCGGTTCGTGGAGTGGTGTTGGCGCTCGGTAGTCGATGCGTAGCCAACCGGTGAACGCGAGTTCGGCTTCGAGCACCAGATTGTAGCCGCAGAGGTCGTCGTAGATGGCAGCCACGATGCCGCCGTGGCTCCGCCCGGGTGCGCCTTCATAACCCTGACCGAGCACGACCGTGGTCTCGGCTCGGTCGCCGTTTCGGGTGACGGGGGTCGGGATGCTCCATGGGTTGCCGGGGCCCGACACCGGGCGGTCGAAGTCGAGCGCGAACGGAGTGCCGTCGGCCGGAATGTCTTTCTCGAACCGGCCCGTCCACGGTGCCCGGAATCGCGGCGGTCCCGCTTCGAGCTGCTCGGCGTTGCGGCGCCATTGGTCGGCCATGGCATCGAAGGTCTCGATGTCGTGCTCGTGACCAACCAGCGCATGATGGAGCCTGCGCAATTGCGCGGCGGCGTCGGCCCGACTTCGCTGCAGGTCCGGATCGGTGTCGAGTGCCCCGTCGATCGTCATGTGTCAACAGCGTGGCCGACCGTGTCGAGGAGAATCAAGTTCGCCGGCGGTCACTTCGTTCACTTCCGGAGTTGCTCGCTTCGCTTCACAACATCCCACGCTGCGCTAGCCGCCGATCATTGCTCGCCATTCGGGGTTGTCGGGTGCTTTGTCTTCCCACGAACGGATGAAGATCGAGATCGCCTTGATCTGTT
>RCMY010001348.1_pt1 | contig 51116 bp, 53 predicted proteins | sample 2041341 | NCBI WGS metagenome assembly RCMY01 (sample SAMN09708234, study PRJNA481090) | Marine sediment metagenome, whole genome shotgun sequencing project.
CGTCTTCGTCAACACTGGCAAAGGTCAGCGGTCGCCAGATCACGAGGAGGCTGGCAATGACGATGACCGACACGACGACAAGCCACAACAATTGCGGGTTATCGACGGAAACAATCTGGCCAGTCAAGAGGCCGAACTTGTTCGACGACCTTCCGCCGTAGAGGGACAAAAACAGGATGCCAAGACCCAGCCCGAAGGGCATGAGAACGGCAATGATCGAGTTGCGTTCTCGCGCTTTTGCACCAAGGATGCCGATAAGAATCGCGGCCGCAAGCGACCCGACGAGTGACCCGGCCACCACGTTAACCCCAAGCAGGAGCGCGGCGGATGCCCCAGCGAACGAGAGTTCGCTTACACCGTGCACCGCGAATGCGAGATCCCTCGTCATCACGAACGGTCCGATGAGCCCACCGACTACGCCAAGCAGCGCGCCAGCAATTATGGAGTTCCGCACAAGCCAGAGCAGCTCCGGGTAGTCGGTGAAGTTGAAGATCTGACCCCAAAAATCACTGTCCATCAGCCGAGCACCCCCGACTGTCGTTCGTGATGTTCAAGGTGACCGTGCACGCCATAACCTTCCGGTGCTCCAAGAACCGCGATCCGCCCATGCGAATGAATGACTTCGACCGGGGTGTCGTACATGTAGGAGAGCACGTCGGAGCGCAACACCTCGTCGGGTGTACCGACTCGAAACCGTCCCCCTGCGAGATACAGAATTCGATCCACAAAAGGCAGAATCGGATTCACATCGTGAGTGACGAACACGACCGCGGTGTCGAGCGTGCGGCGCTGTTGATCGATGAGCTCACTCACCCTGCGCTGGTGGTGTAAGTCGAGAGAGAGCAAGGGTTCGTCGCACAGCAAGAGTTTCGGATGCGCGGCAATCGACTGTCCGACACGCAACCGTTGCTGCTCTCCACCCGACAGCATCGAGACCGCAACGTTTGCGTACTCTGTCGCCCCCACCGCAGCCAGCACGTCGTCCACTCGAGCGCGCACGTCGCGGGAGGAGATTGGGGGACCAAATCGATGCCCGTCAACCCCGAGTGCCACGAGATCCCTGGCGCGCAGCGGTGTTCCCTTGTCGAGGAGTTTCTGCTGCGGAATGTAACCAATGTGTCGGCTTCCGCGCGGCACGGGTTTCCCCATCAGTTCGATACTGCCGGAGGTGAGTTTCTGTTGCCCGAGAATCGTTTTGAGAAAGCTGGTTTTCCCGGAACCGTTGGGGCCAAGCACGGCAAGGAACTCACCCGGCCGTACCTCCAGGTTCAGACGGTTCCAGAGTTGGCGGTCGCCGAAAGACAGTGACGCATCCGTCATCGCGAGAATCGGGGCGCTCACGAGAGAGCCGATTCGATGGCCGTAAGGGTGTCGTCCATCCAGCTGAGATAGTCGACTCCTTCCGGCAGTGTTTCCGTCACCGGAATCGCCGCAATGCCGTACTTTTCCGCCGCGAGGACGAGTTGGGCCGTTTCCGGACCCTCCGTTTGTTCGTTGTAGACGAGCAACGCGATGTCGCCAGTCGCAAGGAGGTCGAGTACATTCTTCATCACCACGGGAGACACTCCTTGACCATCCTCGATCGCGGTACTGAAGGCAACAGGAGTGATGTTCGAGAGCCCTGCGGCTTCAAGCAGGTAGAGCGGTACTGGTTCGGTAACGAGCACTGACTCGCCAGCGTGCGCGGCGGCAATCGTCTCCGCCCGCTGCCTAAGACCCGCAAGCGACTCCGTGAAGTGCGCCGCATTGTCGCGATAGTCGCTCGCGTGCGGCGGGTCGACGATGGCGAGAGTTTCGGCGAGCGCTGTCGCGACCTCCTCTACGGTGTCCAGGTCGTACCAGACGTGTTCGTTGGCTTCGATGTCGGCTCCCGACCGCGGGGACAGATCCACTGCGCTCAGAATTTTGGCGTCCGGGTTGCGAGCACCGGCGAGCAGAGTGTCCATGAAGTCGTCGTAGCCTCCACCGTTCGTGATCACGATGTCGGCGCGGGAGAGCGCAAGCTGATTTCGCGCACTCGCTTCAAACTCGTGGGGGTCCTGGCTTGGGCTGTTGATGATGCTCGTGACGGTGGCGTGACTTCCGGCGACTGCGCTGGCGATGCTCCCGTAGACATCGGTGACCGCGACGATGTCCACTTCGTCGGCCGCGGGCGAGGAGTCTGTGCACGCCACGAGAGTCGTCATCGCAAGAGCTGTGGTGAGGATGAGGAGGGGTGTTCGCTTCACGCGTCGAAGCCTGTCCGTGTTGGTGGGGGAAGGGCACCGAAGAGTGTGCGCCAGATATCAGGCTAATCCTTATTGATAATGATTGTCAACATCACTAACGCGCGGTTGACCTCTCGACTACGTGGAGGGCGACGTCAGCTGGCAGCGAGGACGGCCGGAAACTTCTCGGCAATTTCCGCGGATGCCGCGAGAACCTTCTCCACGGACTCGGCCTCGCCCACGGAGACCCGAATTCCATCCGCGCCGAGAGCTCGAGCAACTACACCGTGGGAAAGAAAAATCTCATTCGCCGCGGCCGTGTCAGCCCCCATCGGAAACCAGAGAAAATTGGCTTCGGATGCGGGAACGGGCCACCCTTGCGCTCGAAGCCCGTCAAAGATCTCCCCCCGCCGCGCCACGAGGATTGCGACGCGATCCATGATCTCGCCTTCGTGTTCGAGGGCGGCCATCGCCGCCCGCTGAGCCGGCTCCGTGACCGACAGCGGAATGGCGGTCGCGCGGGCGGCATCCAGAATGCGCTCGGGCCCAACCGCATATCCGACGCGCAGTCCGGCCAGCCCGAACGCTTTAGAAAAGGTTCGCAGCATCACAAGGTTTGGGTAGCGGCTCAGGAGGTCACGGCCGTTGACGGCGTCCGGATTCGTCACGAACTCGACGTACGCCTCGTCGAGCAACACCAGGAGATCCTTCGGCACGGCGTTCATGAAGGTCGCGAACTCCTCGGCCGTCACGATCGTGCCGGTTGGGTTGTTGGGTGTGCACACAATGGCCACACGAGTTCGGTCGGTCACGGCCGCCGCCATCGCGACCAAGTCATGCCGGTGATCAGGAAGATTGGGAACCATCACACTCGTCGCCCCCGCCACCGTCACCAGCCCGGGGTACGCCTCGAAGGAACGCCAGGAATACACCACCTCGTCGCCGGGACCGGCCGCCGCCTGAATGAGCTGAGAAAGGATCGACACTGAACCTGACCCGACGTGCACGTCACCTGGCTCAACACCAAAGCGTTCGGCAAGACGTTCACACAGAACCGTGGCCGCAGCATCCGGGTACCTGTTTACCGCGGATGCGGCAATCGCCTCGAGAACGGCCGGAATCGGATCGAACGGGTTTTCGTTCGACGAAAGCTTGAAGGAATCCGCTGGAGCTGGCTTCCCCTGACGGTACGGTGCTGACGCCATAATCTCGGCGCGCAGTCTGACGCTCGGTTCACTTCTTGGATCTGACACGACAACCAGCCTATTGCTGGCAAAGCACGATTGCGCACCCGCGAAACAACAAGGCATAGTTGTCGCATGTCCCGATTGCTTATTCGCCTCCTCATCAACTCCATTGCCCTGTGGCTCACGACACTCATCGTGCCCGGGGTTGTCGTCACCGCCTTTCCTCCCGGTGACACTCTCGCCGTCGTTTTGACCTACCTCTTGGTCGCCTTGATCTTCGGTGTCGTGAATGGAGTAATCGGCAACTTCATTCGGATTGTGGCGTTCCCGATCTACATCCTCACGTTTGGGTTGATCGCGCTCGTCGTCAACGCCCTATTGCTGCTTCTCGTCAGCTGGATTTCAGGACTCATCGGGTTCGGCCTCCACGTCGACAGTTTCTTGTGGGCGGGCGTTCTCGGAGCCCTCGTGCTCGCGTTGCTCGCCTGGCTGATCGGGATCATCCTGAGGCCCTTCGTCAAGACTCGCTAGAGCGGCGACCGTCACGGATTCACTCGTTCCGCGAGAAAGACCGTGGATGTGACGCTTTCGGCGCGCGCGTGCGACAGCTCGCGCAGAACACCAGCGAGTCGCAGATTTGTTGACTGGTCGATGAGCTCCGCCGTATCCCGGTAGTGATCGAGGCGATGCGCGGGCAGCACGGGTTCCGTCGAAGGCGGCGAACCGTCGAAAGCTCGTCGGCTCACGATGAGCGGATCTGATGATGAAAACGTGCCACCCAGCGCGGGAATCAGATCATCCTGGTGTTCGATGGCGAGATATGGAATGACGTGCGGAACGGCAACCTGACCGGCCGGCGCGGCGACGGTGACGAGTCCGTCCGTCGCGAAATCACCGGATGCGGCAAGCTGTGCTGCGATCAACCCGCCTTGCGAATACCCCGTGAAGGTGACGCGAGAGGTCGAGCTGATTCCCGCGAGATCCATCGCCTCCTCGATGGCTCGATACGATCCGGCCCCACTGCCATCGCTCCCGCCCGCCATTGCTGAAACATTGCTCGTCAGATCCGAGGGATTGCTTCCCGTGATGGGCGAAAAGTCCTCCGTTCCGGCGATGTAGACCTCGAATCGGTCGGGTTCACCGGGGGTGGAGTATCGGTCGATGCGAATTTGCTCTGGACCGCTCGGGATGCGGTTCAAGCGTTCCTGCATGGTCCGCGCATTCGCGATGCCGTGAACTGATTCGCCTCGAGTGACTTTCACGCGAGTTTCACGCAGAAGACCGAACGCCCCGGCCGAAGCAGCAAGCACGGATGCGGACGTGTCGACGCCCAGAAGCCCAAGGCCCTCGTCACCGAGAGCGGCAGCAACCTGAGGCGGAAGGCGAGCAAAACCGGCACCCGCATCATCGGCGCTCATGACGGACAGCCGCACAGCAGTGACAACCCGCGGATCAGTCAGAGAACCACTTTTTTCTTTCAACCATGAGCCGATGGAGGCGACGAGGGCCTTTCTGGACTTCTCCGGAAGACTGGCGAGAAACGTTGCCGTCCCCCCTGCCGCCAGGAGCGCTCCCGGCAGGATCAACGCGAGGAGCACGGGCGCGACCATTCCAAGAAGGTAGCCAAGTCGTGCCGCGAGCTGCTGCTCAAGCTGGCCGACGAAGCGATCCGCCCACTCGTAGTGCTGCGCGGCATCCGAAACCCCTCGCGCAAGCACTTCGCAATCCTGAGTCGCACTGTTCAGCGCGGCGGTGGCTTCATCGATCGCTTGCTCAGCACGAAGCGCGCTTTGCGGCGCATCTGCCGCGTTCAGGATGCCGTTGCCGATCACCCTGTCCAGCGCGACAAGTTCTCGATGGCAGTTCTCGATCTCCCACAGGAGACCGTGGAGCCGGGAGGCCTCCTCTTCCAACTCTGTCGTGAGAACGGTGGTCGTTCCCGGCCCTCCAATGGCAAGGTCATCCGACACTGCTGGCCAGCGTTGCTACCGCACGGGCACTTTCGTCTGCCGCGTTACTTACCGCGTGCCACGCGGTCGTGAGGCTGAAGATCACACGCTGCGCGAGGGCGTCGTGCGCCCATCGAGCCGGGCCAGTCCAGTGAACGGGCTGCGTCGCGTGCGTGCCCGACGTGCACAGCGACTCGATTCTCAGCGCCGCCATCCGAAGCGCTCGAGCCTGATTTTCGAGCAGCAGGCGAAGACATTCGGCCGTTGATGTGTCCTGCCAGTCCATTGGTTCGTCCTCTCCGCGGCACTCGAATCGCTTTCGACGCAATGCTTCCGCAGGCGGCGTGTGCGGGTCTGCCCGGCGCCGATTTCACAAAGACTGGATCGCACGACGCCGCTGTGGAGGACAAGTGACGCTTTCTGCGGCAAAACTGCGGGAGAATGAAGCCATGAGCTTCGCGTCGCAGCAACCGCTAAGTCCCCTTGACGGTCGGTACGCTTCAGCCGTCTCCGGACTCGGCGAACACCTTTCCGAAGCCGCGTTGAACCGTGCGCGCGTGAGAGTCGAAGTCGAATGGCTGCTTTTTCTCACCGACCGCAGCATGTTCGGCACGGCAAGACTCAGCGACGACGACAAGTCGTCACTTCGCCGCATCGTCAGTGAGTTTAGCGACGAGGACGTGCGCGAGCTTGCTGACCTCGAAGCGACCACGCGGCACGACGTGAAAGCCGTCGAGTACTTTGTGCGCAACCGCCTCGACAAGCTCGGCATCACGGGCATTTCGGAACTCGTGCACTTTGCCGCCACGAGCGAAGACATCAACAATATTTCGTATGCCCTGTGCATTGATGCAGCACTCAGCGAAATCTGGATGCCGAAATTTCACGAGGTGATTGGCGCCCTCACGAAGCTTTCCCAGGAACACAAAGCCCTCCCGATGCTTGCCCACACCCATGGTCAGCCCGCGACACCAACGACCATGGGCAAAGAACTGGCCGTGTTTGCCAGCAGGCTCGGTCGGATCAGTCACCAGATTGAGCACTCCGACTTTCTCGCAAAGTTCAGTGGTGCCACGGGCACGTTTGCGGCCCATCATGCCGCGGAGCCCAACGCGGATTGGCCGGCGCTCTCTCGAGCCTTCGTGGAGTCCCTCGGCCTGATCTGGAACCCGCTCACGACGCAGATTGAGTCGCACGACTGGCAAGCGGAACTGTTTTCCCGCATGAGCCACGCGAATCGGATCCTTCACAACCTGTGCACGGATGTGTGGACCTACATTTCTATGGGATATTTCACTCAAGTGCCCGTCGAGGGTGCCACGGGCTCCTCGACCATGCCGCACAAGGTGAACCCGATCCGCTTCGAGAATGCTGAGGCTAACCTCGAACTCTCTTGCGCCATCCTCGATTCACTTGCCGCCACTCTTGTCACGTCTCGCCTGCAGCGCGACCTCACCGATTCGAGCGCACAACGCAACATCGGTGTCGGATTTGGACATTCGCTGCTCGCGCTCGACAACATACTGCGGGGGTTGGCCGAGATCGCCGTCAACGAAACACGGCTTGCGGAGGATCTTGACGCGAACTGGGAAGTGCTCGCTGAGGCCATCCAAACGGTGATTCGTGCGGAAATCACCTCAGGCAGAAGCTCAATCACCGACCCTTACGCGCTGTTGAAAGACTTCACCCGCGGTCGGCGCGTTGGTAAGGAAGACTTCGCCGAGTTCATTCGCGGTCTCGATATTGGCGTTGACGCGAAAGAGCGACTTCTCGCGCTCACGCCGTCCACCTACATCGGTGTGGCACCAGACTTGCTGCGTTTCCTGAACTGAACCGCCAGCGGTTAGTGCGCCGCGCGGTCTTGCTCGTCGAGGTCGCTTTGTTCGGCCTCGTTCGGCTTTGCCGACAGCGCAAGCAACGCGATAACCATGACCGAGAAGATGAAAGCTACGCCGAAGCCAACACCGGCAAGCCACCATTCACGCGTCGTCAGCAGAATGGTCAGTCCAGTGAATAGTCCGATCACGGCGGAGATCCCGAGAAGTTCAAACGGCCGAAGTCGTTCGCGAATGCTGGGGGTTTCCATTTTCATTCTCCTGTCACTGGGGTTGCCTGCACGGCGTTCTCGCGAGCCGTCCACCGCGCGGAGAGGCCCCCGATCGCCAAGTAGACACCGATAAGAAACGCGTACGCTCCGACGATTCCCACGACGACAATTTGCGACGTGAGGATGCCGCTCGCTGTGACGCCTTTATCCACGACGCTCCATGGGGAAGCATAGTCGGCGGGAACGAGAAGAACTGCGATAGCAAGTAACGCAGTGAGGACTCCGACCGTGACCCAGTCGCGGGCCTCAGCACGTTTGCCGCGCGCACGAAGACCCTGATACAGCTCGAGAAAGCCCGTGACGGCGGCGAACGTGATGACGATCAGGAACAGCGTTCCCGCGCCGGCGGAGAAAAACACGAGCGCGGCAATGCCGCTGAGGACGGTGACGATCGCTTGCAGGATGGAGGCCAGGCGGAGGATTGGATCCTCAAGCCGAAAAGCACCCCACCCGATGATGATGCCCGACGCGATCGCGAAGATTCCGAAGACGATGAGGCCGAACGCCGCAGAATGGTCCGCGGAAAACGTGATCACAAGGCCCGCGACGAGAGCAGGGACTGCTCGAACAAGCTGCACCGGCCAAAACCGGGCCCGCGTTGGTACTGCGGACACGTGACCTCTTTTCTCCAGCGAACGAACGTGATCTCCACGAGTTTCCCCGCAGGCAGCGCCGGGTGTTTCCAGCTTACGCGCTGTACCCGTTCGCCTCATTCAATATCCGCGCATGCAGCACTAGTGCGACGTTGGCGAGGACCCTCCACCGGAAGCGTCTGGGCGTGCGGCCCTCTTACCCAAACGCCATCCGGTAAGAACTCCCGCAGCAGTCAGCCCAAGTGTGAGGGCTACCGCTCCCGCGATTGCCGTGCGAGGGACAAGCACGGCATTGTCTGGCACAAATGTTGAGGCCGAGAGCGGGGCGTAGGCGAACCAACCGAACGATGCAGTTTCGACGGGAGAGAAAAGAATTGCCAACAAAATGGACGCGCCGATGAGCACGAGGACGATCGCTGCAGCCCAGGCGACGACTTCTTTCCAGTGCAACGATCTCATTCACTGATGATAGCGATCCGGCTACTACGGGAGGCGCCAGAAAGTGCCGGTCGAGCTAGCTCGCCGCCATGTCCTTGAACCGGGAGAAGTGGCCCTGGAAGGCCACCGTGATCGTGCGGGTGGGGCCATTGCGGTGCTTGGCCACAATGAAGTCCGCCTCGCCGGCACGCGGGTTGTCCTTCTCGTACGCGCTTTCGCGGTGCAGCAGAATCACGACATCCGCATCCTGTTCGAGAGAACCGGATTCACGAAGGTCCGAGAGGGCAGGCATTTTGTCTGAACGCTGCTCGGGACCACGGTTGAGCTGTGACAGTGCGATGACCGGCACTTGAAGTTCCTTGGCAAGAAGTTTGAGCGCACGGGAGAACTCGCTCACTTCCTGCTGGCGGGACTCCACACGCTTGCCACTCGTCATGAGCTGCAAGTAGTCAATAACGACAAGTTTCAAGCCGACCTTCTGCTTGAGCCTGCGGCATTTCGCTCGGATCTCCACAAGAGTCATGTTCGGGCTGTCGTCAATGTAGAGGGGGGCATCGTTGATGCGCCCACGTGTTTGGGCGATCGTCGTCCAGTCCCGAGCATCCACGGTTCCCTTGCGCATGTTCTGCAGGGGCACTGAGGCCTCGGCTGCGAGCAAGCGCATCGCAATCTCACTGCGACCCATCTCGAGAGAGAACACAATCGACGGCATGTCGTGTTTGATGGATGCGGCTCGAGCGAAATCAAGCGCAAGCGTGGACTTACCCAGCGCCGGGCGTGCCGCGACAATAATGAGCTGGCCAGGGTGCAAGCCGTTCGTGAGTTCGTCGAGCTCCTCGAATCCGGTGGGGATGCCGGTCATATGTCCGTCGCGGCTCTTGGCCGCCTCGATCTCGTCGATCGCGGCCTCAACCGCGGTCGTGAGAGGCACGAAGTCCTCGGAGTCCACCCCGCCCGTGACACCGTAAATCTCGGCCTGGGCATTATTGACGAGGTCGACGACTTCGCCTTCGCTCGCGTAACCCATTTGGACGATGCGCGTACCGGCCTCAACGAGCCTGCGTAGTACCGCCTTCTCGGCGACGATGCTCGCGTAATAACCGGCGTTCGCTGCGGTCGGCACTAGCCCGGTGAGGGTGTGCAAGTATTCTGCCCCGCCAGCGCGGCCAAGCTCGGCCGACTTGGTGAGCTCATCCGTTACCGCGATGACATCCGTGGGTTCCCCGTGCGAATAAAGGGAAAGGATGGCGTCAAAAATGATCTCGTGCTTGGGGATGTAGAAATCCATGGCTCGCACGGTTTCGAGCACGTCTGCGACGGCATCCTTGCTCAAGAGCATTCCGCCGATGGCGCTCTGTTCGGCAAGAAGATCGTGCGGGGGAGTGCGGTCACCCTGTCGGGATTCGGTCATCGGACGCTGCTCGCCGGCGAGACCGAGATGGGCTATCGACATTCACAACCCTTTCGCTTCGCAGGCATTTTCCCGCTCTCAATGTGCATAGGCACGACGAATTCAACGATTGCGTCGGGCACGCCGAATACTGATGCAGTGGCGCGAATTCGACGAGCCTTCTACATACAGGTGTAACTCACACCACCGACAATCGTGGGATCCCGGCCAACGAATGTCGAGACTGCTTCGGTGCGCCTCAACACTAGGAACAACAGGCGTTTGGCCCAAATGGGCCCTGTGGACAAGCCTGTGGATCATATGCGCGAAACGCCGGACAGTTTGTTGGCAACCTGTGGATAGACCTGTGGATAATCAAACAGTTTCTAACCGAATAGTAGGCTTGATCAGGGGTTTCTTCTCAACATCTTGATGTGTAGAAACATGTTTATAGTTGTGGTTGAGGGTTGGGCGTTTGTGGTCCCGGCTGTGTACAAAGCTGTCTTCCTCGCTACCCCCCTTTAGGGGTTCACTGGGACAAAAAGAGGCGGGGACGAATCAAATTCGCCCCCGCCGTCGTGCTTTTGGACTACTTCGCTGCAACCACCCTGATGCTGATTGTCGCGACGAGATCGTCACGCAACCGAACAGTTGCCTCGTGGTCACCCGTCACCTTTATCGGCGTGGTGATCTCGATTTTGCGTTTGTCGATCGTGCCGATTCCGGCCGCCGAAACAGCATCCGCGATGTGGGAGGTTTTGACCGAACCGAAGAGACGGCCGCTGCCGCCCGCCTTCACGGTAAGCGTGACCGCAGTTGCCTGCAGCTTTGCCTTGAGGTCCTGTGCTTCTTCAATCGTGGCGTGCTCGTGAGCAGCGCGAGCGGCCTTGATCTGATCGATCTGCTTCTCACCGCCGCGCGTCCACGTCACTGCCCAGCCCTGGGGGATGAGGTAGTTACGGGCAAACCCGTTCTTGACCTCAACCACGTCGCCGGGAGCACCGAGGCCGGTGACCTCGTGCGTAAGGATCAGTTTTGACATTTCAGGTGCTCCTAACGGCCTGAGCCAGCGTACGGAAGCAATGCCATCTCGCGTGCGTTTTTGACGGCACGGGCGATGAGGCGCTGTTCCTGAACGGAGACACCGGTGATTCGGCGAGCGCGGATCTTGCCTCGCTCGGAGATGAACTTGCGAAGAGTGGCGACATCCTTGTAGTCGATGACTCCCACGCGGATCGCCTTCGCTGGAGCTAAAGGCTTACCGCCCTTCGCACCACGAAGTGGCTTGCGGCGGTCGCCGCTTGATTTTCCTGCCATGATTTCCTGCTTTCTAAAGAGTACGAAGGGCCGCTAGAACGGCGTCTCGTCGTTGAAGTTACCTGGGGAGTTCCAGACATCCCCCGAAGGTGAGCCGGATGCGCCAGCAGCAGCCCACGGCTCATCGCCGCTTTGGTTGCCGCCTTGACCGCCCTGGCTGCCTTGGCCGCCGCGCGCACCACCCGAGGTGGTTCTCGTTACTTGGGCTGTTGCGTAACGAAGGCTCGGACCGATCTCATCGACATCGATCTCAAAGCTCGTTCGCTTCTCGCCTTCCTTCGTCTCGTAGTTGCGCTGCTTCAAGCGGCCGGTAGCAATAACGCGAGAGCCTTTGCTGAGTGACCCCGCCACGCTTTCTGCAAACTCGCGCCACACCGAACCGCGAAGAAACAGCGTCTCGCCATCTTTCCAGTCGTTGCTGGCGCGATCGAACGTACGTGGCGTCGAAGCAATGGTGAAGTTCGCCACCGCGAGCCCGTTCTGCGTGTAACGCAGCTCAGGGTCAGCAGTGAGGTTCCCCACGACGGTAATGATTGTTTCGCCGGCCATACTATTCAGCAGCCTTCTCGGCAGTGCCCGCTTCAGCCTTCTCGGCCTTCGCGGGTGTTTCGGCCGCTTCGGCCTTCGCGGGCGTCTCAACCTTGTCGGCCTCCGCGGGCGTCTCAACCTTGTCGGTCGTATCAGCCTTTGAGGGCGCCTCGGCCTTATCGGTCGCCTGCTCGTCCTTGACTACGGACTTCGCGGGCGCTGCCTCGGCAACCTTGGCTGCTGCGTTGCTCTTGGGGGCAACCGCAGTCTTGTGACCAGCCGCCGCCTTGCGTGCAGCCTTCTCGGCGGAGAGCTTCGCAGCCTCCGCGACCTGGGCGATTGCTTCTTCGGCGCGGAGCACCTTGGTGCGCATGACCGCTTCGCTGAGCTTCAACTGGCGGTCGAGTTCGATCGTTGAGGCTGACGTTGCCGTCATGTCGACGACGGCATAAATGCCTTCCGACTTTTTGTTGATTTCGTACGCAAGTCGACGCTTGCCCCAAATGTCGACTTTGTCAATCGTGCCGCCATCCGCGCGGATGACGCCGAGAAACTTGTCGAGGCTTGGTGCGACGGTGCGCTCATCGATCTCTGGATCGAGAATTACCATGAGTTCATACTGATGCATAACTAACCCACCTCCTTCGGACTAGAACGGTTACAGACGGTCTGTAACAGGAGGGTTGTGGCATCGTGCCAATCGGTCAGCAGACCGAGGGCAACCTGCCTAGTGTAGTCACTGTTGCTTAATACTTACAAGGAGCTTTATTACCATGCCCATTCGCGTCGCCATAGTTGGAGTTGGAAATTGCGCGAACGCGCTCATCCAGGGGGTTACGTTCTATCGTGACGCCGCGGAGGGCGACGTGATTCCGGGACTCATGCACAACCGTCTTGGTGGATTTGCGGTCAAGGACCTCGAATTCGTTGCCGCCTTCGATGTGGACTCGCTCAAGGTTGGTACCGATGTGGCCGACGCGATATGGGCGAGCCGCAACGACACTCTTCGATTTGCCGAAGTCGAAGCAACCAACGTGCTCGTTCAGCGAGGGCCAACCCTCGATGGGCTTGGCGAGTTCTACCGCGCTGCCATCGAAGAATCGAGCGCTCCCGTCGTCGACGTGGCGCAAGCGCTACGGGACGCCCGCGTGGATGTTCTCGTGTGCTACCTCCCGGTTGGCTCAGATGCCGCAGCCAAGTTTTATGCGCAAGCGGCCATCGACGCAGGAGTCGCTTTTGTCAACGCTCTTCCCGTGTTCATCGCAAGCGACCCCGAATGGGCCGCGAAGTTCACCGATGCCGGGGTTCCGATCATTGGCGACGACATCAAGAGCCAACTCGGCGCCACGATTACCCACCGCGTGCTCGCGCGGTTGTTCGAGCAGCGCGGGCTTGTGTTGGATCGCACCTACCAGCTCAACGTCGGCGGCAACATGGACTTCAAAAACATGCTCGAGCCTTCTCGCCTCGAATCGAAGAAGCTCTCCAAGACGCGGGCCGTGACGAGCAACATCAGCGCGCATTTGGATCCGGATAACGTGCACGTGGGCCCTAGCGATCATGTCGCCTGGTTGACCGACCGTAAATTCGCGTACGTGCGCCTCGAGGGCCACGGTTTCGGCAATGCTCCGACAAGCCTCGAGTACAAGCTTGAAGTGTGGGACTCGCCCAACTCCGCCGGCGTCGTCATCGATGCCATCAGGATTGCGAAGATCGCTCTCGAAGCGGGAGTCGGCGGTCCCGTAATTGGGGCATCTGCGTACCTCATGAAGTCGCCTCCGGTGCAGCATCCGGATGAGGAAGCGCGTGAACTGCTCGAAGAGTTCATTACCGAACACTCTCGATAGCGACCAGAGGCGATCAGCGGTTCTGCCACCAGGCACGCAGCCGCGTGGCCGCCTCATCCTCACCAAGCGGGCCTTCAGCAAGTCGTAGTTCGAGCAGAAAACGGTACGCTTCACCGACCTCTCGTCCCGGCGTCAAGCTCAGGATCTTCATAATCTGCTCGCCATCGAGGTCAGGGCGAATCGCAGCGAGCTCTTCCTCTTCGCCGAGACTTGCAATGCGATCTTCCAAATCGTCGTACGCGAACGACAACCGATCCGCTTTTCTACGATTACGCGTCGTGACATCCGCGCGCGTGAGGATGTGCAGTCGCTCGAGCTGTGGGCCCGCATCACGCACGTAGCGGCGAACAGCCGAATCGGTCCACGCGCCTTCCGTATATCCGAAGAATCGAAGGTGAAGTTCGATCAGGCGGGCAACGCTGTTGACACGTTCCTTGTCGAACCGCAGCGCACGCATCCGCTTCGCCGCAAGCTTTGCCCCGACTACGTCGTGATGATGGAACGTGACGACCCCGCCGGCCTCGATCCTTTTTGTCGCAGGCTTTCCAATGTCGTGAAGGAGCGCCGCGAGTCGCAGCGTGAGATCCGGCTCGTCTCCCGGATGCCGTTGCCGCTCAAGCTCGATCGCCTGCTCGAGCACGGTGAGGCTGTGCTCATACACATCCTTGTGGTGGAAATGCTCGTCAATCTGAAGTTGAAGTGCGGGCAGTTCGGGTAGCACCAGAGCTGCGATACCTGTTTCCACCATGAGTTCGAGGCCGGCCCTCGGTGCTGGCGTGCACAAGAGTCGGGAAAGTTCGTCGCGCACGCGTTCGGCGGAGACAATCGCGAGACGGTCGGCGAGGTCGCGCATGGCCGACAACACGGGTTCCGTGACCGTGAACCCCAACTGCGACGTGAATCGCGCAGCCCGCATCATGCGAAGAGGGTCATCACCGAATGACACTTCCGGGGCTCCCGGGGTGTTCAAGCGCCGAGCAAGAATGTCCTCGATTCCACCGGACGGATCAACCAGCACGAGGTCGGGTAGCCGCAACGCCATCGCGTTCACGGTGAAATCACGCCTGCGAAGGTCTGCCTCGAGATTGTCCCCGAATTCTACGATCGGTTTTCGTGTTTCGCCGTCATACGCATCGGCACGATAGGTGGTGATTTCGACCGTGTGGCCACCAATGATGGCACCGATCGTGCCGAAAGCACGGCCAATATCCCACTGAGCTTCGGAGACGGGGGTCACAATCTCAAGAATTCGATCGGGGTGCGCACTCGTCGCAAAATCCAGGTCGTGGAGAGGCGAACCGAGGAATGCGTCTCTCACCGAACCACCCACGAGCGCCAATTCTTCACCAGCCGCGGCGAACGCGGTGGCCAATCGGCTCACGTGAGGTGACGCGGCCAGCGAGCTGAGTTGCTCAAGAGCTGCGGCGGCGCTTTCCATGGCCTCAAGACTACTCAGCCCTTGGCCAATAGAATCGCTTGAGGTCGTCAAAGGAAAACACACATGACGGCCCCAAACCTATGAAGATCATGACGCTCATCCTCGCGCTCGGCCTTGCGGTCGGTGGATTCGTCGCGCCCACCGCTCCCGTCGGGCCAGACGATGGCGCCGTCACAATGGTGGCCGCCCCGGCGTTCGCGGGGGTGCTCCGCCCAGGGCAAGCACTGCTTGTCTCCGGCACGGTCACCAACAACACGGGCCAATCTTTGGATGTCGGCACAGCATCAGTGCATCTTTTCGCAGCCCGCATGGTGACCCGTAACGCCGTGTCGCGTTGGCTTACGGGCGATGGCCCTTCCACGGAGTCCCGCACAGGGGATGCTGTCGGGGAAGTGAGTGTCGGTACGCTCGCGCTTGGTCAATCAAGATCGTTCTCGATCACGGTGCCGGAAACATCGTTGGCGTTCATGAACGGGGTCACGGGAGTGTTCCCCCTCGAAATCCGGCTCACGGCAGACCGCGTGAATGTGGCCAGCCAGCACAGCGTCGTTTCCTGGCTACCCGACGGCCAGGTGCCTCGCATCCGCCTCTCCGTCGCTACTCCGTTGAACGCACCGCCTTCGTCGGTCGGGCTTCTGGATGCCGAGACGCTCGAGGTGCTTACGTCACCGGGAGGTTCGCTCTACGAGCAGTTGACGACGGCGCTGCGTCACACGGTTGCCATCGGCGTGGACCCGAGAATCGTTGCCTCCATCAGGCTTCTCAGCGGTGCGGCACCGCAGTCGGCGCGTGATTGGCTCCAGCAGCTTGAGGCGGCACCGAACGACGTTTTCTCGCTCAGCTATGCCGACGCAGATCAGCTTCTGCTGCATCGTGCTGGGGCTACCGCACCTGTCGATCCCATCTCGTTTCCCGAGCCGAATGACACGCCTCCCCCTCCCGTTGAGACAGAAGTCCCGAACGGATCGGACACGGCTCCTGCCAGTACAGTGCCTGGCACCGTGCTCGATCCCGACAGCCCCATGGCGATGCGCACGACTATTGACGGGCTTGCGTGGCCAACCCGCTCGCCGGCGTCTGCCGAAGATCTGGACTTCCTCACCGCTGGCGGGTCAACGCGTCTTCTTTTGTCGTCGTCCGAGGTTGAGGGCAGCGCCGTTTTCACCCCCAATGTCACCGTGGGAGAGCACGATGTCACCGTTTCTGATGACTCGGTTTCGTCGCTGCTGAGAGCGGCTTCAGGCGCTGAGTCGGATGTCGAGTGGGCCTGCGCGATCGCCTCCCTCACCGCGACACTGGCCGTCACCGCGGCGCAGAGTTCGGGCGCGACAGTCGTCGCGACGCTGGGGCGCGATTTGGTCTCCCCTTCGAGAATGGTGGGAAGCACTCTCCGCACGGTGGAAACGCTCCCGTGGGTTGACCCGCTCCCGCTGCGCAGCGCCATAAACCTCTCGCCCGTGAAGGGGTCTCTTGCCGATTCTGCCGAAGACGCTTCCGTGGACTCCGGTGATGGCGACAGGACGCCGTTGACGAAGCGCCTTCTGGAGTCAGAGGTTTCGTTGTCCCAGTTCGCTTCGGTCGTTGACGACCCGACGCTCGTCACCGGGCCGCAGCGGCTTCAACTTCTCGCGTTGGCTTCGGCAGCGTGGGCCGGCGATTTTTCGGCGTGGTCTGCTGCCGCGAGGGCACACCTCATCGACAACAGCGAAATGCTCGAGTCTGTTCATCTTCCCGACAGCAGTTCCGTGAATCTCATTCAAGAGAAATTCAATCTTCCCGTCACTGTGAGAAACGAACTTGACTTTCCCGTGACGGTGTTCGTCACCGTTCGTGCCGAACGCGCAATTCTCAACGTCACCGATAAGCGAGTTCAACTCGTGATTGAGGCGAATTCGCAAGCTAAGGCATTCGTTCCCGTTGAATCCATCGCCAACGGTGAGGTCCGCACAACCGTGAGCCTGTCCAGCCCCACCGGGGTTCCCATCTCGCAACCAACGATTGTCACCTTGAACGTTCAGGCCGGGTGGGAGACAACAGCCACGGTCGTGCTTGCCGTGATCATCATTGCCCTCTTTGGTGCCGGGATCTGGCGCACGGTTCTGCGGCGTCGCTCGATGCGCAAGCAGAGTGACGTGGGCGAACAGGAAGCCCTGTGAGCGACGTCGACGCCGGCAATCCCAGCATGCGTCAAGTGCGGCTGGGTGGCGCGAGCCTCCTGATGGCCTCAGGGACCGTCGTGTCGCGGCTTCTCGGTTTCGTCAAAGTCGCGGTGCTTGCGGCGGCAATCGGCCAAACCGGCAGCGCGAGCGCCGACGCTTTCGGGATCGCCGCGCAACTCCCCAACAATATTTATGCGCTCATCGCCGGCGGAGTGCTGAGCGCCGTCCTCGTTCCGCAAATCGTCAAAGCGAGCAGAGGAGCGGATGGCGGAGCAGGCTACGTCAACAAAATCATGACGCTCGGCATCGTCATTTTTGCGTTCGTGACAATCGTCGCGGTGGTTTTCGCACCCGCCCTCGTCACGTTGTACTCGCGGCCCGCGGGCGAGGGACAAGGGTTCAGCGCTCAAGCTTTTGCGCTCGCGACCGCGTTCGCGTACTTGTGTTTGCCGCAAATTTTCTTTTACGCGCTCTATTCGCTTATCGGCGAAGTATTGAACGCTCGCAACATTTTTGGACCGTTCACGTGGGCGCCGATCGTCAACAACATCGTCGCCATTGCGGGCCTCGTCGTATTCATGGTGCTTTTCGGGCAAGCGGAACAGAACTCCACCGTGGAGGGTTGGACAGCAGGAAAGATTCTCCTGCTTGCGGGAACTTCGACGATCGGTATTGCAGCACAGGCTCTCGTTTTGACGTTCTTTTGGAAGCGCACGGGCTTGCGTTTTCGCCCCGACTTCCGCTGGAGGGGAGTCGGCCTTTCCGCCACAGGCAAAGCGGCGGGTTGGTTGTTCGGCATGGTGCTCGTGACACAAATTGCCGGCGTCGTGCAGAGTCGCGTCGTGTATATGGCGACCGGCGAAGCGGCATCCATTGCAACTTTCCAAAACTCGTGGCTCGTCATCATGCTGCCGCACTCGGTGATCGCCGTTTCCATCGCCACCGCCTATTTCACGAGGATCAGCGGGCACGCGGCTCGCGGAGATCTCATTTCCGTACACAAAGACGTGTCCTCCTCCTTGCGCGTGATCGGCTTGCTTCTCGTGTTCGCCGCGGTAGCCCTCGCGGTCGTCGTGTACCCCTTCGCGCGCGTATTCGAGACGGATTTCGGAAAAGTTCTCGCGATGGGGAACGTCATCCTGGGGTTCCTTGGCGGGCTCGTGCCCTTCGGCGCGTGGTTTATCGTGCAGCGCACGTTTTATGCGCTCGGGCAAACTCGCACGACATTCTTCCTCCAGTGTCTGCAAACCGTGATTTTCATCGCCATCGCGCTCATGTGCATCATGCTTCCAAGCGAGTGGATCGCCGTGGGCGTCGCGGTCGCAACGACTATCGCCGGCATTGCACACGCGACGGTCGGCGTGTTTCTGCTGCGCAAGCGGCTCGGCCGCTCTGGCGGTCGCGGCCTGACTTTCCGGTACCTGAACTACCTCGCGCTGTCGGTCATCGCCGGCGTCGGTGGGGCCGCCGTACTTTTTCTCCTCGGCGGATTCTCCGCATCGGGATTCGCTCAGTCCGGCCGTCTCGAAGCTATCGCCTCCATGGCAGTGGTGGGCATCGTCATGTCCCTCATCTATGCCGGATTGCTTGCGCTCACGCGAAACCCCGAGTTCATGAGTGTCGCAAAACCGCTGGCGCGACGCTTTCGTCGCGGAGGTGTGGAATAGGCGCCGAATAGAATGTGTTGTAGTCGCTGAACACAGAAAAGAGGACACCACCGTGCGTCAGGTCATCATCATCGGTTCAGGACCCGCGGGGTACACCGCCGCAATCTACGCGGCCCGCGCGAACCTTTCCCCCCTGCTCATTGCCAGCTCTGTTGAAGCTGGTGGCGAGCTCATGAACACGACGGATGTGGAAAACTACCCCGGTTTTCCCGACGGAATCCAAGGCCCCGCACTCATGGACCTGTTCCAGACGCAAGCCGAACGCTTCGGCACAGAAGTGGTTCTCGACGACGCGGTCAAGCTTGAACTTGACGGCGACATCAAGAGAGTGACGCTTGGCTCCGGAGTCGTTGAGCAGGCACTGTCTGTCATCTATGCAACGGGTTCCGCCTACCGCAAGCTTGGCGTCAAAGGCGAGGATCGCTTGAGCGGACGCGGCGTCTCGTGGTGCGCGACGTGTGATGGATTCTTTTTCCGCGACAAAGTGATCGCCGTAGCTGGTGGAGGCGACTCCGCGATGGAAGAAGCTAACTTCCTCACCAAATTCGCCTCAAAGGTGTACATCATTCACCGCAGTGAGGCATTCCGCGCCTCAGAAATCATGTTGGAACGTGCTCGCCAAAACCCCAAGATCGAATTCGTCACCAACAAAGTGATCGAGCGGTTGGAGGGGGCAGAACTCCTCAGCCAGGTCGTTCTCCGCGACACTGTCGACGGCAGCGAATCCACGCTCGAGGTCGGTGGCCTCTTTATCGCGATTGGAAGCGACCCTCGCGTTCACCTCGTCCACGGTCAGCTCGACCTCACCTCGGAGGGCACGATCAAGGTCGACGGTCGTTCCTCGCGCACCAACCTGCCCGGGGTATTCGCGGCGGGAGACGTACTTGATCCCACCTATCGCCAGGCGGTGACGGCGGCCGGCTCTGGCACCGTCGCGGCCCTTGATGCCGAGGACTACCTCGCCGGTCTTCCGCGCGACGTTGTCGCGCAGGCATCCGACTCAGCGTCCGTTCCCGCCTAAGTCGCCCTCACGCCACGACACTCGTCACAACAAGGAGAGTAATCAACAATGTCAACAGTTCTCGAAGTCACGGACGCCACGTTCGAAGAAGAAGTGCTTAAGTCGACCATGCCCGTTTTGGTGGATTTTTGGGCCGAATGGTGTGGCCCGTGTCGCGCCGTGTCCCCCATCCTCGACCAGATTGCCGCGGAGCACGCGGACAAGATCCGACTCGTCAAGGTCGATGTCGATGCCAATCCGCAAGTGGCCATGAAGTACCAGATCACGTCGATCCCCGCCATGAAGGTGTACCAAGGTGGCGAGGTCGTCAAGACCGTGATCGGTGCCATGCCGAAACCGGCGCTCGAGGCACAACTCGCTGACTTCCTGAAGTAGCAGAGACGTGTTCCAGCGCGACGCCCTCGGATTCGCTCTCTATTCTTGAAGGACGGTCAGGAGAGCACGTGAACGCCAGCAATCAGCCACGCCCTTGGGAGGAGCTTTTTGCGGCGCGCACGGCGGCTCTGAACGCTTCTGAAGTGCGGGCGCTGTTCGCGGTCGCCTCGCGCCCTGAAGTGGTATCGCTTGCCGGCGGAATGCCGTTTGTGTCCGCGCTGCCCATCGACCTCGTCACGGGGGCGATAGAACGAACACTGCGCGAGCGTGGCTCTGCCGCCTTGCAGTACGGTTCTGGCCAGGGCGTGCCAGCGCTTCGGGAGCAGATTCTCGACGTCATGGCGCTCGAAGGCATCCACGCAACCGCGGATGACGTGGTGGTGACGACCGGATCACAGCACGCCCTCGAACTCCTCGCGAAGCTCTTTCTCGACCCGGGTGATGTCGTTCTAGCTGAAGGACCGAGCTACGTGACGGCTCTTGTGGTGTTTCAGTCCTATCAAGCGGACGTAGACCACGTGCCGATGGATGATCTCGGGCTTATCCCGAGTGCCTTGAGCGAGCACATCGCTGCTCTGGCCGCCGCGGGGAGGCGCCCCAAGTTCCTCTACACGGTGCCGACATTCAATAACCCCGCCGGCGTGACTCTCGCGCAAAGCAGGCGTCAGGAGATTCTGGACATCGCCCACCGACACGGAATTCTGGTCATTGAGGACAATCCATACGGTTTGCTCTATTTTGGGGCGCCAGCTCCGGAAGCGATCCGGTCTCTCTCCGATGATGGTGTCGTTTATCTCGGCACGTTCTCCAAAACGCTCGCGCCAGGGCTTCGAGTGGGGTGGGTTCTCGCCCCGCCAATTATTCGAGATAAACTCATTCTTGCAAATGAGGCTGCCGTGCTCTCGCCAAGCTCATTCACTCAACTGATCATCTCGGAGTATCTCCACACCGCAGACTGGCAAGCCCAGATAGCAACCTTCCGCGACGTCTACCGGGAACGCCGCGACGCCCTGCTGTCGGCCCTTAACGAGTACCTCCCGAGCATGTCCTGGACTCTTCCCGAGGGAGGGTTCTACGTGTGGCTCACACTTCCCGAGCAACTCGACTCCTCACGGATGCTCCCGCTCGCGGTCAAGGAGCTGGTCGCCTACACTCCGGGCACCGCGTTCTATGCGGACGGCAGCGGCCGCAACAGCATCCGCTTGTCCTTCTCGTACCCGTCGCCGGCGTTCATCCGCGAAGGCGTTCGGAGGCTCGCAGGCGTCATCGAAAGCGAACTTCACAGAACGCAGTAGCGCGAAGTGCGGTGCAAGCATCGACCGGCGTGGCTCAGGAGTAGCCGTCTTCGCCGAGTTCACCGAGGATGCGATTGAGGTCAGCGATGCTCGCGAAATCAATCGTGATGGTTCCCTTGCTCGCTCCCAACGCAATCTTGACTCGAGTGTTGAGCCGGTCACCCAGGCGCTCAGAGATTTCAGCGAGCTGAGCCTGACGTTTTCCCTGTGTGGGCTTTGGCGAACGCGCTGGCTTTGACGATGCCACGCCTGCAGCAGCTTCTGCGCCGCGCACGGTGAGGTCTTCGTTGATGATCTTGTCCGCAAGCTTCTCCATGGCGGCGACGTCGCCCGCTGCGAGCACTGCGCGTGCATGACCAGCACTCAACACTCCAGAGGCGACTCGACGCTGAACCGATGCCGGGAGCTTCAGGAGTCGGATGGTGTTGGTGATTTGCGGCCGCGAACGACCAATGCGCATTGCGAGCTGATCCTGAGTAATGCCGAAGTCCGAAAGAAGCTGTTGATACGCAGACGCCTCTTCGAGCGGATTTAGGTCCGCCCTGTGCAGGTTCTCGAGGAGAGCATCGCGCAGCATGTTCTCATCCGCCGTGTTTTTGATGACGGCAGGAATGGTGGCGAGCCCGAGTTCCTTGGTGGCCCGAAGTCGACGCTCGCCCATGATGAGTTCGAACTTCTCGGGGGACGAACTCCCCGGCACGGGCCGCACGACGATCGGCTGGAGGACTCCAACCTCTCGGATGGAGGCCACGAGTTCGTCAAGCTTTTCTTTCGAAAACTCGGTGCGCGGTTGCACTGCATTGGGCACGATCTGATCGGGGGAGAGATTGACGAGTCTCGCGCCTGGAACAGAAAGCAGCCCAGTGCCGCCTCCCGTCGGAAAGAACACATCAACGGGGCGGTCTGGAGACGAGTCATCCGTGGGGATGAGCGCGCCAATACCGCGTCCGAGCCCGGTTCGCTTTGCTGCTGCCATTATTGCTGCACGCCCCTCTTCGCGATCTCTGCCGCGGCCTCCCGGTACGAAAGTGCCCCAGGTGAATTTGCATCGTAACTGATCACGCTTTGTCCGTAACTCGGTGCCTCGGAGATTCGCACCGAGCGCGGGATGAGCGTATCAAGAACCTTTTGAGGAAAGTGCTTTCGCACGTCTTCGACGACCTGATGGGCGAGATTGGTGCGACCGTCGTACATCGTCATCAGAATGGTCGACACCTCAAGGCTTGGGTTCAAGTGCTTTTCGATGAGCTTGATGTTGGAGAGCAATTGGCTGAGTCCCTCAAGCGCGTAGTACTCGCATTGAATCGGGATGAGCACTTCCGTGGCCGCGACGAACGCGTTAATCGTGAGCAGGCCCAAAGATGGGGGGCAGTCAATGAACACGTAGTGGAACTGTTCGTTCGTCTCTTCGAGGAACTTCTCCACCGCCGTGTGGAGGCGCTGCTCTCGCGCGACGAGAGATACGAGTTCGATTTCTGCTCCGGCCAAGTGGATCGTGGCGGGCACGCAGTACAGGGTCTCGAACTCCGGGCTGCGCTGGATGACGGCGGAAATTTGCTCGTCGTTGATAATCACGTCATAGACGCTGGGGGTTTCTGCTCGGTGTTCAACACCGAGTGCTGTTGAAGCGTTTCCCTGTGGGTCGAGATCGATCACCAAAACCCGGGCGCCAGAGAAGGCGAGGGCCGCGGCGAGATTGACGGTCGTTGTGGTCTTGCCCACTCCGCCCTTTTGATTGGCAACCGTGAAAACGCGCGTCACTGCGGGCAACGGCAGTTCGCTTCCGGAAAGCGCCTGGCGCCGTCGAGTGAGGTCGGCGAGTTCCCGAGCGAGCGGAGTTGAGCTATCTGCGGTGAGCGCAGAATTCGCCTTCTCCGTCGTTTGGTCAGGATGTTTCACGTGAAACCTCGCTCAATTGGGGTTGGGGTTTTTTACTTCTCGTGGGCGTCTCGACGAATATCTCCTGTGGCCCCACATGGTCAATCAACTTTAGCCCGAAACACTCGCGTGACTTCTGTGCCGTATTCCTCGCCGAGAGTGAGAACCTCCACGTGTGAAAGCCGAGCCTTCTTGATGGCTTTGCTCGCCGCCTCAAGTTCTTGAGTGACTCCAGCACCCTTGAGGAAAAGTAGCTCACCGCTCGATCGCACGAGAGGGCGGGTCATCGGGATGAGTTTCGACAACGCACTCACGGCTCGCGCTGTCACTTGGTCGAAGAGCGGAAGAGTTCTTGCCTCTTCAGCCCGCGCTCTCACAACCTCCACGTTGCTAAGCCCCAGTTCTTCTACTTGGGAATTCAGCCAGTGCACTCTTCGCTCCATGGGTTCGATGAGCACAAACTCGACCTCCGGACGAATGATCGCGAGCACGATACCCGGCAGGCCCGCTCCGCTGCCGATGTCGCCAACCCTGCCCGGAGTGATCAACGGCGCCAGGAGAGCACAGTTGATCATGTGGCGCGTCCACAACCGGGGGAGTTCGAGCGGGCCGATGAGGCCCAACTCTTCTCCGCGCTCGGCGAGGTTCTTCGCAAAGATCCGGGCCGCCTCAATGCCCGGACCGAACACTAGCTCCGCGAAATCGGGCTCCGGTTCGATCTCGGGGTGCTCCCCGCCGGGTGACTGTGGCACGTTCGACATCAACAATGTTTCACGTGAAACCTACGGCCTTGTGATGACCGTGTGTCGATCCCGGCCTTCGCCTTCAGACTCAGAAACCAAGCCCTTGAGGGCGACGAGGTCGTGAACGAGCTTTCGTTCGTAGGAAGACATCGGGGGAAGATCCACGGATGCTGCACCATCATCAATGCGCTCTGACGCCCGGTCCACTAGGCGGGAGAGTTCGGCTTCGCGTGCCTGTCGTGAGCCGCCGACATCCAGAATGAGCCGGGAAAAAGAACCCGTCTTCGTCTGAACGGCGATGCGCGCGAGCTCTTGAAGAGCGGTGACGGTGTCGGGCTTCGACAGCAGGCGCAGGTTGGAATCGCTCTCCGAGTTCACGGAGATGTAGGCGCGGCCGTCGCGAGCGTCAATATCGATGTCACCATCTAGGTCCGTGATGTCCAGGAGCTCCTCGATGTAGTCCGCGGCAATATCGCCTTCGGCTTCGAGCTGTTCGGTCGAGCGCTGAATATCGCGCTCGACGGGGGTCACCAAAGCGTCACCATTGTCGTCATGGGACTCGGGCGCTTCAATGACAGCGTCAACGGGGGAGAGATCAGACACCTGTTACCTCTTCTTCTTTTTGCGTTTCTTCGGATTCACAGGCTGAGCGCGCTGCGTGGTTTTGGGTTCTTCCGGCTTCTCGGGCGCATCGTCTTCGACAATCGTGATTCCACGCCGTTGATTCTTTTTGGCGATGCGCGCCTCACGGGCAAGCGCAGCCTCACTGCCGGGAGTTGGCATATTTCGGATCACAATGAACTGCTGCACCATTGTCCAGATGTTGGACACGAGCCAGTAGAACATGACGCCAAGGGGGAAGGTGAAGCCAGAGAACAGGAACACGAAGGGGAGTACGTACAGCAACATTCTTTGCTGCTTGTACATTGGGCTGCTCTTCATCTCGGGCGACTGGTTCTTCGACATGATCTGGAGCTGCGTGATGAACTGTGACGACGTCATGAGCACGACCATGATCGAGGCGATGACGATCACAATGACGTTGCCGTCCGCCGTGCTAATCGCGAGGTGCAGCGGTGCACCCCACAGCTCCGACGTTCCGAAAGATGCCGAAAGCTTGGCGTTGAGAAGACCGACGCCGGCGGGGTTTTCCGCAGTCTGATTTTGAGCGTGCTGGAGCACGGAAAAGAGACCGAAGAAGATCGGCATTTGAAGCAACAGGGGCAGGCACGAACTGAGCGGGTTCGTTCCCGTCTTCTTGTACATTGCCATCGTCTCGCGGGACATCGCTTCGCGGGAGAACTGATCCTTCTTGCCCTTGTACTTGTCCTGGATCTTCTTCAGCTGTGGTGCGACCTCGAGCATCTTCCGCTGACTCTTGATCTGTTTGACAAAAATTGGAATCAATGCGGCACGAACAACGAGCACGAGCCCCACGATCGACAGCACCCACGTTGTACCGGCATCCGCGTTCAACTGAAGTACTGCGGTGAAGAACCAATGGAACGCGACCAGGATTGCTTCGATGACCCACTTGATGGGCCAAAGGATGGTGCCGATAAAGTCCATGTGGGCGTCAGGCCTTTCCGTTGGAGGGGATCACAAAGCCAAATTGCGTGACTTCATACTTTTTTCGGGCGTTGGTGGGTACATCGTCAATTCCGCCAGCTGCCCAGGGGTGACAGCGCGCAATCCTCATCGTCCCAAGCCACACACCCTTGAGCACGCCGTGCTCTTGAATCGCAAGGAGGGAGTAGTGAGAACACGATGGGTAATAGCGGCACACGTTCCCGTAGAGCGGCGAAATGACGGCGCGGTAGGCGCGCAGCACCACGACGCAAACGTTTCGCGGCAGAAGCAGAATGAAGGTCATCGCCGTTCTCATCGACGTTCGACTCCCTTCACCGTTGACTCCAGTTCATCACGAAGAGTGGCCCAGTCGGAATCAGCGGATGCCGGAAGCGCCCGCACGACAACGTCGATCGACGAAATGCCGTCGTCGACCAGACCGCGCGCGACTGCTTTGAGCCTGCGGCGAACCAGGTTGCGCGTCACTGCGTTCCCCACCTTCTTCGTGACAACGAATCCGAACCGCGCGGGCGAATCTTCCTGCGTGGAAAGAACGCTCACCGCGATGACACTTGCCGTGTGGCGTTTGCCACGTCGAAGAACACCACGGAAGTCCTCTGCCGTCAGCAGGCGATTCGTCCTCGCCAGCACGGTTAGCTCAGGCGGAAAGCTTCGTACGGCCTTTGCCGCGGCGAGCACTCAGAATGCCGCGGCCGGCGCGAGTGCGCATCCGGAGTCGGAATCCGTGCACCTTGGAACGGCGGCGGGTGTTGGGCTGAAAAGTTCTCTTAGTCATTGCATTATCTCCACAGTGTCGTGATCTCCACTGGGCAATCAGCAACACAAACGCTGGGCCCTGGGAAGTAGGGTGCCGATTCGGCAGAAGTCAACTGATTAAAACTACGTGCTTAATGACGCGGGGTCAAACCCTAAAGCTACAGTGCATTCCCCTTCTCCCCAATATTACTCAAAGGGTTGTCTGCACATACCACCGACAAACTAAGGTGGTGTCACCACACAGTCGGTGGATAACCCTGTGAGTAACTTACCCAAACGACAAAGGGGAACGATGAAAGACGGCGTTGACCCGACGCACACACTCTGGCAATCCATCATGGATTCACTGCGCTCGGACGAGCGGATCACTCCACAGCTCGAAGGCTTCCTCTCCCTCGTTGAACCTAAAGGCGTCATGGCAGGCACCCTCTATCTGGAGGTCCCGAACGATCTCACGAGAGGGATGTTGGAACAACGCATCCGACTCCCGCTCCTCAACGCCATTGCAGCACTCAGCGACGACCAATCCGTTTCGACGTTCGCTATCGTCGTCAATCCAGACATCTCACACGATTTTCTGGATTCGGCACCCGACCCACAAGAACAGCCTTACGTCGAGCAGAACCTGAATCCGACTCCGGTTGACTCCGGTCGGCGCTCAGACTCCCGCCTCAACCCCAAATACAGTTTCGATAACTTCGTCATTGGCGGTTCAAACCGCTTCGCCCACGCCGCGGCCGTCGCCGTCGCCGAAGCGCCAGCGAAGGCCTACAACCCGCTCTTCATCTACGGCGGATCTGGCCTCGGTAAAACCCACCTTTTGCATGCCATCGGCCACTATGCGGAAAGTCTCTACCCAGGCATTCGCATCCGATACGTGAGCTCAGAAGAATTCACCAACGACTTCATCAACTCCATCGCCAACAACCGTGCGGCAATGTTTCAGTCTCGCTATCGGGAAATCGATATTCTCCTGATCGACGACATCCAATTCCTTCAAGGTAAAGACTCCACGCAAGAGGCCTTCTTCCACACGTTCAACACCCTCCATGACCACAACAAACAGGTGGTCATCACGAGCGACCTGCCTCCAAAACATCTCACGGGCTTCGAGGACCGTATGAGGTCACGTTTTGAGTGGGGGCTCATTACCGACGTTCAGGCTCCTGATCTTGAAACCCGCATCGCCATTTTGCGTAAGAAGGCACAAAGTGAACGCCTTCAAGTCCCCGACGACATCCTCGAATACATGGCATCAAAGGTTTCCTCGAACATTCGCGAACTCGAGGGAACGCTCATCCGGGTGACCGCGTTCTCCAGCCTCAACAAAACCCCGGTTGATCTCGCTTTGGTTCAGACGGTTCTCAAAGACCTCATCACTCTCGATGACGACAACGTCATTGCACCGGTGGACATCATTAGTCACACTGCTGACTACTTCAAACTCACGATGGATGATCTCTATGGCGCATCGCGCTCGCAAGCTATCGCCACGGCCAGGCAGATCGCCATGTATCTCTGCCGAGAAATGACCAACTTGTCGTTGCCGAAAATCGGGCAGCTCTTCGGTAATCGCGATCACACCACGGTCATGTACGCCAATAAGAAGATCAGTGAACTCATGAAGGAACGTCGCTCAATTTACAACCAAGTGACAGAACTCACGAGTCGAATCAAGCAAAATCACCGCTACAACAACAATTGATCGAGTTTCGTACCAACATGTGAGTAAGTTGTGGATAACTTTGGGTCACCTTGTGTAAAACATGAAGTTCCTGTGAAAACAGTTCACTCGCACTTTGGACTTCTGAGGACTAACCAACGTTTCGTGAACAGGGCATCCACATCTCACACCGTTGTAGTTTCCCAACGATCACGAGAGTTATGTCTCCTGTCCACAGTTCCCACAGTGGTTAATATCATTAGTTCTTTAAAGAATGAATGTGGGAGAAAATAACCCTTAAGCGATCGACTCCCCACCGTGTGCCAGTATTAAGGCCCGGACCGCACTTGCATCGACAGAGGTGACCATGAAGTTCCAAGTCAATCGTGATGTCTTCAGTGAGGCTGTTTCGTTCGCTGTGAAACTCCTCCCTCAACGAACCACGCTTCCCATTTTGAGCGGGGTCTTGATTGATGCGACAGAAGACAGCCTCACGTTGTCGTCGTTCGATTACGAGGTGTCGACGCAAACCACGATCACTGCGAGTGTCGATGAGGGTGGACGAGTACTGGTTTCTGGACGGCTCCTGGCCGATATTGCAAGCCGTCTTCCGAACGCTCCCGTCAACGTTCACACGGATGGCTCAAAGATCATCGTGAAGTGCGGCAGTGCAAATTTCACACTGTTGAGCATGCCGGTGGAGGAGTACCCAACCCTTCCCGTCATTGGTGAGCCGACGGGGATGCTCCCTGCTGAAGCATTTTCGGCCGCCGTCTCCCAGGTTGCGGTTGCGGCAAGTCGTGACGATGTCACCCCGGTGATTACCGGGGTGCAGCTTGAGGTGAGCGAAAATAGTCTCAGCCTCGTGGCCACTGACCGTTATCGCGTAGCCATTCGTGAAGTTGATTGGGAAGCAGCCGGTGGAGCCGGGGCAGAAAACGTCACCGCGTTGGTTCCGGCGCGCACGCTCATGGAAGTCGGAAAGACTTTCGGTCACAGCGGCACGATTTCCGTTTCCATCACGAGCAGCGATGATCGGGAGCTCATTGCATTTAGCGCTGATAAGAAGACCGTGACGTCTCTTCTCATCAAAGGGAATTTTCCGCCCGTACGCCGGCTGTTCCCGGAGACGGCCGAGAACTACGCCGTCGTCAACACCGCGGAACTCATTGAAGCTGTGCGACGTGTTTCTCTTGTTCTTGAACGCGAAGCTGCGTTGCGCTTCACTTTCACAATCGACGGCGTGACGCTCGAAGCGATCGGATCAGAACAGGCTCAGGCTTCCGAAGCGATCGACGGGCATCTCAACGGTGAGGACACTGTCGTTTCTTTGAAACCCCAGTTCCTCCTCGATGGATTGGGCGCAGTTCACTCCGAGTTTGTGCGGATATCGTTCACGAAGACGGACAATCCGAATAAGCCAGGGCCGGTCTTAATTACGAGCCAATCCTCGAAAGACCAGCCTGGCGCGGACAACTACAAATACTTGCTGCAGCCGAACCTCCTGCTGCGCTAGGTACCGTCGCTCGCGGAGGTAGGAAGAAGATTTCAATGCACATCGGCTTGGTGGGTCTCGGCAGGATGGGCAGCAATATGCGCACGAGGCTGCGTGAGCGCGACATCCAGGTCACGGGGTTCGACAAAAATCCTGACGTCACCGACGTCGCTTCACTCGAGGAACTCGTCGCAAAAATTTCCGCACCTCGAATCGTCTGGGTGATGGTGCCGTCAGGTGAGATTACGCACTCCGTGGTGAAGGAACTCGCGGGGCTGCTTGACAAGGGTGACCTCATCATTGATGGCGGAAATTCCCGCTTTACGGAGGATGAGCGTCATGCGATTCTGACCGACAAGCTCGGCGTCGGATTTATGGATGCCGGGGTTTCGGGTGGAGTGTGGGGCTTGAAAAACGGTTACGGCCTTATGGTCGGTGGTTCCGACGAGCACGTCGAGAGAGCCATGCCCATCTTCGATGCCTTGCGCCCTGAGGGCCCGCGCAATGAGGGTTTTGTGCACGTTGGGCCGGTGGGAGCTGGCCACTACGCAAAAATGGTGCACAACGGAATCGAGTACGGCCTCATGCAAGCCTTTGCCGAGGGGTACGAACTCCTCGATAAGCGAGAAGACCTCATTAAAGATGTCACGGGGACATTCAAGGCCTGGCAGCGAGGGACGGTTGTGAGGTCGTGGCTTCTTGAGCTTCTCGTGCGAGCACTGGAACAGGATCCGGACTTCGAAGAAATCGAAGGCTACGTCGAAGACTCGGGTGAAGGGCGATGGACTCTTGAGGAGGCCATCGACAATGCGGTTCCCATGCCAGCAATTTCCGCGTCAATTTTTGCTCGCTTCGTTTCGCGACAGGGAGACGAATCACCCGCCATGAAGGCTGTCGCCGCACTCCGGCACCAGTTCGGTGGTCACGCTGTAAAGAAAACGGATTAGCGGCATGAACCGCACTCGCCCGTTCTTGCCGTCGTGATCGTTTCGCGACTCAGTCTCACTGACTTCAGAAATTACACGTCGGTCGATCTCGACCTGGCGAATGGCCCAAATCTTTTTGTGGGCGACAACGGTCAGGGCAAGACAAACCTGGTCGAATCGCTGGGCTTCTTGAGCACGCTCAGTTCACACCGGGTCTCCAGTGATCAGGCGATGATTCGGCAGGGCGCCGACGCAGCCATCATTCGCGCGCGCATCCGGCATCAAGAAAAGGAACTCCTGCTCGAGGTTCAACTGAATCGGGTCGGCGCGAATCGCGCTCAACTCAACAAGAACCAAATCAAGGTTCGAGAACTGCCTAGGTATCTGCACACGGTGTTGTTCGCTCCAGAGGACCTCGCCCTCGTGAGGGGCGAACCGTCCGGGCGGCGCAGGTTTCTCGACGAGCTCCTAGTTCTGCGAAATCCACGATTTTCGGGAGTGATCTCGGACTATGAGCGCGTGCTGCGGCAACGCAATACGCTCCTCAAGTCCGCGAGGGCCTCCGGATTGCGATCGGCAAGTTTGCCGACGTTGGATGTGTGGGATGAGCGCCTCATTGCGCTCGGCTCTGAGCTAATCGAGGCGCGCAGCAAACTCGTCGCCGACCTTCGCCCACGAGTTGCCGCTGCATATATCGCGGTTGCCGGCGATGATCACCATGCAACTCTCGCAAGCCGATTGAGCATTTTGGCCGGGGATCCTGACGCAGAATCTGAGGACCACGACACTGTGACGAGCGTCCGCGCCAGCGAGGCGGCCACCAAATTTCGAGAAGCCCTCGACCGGCTTCGCCGGAGCGAACTGGACCGTGGAATCACGCTCGCAGGACCGCATCGCGACGACCTCATCCTCGGGCTCAATGAAATGCCGGCTCGCATCACCGCCAGCCACGGTGAATCGTGGTCATTCGCGCTTGCTCTCAAACTGGCCTCTGCGGGAGTGCTGCGAGAGGATTCTTCCGTTGGTGACCCCGTTCTCATTCTGGACGACGTCTTTGCGGAACTCGATATGTCGCGTCGAGAACGCTTGGCCTCTGCCATCCACGATTTTGAACAAGTACTGATTACCGCGGCCGTGTTTGGCGACGTTCCGCCGGAGCTCGCTCACAACACGGTGCGCATTTCGAAGGGGGCGATTGTCGGTTGAGCCTTGAATCCGGCGGCAACGAACACCTTGCCGTTTTTGAACGCTTTCGAAAGATTTTTGGCAACCGTGCCGCCACGTCGTCGGACGCGCGCAAGCGAGCGGCGCGCGATCCGAGTGCCACGACCCCGTTCGGTGCGGGACGGGATCCGCGCGGTATTTCCGAAGTGATGGATGCGCTCACCGCCAGGCTCGGTTGGAACTCCCCTTTGGCGCGATCCGAACTTCTAGCCTCGTGGGCAGAACTCGTGGGCGAGGAGACCGCGTCGCACTCGGCACCCGTCGGAATCGAAGAGGGCGTTTTGACGGTTTCGTGCGACTCCACCGCGTGGGCGACGCAATTGAGATTGATGCGATCGCAAATCATTACCCGGATCGCACAGAGGTTCCCGGATGCCGGAATTGAGAGCGTGCGTTTCGATGGGCCGGGTGTACCCTCCTGGAAAAGGGGTCCCAGATCAATTCCAGGGCGTGGCCCGCGCGATACTTACGGCTAATTAGGCAAAAGAGGTGGCTCGATCAAAATAAAGTCCACAGTTGGCCGAATTCGGCTTTTGGGGGTCTCTATTTTGATAGAATGGTTAAGTCGTCGAGGCAGCTACTGGTTCAGGAGCGGTGCCCGAAGAAACCACCAGGCAGGAGCTCGATCCATACATGTCAGAAAAGCCCAAGAACTCCGAGCCTGACGACAGTTACGGCGCCGATCAGATCCAGGTTCTTGAGGGTCTTGAGGCAGTGCGCAAACGCCCAGGCATGTATATCGGTTCGACTGGTCCTCGCGGTTTGCATCACCTCGTCTACGAGGTCGTCGACAACTCTGTCGATGAGGCGCTTGCCGGACACTGCGATCACATTTACGTGACCATGCGAAAGGATGGCGGCATCCGCGTCGTTGACAACGGTCGTGGAATTCCGGTTGCGCTGAACAAGCAGGAGAACAAGTCGAGTGTCGAGGTGGTCATGACCATCCTTCACGCCGGCGGAAAGTTCGGCGGCGGCGGATACGCCGTCTCTGGCGGATTGCACGGTGTTGGTGTGTCTGTCGTGAACGCACTTTCGAGCCGACTGGACGTTGAGGTTCATCGACACGGTCACGCCTGGAGGCAGGAGTACCGTCACGGTGTTCCCCAGGCTCCCCTCAAGGAGGAAGAAGCTGTCAGCGGCACGGGAACGATCATCACGTTTTGGCCAAGCACCGACACGTTCGAAACCGTTGAGTTCGAGTTCGAGACGCTGCGGGCACGATTCCAGCAAGTCGCCTTCCTCAATAAGGGACTGTCGATCACACTCACCGATGAGCGAGACCTCGAAGCCACGGGCGACCCCGTTGCCATCACGTACCTGTACGAGAATGGCCTCGTCGACTACATCGAGTATTTGAATTCGGCCAAAAAGGTTGAAGCCATCCACGACGAGATCATTTCGTTCGAGTTGGAAGATACCGACCGCAAGATCTCCCTCGAGGTTGCCATGCAGTGGACGACCTCCTACCAGGAGAGCGTGCACACGTACGCGAACACGATCAACACTCACGAGGGTGGAACTCACGAAGAGGGCTTCCGCGCCGCGCTCACGACTCTCGTGAACAAGTACGCGCGCGAAAAGGCCATTTTGAAAGAAAAGGACGAGAACCTCACGGGTGACGACATCCGCGAAGGTTTGACCGCCGTCATTTCGATCAAACTTGCCGAACCGCAGTTTGAGGGTCAGACGAAGACGAAGCTCGGAAACACGGAAGCGAGAAGTTTCGTGCAGCGCGTCGCGGGCGATCAGCTGGGCGACTGGTTTGATCGCAACCCCACGCAAGCGAGAGACATCATCCGCAAGTCGTTGCAGGCGGCAGCGGCGCGGATGGCCGCGCGGAAGGCGCGAGAGCAGACGAGGCGTAAGGGGCTGCTGGAATCTGGCGGCATGCCCGGCAAGCTCCGCGATTGCTCCAGCAAGGACCCGAGCGTCTCCGAAATCTTCATCGTCGAGGGCGACTCCGCCGGCGGTTCCGCCGTTCAGGGGAGAAACCCTGAGACGCAAGCGATCCTGCCGCTGCGAGGAAAAATCCTGAACGTCGAGAAGGCCAGACTCGATCGGGCGCTCGGCAACAACGAAGTGCAAGCCATGATTACGGCATTTGGTGCCGGGATTGGCGAAGACTTCGATCCCGACAAGGTTCGGTACCACAAGATCATTCTCATGGCCGACGCGGATGTCGATGGCCAGCACATCACGACGCTCCTGTTGACATTGCTGTTCCGCTACATGCGCCCGCTGATCGACCTCGGCTACGTGTATTTGGCCCAGCCACCGCTCTACCGGCTCAAGTGGAGCAACTCACCACACGAGTACGTGTACTCGGATCGTGAGCGCGACGCGCTGGTCGAACACGGACTCGCCGCTGGGAAGCGCATCCCGAAAGAGAACGGCATCCAGCGGTACAAGGGTCTTGGCGAGATGGACTACAAGGAACTGTGGGAGACCACGATGGACCCGGCAACGCGAACGCTTTTGCAAGTAACGCTCGATGATGCCCTCGCCGCAGACGAAATTTTTTCCACCCTCATGGGCGATGACGTCGAGTCCCGCCGGAACTTCATCCAGAAGAACGCTAAAGACGTTCGCTTCCTCGATATTTGATCGCCGGAAGAATCGAGAACTGAGAACAGATGGCTGACGAAACACCCACCCCCGATAGCGACGACGATCACATTCCTGGTGTCGAGATAGATCTCGCGCACGACAAGATCAATCAAGTTGATCTCCAGATGGAGATGCAGCGCAGCTACCTCGACTACGCGATGAGCGTCATCGTTGGGCGCGCACTTCCCGATGTTCGTGACGGACTGAAGCCCGTTCACCGCCGAGTGATTTACGCCATGTATGACGGTGGCTACCGCCCGGACAAGGGTTTTTCCAAGTGCACCCGCATCATCGGTGACGTCATGGGGCAGTTCCACCCGCACGGCGACTCTTCCGTGTACGACGCGCTCGTTCGCCTCGTGCAACCGTGGAGCTTGCGGTATCCGCTCGCACTCGGCCAGGGAAACTTCGGTTCCCCAGGCAACGACGGTGCTGCTGCCCACCGGTACACGGAAACCAAGATGGCCCTCCTCGCCATGGAGATGGTGCGTGATATTGAGGAAGACACCGTCGACTTCCAGGACAACTATGACGGCCGTACGCAGGAGCCGACGGTTCTCCCCAGCAGGTTCCCCAACCTTCTCGTCAACGGCTCAGTCGGTATCGCTGTGGGCATGGCGACCAACATCCCGCCGCACAACCTCCGCGAAGTTGGTTCTGGCGCATTGTGGCACCTCGCGAACCCGGAGGCGAGCCAGGAAGAATTGGTTGCAGCGCTTCTTGAGCGCATCAAGGGACCGGATTTCCCCACGGGCGCGCAGATTCTGGGAATGAAGGGCATTCAGGACGCCTACCGCACGGGTCGTGGTTCCATCACGATGCGTGCCGTTGTCAACGTGGAGGAGCTTCAGGGCCGCCAGTGCCTCGTCGTGACCGAGCTGCCGTATCAGGTGAACCCCGACAATCTCGCGCTGAAAATTGCTGAGCTCGTCAAGGAAGGCAAGATTTCCGGAATTGCCGACATCCGGGACGAAACTTCTGGCCGTACCGGCCAGCGCCTTGTCGTTGTCCTGAAGCGCGATGCGGTTGCCAAAGTGGTGCTCAACAACTTGTACAAGCACACTCAATTGCAGGAAAACTTTGGCGCGAACATGCTCGCGATCGTCGACGGCATTCCGCGCACGCTTCCCATCGACGGTTTTATCACCCTGTGGGTTGAACACCAGATCAATGTCATCGTTCGCCGCACGACGTTCCGCCTGAACAAGGCTGAAGCCGATGCCCACATTCTTCGCGGCTACCTGAAAGCGCTCGATGCGCTCGACGATGTCATTGCTCTCATTCGCCGCTCGCCCACCGTGGATGAAGCCCGCGAGGGACTCATGACGCTTTTGAGCGTCGACGAGTTGCAGGCCAATGCCATCCTCAACCTGCAGTTGCGTCGACTGGCCGCGCTCGAGCGACAGAAAATTCAGGAGCAGGCTGCTGAGCTCGAACGACTCATCCTTGAATATCAGGACATTCTGGCCACACCGCAACGCCAGCGAGACATCGTGAGCGAAGAACTCACCGAGATTATTGCGAAGTTCGGAGACGATCGCCGCACCGAAATCCTCTTCGGTTTCGACGGCGACATGAACATTGAAGACCTCATCCCCGAAGAGGAGATGGTGGTCACGGTCACGCGTGACGGTTACGTGAAGCGAACCAGAAGCGACCACTACCGAAGCCAGCACCGCGGAGGCAAGGGAGTGAAGGGCGCCCAGTTGCGGGCGGATGACATTGTCGAACACTTCTTTGTCACCACGACCCACCACTGGTTGTTGTTCTTCACCAACAAAGGCCGCGTGTACCGCGCCAAGACGTATGAGTTGCAGGAGGCGGGACGCGACGCGAAGGGCCAACACGTGGCCAACCTTCTCCCGTTGCAGCCCGATGAAGAGATTGCGCAAATTCTCGACATCACCAACTACGCGGAAGCCACCTATCTCGTTCTGGCAACGCGAAACGGGCTCGTAAAGAAGACCCGACTCACGGAATACGACACCAACCGCTCTGGCGGCATCATCGCCATCAACCTTCGGGATGAGGATGAGTTGGTTTCGGCCATGCTCGTGGAGGAGACATCCGACGTTCTGCTCGTCTCACGCAAGGGAATGTCGATCCGTTTCCGCGCGGATGACGCTGCGCTTCGCCCCATGGGCCGTGCCACAAGTGGTGTCATCGGAATGAACTTCCGGGGTGGAGACCATCTCCTCTCCGCGTCGGTTGTTTCCGACGACAGTTTCGTTTTCGTTGTGACGGAGGGCGGATTCGCCAAGCGCACAGTGGTGGAGCAGTACCGTGTGCAAAACCGCGGCGGACTCGGCATCAAGGTGGCGAAGTTGCAGGAGGCAAGGGGCGATCTCGTTGGTGCTCTCATCGTTGAGGATGACGACGAGGTTCTTGTGGTTCTTTCCAGCGGCAAGGTGGTACGCTCTGCCGTGGCTGAAGTACCGGCCAAGGGTCGTGACACCATGGGTGTCGTGTTCGCCAGGTTCGCGGACGACGACAAGATCATCGCTATTGCGAAAAACAGTGAACGTAACCTGGCAGGGCAAACGGACGACGACAGTGCTGAAACACTGGACGACGATTCGGCGGCTTCTGACCAGACCGGGAAGGACCACACGGTAGATGAGTAGCGTCGCAGAGAAGCTTCAACGCAAGTCGCAGCGAGCAACGGCAACCAAACAGGTGCGCCTCAAGCTCGTCTATATCGACTTTTGGTCGGCAGTGAAGCTGTCGTTCCTGATTGCTGTCAGTATTGCTATCGTCCAGATCGTTGCCGCGTTTCTGTTGTGGATGGTGCTCAACTCGACGGGAATCTTCTCGAAGCTCACCGAAATTCTCGCCGACATTCTGGGTGATCAGACGTTCAGCGTGCTGGACACCTTCTCGCTGTCGCAAGTCATGCTGTTCACGAGTGTTGTTGCGTTGCTCAGTGTCGTCATTGGTACGGCACTTGGCGCTATTGCTTCCCTCATCTACAACTTGAGCGTTCGGTTGACAGGCGGACTGCTCGTCGGCTTCACGAATAACTGATCGGATTACACGAACACAGGGTCGGTGCGATAATCTCGTATCTGCCTTACTCGGGGATATAGCTCAGGCGGTTAGAGCGCTTCGCTGATAACGAAGAGGTCCCAGGTTCAAGTCCTGGTATCCCCACGCACGACTAACGAGAGTGTTTAGTGGACCACCCGGTTTGCCGAGCGCTCGCGCGCGGTCGGCAAACCCCACGCACGCCGGAGAAGCGCCGGCGTGCTAAGCAAGCGGGGGGCCTTAGCTCAATTGGTAGAGCGCCTGCTTTGCAAGCAGGAGGTCAGGAGTTCGATTCTCCTAGGCTCCACAACTTTGTCCGCTGAGTATAATCAGCCCGTGGATATCCGGGTTGCCGCGTACGGCCTCATTATTGACAACAGTCGAGTTCTGTTGGCGCATTGGAACCAAAACGGGCACTCTGGTTGGACGTTGCCTGGTGGGGGCCTTGAGCCTGGCGAAGATCCCGCGGATGCCGCGTGCCGAGAGATTCTAGAAGAGACCGGGTACGCTGCCGAACTGCACGAATTGCTTGGCATCGATTCTCTCGTGATCGCGGTGGAGGATCGCCTCGAGGGGGTCGAACCGCTTCACGGTCTTCGCATCGTCTACCGCGCCAGCGTGACGGGGGGCACCCTAAGAAATGAACTAGACGGAAGCACCGACGAGGCGGCCTGGTTTGAAATCGAAGACGTGGAAAGACTTCACCGTGTCGAACTTGTCGACACTGCGCTCGGAATGACGACACGAAAATTCAGCTAATTTGCTTCTTCCGTGCAAATTCGACTATCTATTCGATCGCGCCGATATCCGTTTCGTCACTAACCCACAGTTCGTCGTCAGCGCGAAGAGTTTGCCACGCCGCGTATGCGATGCCAGCTGCGGCTACGACGCCGACGCCGATCAGGATGTAGCGGCCGAATCCGCCACTGGATTTAGCTGGCGCAACTGTTTTCTTTGTGGTCGAGCGTGCAACGTTACCCAGCGCCTTACGAACTTGAGGGCTGCGAGCAATCTCGAGCGCGGCCAATGCGGAACCGAGCGCGGAAGATACGGCGGGAAGAACATCCTTGGTGACCTTGTGCCTCGCCGAGTCGGCAAAGTCCCGGCCAGCTTCCAGCCCAGATTCAACCCCCGGTCGAACCCTCGAATCGTAAACGTTGCGCACTCGAGGCGCTACCTCTTCGCGGCTCACGGCCGCGAGCTGCTTGCGAGCTTCCTTCACGACCTTGGTCGCATGCTCAAGCACGTCCTTCTGGTCATCCCAAAGCTCCGATGCCCCTCGCTTGAGTCGCTTGAGTTCTCGCTGACGCTTACGTGACAGTTTCATCGGTAACCTCCGTAGTCTGGTGGTCGGACACGTACTCTATCCTCCCACGGGCCATGTTTGCAGCAAACACGGTCTCGCTGGACGAACGCTGACACTTGCCCGCACACTGTGGAAGAATTGACGGATGTCGTCACACACACACGTCGCCACATTGCACACCAATCTTGGGGACATCACCGTCAACCTGCTCGCCAACCACGCGCCGAAAACCGTCGCCAACTTTGTGGGTCTGGCCACCGGCACCATCGAATGGACCGACCCGACCACACACGAGAAGACGAATCGCCCTCTCTACGACGGCGTGATCTTCCACCGCATCATTGATGACTTTATGATTCAGGGAGGCGACCCGCTCGGGCAGGGAATCGGTGGACCCGGTTACCAGTTCGACGATGAGATCCACCCCGAACTCAATTTCAATGAGCCGTACGTTCTCGCGATGGCCAACGCCGGCACGCAAATGGGTCGCGGCACGAACGGTTCGCAGTTTTTCATCACCACGGTTCCCACTCCGTGGCTCCAGGGCAAGCACACCATCTTCGGCATCGTTGATGGCGAAGAGTCGAAGAACACGGTGAAGAAGATCGAGTCCGTGAAGAAAGACGGTCGCGACAAGCCGATCGAGCCTGTCGTGATCGAAAGCGTCACGATCAACGAGCTCTGAGGGTGACCGACCCGGCTACCACCTCCTCGGATGTCTGTTATCGGCATCCGAAGAGGCAAAGCTTTGTGCTGTGCCAGCGCTGTGGTCGGACCATTTGTCCGGACTGCCAAACACCTGCGGCCGTGGGTTACCACTGCCCCGAGTGCATGAAAGAGGCCCGGCAGTCCGCACCGCGCACAAAATCGCGCGCGAGAATCGCGTTTCGCTCCGATAGCTCAACGCCTGTCGTGACCTATTCGATTATCGGCCTGTGCGTGGTGATATTTGTTGCTCAGCTGTTCACCGACGGACTTGTGACGAATGCCCTCTTCTACCATCCGGTGTTGACGGAATTCGAACCATGGCGAATGCTGACCTCGCTCTTCGTGCACTCGCCGTCGTCTTACTTGCACATTATTTTCAACATGTATTCGTTGTTCGTCATCGGCCCGAGCCTTGAAATTGCGCTAGGACGGTGGAGGTTCCTGTCTCTCTACCTTCTGAGCGGCTTTGGCGGATCTGTAGCGGTTCTGCTTCTTGCGCCCGGCACAGGCGTTCTGGGCGCCTCGGGAGCGATCTTCGGCCTGCTTGGCGCGTTCTTCATCATTCAGCGCACCCTTGGCGGCAGGAACGTCCAGATAATGGTGGTCATCGGACTTAACCTGGTGATCGGGTTCGTGATCCCGAACGTCTCATGGCAGGCGCACGTTGGTGGCCTCATCGTTGGCGGAATCGTGGCGTACGTGCTGCTGAAAACGAGATCACCGAGAAAGAAAAGCCAACAAATACTGCTGCTTTCCAGCGTTGGCGTTGGCCTCGTAGTGCTGACCGTCTTCGGTGTGTGGTTGCTTCACAGCCGGTTCGGTTGAAAACTACCCACAGGGTTATCCACAGTGGGGATAATTACAAGAATGTAATTGTGACTAACATCCAGAGGCGTTGTCTATGAACGCCAGCGAGTCGTCATCAGGAACCCGACAAACAGAATTCCGAAGCCCACCAGAATGTTCCCGTCACCGAGCGAAGCAATAGGCAGGGTGGCGCTGCTCACGTAGAACACGATGATCCAGGCCAGTCCAACCAGCATCAGACCGAACATGATCGGTTTGAACCACACCGCATTCGGAGCGTCGTCGCCCGAACGGGACTCTTGCGATGGTTCAGATTTCGAAGTGCTTCTTGCCATCCCCGAATTCTAGCGTGAAAGACCTGTGCCCCCACCGCATCTGCACTCGAACTGGGTACACGGCGTCTCATTTAGGATTGAACCTATGATCGCGCCCGAGGCCCCAACCCGTAAGGGCATTAACCGGGTGCGTCGTCGGCAGCGCCGGCGCCTCAGTGTGATCGGTGTCATCGGTGAGGTTTTCATCACCGCGGGATTCTTGGTGTTCCTGTTTCTGGGCTGGCAGTTGTGGTTGAACGACATCATTGTTGGGGACGAACAAAACCATGTTGCCTCGGAACTGGCCAAGACGTGGGATGAAGGCAACACGAGTATCAACGAGGGCGAAACCATTCCCGACTTTGGAGAGCCAGCCATTGCGGCGGTTCCGAAAGAGAACTCAACGTTTGCCGTTATGTATGCTCCCCGGTTCGGAAGCGACTGGGCCCGCGAAGTCGCGGAAGGAATCGGGGTGAATTCGGTACTCAACACGAGGCGCATAGGGCATTACCCAACGACGCAACTGCCAGGTGAGATCGGGAACGTTGCGCTTGCTGCGCACCGATTGACGTACGGGGCTCCATTTCGGGATATCGACCAATTGCAGCTCGGCGACAAGCTGTATCTGAAAACTCAGGATGGGTACTACACGTACAGTTTTCGCAACCTGGAGTACGTGAGCCCTCAAGGGGTTGGCGTTCTTGAACCGGTACCGCAACGGCAAGGCCAGGCCGCCACAGAAAGCCTGCTCACGATCATGAGCTGCAATCCCAAGTTCTCGCTCGCCGAACGGATCATTGCGTACGCAGTCTTCGAATCCTGGCAACCGATTTCGGCCGGACCACCGGCGGAAATCGCAACGATCGCGAACGCGAAGGGCTGACACATGTACGCAGCGCTGTGGCAGATTCTTCCTGGACCCGCGTGGGTGAGAGTCCTCATTCTGTTGGGACTACTCGCGGCCACCCTGTTTTGTCTCGTGGAGTGGGTCTTTCCGTGGGTAAACACTTTGATCCCCAGCCAGGAAGTGACGGTCAACGAATGACATCGATTCTGGTTATCGACAACTACGACAGCTTTGTGTACACGCTGAACGGATATTTACTTCAGTTGGGGGCAGAAACCACCGTGATGCGCAACGACGACATCGCGATCGCGGATGTCGCGAGTGTGGCAGCCAACTATGACGGGGTGCTTCTCTCACCTGGTCCGGGAACCCCCGCCAACGCAGGAGTGTCCATCCCGCTTGTGCACGCCGCCTTGGCGTCGGGAAAACCTCTTCTCGGAGTGTGCCTCGGCCACCAAGCCATCGCGGAGGCGCTCGGCGCGACAGTCACCGTTGCCGAAGAACTCATGCACGGTAAAACGTCGATCATCACGCACGATGGCAGCGAACTGTACGACGACGTGCCGCAACCGTTCACCGCGACGAGGTATCACTCCCTCGCTGTCGTTGATTCGACGGTGCCGCCCGAGCTCACCGTGACATCCCGCACGCTTGATCGCGTGATTATGGGGGTCCAGCATATTTCCGCGCCCGTATACGGCGTGCAGTTCCATCCGGAATCCGTCCTCACGGAAGGCGGATACCAACTCCTCGCCAACTGGCTTGCCATGACAGGACTCACGACCGCAAAGAAAGCGGCGGTCGGTCTTACCCCGCTCGTGAACCTGAGTTAATTACCCGTGCAGTACGTGAGCGTTATCGACGACTTTTGCGGATGCACGCCGGGGGGCAGCGACTGACCAGTGACGAGGTCTCCCGTGCAACTGCCGTCAGGGTTCAAAGAGATGTTCACCCCGAGTGGCAAGAGCTCACGATTGGCGTCAGAGATGGGCTTGCCCACAACTGCCGGAATGTCGATCAGACCATCGGACACTTGAAGATCGACGGTCGCGCCCTTTCGAGCTGTGACACCACCGCTCGGACTTGTTCCCGTAACGATGCCGGCGGGCACTGAGGTTGAGTGTGACTTTGTTGTGGCGCCGTAGGTGAAACCGGCATCCGTCAACGCCTGGATGGCTGCTTCTTCCGTCATGTTCGTGACGAGGGGAATCGGCGTGAGCGTTTGGCCCGTCGACACCCACACCTTGACCGTGTATTCCTTCGCGACCTTCGTTCCCGGCTTGGGATCGACTCGGATGATGGTTCCCTCCGGGACATCCTCACTTGGCTCGGTGAAGCGGCTGGGAACCAATTCGAGATCCGTGAGCTTTTGCGCACCGCTTTCGTACGTCATGCCCGCGACATCCGGAACGAGAACGGCGAGGTCGCCGCCAATCTGCGTGGGCTGGAGGGTTGTAACCCACACCATGACGGCAATCAGGATCACCGCCATGATGGTCACTCCGCCCCAAATCCACGCGACGGGTGGACGGGATTGCGTGCGAACTACGCGATCATCTGAAGAATTCGCCAGTTGCCTCATCGTCGCTTCTGAACCTGCGCGCGACGCGGGGTTGACGCCGAAAAGCGTCGCATTGAAGTCGTCTTTCAGAACCTTCGTGACGGGGATTTCACCGGCTACCGCCGAATCCAGTGCGCTGCGGAATTCCGCAGCGGACTGATACCGGGTGAACTTGTCTTTCTCAAGCGAATGCAACGCGACGGCATCCATCGCGGGCGAAACCTTCGGATTGATTGAGCTGGGCTTCACAGGTGCTTCACTAATGTGCTGGTACGCGACAGCAACAGGGCGGTCGCCGTGAAACGGCGGCCTACCGGTCAGAAGCTCAAAGAGAACCACCCCCGTGGAGTACAAGTCCGTGCGAGCGTCAACCGTTTCTCCGCGCGCCTGCTCAGGAGAAAAATACTGCGCCGTACCCAAGACGGCGCTCGTGTCTGCCACGGTCGCAGAATTGTCGGAAACCGCTCTGGCGATACCGAAATCCATGACCTTGACCTGGCCATTTTGAGTGACCATGATGTTCCCAGGTTTGATATCCCGGTGAACGAGAAGCGCGCGGTGGCTGTACTCGAGCGCGGTAAGCACTTGGGCGATGATTCTGGCTGCTTCGTCTGGTTCGAGCGGTCCATCAGAGATGATGTCTTTGAGAAGGCGTCCGTCCACGAACTCCATGACAATGAACGGCACCTGGGATTCGAGACCATTCGGGTCACGGACAGTTTCCTCGCCAGCGTCGAAAACGCGAACGATCGTCGGATGCGCCATCCGGGCAGCCTTTTGCGCTTCCTCGCGGAACAAAAGACGGAACTTTGGATCGTTCGCGAGCGACGGCTTCAGGAGCTTAATGGCGACTTTGCGACCGAGGCGCGTGTCAATTCCGGCGTGAACATCCGCCATTCCGCCCCGCCCAAGAAGGACGCCAATCTGGTACCTGCCGGCGAGCAGGCGAGTACCTTCAGTCACGTGTGAGTCTCCCGGTTGCAGGCGTAATTTCTAGCCAGTGTACCCGCAGTGGATGCGGGTTCACGGCACTGTGAGGGTGAGAACGTCCGATGGCGGCGACGGCGTGCCCGAGCACGACGCCGTATACGAGACCTTGGTATCCCCTGAGTCTCCACGGAGGGTGATGGTCGCGGATGTTGTACCGGCAGGGACCGGGTTTGCGCTCGTCACCGTACCGTTTTCAATCGCAATGCTGTATTTGTCCAGTGGTAACGACGACGGGCACCCCGTGTATGTCGCCCAGGAGATGGTCACGGATTGCGAGTCGGTGTACGGACCAGCAGGCGAGGCGCTCAAGCCGCTCGGCTTTGTCGGTGCGGGAATGGGAGCGTAGATCTTCACGTTGATGGTCGTACCCTTTTTGACGTTGCCGGCAGGGCTGATGTCGTACACCTTGAGTTCGTCTGCTTTGGAAGGAGCTTGGCGACCTTCCGTCACGTCGTAGGAGAGCCCTAAATCGTCGAGAGCGTTCTCAACTTCAGTCCGCGTCATCCCCTCAAATTGAGAAATATTGATATTCACCAGATCCGCGTCGGGAGTGGGTGTCGGCGTGCTCGGCGTGGGTTTTGGCTCTTGAGACGTTGGCGGAGGTGACGACGGTCCCACGGGAGTGCTGGGTTGCCCGAGAAGGGCAATAATCGCTCCGACAAGCACGACTAGGAGGATCGCGATGAGGGCAATGAGGGGCCACGTCCAGGGGTTCCGCGGCTTAGTTGCGGCTTCCGGCATGTGTTGCGTGGCGGCATTGATCGACGGGAGCACTTGAGTGGCCGCGGTCTGTCCAAACGCCGTGCCGAGCGAAGATTCGCCAAGGATGCTGGGCACCGCTGCGGCCGCAGCCGCAACATCCCCTCGCCTGAGCGCTTGAGCAGCTCGAGCGAGATGCGCCGCAGAAGCTGGACGGTCGACCGGGTTCTTCGCAATGCACGAATACACGAGGTTTCGCACTGGCTCGGAAACGGTGACGGGAAGGTCGGGCGCCGTGTCGTTGATTTGCGCCATCGCAATAGCCACTTGCGATTCCCCGGTGAACGGGCGCCGCCCTGCGAGTGCCTCGTATGCAACGATTCCGAGGGAGTAAATGTCGGTGGTCGGGGATGCCGAATGCCCGCTCGCCTGCTCGGGCGAAAGGTACTGCACGGTACCCATCACTTGCCCGGTTGCCGTGAGTGGCACTTGGTCGGCGATACGGGCGATTCCGAAGTCGGTGATTTTCACGCGACCGTCTGGCGTGATGAGCAGGTTTCCAGGCTTGATGTCTCGGTGGACGAGGCCCGCCGCATGAGCCGCATGCAGTGCTGAGGCCGTTTGGGCGACCATGTCGAGAACCCGGTCGGTTGCCAGAACGCGTTCGCGTTCCAAAATGGTGGACAGCGCCTCACCGGGCACCAGTTCCATCACGAGATAGGCGCTGCCGTCTTCTTCGCCGTAGTCGAAAACGTTGGCGATGCTCTCGTGGTTGACGAGAGCAGCATGGCGAGCTTCCGCGCGAAAACGCTCAAGGAACCCAGGGTCGCCGAGGTACTCATCTTTGAGGATCTTGATCGCGACGGTTCGACCGATCACAAGGTCGGTGGCTTCCCAGACTTCACCCATCCCACCGATGGCGATGCGGTTGGAGAGTTGGTACCGTCCCCCGAAGGTGAGGCCGCTCGTGGGTCTCATTTGTTCAGCACCGCCTCAATAACCTTCCGTGCAATTGGCGCAGCAACAGCATTTCCAAAGCTCCTGCCACCATCCTCGATGACCACAGTCACAGCAACCTTTGGATTATCTGCTGGTGCGAAACCGGTAAACCACAGTGTGAACGGAGCACCTTCGCCGTTCTCTGCCGTCCCTGTTTTCCCGCCGACATCGATGCCCTTTATTCTGCCATTGCTTGCCGCACCGTTGTTGACGTTGTTGATCATCATTTGAGTGAGTGTCGCCGCTGATTGACCGGTGATGGGGTTTGCGAATTCCTCTGGTTGGTGGGATTCGAGAACCGACAAGTCCGGGGCGATCACGGATCGTACGAGGGTGGGCTTCATAATCTTGCCGCCATTGGCGATCGCTGCCGACACCATGGCCATTTGAAGTGGCGTCACCCGCACGTCGGCCTGGCCGAATGACGAGAGCATGAGTTGTGGTGCATCCAGCGCGTCGGGGATGCTGCTGGGGGTCACGACCATGGGGATAGTGAGTTCTTCGGAGAAACCGAACCGTTCGGCATATTTGCGCAATTCTTTCTGACCGAGAGCCGCACCGAGTTCCGCAAAAGGAATATTGCAGCTGAGGCGGAGGGCATCCGCGAGGGTCACGGTCTCGCCGGGGCCGCACTTTCCGTTGTTGGAATTGGTGATGACGGATGAGCTCAACGGCAGTTGAAGCGTGGCAGGGTTGGGGAACGTGCTCTCTGGCGTGTATTTTCCGCTGTCGAGCGCCGCGGCCGCGACGATAAGTTTGAAAACACTGCCCGGGTGGTAGAGGTTTCCGCCGATGGCGCGGTTGAACAGCGGATCGCTGGGGTCATTCAAAAGTTCGTCGTACGCGTCAAGCACCGCATTGTCATTGTGCGAGGCCAGGCGGTTGGGATCGAAGGAAGGTTTCGAGACCATCGCAAGAATTGCGCCCGTCGACGGATCAAGGGCCACGACGGCACCGGAGTGGTCACCCAACGCATCCCACGCAACCTGCTGCACGGCCGGGTCAAGTGTCAGTTCGACCGCGGACCCCTTCGGGGTTTGGCCAGTGAGGATCGCGTTCACTTTCGACAAAAACTGATCATTCGCGGTGCCGCTCAGGAACTCGTTGAGAGCACCTTCGATTCCGGTCATCCCCTTGTTGAGAGTGAAGTAACCGGTGACTGCGGCATACAGTTCGGGATTCGTGTACTCCCGCTGAAACTTGTATTCATCATCGACGGGAGTTGACTGCGCGATGGGTTCACCGGCAACAAGGATGGGTCCGCGTTCCGCCGAGTAGCTTTCGTACAGCACTCTCACGTTCTTGTCGTGTGCGCGAAGATTGTCCACTTGAAACACGGTGATGGTCGTTGTGGAGACCATCAACGCGACGAACATGATGAGGATTGCGGCGCTCACGCGCTTGAGTTCGCGGTTCACGGGCCGATCACCAGCCTCGGTTGGTTTCGCACGGAATCGGAAAGGCGTAGCAACAACGCGACAATGATCCAGTTCGCAACGAGCGACGATCCACCGGCGGCAAGGAAGGGTGTCGTGAGCCCCGTGAGCGGGATCACTCGCGTTACTCCGCCGACGACGATGAACACCTGCAGAGCGATGACGAAAGACAGCCCGACGGCGAGAAGCCGAGCAAAGTCATCCTGTCCGGCAAAACCGATGCGCATGCCTCGCGAGACGAAGATCAGGTACAGGGCGAAAATGGCGAACAGTCCGGCCAGACCGAGTTCCTCACCAAGGCTCGCGATGATGTAGTCGCTTTCCGCGAGGGGCACGATGTTGGGCTGGCCTTCGCCGAGGCCCGTGCCGATGAGTCCTCCTTGCGCGAGGCCAAACAGCCCTTGAACCAATTGGTAGCTGCCGCCGAATGCGTTGTAGACATCCGGGTTGAACGCATCAAGCCAACCGTGAAAGCGACCACCCACGTAGCTGAACAGCTGGCTTGCCGCGAAGGCGCCGCCGAGAAAGAGCGTGAGCCCCAAAGCGACCCAACTGAGCCTCCCGGTGGCGACATAAATCATGACGAGAAACAAACCAAAGTAGAGGAGTGATGTTCCGAGGTCCTTTTGAACGATGAGGACAACCATCGCGGCGGCCCAAATGACAAGGATGGGCCCAAGGTCGCGAGCTCGAGGAAACCGCATCCACAGGAACTTTTTGCCGACGAGCGAGAGGCTGTCTCGCGCCTGCACAAGGTAGCCGGCAAAGAAAATCGCGAGGGCGATTTTTGCGAGTTCCCCCGGCTGGAAGGAGAAGAAGCCGAACGAAACCCACAACCGCGCGCCAAACCGTTCGTCTCCGATACCCGGAAGCATGGGGAGCAAAAGCAGGACGATGCCGGTAAACATGGCGATGTAGCGGTAACGCTGCAGTACCCGCGGGTTGCGGATGACAATGATCACGATAAGCGCGATCCCCATGGCGATGGCGGTCCACGCGATTTGGCGGATGCCATCCGCGCTCCAACCGCTGGTACCTTTGGCGATGTCGAGCCGGTAGATTTCTGCGATTCCGAGACCGTTGAGGAGCGTGGCGACCGGCAGGATGAACGGGTCGGCTTCAGGAGCTACGAAGCGAAGCGTGATGTGGAGGCCGATGGCGAGGACGGCCAAAGCTCCTCCCATCCAGATGATCTCCGGTTGAATCTCGCCGATCGCGCCGAGTTGGACGAGCATCACAGCGGCGCCATTGAGAACAACCGCGATCACGAGTAAGAAAAGTTCGAGGTTTCGCAGTTTCGCCGGAATATGAATGTGGAGTCGAAGCGGCGCGGGCGGTGGTGTTTCCTCACCAGTCGCTACAGCATTTTTCGCGGTCACTTGCCCCGTATTGTCAACCATCGCTGGACTGGGCCAATCGTTTGATGATCGCGCGGGCATCCTCCAGGTCTTTCGCGCTGATCGTGTCGACGACCGTCGAGAGGGTGTAGGGGTTCAGGTCGGCAAGTTTGATGCTGGTTTGCTGGTAAACGCTGTGCAGTGAAATGGGTCCGAGATCCTGCTGCACTCCCTGATAGATGGCCACGGTTTCACCGTTCGCTCCCACGTAGTAATGGGATTGAGTCCAGCGGTAAGCAAAGAGCAGACCGACAATGATCGCGGCGATGATGAGCACAATTCCGGCCAGCCACGTAATGCGTCGGCGGAGGGCCCGACGCTTGTCCTCGAGAATGAGCTCATCGAGATACTCTTCGGATTCGGGTTCGAAGTGACTGTCTTCGTGTTGCGTGGACTTGAGCGGATGAAGCAAAAGGGTTGGCAGCCGCAGTGCCCGGCGCGCGCTTTCTGCTTCGTAGGTCAGGGGCAGTGCGGCGGAGCCAACCGTCAGGGGCGGGCTGGAGGCCGATTCTGGACTGGTGCCGACATCGACGATGACGATCGTGATGTTGTCGGGGGCGCCCTGGTCGAGGGTTTCGCGGACGAGACGATTGCACGCATCCTTGATTCCGGTGAAGGTCGTGAGTGTCGCTGCAATCTTTTCATCAGAGAGGTAGCTGCTCAGGCCGTCGGAGCACAGCAACCACCGGTCGCCCGGTTGAGTATCGAGTACCGCGCTGTCGAGTTCGGGCGAGGAGTCGATGTCACCGAGCACGCGCATGAGCACGTGTCGGCGAGGGTGGACGGCCGCCTCCTCTGGAGTGATGCGACCGCTGTCGACGAGTCGTTGGACGAAAGTGTGATCGGCAGTAACTTGTTCGAGGACTCCGCCGCGGTAGAGGTATATGCGTGAGTCGCCGATGTGGGCGATCACCATCTTGTCGCCCACGCGAACCATGGCGCTCACGGTGGTTCCCATTCCCGTGAGTTCCGGGTGATCGAAAACAGTTTCCGCGATCATCGTGTTCGCTGCGAGGAGTGCGCTTTCGAGGGCGAACTCGGCATCCTGTGTTGAGGAGTAGAGCTTGTCGGCTTCGACGATGCGCTTCAGTGCGATGGCGGATGCGACATCGCCGCCAGCGTGACCGCCCATTCCGTCTGCGACGAGAAAGAGGTGCCGTCCCGCGTATCCGGAGTCCTGATTATTGGAGCGGATTTTGCCGACGTGCGATACCGCAGCGCTTTTGCCTGTGGGTGCCATCTGGTTACCCCCGCAGCTCGAAGCTCGTCGTTCCGATGCGAATCGGGGTGTTGAGGGGTACCGGGGTTGGCATGGTTACGCGCTGATCATTGAGGAAGGTGCCGTTGGTGGAGTCGAGGTCTTGAATTGCCCAATCGTTGCCCCACAACATCAGCCGCGCATGGTGCGTCGACGTGTAGTCGTCTCGAATGACGAGTCCGCTTTCCGCCGAACGGCCGATCGTGATCGGTTCGTCGCTGAGGGCGATCTCGAGCCCCTCTTTCGCGCCCGACGTGATCACGAGTTGTTTCGCGTTGTCCAGATTGGCGATCGTCTCTTTGCTGCCCGTTGGAGCTTTCGCCCGTGGTGCTGGTGGAGCTCCGGGCGAGGGGGACGTCGCCACATCGGCGGGAAGGCGCCTCACCCGCTGGCCGAAGAGGTCGGATCGCAAGGCGTAGACGATGGCGAAGATGAAGACCCACAGCACCGCAAGGAACCCGAATCGAAGTGCGAGAAGCGTAAGTTCACTCACCGGTTCGCACCGCCGTCGTCTTGTCGTTCGATGCGGAGGTCACTGAATTGGTCAATCGACGCTGATTGGGCGAGCACTCGGAACACGATACGGGTTCTGCCGATAGAAATCACGGAGTCGGAAGGTAAGGCGGCTTTTTTCACCGGCTCCCCATTCAGCTTCGAGCCATTGGTCGAGCCGAGGTCGTTGACTTGGGCGCGCTTCCCATCCCAGAGGATTTCGACGTGCCGCCTTGAGATTCCGCTGTCATCCACCGTGATGTCGGCTTCAGCGCCACGTCCAATGACGGTGTGCGATTTTGTGAGCGGGTAGCGCTGGCCGTCGATATCCAAGATTGGCGTCCACAGCACTTCACCTTTGACGTTCGTGGATTCGACTTGCAGTACTCCCTCGGCGAGCGCGGGGTCTTGAAGAAGCCGGATGCTGATGCCTCCAGCAAATTGATAGTGCTGAGCTGTGGCGTGCGTCTGGATGAGCTGCGTTAACTCGTCGATGAGTGTCGGCCCGATCCCCGTCATCCGCGCGTGGTCCCCTGGGGCGAGGTGCACGGTGAAGTCGTTGGGAACAAGAATTCGCTCCCTCGACACAATCGCGGCCTTCGTGTCGAGTTCGCGTCGGAGAGCTGCGGTGATCTCCACCGGCTGGAGTCCACTCTTGAAGGTCCTGGCGAATGCGCCGTTGACGATTCGTTCAAGTCCTTTTTCAAAACGGTCCAAGAGGCCCAAAGCTCTCCCTCCTTACTGTGTCGATGTTAGCCGGTGGGGTCGGCCGTTCCGCCTCATCTCCGCGAAACCGCCGTTCGAGGTTGACGCCGTCGGGCGCACGGCGGCGCCCTGCTGTGATAATCTCACTACGCTGCGCGGGTGGCGGAATT
>RCMY010000240.1_pt1 | contig 51093 bp, 40 predicted proteins | sample 2041341 | NCBI WGS metagenome assembly RCMY01 (sample SAMN09708234, study PRJNA481090) | Marine sediment metagenome, whole genome shotgun sequencing project.
GAGGGGAAAGGTGTAGTGTAGGGGCAACGGTTGGGGCGCGGCTGCCTCCCAGAGCGAAGGACCCTGACACCAACGTTCAGCACACAACCCAAATCTGGCCCGAAAGTGTGTCGCACGATAGGTTTTGCTACATAAACGTATCGTGCGATAGCTTTTCGTTTTGGCCTGTCGCTCGGAACGAGATCAGGCCCGCGGCTCATCTCCCCGAACCACGCGGAAAACCTGGAAAAGCAACCTGTCCCCTTTTCCAGCACTATACTGAACAGGTTATGCATTCCCCACGAGCACGAAGGAGCACCTCTTGTCTGACAAGCCCGTCCGCGTGCGCTTCGCACCCTCCCCCACCGGCAAACTCCACGTGGGCGGTGCGCGCACCGCGATTTACAACTGGGCGTTCGCCCGTGCCAACCACGGCACGTTCATCCTCCGCATCGACGACACCGACCCGACCCGCTCGACCGACGAGAACACCCAGGTCATCCTTCGTGCCATGCGTTGGCTGGGCCTCGACTGGGACGAGGGCCCCGACAAGGGCGGCGACTTCGGCCCGTACCGACAGACGGAGCGCCTGGGCATCTACCGCGAGGCTGCCGAGAAGCTCGTCGCCGAGGGCAGGGCCTACTACTGCTTCTGCACCCCCGAGAAGCTCGAGGCCGACCGCGAGGCGGCGCGGGCGCGCAAGGACCCCTTCCAGGGCTATCAGCGCACCTGCCGCACCATTGACCCCGCCACGGCGCAGGCGCGCGTCGACGCCGGTGAGCCCTACACCGTCCGCATCAAGGTGCCGCTCGACCGCGGCGACGTCGTGATCCACGACGCGGTCCACGGCGAGGTCGTCTTCAACGCCAAGGAGCTCGACGACTTCATCATCTTCCGCTCCGACGGAACCCCCACCTACAACTTCGCGACGGTCGTCGACGACGCCCTCATGGGCATCACGCACGTCATCCGCGGCGACGACCATCTGTCCAACACCCCGCGCCAGGTCATGGTCTACGAGGCGCTCGACATGCCCGTGCCGATCTTCGCGCACATCTCGATGATCCTCGGCTCGGACGGCAAGAAGCTCTCCAAGCGCCACGGGGCCACCTCCGTGGAGGAGTACCGCGACGCCGGCTACCTCTCCGACGCCTTCGTGAACTACCTCGCACTTCTCGGCTGGTCGCTCGACGGCGACACGACCATTGTCCCTCGCGACGTGCTGGCCTCGCAGTTCTCGCTCGACCACGTCTCCAAGAATCCGGCGACCTTCGACCCGGCCAAGCTCGACTGGATCCAGCAGCAGTACATCCAGGGGATGAGCGACTCCGAGTTCTCGCAGCGGCTGCTCGTGCCGCAGCTCGTGGAGTCGGGCCTCGAGACGGGCTCCTACGAGGACCGTCCTGCCTGGTTCGACCTGCTCTCGAGCATCCTCAAGCCGCGCACGAAGTTCGCATCCGACGTCGTCGAGAAGGCCCGCTTCCTCTACGAGGGCGACGAGGTCACGTTTGACGAGAAGTCCGTGGCCAAGAACCTCGCCAAGGAGGGTGCGAGAAGCTACCTCGAGGCCGCACGGGCGACCTTCGAGACCCTCGGCGAATGGAAGGCCGCCGCGATCGATGCGGCCCTCGACCCGCTCCCCGACCAGCTCGGCGTCAACAAGCGCAAGTTCTACGGCGCCGTGCGCGTGGCGGAGTGCGGCAACCAGGTCTCGCCGCCGCTTGGCGAGTCGCTCGAGCTTCTCGGCAAAGACGTCGCCCTCGCGCGTCTCGAACGCGCGCTTCCCATGGCGCTTTAGCGCTCACAAACCCCACAGGTTGCTCGGACTGGCAGGATTTCTGCCACTTGACGCAACTTGTGGGGTTTTCATTCCCCACAGGTTGCTCGGACTGGCAGGATTTCTGCCACTTGACGCAACCTGTGGGGTTTTCGCTCAGCATCATCGACCCGTCGGAACCCTCCGGCGGGTCTTTTTCGTGCGGGCATCAGGAGCGGGCGGCAATACGGACGGCCCCTACTTCCTGCGACCACGCAGCTTGTTCGTGGGGAGCTTGATGCCAGCAGGCTTCTTCGCGCGCTTGCCGCCCGAGGTGGCGCGGGCGCGACGCGCGGCCATCCTGCGGTTGACCTCGTGGTAGATCGACTCGGTACGGTTGGAGCGAATGCCCAGGAAGGGCACCGCAAAGAGCGTCGGGCCGATGAACGAGCAGAGCCTCCACACGAGGAAGCCCGCCGTGGCCTTGGAGCCGAACATCCCGCCGAAGAAGAGCGCGAAGCCGCCCTCGGCGCCGCCGGTACCGCCAGGCAGCGGCACGGCCGTGGAGACGAGCTGGACCATCGAGCCCGCGGCAAGGCAGGTGAGGAAGTCCTCGTCGATGCCGAAGGCCTTGAGGATGAACCAGGGCATGACGTAGAGGCAGAAGAGCTGGCACATCGTGACGACGCAGGTGAGCGCCATGTTGGGAATGTCGGACGCGGCGCGCTTGAAGGTGGCGGAGAACTCGTCCACCTGCGTGTTCACCATCTCGTACCAGCGGTCGTAATCCTTGAGCCACTTGTGCTTGTCGGCGAGGTTGATGACCCAGTTGCCCACGCGCTTCACGAACTTCGGGCAGAGGCAGATCACGAAGAGCATGACGAGCTCGAGCGTGTGCAGGCCGAAGACGACGAGGTTGAGGAAGACGATGTCGCCGTAGGTGTTGAGGAAGAACTCGAAGCGAGCGAGCAGCATGAGGAACGCAAAGAGGACGAGCGCGAACTGGAACATGATGAAGCGCGTGAACTGCGTGGCCGAGGCCTCGCCCACGTCGAGGCCGGTGCGCGTCAGGCGGTAGATCTGCGAGGGGACAGCACCCGCCATCATGGGCGTGAGGTTGCCGAAGAAGACGCCGGAGGACTCCACGCTCATGAGGTCGCGCACGCCGACGGGCGAGTCGTGATCGAGCCACACGGCGATGACGTAGGCGAAGACGCCGAAGACGAAGTAGCCCATGTAGCCGAGGCAGGCGTAGAAGACCCAGCGACCGTCGACGTTCTGGAGCGCGTCGATAAACTCGGCCATCTGTCCCGTGACGATGAGGAAGACGATGTAGACGCCAAGCACGCCGAGGATGAAGAGGGCGCCCTTGCGGGCCTTCTGCTGGTTCTCCTCCTCGGAGGCGTCGGCCTGCTTGCCACCGGTGGAGACGCGACTAGCGTCGACCTTGATCTTGGGCTTGGGCACGGCGGCAGGCTTGGGCGCTGGCGTGGTGGTGGGCTTGGGCGAGACCGTGGGCTTGGGCGCAGTGGCAACCTTGGGCTTAGGTGCAACCCCAGGCTTGGGTGCAACCGCCGTCTTGGGTGACCCCGCGGGCTTGGGCTTGGCCTTCTCGGCGTCCGTCATGTCTCACCCCCCCACCGACGCTCAACTTGAATTCAATAGTCCTATGATACCCTCTCGGTCGCTGATTCAGGCCGCGGGACCCCATCGGAGCCGACGTCCCTCGTACGGTACAGAACGACGCTGCTGCCTTGTCATTTTCTGATGGCAATCCAGCTTGAGCATTTTTTCGTATTCCCGAAAATTGACGGTTGCGCTGGTTGGGCTTTTCCGATAGAGTGTTCAACGCACTGAGAAGTGCAAGACATCAATTGGGATGTCGTCTAGTGGTAGGACAGCGGATTCTGGTTCCGTCAACGGGAGTTCGACTCTCTCCATCCCAGCCAATGTCTTGCCCAACTGAATATGGCCCGTTCGTCTAGCGGCCTAGGACGCCGCCCTCTCAAGGCGGAGATCAGCAGTTCGAATCTGCTACGGGCTACCACACCATCACAGGCTGGGGATTCTCTCCCCAGCCTGTTTGCGTTTTCGGGACATGACTGGCGAGAAGGACGACGCGCGCTTAGGTTTCCACAAGGTGATGTCGACCGAGGACATGATCCAGGAGCTCGCGCCTGCATTGAGGACCGATGCCCAGGCGCAGACATTTCGCGTCGCATTGCAGATGCTGGGCGACCTCTGCGGGTTCGGCCTCACCTACTTCGACATCGACTCGACGGGCTACGTGAAGACGGCCACGGAAGTGTCGAGCGACAACTCGGCGCTCATGAGAAACATCCGCCGCCACGAGAACGCCCTGCAGGACTCGCTCACGAACATATCGAGGGTGCTGCTCGCGTGCGAGAGGGAGCTCGGAGCGGGGCTTCCTGACGAGGGCAATCATCACGATGACGTTCGACGACTCCATCATCCAGGGCACGGCTGCAGAGAAGGCGCAGGATACGGCCGAGGTGAGCGTCACCATGAACGCCTGGGAGTACCGCGTCAAGTGGTATGGGGAGGACGAGAAGATCGCCAAGGTGCGTGCGAGGGGTCTCAAGAGCAAGGCGGCATCGGACACTGTCGGCAACGTCTCCGAGGGCGCGTAGAGCCTGCGAGAGTGTTGCTGGGCCGGATTTCGAGCATGGGGGCGTCATGCGTGAGCGAGGCTGTCACGGGCGGCTACGGGCTCCATATCGCGGTCTGTGGGCTGCGATTACGGGCGCTGTGGGTTCGAGTTGCGTGCTGACCATCGCGAGTGCGAGGGGGACGCTGGTGAGCTGCTGGGAGCGCGTGTGAGACGCGAGCGCGGGGCTGCCGAGATGGGATTGGCGGGCGGCTGACGGGTGCTGCTGGGTGACTGCTGCCGCGAGGATCTGCCACGGGGATGGCACCAGACACTGCCATGCGCGCAAGCCGAAAGACGGTAGCATCGCAGGTGCCAGAGCGTAGGGTGTTGAGCCGCCAGGACGGACAAGACGCATGACGGTCATGGTGCATAGCGCAACGCCCCCAATAGGCTGGAAGGCAAGGGGGCGCGTGGCTAAACCCGAGCAAGCGCAGCAAGATCGCGTAGCAGGCTTGCGTAGCCACGGTGAAGGCGCGCCCCCTTGCCTTCCAGCCATCCGCAAAGACTCGCGGCGCCATGGACGGCACGTGGCTTGCCCGGTCCGGCGCAATACCCGAAGCGGAGGCACCTGCGATGCAGACGACCCCGACGAGTAAGCGCATGGCTGCGGCTGGTACCCGCCCCCGTGGCAGATAAATTTGAAACGCTACGAATGGGATAACGATGTGTGTGAGCACCGATGTCTCCTCGGCGCTCTTCTCGACATATATGTTTGATAAAGCATAGGAAAAATTTGCGTTCGCTGGGTAAATTTCTCTATGACAAGCACTTAGGATATTCTGAACATGGAGTATTAAGTGACTGATGCCTTTTTTTGGACAGGCTGGGGCATTTCGAGCGATGTGGAGCGACCGCTATGGCTATTAGCTACAAGAAGCTTTGGAAGCTGCTCATAGACAAGGACATGAAGAAGAAAGACCTTGGGCGTATCGCTGGAATCAGCTCTTCCACCCTTGCGAAGCTTGGAAAAGACGAAAACGTCAGCTCTGAGACTCTTAACAAGATATGCCTCGCTCTTGAGTGCAATATCGGGGACATGATGGAAATCGTAAATGACGAATGATGATGGCTAGCCGAAGTATTACGGGCTGAACTTGGCAAGGAGGTGAAGGATGGCGTCTCGAGTACGTTGGGACAAATACGAAGCTGCGGTACTGCTTGATGCGTACGTCAAGACTGTCGACGGGATACTGTCACGGTCTGCTGCGGTCGAAAAAGTGTCAGCGATGCTCAGGAGGCGCGCCCTTCTCGCCAGTGAGGTCATTGACGATTCTTACAGGAATATCTCGGGCATTAGCTATCAGTTCGGCGTGATGCAGTTCGCCATGACGGACGGCAAGCAGGGCATTCCTCAGCGCTCGGCCCTGTTTCAGGATATTGTTAGCTTGTATCGGTCTAACCCCGGCGAGTTCGATAAGATATTTAGTGTTGCCGAGCGGCTGTCTACCAGCGTAGATGCTGCGAGAGCCGAGGCAAGGCGCAACCCGCGGAAGCAGGCACCAGACTTCGGCAATGCGGAATCTGGTTCCGAAAAGGATTCTGTCGATGCACTCGTAGATGCAATAAAACGGCATGGAATCAAATACACCGACAAGAGAAGCAGAGGCGGATGCCTTTGGATCATCGGTGGCAAAGAGCTCTCTCGTTTTGTTAAAGATGTTCGTGGGCTAAGAGTGAGGTTCTATTACATAGACGGAGGGGCCAGGGTCATAGGCGGGCAAGCTGGTTGGTGGACAAAGGACTACGCAAAGCCCGGAAGAGCGATGCCCACAAGTGTGAAGATTAAGCCTGCGAGCAATGTTCGACCTGACATTCAAAAGGCCACATCGAAAGCCGCGCATGAGAAACCAAACTCAACCGTAGGGTTCAGGCAGTGGATGATAGAGCAAGGGCTAGCTGAAAGCTCGGCTCGAAGCTACTCTTCCGCCATAAACAATGCTGAGCAATTCGCGAAAGAGCACGGCTATGCGGATATACGCTTCTATGGAAACGGTGACGTTCGTTCGGTTAGGCAAATGATTGACCGACTTTTCGCCGGTGCCGATTTCGTAGCCTACAACGAAGGGCAGCACAACCGATTCAGGGCGGCCTTCCGCAAGTTTATCGACTTTGTAGGCAGCGGTGCACGGCCTGAGATAGAGCATGCTGCGGGGACTCAAATCAAGCGAGGCGACGCCTTGCCTTCTGCAGTGCGTGATGCCCTCCTCGGCGTTGTGGCTGAAGGCTTTCCTAACGGCGTGCGGCTCGGATCTGTCATTGACCGCAAGAAAATCGCCCGGCTCTATAATGAGAAAACTGGATGTGATGTCCCGAAAGACGAAGACGTCGAGCGATGCCTGTCTGAGCACGGCATTACGTTCGGCGGGAAGCTTTATCTTATAAGCGCAGCAACGAAGCGGGCTGTACGCGAGCAGGTTGAAGCGGAGATGACCAAGGGTCACAGAATTTTCTATTACGAAGAACTCTATAGCGCCGCTGCGGACTACTATACGAGCAAAACGATCTATTCCGCTGATGCCCTTAAGCGTGTAATAGAGGAATCTGGGATACAGCTTATTTGTTACAAGAACTACTGCGCGACTGCGAGGGATGTGACGATTGAAGACGAGCTCGTCAGGGCATTCGGTTTGAATGTCCAGCTCACTGTTGACGAGCTAAAGGAAAGGCTACCTTTCCTGCCTGAGGCCAAGCTAACGTCGTCGCTTTCTTTGAGCAAGAGGTTCGTCCGCGGACGCGCTGGTGAATATGCGCAGGTTGATGGCATCGAAATCAACGAGGACGATATTGTTGATGCTCAATCACTTGTAGAGGACGAAATCGCCAAACACGGATTTGCATCCCTTGGCAACATTGACCTTATCAGAACGCTGGGCGACAACCCCATGCTCTCAGAGACCGCAATCCGCGATGCCTTCTTCGCAAAGGTCCTTTCGCGCAATTACAGCAAAAAGGGGCAGATTGTTACGCGCACGGGAGAATCGGTTTCGGCAAACGACATCATGAGGGAGTCTTGTAGAAGCTTGACCAGTGCAACACTTGAAGAGCTTGATGACTTGGAGAAATCCATTACGGGACAAGCCCACAATGCAATACTGCCCATCGCTTTTGAAACCATGGTGAGGACAGATCGCGACTCATTCGTTTCTGACGAACTTGTCGATTTCGACGTCGAGGCCGTCGACGACGCGCTCGATTTCTTCGCCGGCGAAAGCATTGCTCCCATTAAAGCAATCTCAAGTTTCAACTCGTTCCCCTACGTGGGACAGCCCTGGACGCTTTATCTGCTGGAGAGTTACGTAGCGCGGTTCAGCAAGCGCTACAAGATTAGCGGTGGACCGGCAAGGACGGATAACGTCGGCGCCGTATATCCCAAAGAGCTCAACTTTGAGAATTACGGGGAGCTCTTGGCTCACGCACTCGCTAAAAGCGCGCTCGACCTAGGCGGAAGCGAAGCGGCTGACTACCTCATTAGAGCGGGTTTTGTGTTGCGCAAGACGGCGCTCGTCAGAGCAGCAATCGAGCGTGCTCGCACGCTTAGAGATTTCGAAGGGCGTTGAATTGTACAGCTACCGATACGACATAGAGACTGGCGGTCTCCTCCTGGGCGACGACATTGCCCAAATATCAAACGAGCCACGCCCCGTCTATGCACCCGAACTAAAGCTTTTGGGCATGGACAAGTACTGGCATTTTGACAAGCAGGACGATGTGCCCTATCTATGGGCGGAGGCCAATAACTACATATACCGTGGGGTCAAAATCGCCAAGATCAAGGGCGGGTCGCTGAGCGATGCGCCTGTGCTTGAAATCCTCTACGACAAATCTGCCGACGCCGAGCAACGGCCGTTCCTTCCATTTGGTGAGACATTTGCCCCAATCGATATCGACGGAATGAACGATCGCAACCGAGACGTCCTTGCCATACTCGAACAGATGACCGTCAAGAAAATATATGGCTACTACCGGCGATATAAAGACAAGCTCGATTGCTTCCATGTCGCTTTTTCTGGAGGAAAAGACAGCATTGTCCTGCTCGAGCTGGTAAAGAAGGCATTGCCTCTGAGCAGCTACATCGTTGTCTTTGGCGACACCGGCATGGAGTTCCCCGACACCTACGATGCCGTGCGGCGAGTCGAAGACCAGTGCCGCGAAGAGGGCGTCGACTTTTACCGTGCCCTGAGCGACTTTGACCCCATGGACTCCTGGAGGCTCTTCGGGCCACCGTCAAATGTGCTTAGGTGGTGCTGTTCAGTGCACAAATCCGCACCACAGACGTTGAAAATCCGCGAGGTACTTGGTAAAGACGATTACATAGGTGCCGATTTTGTGGGCGTCAGAGCACAGGAGAGCCTAAGGCGATCGGAGTACGAATACGAGAACTACGGTAAGAAGCAGAGAGGTCAATACTCACTCAACCCGATGCTTGAATGGTCTTCTGCCGAAGTGTGGCTCTACATCTACGCTCACCGGCTCGTTATCAACGAAGCCTACAAGAAGGGCAATTCGAGGGCGGGTTGCCTGCTCTGCCCTATGGGCGGAGGCAAGGCCGACTACTTCAGATGCGCAGCGTATGGCGATGAGATACAACGCTACACCGATACAATACGTGATGTAATCGACGACAAATCGATTGACACCTACATCACCAACGGGGGCTGGCTCGGTCGGCGCAACGGGCGCGACATCAGAGACAACGTATCAAACTACATCGAAGACACGCGGGATGGATATCTTTACATCACCATACCCGAGCCTAAGACGTCGTGGCACGAGTGGATGAAGACCATTGCAGAGGTGCCAACGTCCCTTGATATTGGCATCGTTGACGGAAAGCTCGTTGCACGCATTCCCGCCGAGATGAATAAGACCCCAATTGCGAAGCAAGTCAAGCAGGTGTTTCACAAGGTCGCATATTGCGGAGCATGCCGTGTTTGCGAGGCCAACTGTCCGCACGGCTGCATCAGCTTTGATCCCGAGCTGCACATAGACGACCGCTGCATAAAATGTGGCCAGTGTCGAAAAATCGAAGATGGATGCCTCTTGTATCACTCACTGCAATTGCCAAAGAACGGAGGAAGGGTTATGAAGAGCCTGAACACATTTGCCGACCATGCACCCAAGTACGAGTGGGTGAAAGAGTTCTACGAAAACGGAAACGAGTTCTTCGAGAACCATACGCTCGGACCAATGCAGATTTCTATGTTCAAGAGGTTTCTCGGCGACGCCGGTCTCGCCGAAAAGAATCGCGTTACCGATTTCATGGAGTTGACCTCGAAAATTGGCTGGGAAAGCGACACTAGCTGGGGCCTAATTCTCGTGCAACTAGCCTATGCAAACCCGCAAATACGCTGGTATGTGGATCACATGGCAATCGGCGAGCGCATGCCCCGCACCTACGTGGAAGACCAGCTCATCGACGAGGGTGTTAGCGCGAAGGACGCAAAATCAATCACGAAGGCATTCGGGCGTTTGTGCGATTTGCCGCTCGGGACAATCCTCAATTTTGGGAGCATCGAGAAGAAGGACCGCCAGATTCTATCACTCACGAGAGAAAAGACGACTCTTAGCGATGACCGCGTGGTCCTTTATGCGCTCTATCGGTTCGCCGAGGCCTGCGATGGCTACTACCAATTCACGCTCTCGCGAATTCTCGACGAAAACGTCATCCCCAAAGGAATCACTCCTTCTAGGCTTTTCGGATACGACTCCGACGAGATGGAGCGCATAGTGTTCGGACTTTCTGCGGGGTACTCCGACTACTTCTATGCAACGTTTACGCACGGCTCGGAAAAGATCCAGTTGAGAGAACATAAGACATCGCAAGACGTTCTCGACATGATTTCCGGTCAGGAGAAATAATGAGCACTTACAGCGACTACTTCGATATCGATGAAGGGTATTATCCCGAAATTAACCCGAACTCGATAAGCGACCCCAACAGCAGGTGGGATAGGACTTTTCCGCATAAGACCTTCGTTGAGCTACTGCGAGCAACTGAGCGCATGTTGGCTAGGGAGAGCAACTCCGATAAGAAGGGCATTTGGATTGAGGGCGCTTACGGTACGGGCAAATCGAGAGTCGCCTGGACTCTCAAGAGTCTCCTCGAGTGCGCACCTGATGATCTGACAGCGTATTTCAACGAATATGACAACCTTCGGGACTTGCCTGACCTGCGCGACAAGCTTCTCGCCCACAAGAGGGGCCAAATCGTAACCGTTTATAAATACGGATCTGGCGAAATCGATTCTATACACAAACTTGTCATGACGGTCTTTGAGGATGCAGGCAGTGCCCTTCGCAACGCCGGCTATAACTATATGGGCGAGCGGACCCTCCGAGGCAAGATCTCAACTTGGCTCTCGGATGAAACCAATAGGCAGGTCTTCGGCCTTTACATGAACAAACCCGAATATCGTGGGCTCGGTAGCTTTGCCGGCAAGAGTATCGACGATGTTGTTGCGCAGCTGAACAACCTTGACCAGGCGGCCGATGTTCTCATTGGCAACATACTCGAACTCGCCGAGCGGGAAGGCGTGAGGGCTTTCGACATCAACATGGACGACCTCACCACGTGGCTTAAGGACATTATAGAGGAGAATCATCTCAAGGCGATCGTGTTCATATGGGACGAATTCTCGTCTTACTTCAAGAACAACAAAACGACTCTCGATGAGTTCCAGAAGCTGGCCGAGCTTTCCAACGAGAAGCCCTTCTACTTGATGATAGTCACCCACATGTCCCAATCGCTTATGAGTGAAGGCGATCAGGCTTTCAAGATTGTGCGCGATCGTTTTGTCCGCCGCGAAATAGAAATGCCTGACACAGTAGCCTTTGACCTCATCGGGCATGCGCTCAAAGTCAAGCCTGTCGCCCAGGACGAGTGGAACGAGCTCGCAGACGACCTCAACAGTCGCATGGTCGATTCGCGTAAGCGTGTCTCTGTTGTCGTGGGGACATCAGACAAGACGCTCACAAAGCTTCTCCCTATTCACCCTATGGCGGCCTTGCTTCTGAAGTACATCTCAACAGCGTTTGCTTCCAACCAGAGAAGCATGTTCAACTTCATCAAGAACCCAGACACGGACGACCTCCAGGCGTTTCAGTGGTTTATCAGCCATCACGGGCCCGATGACGGCGATCTCCTCACCATTGATTACCTCTGGAACTTCTTCTATGAGAAGGGGACTGATGAGAACACCTCGCTGAGTGGCAGGAGCAATCTCGACTTCATCGTCGCCACCATTCTCGATGCATATCCCAACAACGAGGGGAAGCTGCATGACGAGGAACGACGTGTGCTTAAAACCATCTTGATGATGCAGGCCATAAGCCAGAAGCTCAACAACAGCGTCGAAATCCTGCTGCCCAATGACAAGAATCTCAACCTCGCTTTTGAGGGCGATCCTTGGCTTGAGACAAACCGTGCGACCAACATAGCGAAGAACATCCTCGTCAAGCAGGGAATCCTCTATATTAAGCCGACCGATAAAGGCGAAGAATACGCTGTTGCCGCCGTTGCCGGTGACCAGGTGCAGATCGACAATATCAAACGCAGACGCCTAACAGAGACCAAAACAGCCAAGCTTGTCGACGACGCGCAGTTGTTAACTGCTATCACGTTGAACCCCTCACAAAGAGCACGGTATCAAGTCGATGTGGTGACCGTAGATAACTTCAGGCCAACGATAAACCGCATAGTCAACGAAAGGCAGACTTACCGATTCCGCGCCGTAATCTGTTTTGCCCGTACGGAAGACGAGCAGATGAAGACGCGCGAACTAATCAGGAAGGCGTCCGCTGACCCAATCTTCACAAACATCGTATTCATCGACACAAGTGCAACCCTGCTGGGACAGGAGCGTTTCGAGCGATGGGCGATCTTTGTGGCAAATGAGGAATATTGGCGCAGCAAAGACGGTAAGCTCGCAGATAACCATAGGAAAGAGGCTTCCGACATTCTTTTGGCGTGGAAGACAGACATCGCCAACGGAACGTTCGAGGTTTCTTGCGGCAACTACAAGGAGCATTGTCCTTCCGCCTCGAAGCTAACCGGCGCGCTCGAAAGTCTGACTATCAAGAAGTATCCTCTGACCTTTGATTCCACAAGGGGACTTTCAGAGAACTTCTTTGCCACCTCGACTGTTGCCGCCGGCGCCAAGAACGGCATTCTTGAGCAGCATGGGGGCATCTACCAGCAAGGAGCTGTGTCGGTTTTGCTCCAAGGCGTGCAAGGCGTTGAGGGCTACTGGAAGGATCCGCTGCGGAAGTCCCTGCCCATCAGTAAGCTCAAGATCGGTTTGGACAAGCTGGTTGAAAGTCGACTGGAATCCGACGCTCGTGTATCTATTAGTGAAATATTTGACTATCTGACTGGCCAGGGCTTCATGCCCTGTAATCTGTACGCCTATCTGACCGGGTTCCTTTTGAAGGAGTATGCCCAGGAGCCTTACCGCTATGGCGTCGGCACGTCTGGCGATGACGGCGGGAGAATGACCGTCGATAAACTTTCCGACTTTATCGGAGAGTATATCAAGCACAAAGGCGTAAAGCCCATCCGTAACTACCACGAGAAGTACATCGAAGTTATGACACAGGAGCAGAAGCTCTTCGTCGATTTCGCAAGGGATGTGTTCGATGTACCAGACAACCTCTCCGTTGAGCAAGCGGCGTCTCACGTCCGCAATAAGCTCAAAGTATTCGGATACCCAATATGGTGTCTAAAATGCATCGATACTCACGCTCTGGGCAGCTTCATAGACAAACTATCTGCAATTGCAAGTACGAAAGCTGGAGAGAACGTACCCACTCTGGCTAACGAATTCGGACGGATGCTGGCCGACATACCAACTGCATCACAAAACCTTTCTCGACTCTTCACGCAGGAGAACGGCTCGAAGGCGATGAGCGAGTTCCTCCATACATTCGACGGCGGCGAGCTCATGCAGGTTTCGAAGAGCATCGGCGTTGATGACGTGCTCGGCGATGTCGCCCGACAAATTGGAGCCGGAGAGGCGCTCTGGCTCTGGGATCAGGAAACAGGTGAAGAAGAGCTCAGGAAGCTACTCGTTGACTATCGTATTATCGAGCGATCTGGCGACTTCGTTGGCAGAACCAACTCGCTTTACAAGTGCGTAAATGCCTGGGCTGGATATGCGCGCTTCCTCAAGACGCCCCAATCGGTGCTCGCTGAAAGCCGGCCGGAGCTAAAGGCGTTCTTCCGCTTGCTTGCCGAAATTGTCAACACTGGTGACCTGGCGCACGACAAAAGGTTGGCTTTCTTGCAGCAGCTCGAGCAGCACAGGGCTGAGATCGCTTCTCTCGGCGGCGAGAAAAAGTCTATCTTCGCTGATGCATATCAAATCTATCTTGCTGGATTTAGCCAAGCTGACATAGACAAGCTCTATGCACAGCTACCGGAAGCATCCTTCGTCTCAGACAAGTCAACGTTTGAAAAGTCGGTGCAGAAATGCGCTGATGAGGTGAGGACAAACCAGAAGAAGTTCCAACTGCACCGTATGTGGGAAGAGGCCGCCCAGACAAAGAATGGCTGGGACTGGTCAACGAAACACCGGACGCCCATCCTCGCGCTCGTGCCCAGCGATGAACAGGCGGAGGCAAAGAAACTCTTCAGCACCCTCTATAGCAATAATCCCGAGCCGAAAGACGTGGAGCGAGCACTCGAGTATCTGCAGACATCCCCTACGTTCTTGCAGCTCATTACATCCCACGAGGCAATTGAAAGGGCCTTCGTCAGTCGAATTATCGGCAAGTACCAGCCGATACTCACAAATGCCGACGAGGTCAGAAACCATCTCGAAAACACGGTGCCCGTTGCCGCCTTCAGCTGGTATGGCAACCAACAAGTAAACGACGCAGTGAGGGCGCTTGCAGAATCGAAGTATCGTCTCGGCGGCAACGAGGGGGTTAAGCAGCTGATTGACGACATGGATGCTGAGAGCGTGAAGAAATACCTCAAGCGCCTTGTCGCCGAGAATGTCGAAGTTGGCATCGAAATAATCAACGACAGAGGAGCGACGCAGTGACTCCCTCTCAGCTAAATTTGGCCCATAGGCAGATCAAAGCATACTTAAGCAGCGATAACCCTTATCCATATTTCGTTTCAGTGGACGGAAGCGTTGAGTACAAATCTATTGTCATTGAGTATCAGAGCTGCAGCCAGATACACATCAGCAAATACTGCGAGCAGGACGATTCATTCCCCAACGTCGACAAGCTTTTCGCCGACATACAGGCGCTCGACGGAAATTGTATGCTGCTCGGCATTGGCGAAAGCATTTCCCTTGGATGCGACGGCACCAACACCCTCCTCAACAAACTCAAGGATCTTGCGCTTCCGCATAAGCTAATTATTCTATGCCGAGGCATTAGGGGCAACATTCGGAAGATAGATGAGTCCGACCAGAAGTTCAATGAGCGCCGGTTCGTCGTGGTCGACTCTTCTGTTGACTACTACGTTATTCGCCTTGCTGACGACGTGCCATTACCTGCAAACAGGGTGCAAATCCCAATCGAAAAGGGATTCCGCAATCTCCTCGCATATCTTGAATACGGGAACTCTGGAGAAGTGTTGACAAGGAGTACGTTGCCGCTGAAGAACATCCGCGAGACTAGAACATGTTACATGCTCCTGCGTGAGGAAGGCCGAGTCAGCGAGGTCGATGAGTCAGCTCTTCCAGAGGAGTGCTGGCGCTCTTATCTCGAAGACGACAACTTGGAAGGTTATGGGCTAACCGAATGGCGCACCTATCTAAAATTGCTCTTAGACGGGACGAGCCAGCCATACCTTCAACTCGTAATCAAGAAATCTATGAACTATGCGGCATATAAGAAAATGCTTCTGCAGGCACTTCTATTCGTTGACGATCGCGATGCGCATTTTGAGACACTCTACGCCGACCGGAAGAAGCTGCTTGAAAAAGAAATCGATGAGACTGACATGGTCACCTACGTGGCCGAGGCAAAACGTATGGGGAATCGGAGAGTCCACTACTTGACGGACATTACCAAGGTCGAGCGTCAGGCTATCGTTGAGGACATTGCGACGTACGGCAATATACCCGCCGATATCAATCGGACTTACCCTGCTTTGGCGAGCTATCTGTTTGACTATACCTTTAACTGCATCAACGGCAATCTATTTACTGACTATTTCGCAAGATACAAACGACAGAAGCTCCTGAATGCAATCGAGCCTGAATTTCTGGAACAAGTGGTTGATTTGGCTCAGGACGGTAACAGGGCCTATAACGTGCTTGAGTCTAGAAACTCGATTGTCGAACAGCTCTATAGCCCGGACACCTTCCTTTATTGGGTCGATGCGCTTGGCATCGAATACCTCGGATACATCCAGGAACGCGCACGAACGCTTGGCCTCAGCATGAACACTCATATTGCGCGTGCTTCATTGCCTACACTCACATATCTCAACAGGGAGTTCTTCGACAATTGGACTGGGGGGAAATTCCTCATGAAGAAATTCGATGAGCTCAAGCATGATGGCGAGGAGGGACCCGAGAGTAAAATCGGTGAATTGCCCACTCATATCGTCCGTGAGCTTGAAATCATCGATGAGGTCATTTCCTTTGCGCAGCGCAGTCTAGCGAGCCGAGAATCGCAGCGTGTTGTTGTCGCATCCGACCATGGGGCCAGCCGATTGGCCGTCATCCACAACTGCGAGAACAAGTGGGCCATGCAAACGAAGGGCGAGCACTCCGGCAGGTGCTGCCCAGTTAACGAAATCGACGAAAGACCCCACTGCGCAACCGAGGAGCATGGATACTGGGTTCTTGCCAACTACGACCGATTCAAGGGGAGCAGGAAAGCCTATGTCGAGGTGCATGGCGGCGCCAGCTTGGAAGAGGTCCTCGTACCGATCATTGAGCTCAAACTCAGAAATGCTTCCATTGAAATCGAGTGCATGACCGATGTCACCTATTCGAGCTTTAAGGAATACCCGACCATAGAGCTTTTCAGCATCTCCCCATTGAAGAATTTGAGCGTGCGGCTCAACGGAAAGGCGTACCGCGCTGTGGCAATCGGAGGCGACCGTTACAAAGTGGCATTCGAGGACCTGAAGCAGATCGGCTCCTACAGGGCGGAAGCATATGAGGGCGACGACCTGATAGGCGAAATCTCCTTCTCCGTACAAAAGCGCACTGCAAAGACAAATGATGACGACTGGTATATCTAAGGTTGGCAAACATGACTGAGAAACTGAGAACCTATTTCGACGATATGGTGGTCTACAAGGATCTCCGAACCAGCAACTTCTTCTCTGCTTTGAGCCTCCCGTCTTTCATGCGAGACTGGCTGCTCCGACGCTTTGAGGACGAGGACGGCCATTTCGACAATGACGAACTTGCGGAATTCGTGCGCAAGTTCATCCCTCGGAAGAACGACTGGATGGCTATCAAGAGCCGCATCGTGAAAGACAACGAACGGGCCAAGATACTTGCCAAGATCTCTATAGAAGTGGATGTCAGGAGCGGTGAAGTCTCGTTTGCGCTCCCCGACTTCGGACTGCCCGCAAAAGAAACCGTAATCGAGGACATGGTCTGGGAAAGCGCCAAGGACGATCTCGTCAGCGGACACGAGGTATGGGGCATGCTCGAACTCGGTTATCGTCCGCCCGATGACAGCGTATCGCCAAAACAGCCTGGCAAGATACGGCTCGTCAGCTTCAGAAACTTCCGCCCCTACGAAACCAACCTTGATTATTACAAGGACGCAAGAAGCCAATTCACCACGGACGAGTGGATTGACCTGCTCCTCGGAGCGATAGACTACAATGCCAGCGGCTACGGTAGCGAAGAGCAAAAGCTCACAATGCTTACCCGGTTGCTACCCTTCTGCGAGAAGAGGCTGAATCTCATCGAGTTCGCGCCCAAAGGAACCGGTAAGTCTTACCTATTTGGCAGGGTGAGTCGCTACGGATGGCTTTCTTCCGGCGGCGTCATGAGCCGGGCGAAGATGTTCTATGACATCGCGAAGCGCAGCGAAGGTCTAGTTTCTGGTCACGATTTCATAACGCTAGATGAGGTCCAGACCATATCGTTCACCGATGTTGACGAGATGCGCGCGGCACTCAAGGGATATCTCGAATCTGGTGTGTTCACCGTTGGCAACTATGAGGGAGTGGCTTCGGCTGGCGTCATCCTTTGCGGCAACATCTCAAAGGAAACGATGGACCAGGACGCTACGACTGACATGTTCCAAGAGCTTCCCAGGGTGTTTCATGAGTCTGCCCTGATTGAGCGTTTTCACGGGTTCATCAAAGGCTGGAACATACCCCGTATGAATGACGATCTAAAGATATCTGGCTGGGCCCTCAATTCCGAGTACTTCTGCTCGATATTGCACGAGCTTCGCGGCGATGTTAGCTACCGGGCGATTGTGGACCAGTTGGTCATCGTTCCTGATGCAGCTGATACCCGCGATACGGAGGCAATAAAGCGCATGGCGACGGCCTATCTTAAGCTTCTGTTCCCTAACGTCAGGCACGCAGAAGACGTTAACCCTCGTGATTTCAACCGCTACTGCCTAAGGCGTGCTTGCAACATGCGGGCAACCATAAAGATGCAGCTTGGCCTAATGGACATCGAATACAGGGGCAAGGATATCCCCAGCCTTGAAGTTGATGATAGTTACTATGAACCAAAACGCGTGTAAGTCCTGCTATAAGGAGCCGCTGACAAAAGCCGAGACCGGGCTGTGCATCAAACTGCTCGGTGACGACGGTGACGGCTATCTATGCATTGACTGTTTGGCAGCTTACCTCGGCTGCACTGTTGATGATCTGCTCGAAAAGGTAGAGGAGTTCAAAGACGAGGGGTGTGAGCTGTTCCAATGACGACAAATGTTGCGCCTAGAACAATATATGCAGACAATGCCGCCACAACACGTCTGAGCGAACGGGCATTCGAAAGCATGCTCCCGTTCATGCTTGAAGACTTCGGGAATCCTTCGCAACCGTATGCTTTCTCACGGAGCACTAAGCGCGCGGTACGATCGGCTCGCGAAGCCGTTGCTCGGTGCATCAATGCCGAACCAGACGAGATTTTTTTTACCTCTGGCGGCACCGAAAGCGACAACTGGGCTATTAAGGGCTTCGCGCTTCGGGACGCATCTCAAAAGGTTTTGACAACTTCTGAGATCGAGCACCATGCCGTGCTTAACAGTATTGATGCAATGCGCGTCATTGGGCACCGTACGCATCTGCTACCCGTTGATTCCGATGGAACGCTCGACCTATCCGCGGTCGAAAGGGTTGACTTTGGCGACAACGGTCTCATGAGCTTGATGTTCGCGAACAATGAAATTGGCACCCTGCAGCCCGTCAAGCAAACCTGCGACATTGCCCATGATCGTGGCGCGTATTTTCACACCGATGCCGTCCAGGCGGTTGGACACGTGCCCATTGACGTCAAGGATCTGGGCGTTGACATGCTCTCCGCTTCTGCGCATAAGTTCAATGGCCCAAGGGGCATCGGCTTCCTTTACGTCAAGAACGGCACTCCACTCAGCTCGTATGCAAGTGGAGGCGCACAAGAAATGGGCAAAAGAGCGGGAACCGAGAACACCGCTGCAATCGTCGGGCTTGCAACCGCACTCGAGCAAAACTGCGGCAAAATGAGCGAGACCGCCGCAAGACTCCGTGACCTTGAAGATGAGCTGCTGTCCCAGCTTGACGCGGCACATCTTGATTTTCGGAGGAATGGGACGAATCAACTGCCGGGCTTGCTGAGCTTGTCATTCTGTAACGCGTCTGGCGAAATGATGCTGCATCGATTGGACCTCATGAAGATTTGCGTTTCCACAGGGTCGGCATGCGATGGCGCAAATACTCAGATCTCCCACGTGCTCAAAGCCATTGGCTTGGAAGACGATTATGCGCTTGGAACAATACGTATCTCACTGGGAAGGGATAGCACGTCAGACGACGTAAGCAGAATCGCAGCGAGTATAATCAAGATACATTCGAAGTAGCCCATCCAAGCAATCTCTAAACGACTTTGTGACCGACCCTTAGCCTATATGCATGCTTAAGGGCCGATTCGTTTGTGCTGGCCTACGACGAAGAAAGTCGGACCGACATGGCGGGTGATATACATCGCAGCGAAGAGACACAGGAGCAGCACCCGCAAGGGTAAGCGGACAACCAAGCGCAGCACTAGGAAGGAGAAGTGACCGCTACGGACGGCGGCTTCGACGAGTTCAAGGCGCTTCTGGCCAGGCAGGAGGCGCGCATCAGGGAGCTTGAGGGCCTGGTCACCGACGCCCGCTCAGACCAGGGCGAATGCGGACAATCTTTCGGCTGAGCTCGAGGAGCTGAAGGCTTCGGCAGCTGACGAGCGCGTAGAGTTCCAGCTGAGGCTGGCGGGCGTGCGCAACGTGAAGGCGGCCAAGGCGCTTCTCGATGACCACGATGGCGACGTCGCCGCATTGAAGGCCGCCGAGCCGTGGCCCTTCTCAGATTCCAAGACAAAGACGGAAACGGGCACTACGGGGCTGGAACCCGCAGGGGTGGCCCGCAAGGACGAGAACCAGATGAGGCGATGACGCAAGCTGGCCGGACTCGACGACAAGGAGTAAACCATCATGGCAAACGACATCGCGTACATTCATAACTACACGACCATCCTCGATGAGGCGTACAAACACGCGGCGGTCTCGACCGTGCTGAACAGCCCTCGACGCATGCAGCGCGCGGGGCGCAACGCCAAGGAGGTCATGATTCCGAAGATCTCGGTGACGGGTATGGGCGACTACTCGCGCAACCAGGGATACAAGACGGACGCGATCGCGTACGAGTTCGAGAGCAAAGCGTTCGGCTACGATAATCCCTTTTCGAGGCTCATACTACGAACGATGCAAATCGTTCGCATCCCATACGCCCTTCAAAGTGCTTCCGCCGTCTTCGAGAGTCGCCAGGACAATTGAGTGCACCTCTTCGTCTTTGGTTATCGGATTGTCTGGATAGCTCATAGCGAAGTCGTAGTGGGTCCAAGTGATTTTGAGATTACCGTTTTCAATCTCCCAAGTCGTGTTGGCGTTATCGTGCTCATGCCCAGTCGCTGTCCCGTCCTCATTGACCGTAAGGTCATAGCCAATCAATGATTATTTGGCGGCGTGACGTCAACCTTAGAAACGTCAATCTCCCCGGACATGAGCTTAGGGAGAAGGGCATCTCGGAGTCGTTCCAACGCGCCAATTTGAGTAGTAAGCACTCGCGGTACCGCAGTCAGCAGACCTTGGTACCGCGAATCAGTTTTATTTGGTACCGTCGGATCTAGTCCTTCCGGCTGCCTTCGGCCTTCTGTCTGGCGAAGTACTCGCGCATGTTCGGACCCTCGATGTCAATGTACGTCGCGCCCGTCGCGATACGGCTGAGTATCGAGTCGGCCATCAACTCGCCCTCGATGCGCAGATACCATTCGTTCGGCTCGAGCTGCGAGGCGATGAGGGTCGCACGACGGTTCTCACGCGCTTCCATGATTTCGAACAGGTCAACCGCGTTGACCGTCTTTATAGGCGTTGTCATGAAGTCGTCTATGATGAGGAGGGACACGCGCTTGAGCTTGTTCAGAAGCTCGTAGTACGTGCCGTCGTTAAGTACGCGCGCCTGGTTGAGTTCCGTGCAGATGTCGGTCAGGCGCGTGTACGTCACGTCGTACAGCTTGCGGCAAGCCGCGGTGCCGAGGGCCTGGGCAATGTAGGTCTTCCCGCCGGAGGTCTTCGAGATTATCACGACCGTGCCGCATTCCTCGACCCAGGTGCATTCCGCGAGTCGCAAGATCCTGTCCTTGGAGAGCCTGCGGTCCTTCAGGTACAGGATGTCCTCGACGCATGCGTCGGGGATCTTGAAGCCCGCGCGTTTGACTAGTTTGGCGATCTTGTTCTCCTGGCGAGACGCGACCTCGGTGTCTATCAGGTCCTTCATCTTCTCCTCGAACGTCATCGAATCGAAGGCCGGGTTCTCTACCATTTCCCTCAGGCGTCGGCCCATGGCGCCGCACCTGAACTCGGTGAGCCTGTGGAAATCCTCATCGGTCAGCATCCTGCGCCTCCTCGCGTCTCCAGGCATCGGCACCCTGGACGCGGCCGGCACCCTTTGCGCGGTCGACGACTTCCCAGTCGTCGCCGACGGGCACCGCGGCCGCATTGTCGGCAGCCCTCGCCTTCGCATCGGCGGCCTTTATCGCCTGTATCCTGTTCTTGACCGCGGCGTAGCTGGGAACGGCGCATTCGGCTGCCACGATCGATTCGCATGCGCGTTCGAGCAGGTCGGGCGCATATGACTTGGAGAGTCCCAGCACGTTGCGGCAGGCGACGAACGATTGCTGGACGACGGGCCTCGAATCCATCATGCGACGGATCGCCTCTCCGGTGGAGGGCCCGACGCGGTCGCCCCACGACTCGAAGCGCTCGCGGGACCACGGCGAGTTCCCAATCCTGTGGTTGGGCGGCATGTGGCCTTCGAACGTGGAGTACTGGCCCTTGCGGCCGCGCAGGCGCGGACGCTCGGCCACGACCTCGCCGTCGCATGCGACGACGATGCGAGACGCGTATGCGCGGATGTCGCACGTCTTGCCGATGAGTGTGAACGGCACCGAATAGTGCATGTAGTCCAAGCGGACGTGGCAGTCGGGCGCCACCTTGGCGCGATGCGGTTCGTAGGTCTCGAAGCGACAATCCGGCAAGGCCAGCATGTGCTCGCGCTCGTCCTGCTCGTACCTCTCGCGGCGCGAGCCGTCCTTGTCAGAGAACGGACGATCGTTGAGCCACTCGACGCGGTCGAGGACGAAGTCGTTGAGCTCGTCTAGGGTATGGAACGATTCCTCGTTGGCGGGAGCCACGATCCACTGCTCTGTCAGGCCCACGACGCCTTCGGCGAGGCTCTTGTCTCGCGGCTTGCGCACGCGCGCCGGCACGACGGCCGTGCCGTAATGCTCGGCGAACGCAAGGTAGGTGGCGTTGACGAGCGTCACGTAGGCTGGGGTGCGGTCGGTTGCGGTGCCGCAATTATCGGGCACGAGCATCTGGGGCACGCCACCGAAGTACTCGAGGGCATCCATATGGCCTTTGAGCCAGGAATCCTGGGCCATGCTCCAGAATGTCTCGGCGAAGATCAGTCCCGAGCATGGGAGGCATATGACGAGGAGATATGCCTTTGTGCGCTTGCCGGTGATGCGATCGGTGACCCAGCAAACGTCACCAGCCCAGTCTATGAACGCCTTTTCGGCCGCGTTGTGCACGAAGTGCGTCGTTGCGTCGGACTTGGCCTGCGCAGCGGAGAACTGCTCGCAGAAGGTCTGGTAGGAGTATGCGAGCTTGCTTTCTCGGCTTGCCTGCTCGCAGTACTCGAGCCACACCAGCTTGATGGGCAGCTTGCGTCGCTTCGACTTTCGCTCGACGAGTGAGCCTACGTCGGGTTGCAGGTAGTCGGGATTTTTCTCCCTGGGCTTGTGCTTGGGCGCGAGCAATTCCTCCGCTTCGGACTCGGCCATCGCCAGCACTGCGGCAGCGGTAAGGCCCTTCGTCTTGATGAGCTTGGAGGCGGCCGCGACGTCGCGCTTGCTGCAATGCACTATCGCCGCAACATCTGACTGACTCATACCTCCTTTGAGCAGCATCAAGAGCATTCGCTTCTTCTTCGGCATGGGCATATCCCTTCTGTGTTGCCCATCGCGTATTCGACGGGCAACGGAAGCCTATGCCTCATGGTTCAGCGGTACCATTTACTGCTGATTTGCGGTACCAGCGGCTGCTGACTGCGGTACCAAGGGTGGCTACTACTCAGCCTGACGGCACCCCTCCCCTGAGTCTACATCCGACGTCCCGGCCCTCCCGAGTGGGTATCATTCCCTCGTGGTCGCGCTTCTCGCCCGGCCACGCTCGACGATCACGCGGAGGCTGGTGCCATGGAGACGGACGAGGACAGGATCATCACCTTCGTGGTGCCCTGCTACAACTCCGCCGCCTACATGGACCGGTGCATAGAGAGCCTCGTCAAAGCCGCTGAGGGGGCTTCCGACGTCGAGATTCTCGTCATCGACGACGGCTCCGCCGAGGACGACACCCTCGAGCGCGCCCTCGGGTGGCAGCGTCGCCACCCAGGCCTCGTCCGAGCCATCCACCAGGACAACGGCGGACACGGCGAGGTCATCAACACGGGGCTCGCCCAGGCACGGGGCGCCTACTTCAAGGTCGTCGACTCCGACGACTGGGTCGACGTCGACGCCGCGCGGGCGGTCCTCGCGCGTCTCCGCGAGCTCCGCGCCGGCGGCGGCGTCCTTCTCGACATGCTCGTCGCCAACTACGTCTACGAGCACGAGTCGGACGGCACCCGGCTCGCCGTCCGCTACGTCCGCGAGTTCCCGCAGGACAGGGTCTTCACCTGGGACGACATGCTGCGCCCCTTCCCGCCGTGGCAGTACATGATGATGCACTCGGTCGTCTACCGCACCGCGCTCCTGCGCGCCTGCGGCCTGCGCCTGCCCGCGCACACCTTCTACGTGGACGAGATCTTCGTCTACGCGCCGCTGCCGCACGTGAGGACCATCCTCTACCTCGACGTCGACCTCTACCACTACCTCATCGGCCGCGCCGGGCAGTCCGTCGAGGAGAAGGTCATGACCGCCCGCTTCGACCAGCAGCTCCGCGTCGGGAGGATCAAGATCGACAGCGTGGACATCCCCAGCAGAGACGAGAACCGAAAGCTCCGCCGCTACATGATCGGCGACCTCACCATCACGATGTGCATCTGCACGGCCTTCTCGATCCTCTCGGACCGGCCCGACCACCTCCAGCTGCGAGACGACATCTGGGCACACCTCAAGGCGCACGACCGCCGCCTCTGGCACCGCATCCGCTGGAGCTTCATCGGCATCTGGTGCAACCTGCGGACCCCGCTCGGCCTGCGCGCCTTCGTCTGGGGCTACCACAAGATGCAGGCGAAGTTCAAGTTCAACTGACAGACGCGCCCTATCGGCGGAGCGCGGCGAGAAGGACCTCCCGGTCGTTGGGGAGCTCGTCGTCGACAACGCGGGCGAGAAGGCCGCGCAGCCGCTCACCCACCGCGGGGCCAGGCGCAATCCCGCACTCCCGAATCACGTCCCCACCGCTCACGGCGAGGTCGGAGACGCGGAACGTCGCCCCCTGCGAGACCTCCTGTCGAAGGGCGATCGTCACCGCGTCGAGCTCGACGGCGTATGCCGCGCAGCCGGGCGCCTTGGCGAGCGCGTCGGCCCGCTTGAGGTCGATGAGCTGGAACGCGAGGGGTTCTCCCCTGCCGGGGCAGCGCTCGTCGAGCTTGGCGAGCACGGTCCTCACGCTGTGCGCGGCGGGCCACACGCCTCGGTCGTGGAAGAGGATGAGGGCGCAGACCTCCGCGATGAGGTCCTTGGGCAGCGCGAGCTCGCCGAGGATGCGTCGCGCCATATCGGCGCCTGCCTTGGGATGCCCGTAGAAGTGGCCGCGGCCGTCATCGTCCTGGCTCCAGCAGGACGGCTTGGCGACGTCGTGGAAGAGCGCCGCCCACCGCAGCGGCTGCGGCGTCACGCCGCCGCAGTACTCCTCGACGCCCGCGCAGACGCGGGCCGTGTGCTCGAGGACGTCGTGCGTGTGGTAGGGGGTCCTCTGGTCGAAGCCCGCCATGGGAACGAGGTCCGGCAGGGCGCGCGACACCACCTCGAACTCGTTGCGGAGCGCCCAGGCCATGTGGCCCGAGCCCATGATGCCGTCAAGCTCGATTCCCACGCGCTCGCGGGCGATGTGGTCGAGCCCCGGCGCGCAGGCCACGAGCGCCTCCTGCGTGGCGGGCTCGATCGAGAAGCCCAGGCGGCAGGCAAAGCGCACCGCCCGGAGCGTCCGCAGGGCGTCCTCGCCAAAGCGGCTGCTCGGGTCGCCGACGGCGCGAATCAGTCCCCGCGAGAGGTCTTCTCGCCCGCCGTACGGGTCGAGAAGCCCGCGCTCGGGATGCCAGGCCATGGCGTTGACCGTGAAGTCCCTGCGGGCCAGGTCCTCGCGGACGTCGGTCACGAAGCGGACCTCGTCGGGATGGCGGAGGTCGGAGTAAGTCCCCTCCACGCGGTAGGTCGTGACCTCGACGGGCTCGTGTCCGATCACGGCCGTCACGGTGCCGTGCGCCACGCCCGTCTCGTGGACCTCGACCCCCGCCGCGCGAAGCACGCGCTCGGTCTCCCACCAGGGGGCCGACGTGGTCACGTCGACGTCATGCCCGGACGAGCCGAGAAGAGCGTCTCGCACCCAGCCGCCCACGACCCAGGCCTCGTATCCAGCGGCCTCGAGAAGTGAGACCACGCGCGTCGCATACGCAGGCAGGCGGAGCGCGAGCTCGGCATCGGATGGCGCCATGTCCCCTCCCCTGAGTTCGCGTGCGGGCGTTTTCGTGCAAGCATAGCACGCGAGCGGGCGGGGGCGTTGACGTCCCCCTCCCGTGCTATCCTCGACACGTGAGACTGACCTCATGGCAACCAGGGAGGAACACCATGGACGAAATGACCTGCATCACCCCCGACGACCTCGCCGCGGCGCGCGAGAACTTCCTTGCGGACCGCGCCAACGTCGTCGCCAAGAACGCCGTCACCAGCTGCGGGCTGCGCGCGGCCGCGCGCACGCCCGAGGGCGTCGGCGCCAACGGCATGACCTTCGACGTGGAGGTGACGCAGGGAGACCGGTGCGACCAGCAGCGCTCCGGCAGGTGCTGGATGTTCGCGAGCCTCAACACCATGCGCTACCGCGTCATCAAGCGCTACAACCTCAAGACCTTCGAGCTGAGCCAGTGCTACCCGCTCTTCTGGGACAAGATGGAGAAGAGCAACTGGTTCCTCGAGAACGTCCTCGGCACGCTCGACGAGCCGCTCTCTGGCCGCCTCATGGCCTTCCTTCTCGCCGACCCCATCGGTGACGGCGGCCAGTGGGACATGTTCAAGAGCCTCGTGCGCAAGTACGGCGTCGTGCCCAAGGACGCCATGCCCGAGACGGCCTGCTCGCGCAACACCTCCGACCTGGACCGCTACCTCACGCGCTACCTGCGCGGCGCCGCCAAGCGCCTGCGTGAGACGCACGCCGCCGGCGAGGACGCCGAGAGCCTGCGCGAGATGAAGAAGGCCATGATGGAGGACGTCTACCAGCTCATGGTCACCTGTCTCGGCGAGCCGCCCGCGTCCTTCTCGGTGCGCCTGCGCGACAAGGACGACAAGCTCGCGCTCGCGGGCACCTACACGCCGCAGTCGTTCTTCTCCGAGGCCGTCGGCATGGAGCTCGACGACTACGTCTCGCTCATCAGCGCCCCGACCGCCGACAAGCCCTTCGGCCACACCTACACCGTGAGCCGCCTCGGCAACGTGGTGGAGGACGGCGGCGTGCGCTACCTCAACCTCGAGCCCGCCGAGCTCAAGCGCGTCGCGATCGCGCAGCTCAAGGACGACCTGCCCGTCTGGTTCGGCTGTGACGTCGCCCAGAGCTACCTGCGCGACGACGGCATCATGGACACCGCGGCGCTCGACGTCGACGGACTCTTCGGCTTCCCCGTGGAGGGTGCGCTCGACAAGGCCGAGCGCCTCGACTACGGCGAGTCGGTCATGACGCACGCCATGGTGCTCGAGGGCGTCGACCTCGACGACGCCGGCCAGCCCTCGCTGTGGAAGGTCGAGAACAGCTGGGGCAAGGACCACGGCCGCGACGGCTTCGACACCCTCTCTGACGCCTGGTTCGACGAGTATGTCTACTAGGTCGTCATTGACAAGAAGTACCTCACGCCCGAGGAGCGCGACACCTACGAGACGGAGGACCCGAAGGTCCTCGAGCCCTGGGACCCCATGGGCTCCCTCGCCCGTCTCGCCTAGCGGCAGAAAGGAGACGCGCATGGACGAGACAAGCGCGCTCGCGCCCAAGGTCTTCGTGTTCGACATGGGCCAGGTGCTCCTGCACTTTGACGGCCACGAGTTCTCGAGCCTCTACGTCGACGGCGAGGAGGACGCGGCCCTGCTCGACGCGGCGCTCTTCTCGAGCCCCACATGGTCGCTGCTCGACGCGGGCGTCATCTCTGAGGCGACGATGGAGCGCGTGGCCAGCTCCCACCTCCCCGAGCGCCTGTGGCCGGCGCTCCACGAGTGCTTCGCGAACTGGGACGTCCACCAGCGCCCGATCCCCGGCACGAACGAGCTCGTCGTCCGTCTCCATGACGCGGGCTACGGCTGCTACCTGCTCTCCAACGCGGGCGTCCGCTGGTGGCACCAGAAGGACCGGATCCCGTCGTTCCCCGTGATGGACGGCTGGGTCGTCTCGGCGTGGGAGCGGCTCATGAAGCCCGACCCGCTCATCTTCAAGACGCTCTGCGATCGCTACGAGCTCAAGCCGGAGGAGTGCCTCTTCGTCGACGACTCCGAGAACAACGTGCGCGGTGCCGAGTCCATCGGGATGCAGGGCCACGTCTTCACGACGGCCGCCCGACTCGAGGCCGAGCTCGAGGAGCGCGGGATCAGCCTCTAGCGAGAAGGACAATGTGGTCGGCTGCGGGGCCGCGTCGGGAACATCCCGGCGCGGCCCCGTGTTGTTGTTTCTCGACCTTGTGACCACATCTCTACGCAGGTCGTTCAGGGAGTACCATAGTCCCTGAAAAGGGTTTGCGAACGGTTTCGAAAGGTTGTTCTCACATGTCGGAAACCACCTCGGGGCGGCGCTACGTCGACGCCCTCGACGGGCTGCGGGCACTGTGCGTGTTGGGGGTCCTCGGGTATCACATGGGCATCGGGCAATGCTCGGGCGGCCTTCTCGGCGTCACGGTGCTCTTCGTGCTGTCGGGCTACCTCATCACCAGCCAGCTCGTGTCGACCTATGCCAAGAACCACCGCCAGCTCTCGCTGCGCGAGTTCTGGATGAAGCGCATACGTCGCCTCATGCCCTCGGTCGTCGTCCTCGTCGTGGTCACGGCGGCGCTCTGCACGCTCTTCAACCACGTCCTCCTGACCAAGATGCGGCCGGACATCGTTCCCTCGCTGCTCATGTACCTCAACTGGGCGAAGATCTTCTCGAACGAGTCATACTTCGCGGCCGCGGGCGCGCCGTCGCCGCTCACCCACTTCTGGTCGCTTGCGATCGAGGCCCAGTTCTACCTCATCTGGCCGCCCATCCTGCTCCTGCTCATGAACATGCACTCCAGGAAGCGGCACGTCGCCATCGGCTGCGTCGTGCTCGCGATCCTCTCGGCCGTCCTCATGGCGATGACCTACAGCCCCAACGCCGACCCCTCGCGGGCCTACTACGGCACGGACACGCGAGCGATGAGCCTCCTTCTGGGATGCGCCCTCGCGCTCGTGTGGCCGTTCGGCCGCGCGAGCCGCGCGGATGCGTCGACCATGTCCGTGCGGGCGCGCGTCGGCGTCGAGATCGCGGGCATCGGGTCCGTGGGGGCGCTCGTGTTCCTGATGGCGACCACCGAGGGGTACTCGGCCTGGTCGTATCGCGGGGGCATCCTGCTCTGCTCCGTGGTGTCCGTCATCGCCGTCGCGGCGCTCATGCCCGCGGGGAGCCTTGTCTCCAAGGTCGCCTCGCTGCCGCCCCTCGTCTGGCTCGGCAAGCGCTCCTACGCGCTCTACCTCTGGCACTATCCGATCGTGCTCCTGCTCACGAACGTGAACTCGACCGTGGAGCCGTCCCTCGTGGTGAGGGCGCTGCAGGTCGGGCTCTCGCTCGGCGCGGCGGAACTCTCGTATCGCTTCGTCGAGGAGCCCCTCCGCCACGCGAGCCTGCCCTCGGGTGCGGCCCTCGTCGACTGGGTCAGGCGTCGCCGGATTCCCGCCGTCGCCATGGCCGTGGTCCTCGCCGTCAGCGTGGCGGGCGTCGCCCTCGTGCCGTCCGCGAACGCCTTCGACGGCCAGGGAGAGGTGCACAAGGTGTCCGCGGCGGCGCTCAAGCGGCCGCTCGTCGACGGGGTCTACGACGTCGTGCTCATCGGCGACTCCGTTCCCCTCGACGCCTACGACCAGCTCGCCTCCTACTTCCCCTACGGCCTCATCGACTGCAAGATCAGCCGCCAGGCCTCCGCGGCCATCGAGCTCTACGACTCCTATCGAGACTCCGGCGTGGTCGGCGACACGGTCATCTTCTGCGTCGGCACCAACGGCGCCCTGACGGAGAAGCAGCTCGACGGCATGGTTTCCGACGTCGGATCGGACAAGCAGATCTGGTTCGTCAACAACCGCATGCCCGACGACTGGCAGGACGCGAACAACGAGCTCCTGGCCCAGTGTGCCGAGAAGTACGACAACGTGGGCCTCATCGACTGGTACTCCTACAGCGAGGGGCACGACGACTGGTTCTGGAACGACGGCACCCACACGAGGCCGGACGGGTCGGTCGAATACGCCAAGCTCATCTATGACACGACGGGCTACGAGGCCCCGACACAGGAAAACACGACCTATGACGTGCTCTTTCTCGGAGACGGCATCTCGCTCGACGCCTCCGACGCGCTCTCGTCGGCATTCCCCAACGGGGCGGTCGACTGCGCCGAGGGTCGCCTGCCCGGCACCTTCGCCGAGACGTATGACAGCTATCGCGACCAGGGCGTCATCGGCGGGAGAGTCGTGATCTCGCTCGGGAGCGACGGTCCCCTCCAGAAGGCCGACCTCGACACCCTCGTGTCGGACATCGGTCCCGACGTGCAGGTCTGGTTCGTGAACACGCGCGTGTCGGGAGCCTGGTGCGAGGACAACAACGAACTTCTCGCCCAGCTCGCTCAGGACAACGCCAACGTCCACGTGATCGACTGGTACCAGGCGAGCGTCGGCCATGACGAGTACTTCGCCGGGGACGGCATGCACCTGTCCGAGGCAGGCGCGGCTGCCTACGCGGCCACCGTCTCCGCCGTGCTCGCTGCGGCGTGACGGTGACGCGTCCGTAGCGAGGAAACCGAGAGGCCCGCGGGGTCTCTGGTTCGCGCGGCCACTTTTGATACAACGCATTCTGCGCCGAGAAGAACGCGCCAACTGGGCTTTCGTCGCCGCGGTCAGGCAGGATGCGCGATAATCCCGCCCGGTGACGTCACCGGGCGTTGTACCAATAACGTCAAAGGATCCTTCTGGCTTATTGGCACAGGCAGCAAGCCCCCTACCTGCAGGTACCGATAACGTCCTTTTGTCCGGCCGACGTTTGCCCAGTTGGCGCGTCCGCAATAACGCCAAAGGATCCTTCTGGCTTATTGGCACCGACCCGTCGTAGGGTGGCCCTTTGGCTGCCAAAGGGCGTTGGCACCTTTGGCAGGCTGAAAGGAGCGGCGGACCCTAGCGACGCTGGGGCAGGACCTCGATCCAACAGCCATCGGGGTCGGCGATGAAGTAGAGTCCCATGCTCGGGTTCTCGTAGGCGATGCAGTCCATCTCGTCGTGGAGCTCGTGGGTGGAGTCGATGTCGTCCACGACGACGGCCAGGTGTGTGTCTCCGTCACCGTTGTTGTACGGCTCGACCCTCCCGCGGTTCCATGTGAGTTCGAGCTCGAAGTCGGACTCGTCGTTGCCGATGTAGCAGATGATCCACGAGCCGTCGTCAGGGCCCTTGCGCCTGAGCTCGTGCATCCCGAGGGCCTTCTCGTAGAACGCGAGCGAGGCATCGAGGTCGAGGACATGGATGTTGTGGTGTACGAGCCGTGCCTTCATGGGCGTTTCCCCCTGTCATCGTGCCATGAACGTTCCGTCATACAGTATCTCAGGTCCCGCGGACTTCTCGCCAGCTAGAACTCGGCGAATCGAGGCTCCCCCACCCTGCAGAGACGCTCGCCGTTCGCGAAGTCGTCCATCGCCGAGACGAACGCCTCCTCGTCGCCCGACCGGAAGGCGCAGTCCACCTGCACGTCCTCGGAGAAGACCGCGTCGGCGACGCGTCCTCCGGCATCGGCCACCATGCGCCGCACGCGGTCGTGGGCGGAGTAGGGAATCTGCACTGTCACGTGCGTGACGAGGGTGACCTCGACGAGCTGGCCGTTCTCCTCCGCGGAGGTGAGGGCCGCCTGCGTGGCCGCCGAATAGGCCCGGACGAGACCGCCCGGACCGAGCAGCGTGCCGCCGAAGTAGCGCGTGACCACGCTGCAGACGTCCGCGAGCCCGGCTCCCCTCAGCACGTCGAGCGTGGGCATGCCGGCCGTCCGCTGGGGCTCGCCGTCGTCGGAGCAGCGCTCGCGACCGTCGGCGAGAATCCACGCGGGCACGTTGTGACGGGCGTCGTGATGGCGGGCTCGGACCTCTGCGATGAAGGCGTCGGCCTCGGACTCGCTCCCCACGCGGCGAACCTGCGCGATGAAGCGGCTCCGGCGGTCCTCAACCTCGCCCGACGCCTCGACCCCAGCGCGAAGCGTCCTGAACTCCCGTGCGTCCACTGCTATGACCCCACGTGCATGACCACGTCGCCCGCAGCGACCGGTCCCATGGCGAGAAGTTCGACGGAGGGGTAGGCATCGCCGTTGAGGACCGTCACGATGACGGTCGAGTCGAGCCCGTGCTCGACGACGGACGAGCGGTCGAAGGTGATGAGCGCGGCGCCCGCCTCCACGTGATCGCCCTTCTCGGCGAACCTCGTGAAGCCCTCGCCGCGAAGCGTGACAGTGTCCACGCCGACGTGGACGAGCACCTCGACGCCCCCGTCAGACGTGAGCGAGATGGCATGGTTAGTCTTGGTCGTCGCCACGATCGTGCCCGACACCGGCGCGTACACGACATCCGACCTCGGGACGATTCCCACGCCGACGCCCATGAGCCCCTGCGAGAAGACCGGGTCGGACACGGTGTCGAGCCCTACCCGGACGCCACTCACCGGCGCGAGGACCTCGCCCTCACGCGCCTCGACGACGAGTGGCGCGGGACCCACCGCGACATCGTCCCGTTTTCTGAACAGACCTCCAAGCCCCATGCGTCCTCCCCTATGTGATTCCTCCTGACTGAGTTTACACATCCGCCGCCCCGCTCGGCGGCGAGGCACGGCATCGTGATAGAATCGCACGTGCGAAGTGGGCCAGACGATCGCGGGACGCGAGAGCGTCATGAGGAAAGTCCGGGCTCCATAGGGCAGGAAGCAGGCCAACGGCCTGGCGGGGTGACCCGACGGAAAGCGCCGCAGAAAAGAAGACTCCCACCTACCTCAGGGTAAAGGGAAAAGCTGAAACGGTGGTGTAAGAGACCACCAGCGTCGTGGCGACACGGCGGCTTGGCAAGCCCCTTCCGGAGCAAACGCAAATAGGAGCGCCATGGTGTGGCCCGCACCGCGCTCGGGTTGCGCGCTAGAGGGCGGCGGTAACGCCGTTCGTAGATAAATGATCGTCCACGACAGAACCCGGCTCACCGGCCCACTTCGCACTTTCTCACAACCTGGAAAAGGGGACAGGTTGATGTTCCATGTTGAGTGCCAGAACCACATGGAATTTCAACCTGTCCCCTTTTCCATCCCATACGAACACGTGTTTGATGTCCCCCGCATCCGCTATACTTGTCTGCGAACACAAGTTCGGTCAACGGCGGAGGAGGCGAGATGGACACCCTCGACAAGCTGGGAATCCTTGCAGAGGCGGCCCGTTACGACGTGGCGTGCACCTCGTCGGGATCAGATCGCGGACCCAAAGCCGGCAGCCTCGGCGCGACCACCGCTGCCGGCTGCTGCCACTCGTTCACGCCCGACGGGCGGTGCGTGACGCTGCTCAAGGTGCTCCTGTCCAACGCCTGCAGCTACGACTGCGCCTACTGCGTCAACCGCCGCTCTGCGAGCTGCCGACGCGCCACCTTCTCGCCGCGCGAGCTCGCGGAGCTCACCGTGGACTTCTACAAGCGTAACTACATCGAGGGGCTCTTCCTCTCCTCGGGTGTGCTCTGCACGCCCGACGCCACCACGGAGCGGATGATCGAGTGCCTGCGCATCCTCCGCGACGAGCTCCACTTTAACGGCTACGTCCACGCGAAGGTCATCCCCGGCACCTCGCCCGAACTCGTCACCTCGATCGGGATGCTCGCAGACCGGCTCTCGGTCAACCTCGAGCTCCCGAGTGCCTCGTCGCTCTCGTCCCTCTGTCCCGACAAGGACAAGCAGGCCATCACGCGACCCATGTCGTTCATCCACCGCCAGCGCGAGCAGGAGGCCCTCGCGCTCGCGAGCGGCAGACGCGACCGACGCCTTCCCGCCTCGCACGCGCCACGGCCCGACGCGCCGATGCCGCTCTTCACCAACGGCCAGGGCCTCACCCTGCGTCCGCGCTCGACGGTCTCCTCCCGACGGCGCCATTTCGCCCCGGCTGGCCAGTCGACGCAGCTCATCGTGGGAGCCACGCCCGAGGACGACAACCACATCCTCCAGCTCTCGAAGGCGCTCTATGACAGCTACGACCTCAAGCGCGTGTTCTTCTCCGCCTACCTGCCCATGCTGGACGACGATCGTCTCCCGGAGCCCGGAACCCCCGTGCCGCTTCGCAGGGAGCACCGACTCTATCAGGCCGACTGGCTCATGCGCTACTACGCCTTCTCGCCCGACGAGCTCGTGACGCCCGGAGAGCCGTGGCTCGACCTCGACCTCGACCCTAAGCTTGCCTGGGCGCTCAGGAACATCGACCGCTTTCCCGTGGAGGTCATGGACGCACCGCTTGAGCTGCTCCTACGCGTCCCGGGCGTCGGTCCGGTGGGCGCGAGGCGCATCGTCGCCGCGCGCCGCGCCAAGCGCCTCGACTTCGATGATCTTCGAAGGCTCAACGTGACCCTTAAGCGTGCCAGGCCCTTCCTCACCTGCGCGGGTCGGATAGACAAGGGCGTCGTGCTCGACGCGGAGTTCATTCGCCAGAGGGAGGTGGGAGATGCCCGGCGAAGCTCGTACAACCGCGCCCGTCGCGAGGCCGAGTCAGCCCAGCTCAGCCTCTTCTGAGGAGCTGCGGGAGAAGGTCGCCTCGGCACGCGCGGCCGCCGAGGACGGCTCCTCGGTCCTTCTCGCCTGCGACCCCTCCGTCGAGGGCGTGCTCTCGAGCATCGGCCTCGCCTACCTCGCTCACCTGCCCGCAGACCGCGTTCGCCTCGCCCGCGCCGAAGCCTGTCAGGCCCGGCTCGACGAGGTCGTCATCGCCGCGCCGCCTGTGGAGGGCGACGACGTGGTCGACCTCGCCTGGCGCGTCTGGCGGGGGTTCGAGGCCGCGGTCTCGGCGGGCTGCAGGTGGCAGAGGGATGGCCGCTGCTCCGGGAGCTGTCGCGCCGAGTGCACGCGCAAGGTGCTTCTCGCCTGCGCTTCGGACTCCCCCTCCATGCCCGAGACGGTCCATCGCTACGTGCGTCTGGCGTTCGACGTCCGCGGGGGGCTGCGGTCGATGTCCGCCAGCCCCGACGTCCTCGCCACGGACGCCCTGGCGCGCCGCGTTTCCTGCGAGTGCGAAAAGACCCGTCAGTTCGTGCGCTTCTCCCGGCTCTCGGACGGCTCGTTCTTCTCGACGTTCAGACCGAGCGAGAACACCGTCCCGCTCGTGGCGCAGCACTTCGCGTCGAGGATGGGCACGGAGCGCTTCTGCCTCGTCGACCCCGTGCACCGCATGGCCGCCCTGCACGAGAAGGGAGCTCGCAGCTGTCAGGTGACCCGCCTCGACCAGGCGCTGGCCGACGAGCTCGCGTCCCGAGACGACCTCGCGCCCGACGAGCGCTACGTGCGCGCCATGTGGAAGCGGCTCTACGTCGGGCTCACGCTCGAGGGACGGGGCAAGGCCGAGCGCGGCTACGACCTGCGCACCCACTTGATGCCCAGGCGCTTCTGGGCGGGACTCACCGAACTTGACCCCTATCCTGGCGAGAAGGACGTCATCGTCCCCGAGCGCTATTCCGGCCGAAGCCCCATCCTGCCAGAGGCCGCTCGGCCAGACAGCCAGGACCGCTGATGACGCACACGAAAAAAGGGCCCCGCACGAGGCGGGACCCAAAGACGTCACGATTGCGGGCTGCGCTAGTCGAGGTCGCCGAAGTCGGAGACGGAGCTGCTCTTCATGGGAGCAGAGGGCTGCGACGAGGAGACGCGACGGACGGGCGTGGAGCCGGTCGGCGTGTTGGAGAGCTTCTCCGCGGGGAAGACGGAGTCGGCATCGTCGAGGAAGTGCTGGAGGAGCTTCTTGTACTCGGAGCGGAAGTCCTCGCGGGACTGCTTGAGGCGGTCGATCTCGTCGAGCTCGTTCTGCTTCTCGGCGAGCGCCTGACGGATGACCTCGCGGGCCTTCTGGTCGGCCTCGTTGCGGATGCGGTCGGCGTTGTCGCGGGCCTCGTCGACCATCTTGTCGGCGCTCTGCTGGGCGACGATGAGGACACGGGAGATCTGCTCCTCGGAGGCGGTGTTGAAGTTGACCGACGGGATGGCCGGCTGCGTGATCGCCGTCGACGGGGCCGCGGAGGACTGCTGCTCCTCGAGGCTCGCGATCTGGGCGTTGGCAGCGGCGAGCTGCTGCTCGGTGCTGTTCAGACGGCTCTTGAGGTCCGCGATCTTCTGGAGCATCGCGTCGACTTCGCCGGAGAGCTCCTCGAGGAAGGCGTCGACCTCGTCGGTGTTATAGCCGTCCTGGCCGCGCTTGCAGGGAGAGAAGGTCTGTGCTTCGATGTCTGCTGGTGTGATTGCCATTCTTGTTCCCTTTCGTCTTCGCATGGACGCCGCTGACGACGTACGTACCTTAGAAAAGTATAGACAATATCAAGCGCTCGATGAGTTCGAGAGCGAATAACGCCACAATAGGCGAAAAATCAATGCCTCCGAAAGGCGGTATGAGCCTCCGGAAGAGGTTGAGCCACGGCTCCACGAGCGACCCGAGCGCATCGCGAATCGAGTCGACCGTCGAGCTGCCGCGTGGAATCCACGACATGATGCACCAGATGACGATGAGGAAGAAGTAGATCTGGAAGAGCTTCGTGATGATGGTGTACAAGCTCATGCGATTCGGTCTCCTCTACTTGCCGGCAAGTTCGTCGGTACGCCTGAGCGCCGCATCGACCGCGTCCTCGACGGCGAGGAAGAGGTCGGGCTCGAGCGCGCGCAGCCCCGCGGCGGTCGTCCCGCCGGGCGAGGTGACCTTGTCCATGTAGGCGCGCGGGTGCTCCCCCGACTCCAGAAGCTGCGTGGCGACGCCGCGCATGGTCGAGAGGACCATCTCGCGCGCGTCCGCGCAGGCCATCCCGTGCTCGACGGCCGCACGCGTGAGGACGTCGGCGAAGAGCGCGATGTAGGCGGGACCGCAGCTCACCACGGCGCCCTCGGCGTCGAGCTGGTCCTCGCGCATCACGCGGGCGCTGCCGAGCGCTCCGAAGATGCCGTGGGCTCGCTCGACGTCGGCCGCGGTGGCGCGAGAGCCCGCGCAGATGGCCGTGGCGCCCGAGAGCACCTTGACGGGCAGGTTCGGCATCACGCGCACGACGCGCGAGGTGGGAAGCGCAGCCTCGAGGGTCGCCAGCGGCACGCCGGCGGCGATGGAGATCACGGGTCGACCGGCGAGAAGGTCGGCGAGGCCGGCGAGGACGCCGGGGAGGATCTGCGGCTTGACCGCGAGCACCACGACGTCGGGACCAGCCGAGACCATCTCGGCGGCGTCGGCGAAGGTTCGGATTCCCAGCTCGCCGAGGGCGGCGCGCGACGTCTCGTTGGGGTCCGCCGCCATGACGCCCGAGGGGTCGGCGGCACCCGAGGCGACGAGGCCGGAGGCAATCGCACCACCCATGGAGCCAGCGCCCACGACGCCGACGAGGAAGTTCAGCTTTTCCATGTCACACACCCTACCTTGCGAGGTCGCCGTCAGAGACGAGCTTGTCGATGTCGGCCTGCGTGAGGGAAATGCCCTGCGGAAGCACGGCGAAGACGCGGTCGCCGAGCTCCTCGACGGCTCCGTCGACGCCATACGAGAGGCCGAACGAGAAGTCGAGGATGCGCTTGGCCGTCTCGATGTTGGTGTTCTTGAACACGAGCACGACGGGCTGGTTGGTGCGCACGCGCCTCACGACGGACTGGACGTCGTCATAGGAGACCGGCCGCAGGACGTACGGGGGCAGCTGGCCGGAGGTCACGCGCGGCTTGGGACGCAGGCCCACGTCGCCGGGGGTCGTGTTGCCGGTGGACGGCACGGCCGGCTCATAGTTGGCCGCGTAGGGCGACGAGGACTCGGGCTGAGCGTAGGAGGAGCGGCTCGGCCGGGGCTCGTCGTAGTCGGCGGCAGGCCGCTGCGAGCTCACGGGGCGGCCGGAGCGGGTGTAGACGGAGACGCTCTCGGCCTCGGGACGCGAGGTGTTGCCGAGGAGCTTGGCGCGCGATCCCACGGGAGGCACCTCGTCTGAGCCGCGGCCGCGGCCGTCGGGGTCCTCGTCGTAGTAGTCGTCATCGTCGTAGTAGTCGTCGCCGCCGCGGAGCCGGTCCCTGATCGAATCTAGAAAGCCCATCGTGTTCTCTCTTTCCTCTCACGCCCAGCGGCGCGAAGCCAATCGAGCTATGCCTATTGTATTACGTAGTTCGGGTCAAATACCGTTCTGCCGAGCCTAACGATGGTGGAGCCCTCCTCGACCGCGATGGGATAGTCGTCGCTCATGCCGCAGGAGAGCTCCTCGAGTGGGAGCCCGGTGCGCACCCGCAGGTCCTCCGCGAGCGAGCGGAGTCCCGAGAAGGTCCTTCTCGCCTCGTCCGCGTCATGCGCGGGCGCCATGGACATGAGACCGCACAGGCGGATTCCCGGAAGGGCGACGATGCCGTCGAGGGCCTCCGAAACCTCGGCTGGCGAGAAGCCCGACTTGGTCTCCTCGCCCGAGACGTTGATCTCGAGAAGGACGTCGCTCGTCACGCCGTGCGTGATGGAACGCTTGGAGACCGCCTCGGCGAGATGGGCCGACGAGATGGAGTGGATGAGCGTGACGCAGCCCACGACCTGGTTGATCTTGTTCTTCTGCAGGTTGCCGATCATGTCGAAGCGGGCACCGGCCATCTCGGGGACCGCGGCGAGCGCCGTGAGCTTCCTCGTGAGCTCCTGGGGTCGGTTCTCGCCGAACGCACGATAGCCCGCGCGCCATGCGAGCGCGACCTCGTCCGGGCCGACCGTCTTAGAAACCGCGAGGAGAAGGACGTCCTCGGGATTCCTCCCCGCCCTGACGGCGGCCTCGGAAATCCTCTCGAGGATGGCCTCGCGACGCTCGACGAGAAAGCGCCCGTAGTCCTCACTGTCTTCATTCACCATCAAAGAGCCTCGATTCGAGTGCACGTTCCCTCACTCCCGCCTCGGATGGCGGGTCAAACCTATCTTCCCCTGCCGGGGTCGTTGACATGCCATCTCCGCAAAAGTGTCAGCGAGCTGTAACGTCTCCCGCCGACCTCATGCAGGCGATGGCGCCGTGACGCCCGCAGGCGCCGCCCGACGCGCGGTACGAGTAGAACCGGTCCGTCGCGCGGACCGTCGAGATGCCGCAGTCGACGATGCCCTGCGGGGGGACCCCCGCGTCCTCGAGCGCCGCGCGAACCGCGAACCCGAGGTCGAGACAGCGCCCTCCACCGCGCGCGCCGTCGCCGAACTCGGCGACGAAGCGGTCGAGAAGCTCCTGCGAGACCTCGTAGTCGGCCGCGCCGACGTGCGGTCCGACGTATGCGGAGACCTCCCGCGTCGAGGACCCCGCGACGTCCGCGAGGATGCGCGCCGCCTTCCCGGAGATGCGCGCGATGGTCCCCCGCCACCCGGAGTGCACGACGGCGAAGCCGCCGGGCGCCACGAGGACCACCGGGACGCAGTCCGCGTAGCAGAGCAGGACGGGCACGTCGGCGGTCGTGCACACCACGGCATCCGCCCCCTCCCGCGCCTCGGCGCGAGCCGCCGCGACCTCTCCGCCGGCGTCGATGACGACCACGTGGTCGCCATGGACCTGCCTGGGGTTCACGAGCTCGTCGACGAGGTCGCCACAGCCGAGCGCCGCGAGGGCGCGACGGCGGTTCTCGAGGACGTGCGCGGGGTCGTCGCCGCAGGCGTCCCCGAGGTTGAGCGACGAGAAGCCGCCCTCGGAGACGCCGCCCGTCCTCTCGGTAAAAGCGAGCGTGACCCCGCACGGGACGTTCTCGTCCCGGAGCAGGGTCACGCCGTCGACGCTCGACCTGGTAAGCGTCGGGTCGCTCATGCTAGATGCGACTGCGCTTGAGGAAGTCGGGGATGTCGAACTCCTTGTCGTTGTTCGAGGACGAGGGAGTGGGGTGCGCCGGGGTCGGTGCGACGGGCGGCTGGTAGGCAGGACGGGGCGCCGGCTTGGGGCTGGTCTTGGGAGCGCCCTTGGCGGGACGCGTCACGGTCGGGGTGATGGTCGGCAGCGACTGCTGGACGTTCTGGTCGTTGAAGCCCGTGGCGATGACGGTCACGCGAACCTGGTCACCGAGGGACTCGTCGACGACGGTGCCGAAGATGATGTTGGCCTCGGGGTCGACGTTCTTGGCGACAAGGTCGGCAGCGTCGTTGATCTCCTGGATGCCGATGTCCTTGTTGCCCGCGATGGAGAGCAGGACGCGGGTGGCACCGTCGATCGAGGTCTCGAGCAGCGGGCTGGAGATGGCCTCCGCGGCGGCGTCGGTGGCGCGGCTGTCGCCGGAGGCGGTGCCGATGCCCATCATCGCGTTGCCGGACTCGCGCATGATCGTGCAGACGTCGGCGAAATCGAGGTTGATGAGGCCAGGGACGGTGATGAGGTCGGTGATGCCCTGGGTGCCCTGGGAGAGGACCTCGTCGGCCATGCGGAAGGCCTCGAGCATGGTGGTCTTCTTCTCGGAGAGGTCGAGCAGGCGATCGTTCGGGATGATGATCAGGGTGTCGACGTTCTCGGCGATGTTCTTGATGCCCTCGGCGGCCGAGGAGGAGCGCTTGCGACCCTCGAAGGTGAACGGCTTGGTGACGATGCCCACGGTGAGGGCACCCACGTCGTTCTTGGCGATGTCGGCGACCACGGGAGCGGCACCGGTGCCGGTTCCGCCGCCCTCGCCGGCAGTGATGAAGACCATGTCGGAGCCAGCGAGCGCCTGCTTGATCTCGTCACGGGAGTCCTCTGCGGCCTCCTTGCCGACCTCGGGGTTGGCGCCGGCGCCGAGACCCTTGGTGATGTCGGTGCCGATGTGCACCTTGATGTCGGCGTCGGAGATGGCGAGGGCCTGCGCGTCAGTGTTGATGGCGACGAACTCGACGCCGCGGATGCCCTCCTCGATCATGCGGTTGACGGCGTTCGTGCCGCCGCCGCCCACGCCCACGACCTTGATGACGGCAAGGTAGTTGCTGAGGGTGTCCGTGTCCTTAATCATCGTTTCCTCCTCGTGTGGCGCCTGTGATGAGGCAGCGCCGCTAACCTCTCTTTGTTGGTGGTGCGTTGGTCGGGTACGTTCGCGCTTCGGTGCTGCCCTCATAAAGCCGCTGGTAGAAACTCTAAACCTCAAGTTAAACTCAACGCTTCATGTAAAGCGACGTATAATTACACAGAAAGGTGCGTTGAGTCAACACTTTTATTTTAATTGACAAAATTGCAGGTAAAAGGCCCCTAATTCGCCGCTCACAATTTAAACCTCAACTTTAGGTTAAGAGAAATTAATCCCCCGCGAGCATCCTCTCCGCAACCCTCGGAGAGCCTCGACCAGTCCCCTACTCAGTGGTGGCGACGTCCGTGGTCGTCGTGGTGTTCGTGTCGGTCGAGGTGGATTCCGCGTCGGTTGACGTCGTGGTGGTACCGGTGGTCGTCGTCGTGGACGAGTCGGTCGCCGTTCCCGTCGCTCCGGTGCCCGCCTGAACCGTGTCGGAGTCAATCCTCCGGTATGACGGGTTCGACGGCACGCGCACGTTGATGTAGGTCAGCTCTCCCGGGTACTTGTCGAGAAGCCCGAGAACCACCGACTCCTTGGACGAGACGTTCGTCGCCGCACCGAGAGAGACCTCCACGCCGCTCGAAAGGTCACAGCTGATGCTGTCCACGCTCGAGGCCGAGAAGCTCACGATCTGCGAGGAGAAGCCGCTGGAGAACTCGTTCAGGAAGGTCGCGACCGCGTCGAGGACGGCGTCGTTGGCCAAGGAGCCCGCGACCGGCTGGACCGTGGCGGGAAGTCCCGTGATGAGGAGCTCACCCTCCGAGGACGCCTTGGTGAGGGCCGCGTCCTCGACGCTCTGGTTGGCCGTGGTGGCGATCTTGGTGGGCTCCATCCACACGTTGCCCTCGCCGAGATACCAGCCCACCGAACCGCTGCTCATGGTGACGAGCGCATAGACCTTCCGCTCGGTGATGGTGATCTTGAGGGTGCCGGGGAACTCCCGGTCGTAGCTCACCGAGGCGATCCAGGGGTTCTTCTCGAGGGAGGCAGTGATGGCGTCCGTGTTGACGTTGAGCAGCGTGGTTCCGTCCTCGACGTTCACGAGGTTCTGTATGTCCTCCACGGAGACGTGCGTGGTGGGCTCCGCCTCGATCGAGGTGATCGCGAAGCTCGGGGAGTTCCTGAGCACGACGTAGGCGATGAGGGCGACGATGGCGAGCGCGGCGACGACCGTGAGGACCCTGACGACGATCTTGCCCACGGGGGCGCTGTTGTGCCGCAGACGCTCCTCGCGAGCCTCTGCGCTGGTGGGCCTTCTCGCCCCAGGCGCGGGATTCGTGCCGGCTGCCGCCTTCGCGCGCGGCGACGACTTCGGCGTACGAAGCTTCGAGGGCTTCTCCCTCTTTGATGGTCCCGCGACCTTGGGAGCCGCCTTGGTTTTGGGCATGGAGACCCTGGCCTTACGCCCGGACGGCATGGAGACGGCCTTCGTCCCCCTGCCCGCGCCCATCGTGGCGTCGCGCTTGAGCGGCGTCTTCGCGCGGGGCGTTGCCTTTCTGCTCGTGTCCTTCGCCATGCCAGCCCCTAGCTCGCGAACCCGAGAAGCTTGACCTCGGGCTGGAGGTCAACGCCCTGACGAGCGAGCACCTCGTCATGGACGTGTCGCATGACGGCCACCACGTCGGCCGCGGAGGCGCCGCCGACGTTGACGATGAAGTTGGAATGGACCTCCGAGACCTGGGCGCCGCCGACGCGGAAGCCCTTGAGGCCGCAGCTCTCGATGAGCTCTCCCGACGAGCGGTCGCCGGGGTTGCGGAAGACGGAGCCGCACGTGGCCTTTCCGGCGGGCTGGCTCTGCCTCCTGCGGCGCAGGCGATCGTCCATCTCGCGGCCGATGGCCTCCTTGACGCCGGGCTCCAGCTCGAACGTCGCCTCGAGCACGATCTCGGAGGGGCCGAGCGACGTGTGGCGATAGCCCCATTCGATCTCGGAGCCCTCGTACCGGCGCAGACCCCTGCCGGGGTCCAGCACGACGAGGTCGCGGACCGCGCGGCCGATCCACTCGTGGCGCGTGCCGGCGTCCATCGAGATGGCTCCGCCCACGGTTCCGGGGATGCCGACGCAGCACTCGAGACCAGCGAGGGAGTTCTTGAGGGCCTCGTTGACGAGCCTCGCGAGCAGCACGCCGGCACCGGCCGTGACGATGCCCCCCTCGCCCGTCGTGATGCGGGAGAACTCCCTGCCGAGCGTGATGACGCAGCCGTCATAGCCGCGGTCGGACGCCAGGATGTTGGACCCCTTGCCGAGGATGACCCAGGCGACCCGCTCGGCGGTGAGGACCGAGAGGACCTTCGCGAGCGCGGGATAGCTGTTGACGGTCACGAAGAGACCCGCGGGGCCACCGATGCGATAGGTCGTCCTGTGCGAGAGGTGCTCGTTCCTCAGCACCTCGGCGTCAGTCGCGCCAGAGAGACTCATGTATGCGTTGAAGAGGCTCACCGCGAGTCGTCCGCCTCGCCGTTCTCGTGTGCGCGCATCGCCTCGATGAACGCCGGGCCCATCGTGGTGACGTCGCCCGCGCCCTGCGTGATGAGCAGGTCGCCGGGACGGCAGATGCGCACGAGCTCGTCGACGAGCTCGCGACGGTTGGGGACGTAGCGGACGTCGGCCACGCCGCCGCCGGACGCGACCTCGTTGGCGACGGTCTTGCCGGAGACGCCGGGGATGGGAAGCTCGCCGGCGGAGAAGACGTCCATGACGCGCAGGACGTCCACCTTGTCGAAGGCGTGCGCGAACATGTCGGCGAGCGCCTGGGTGCGCGTGTAGCGGTGCGGCTGGAAGACGCAGACGATGCGGTCGAAGCCGAGGTCTGCCGCGGCCTCGAGCGTCGCCCGGATCTCGGTGGGATGGTGGCCGTAGTCGTCGACGACGGTCACTCCCGCGACGTCGCCCACGTGCGTGAAGCGGCGACGGGCGCCCTTGAACTCGGAGAGGGCGAGGGCGGCCTTCTCGACGTCGGCGCCGAGCGCGTCGGCGACGGCGATGGCGGCCGTGGCGTTGGCCATGTTGTGGCGTCCGGGGTTGGAGTGGATGGTCACGTGGACCTCGCTCCCGGAGGGAACCTTGACCGTGAGCCTGCTCTCGATCCCGTGGTGTGTCTCCTCGGGCAGGCAGACGTAGTCGTTGCCCTCGCCGAAGCCGTAGGTGAGGACGCGGCGGCCCGTGGAGCGCGCGAGCTCGGCGCAGCGCGGCGCGTCACCGTTCACGACGATCGTCCCGTCGTCCCCGACGAGACCCATGAACTTGCAGAAGGTCTTCTCGATGTTCTCGAGGGTGCCGTAGTGGTCGAGGTGGTCTGCCTCGATGTTCGTGACCACGGCGATCGTGGGGTTGAGGTAGAGGAACGAGCCGTCCGACTCGTCCGCCTCGCACACGAAGTAGCCGCCCTCGCCGTTGCGCCCGTTGGTGTCATAGCCCTCCACGACGCCGCCGATGAGGAACGACGGGTCCATGCCGAGCTTGTCGAGCATGGTGGCGATCATGGACGAGGTCGTCGTCTTGCCGTGGGTGCCCGCCACGGCGACCGTGACGGCGTTGAGCGAGAGGTACGACAGCATCTTGGCGCGCGGCCAGATGGGGATGCCCAGCTCGATGGCGCGGACGACCTCGGGGTTGGTGTCGGGGATGGCGGTGGAGGTGACCACGACGTCGGGCATGACGCGGTCGATGGTCGCCGACTCGTGTCCGATGGTGACCTCGATGCCGGCGGACTCGAGCTCGCGGACGTAGTGGGAGCTCTTGAGGTCGGAGCCGGTGACCTTGCAGCCGCGCTCGTGCAGGACGAGCGCGATGCCGCTCATGCCGGCGCCGCCGATTCCGATGAAGTGCGCACTTGAGACGTTCGCCTCTGCGAGGGATTCTGTCATGGTATTCGACCTCTTCGTGATGAGTCTAAGGTGTGGGACACAGCTCACGGACCCGCCTCGGGAGACGAGTCTGACCTCTCTACTCTAGCCGATATCGCGGCTATTCCCGTGTCGCCGCGGCACTCTCCACTTGGTCTGCGAGAGCCGAGGCCGCCCGGTCCTGCCCGAGCCCCCTGGCGGCGGCGCGCATCGCGGCACGGCGTTCGGGGTCGTCGACGAGCGAGAGCAGCTGCTCGGAGAAGACGGGAGCGTCGATGTCGCCATCGGCCACGAGCACCGCGGCGCCGGCGTCCACGAGGTAGTGGGCGTTGGTGGTCTGGTGGTCGGCCGTCGCGAAGGGATACGGGACGAGCAGGCTCGGGACGGCGAGGGCGGCGATCTCGGCGATGGAGGAGGCTCCCGCGCGCGAGACGACGAGGTCCGCCGCCGCGAGCGCCTCGCCCATGTTCGAGATGTAGGGCATGACCTGCCAACGGGCCTTCTCGTCCTCTGAGAGGGCGAGGGAGGACACCACGGCGTCGTAGTCGTCCTTGCCCGTCGAGTGGACGATCCAGAGGCCCTCACGGCCCAGCAGCTCGTCCTTGAGTCCGCAGACGCCCCGGTTGAGGTGCATGGCGCCGAGGCTTCCGCCAAAGACGAGGAGCATCGTCGCGTCCTCGGGGATCCCGAAGGCGGCGCGTCCCGCCGCGTGGTCCGCCGTGACGACGCTCTGACGAACGGGGTTGCCCGTCACGACGATGGCACCGGGATCGCCCACGCGGTCGCTGAAGGCGGGGATGGCCTGGGGCAGCGAGACGCAGACCCTGGCCGCACGCTTCGCCGACGTCTTGTTGGCGAGCCCGGGCACGGAGTTCTGCTCATGGAGCACGACGGGGACGCCCTCGGCGTGGCAGGCGCTGATGAGGGGGAGCTCGACGTAGGCGCCGAAGCCGATGGCGACGTCGGGAACGCCCGACTCCCTGAAGCGCGCCAGGATCTGCGAGGTGGCGCTCCTCTCGCGCACGAGCGCCGAGACGAGCGTCCACGGCCTCGAGCGGTCGAAGCCCGTGACGACTATCGGGACGAGCTCGAAGCCCGCCTGGGGCACGAGCGTCCCCTCGAGCTTGGCCGTCTGCCCATAGAAGGTGACGTGATGCCCGCGGGAGCGGAGCTCCTCGGCGAGTGCGATCGCCGGATTGATGTGACCTGCGGTGCCTCCCGCAGCGATGGCAACCTCGAGAGTCCTCGTCATGAGCCGTTCCTCCTGTCGCTCGAACCCCTGCCGTCCCTCGAACCGCGCAGCCTCTCGGTCGCGCTCGGCCCGAGGTCGATTCTCCTCCTGCCCGACGAGTCCGTGGTCACGCGCCCCACGGGAGGACGGGAGGACGACGGGCGAATCGACTTCGTCGTCGGCCCGCCGTCGTACACGCGGAAGCCCCCGCGCGGAGACGTCCCGTCATCGCCCGACCGTCTCGCCGAACGCGGCGTCGGCGTCCCCACGAGCGAGAAGCCCCCGTCGTCGTCCTCGCCGTCCGCCATCCGCCACGAGCGGCGGTTCTCGTCGTGGACGGTCTCGGGAAGCACCGAGCGACTCGAGACGGACACCATGAGCCCCACGAGCATGAGGCAGGACATGATCGTCGAGCCGCCGTACGAGACGAACGGGATCGGCTTGCCCGTGAGGGGCATGATGCCGATGACGCCGCACACGTTGACGAGCATCTGGAAGACGATGAGCGAGGTGCAGCCCGCGGCGATGAGACGACCGGTCAGGTCGGGAGCGTACTTGGCGATGCGGAAGCCCGCCCAGGCGAAGATCGCGAAGCCCGCGAGCATGCCGAGCGCACCGACGTAGCCGAGCTCCTCGCCGATGACGGCGAAGATGAAGTCGTTGTGCGCCATGGGCAGGTAGGAGTACTTCTGTCGGGAGAAGCCGAGCCCGACGCCGAAGAGCCCTCCCGAGCCGAAGGCATAGAAGCCCTGTATGAGCTGGTATCCGGAACCGTAGTAGTCGTCCCAGGGATCGAGCATCGTCATGACGCGCTGTCGGGAGTAGGCGTCGCCGAGGGAGAGATAGAGCGCCGCCAGGACGGCCAGCACGGCGAGGCCCAAGACAACGCGTTTGTCGAAGCCGGCGAGGTAGGCCATGATGAGGAGCGTGACGCCGGCGATGATCGTGGAGCCCTTGTCGGGCTGCTTCAGGATGAGTATGAGCGGCAGGCCGACCCCCAGGGCGAGAAGCCCGAGGAAGTGCCTGAGGTCGATGGAGCGCTCGTCGAGGTAGCGCTCCGCGAGGTTCGCCCCCGTGAGGATGATGGTGATCTTGGCGAACTCGGAGGGCTGGAGCGTGAAGCCGGCGAGCGAGATCCAACGTGACGCGCCGTACGCGTCAGACCCCGCGAACGGCGTGAAGATGAGCAGCAGGAGCAGGACGGTGGCCAGCCAGATGTAGCGCAGGAAGTCCTTCGCGAACGCGCGGTAGTCGGCGCGGGCGAGGAAGACGGCGGCCGCGAGGCCGACGACGATGGCCTTGAGCTGCCGCTTGACATAGTAGGCGGGGTCGTTGCCGAGGGCGGACGACGTGAGCGCGGTGACGGACGACGCGGAGTAGATCATGAGCAGCCCGAAGCACACGAGAACGAACGTGACCGCGATGAGAACGAGCCGAGGCTTCATGAAGCGCTCGGGCACGCCGAAGATCTCGCGCTCCCCTCGCCCGCGACCTTCTCGCCCGCGACGCCCTCGTTGTGTGTCGGCCGTTCTCGTCACGCTAGACCGCCCCTCCGGCTCGCTCGGACACGAGCCGCTTGAAGAGCCTGCCACGCTCGGCCATGTTGGAGAACTCGTCGAACGACGAGCAGGCGGGAGAGAGCAGGACGGTGTCGCCGGGAAGCGCGCGGGCGCAGGCCGCCTCGAAGGCCTCGGTCATGTGCGGGGCGCGGACGACGACGAGCGACGAGCCTGACGTGGCGACGGCGTCCTCAAGGGCGCGCGCGATGCGCTCCCCCGCCTCGCCGTAGCACACGGCCACGCGGCAGCGGGCGGCCACGGCCGTGGCGAGGGACGAGAGGTCCGTGGCCTTGTCGTGCCCGCCGAGGAGCAGGTCGATGGTGCCGGTCGCGAAGGCGGTGAGCGCCTTCTCGACCGAGTCGGTGTTCGTCGCCTTGGAGTCGTTCACAAAGCGGACGCCGTCGATCTCGCCGCAGGGCTCGATGCGATGCTCGAGCGCCCGGAAGGCCAGGAGGCCACGGCGCACGTCGTCCGCGGGCACGCCGAGCTCGAGCGCCATGGTCGAGGCGGCGAGGGCGTTCTCGACGTTGTGCTCGCCCTTGATGGGAAGCTCGTCCTCGCTCACCACCACGGTCTCCGCGCCGTCGATGCGCACGACGAGGGAGCCGCCGCGACGGAACGCCGCACAGGGGGTGTCCGGCGCCTCGTGGACGCTCAGACGGCAGACGCGCAGGCCGCGCGCGTCGAGACGGTCGGTGACGGCGCGGCACCAGTCGTCGTCGACGGAGACCACGGCGAGGTCACCGGCGTCGAGGTTCGCGAAGAGCCGCTCCTTGGCAGCCGCGTAGGCCTCGAGCGAGCCGTGCCACTCCACGTGGTCGGGCGTGATGTTGAGCAGGCACGCGACGCGCGGGTGCAGGAGACGCGTCGTGGCGAGATGGAAGCTCGAGAGCTCGGCCACGAACCAGGTCGACTCGTCGCGGGATGCGAGCTCGCCGGTGACGATAGTGCCGATGTTGCCCACGGTCTCGGCCTTGAGCCCTCCCGCGCGGAGGAGCTCGGCGGTGAGGGTCGTCGTGGTCGTCTTGCCGTTGGTGCCCGTGATCCCCACCCAGTGCTCGGGGCTCTCGCGGAAGGCGAACTCGGGCTCACCGATCGTCTCGCGCGCATGCGCCTTCGCCGCCGAGAAGAAGCCGGAGAACTCGGAGATGCCCGGAGAGGCCACGACGAGGTCGTAGTCCCCCTCGACGTCCTCGGTCCCGAGGACGCAGCGCACGCCCTCGGCCTCGAGCGCGCGGCTCTCATCGCCGGCGGACGAGCGAGCGCCGCCGTAGAGGGTGACGGAACGCACCCGCGCCGGCATGAGGGTCGCAAGGTAGCGGCAGACCGCGATTCCCGTCCCACCCATGCCGAGCACGCAGACGTCTCCGAGGTACTGTGCCGATTTGGTCACGAAAGGCCTCCTAGCCGAGCTGGAAGTAGAGGGCGAAGCCGAGCGCGGCGAAGGCCGCGGAGACGATCCAGAAGCGGAAGACGACCTTCGTCTCGGACCAGCCCTTCTTCTCGAAGTGGTGATGGATGGGCGCCATGAGGAAGACCCTCTTGCCCGTGAACTTGAAGCTCGCGACCTGGATCAGGACCGAGAGGGCCTCGGCGATGAAGAGACCGCCCATGACGAGCGAGGTGACCTCGGTCTTGGTGAGGACGGCGAGCGCGGCGAAGGCGGCGCCGAGGGCGAGCGAGCCCGTGTCGCCCATGAAGATCGAGGCGGGGTACGAGTTGTACCAGAGGAAGCCGACGCAGGCGCCGGCGATGGCGCCGGCGAACACGGCGAGGTTGAGTTCGTCATAGCTGAAGGCGACCATGGCCATCACGAGCATCACGACCATGGTGCAGCCGCCGGCGAGACCGTCGAGGCCGTCGGTGAGGTTGACGGCATTGGAGAGTCCCGCCATGAGGAGGAACACGAAGAAGACGTAGAGCCACGGGATGTGGATGGCGTTCCCGCCGATCATGACCGTGGTGGTGAGCACGCCGAGGTCGACGGAGAGGCCGCCTGGGAAGCGCACCAGGGCGGAGATGCCGCAGAGGTTGACGGCGAGGATACAGAAGAGCACCGAGATGACAGCGAGGCCGACCATCTTCTGCAGCGGCGTGAGGCCGAGCGAGCGCTTGTGCGCGACCGACTCGATGTCGTCGAGGAGCCCGAGCGAGCCCGTGGCGAGGGTCGCGACCACGGCGAGGATGAGGTCGGTGGTCCACGTGGCGAGAAGGACGCAGGTCACGAGCATGCCCACGAGGATGATGATGCCGCCCATGGTGGGCGTCCCCTGCTTCACGAGGTGGCTCTGCGGGCCGTCCGCGCGCACCTGCTGGCCAATCCCGTCCTTGCGGAGGAGCCGGATGTAGTGCGGCATGAGCACGAGGACCACGATCGCCGAGATGGCGACGGCAAGGAACACCTGGTAGGTTGGGTACTGTGGGTTACCGATCATCAGACGAGCACTTCCCTCACGAATGCGTCGAGTCCTGCGGAACGAGAGGCCTTCACGAGCACGAGGTCACCCTCGGCGAGAACGTCACGTAGGGTGGCGATGGCGTCCTCGACCGTGGGGAACGAGGTGATGAGGTCGTCGGAGAAGCCCATGGTGCGAGCCGCCTCCGCCATGCCCGAGGCGAGCTCCCCGCCCACGAAGACGAGCATGTCGAGGGGCTTGGCGGCCGCGTAGGCCCCGACGAGGGCGTGGAGACGCCCCTCCTGGGCACCGAGCTCGCCCATCTCGCCGAGCACCGCGATCCTGCGACCGTCGCAGCGCATCTCGGAGAGCACGTCGAGCGCCGCCGCCATCGAGCCGGGGCTCGCGTTGTAGGAGTCGTCGATGACGCGGACGCCCGTGGGCGAGGTGATCACCGAGAGCCGCATGCGCGTGGCGGGCATCGCGGCGATGGCGTCGGCCGCGACGTCGCGGTCCATGCCGAGGAGGTCGATCACGGCCATGGCGAGAAGGAAGTCGCCCACGACCTTGCGACCGGGAATGCTGAGCGTGACGCGCCGAGACCAGCCGTCGGCCATGCTCACGCCGAAGGACGGCCTGCCCTCCTCGTCGACGGACACGTCATCCGCGCGCACCTCGTCCGTCTCGCGCATGCCGACGTGGCGCACGCGAACCCCCGCCGGACGCGCGAAGCCGTCCTCGATGAATGACGCGAAGTCGTTGTCGCTCGCGAGCACGAGGCAGGGGGCGAGCGTCCCGTGAGCCACCATGCCCGAGACGATCTCCGCCTTCGCGCGGGCGATGTTCTCGCGGGAGCCGAGAAGGCCGATGTGGCTCGTCCCGACGTTGGTGATGACCGCGAGCGTGGGCCTGCAGGCCGCGGCGAGGCGATCGATCTCGTGCGGGTGGTTCATGCCGAGCTCGCAGACGAGCACCTCGGCGTCCTCGGGCGCCGAGAGCACCGTGAGCGGGAGGCCGATGAGGTTGTTGAGGTTGCCGGTGGTGGCGTGGACGCGGGCGCCGGTGGCGATGCCCGTGCGGAGCATGTCCTTGGTCGTGGTCTTGCCCACCGACCCCGTCACGCCGACGACGGTCCAGGCGGGATGGCGCCGACGCCACTCCCCCGCGAGGCGCAGGAGGAACTCCTCGCAGTCGTCGTCCTCGGCGCGCAGCACGGCACACCCGCTCGCACGCGCGGCGTCGAGCACGTCCGAGGGCACGTCGGCGCTCGCGACGACG
>RCMY010001068.1_pt1 | contig 51081 bp, 38 predicted proteins | sample 2041341 | NCBI WGS metagenome assembly RCMY01 (sample SAMN09708234, study PRJNA481090) | Marine sediment metagenome, whole genome shotgun sequencing project.
TGGTCATGTAAACTCGATACCGCTATTTTAGATGTGAACCTTTATGATACTCAAGCAGTGTTGCCTTTATTTGAGATGTCAGCGCGCTCTATTCGTCTATATAAAAAGCAATAGCCAGCGAAAAGACGAATATTGCTCATTTTAATTGGCGACATTAGTCTTATTTTGAAAAATAAATATGTAATTTAATTACAAAATAAGACTAATTGGTCTCGTTACTACGCGGTAAATGCTTGATTAAATCTGTCGTTTTGAAAATAGTGTGTCTATCTGTCAACTTATTACTAAATAAATGATTATTATTCGTCGTTTTCTTAGAATGTGAAAGTTTCGATCAGTTTGGACTTTTCTCCGTCTTTGCTTAGAATATAAAAAATTTGGTCTTAACTGGCTTGCCATCCCATATGCTTGCCACTTTTACACCTTGTTTCAATGAGTAACCATTAAGGGATAATACAGATGAATACGCAGTATGAAGAAGCCTTGCAGTCAAGTTGGCAAGAAAGGCAAGAATTTGCAGAACGCATGTTACCTATTATCGGTAGTTTATATCGAAATCATGCCGTTGAAATACTGATATATGGGCGTACGTCATTAAACGCTAGTGTAATAGATTTGATTAAAGCGCATCGCAGCGTACGTTTGCATGAAGGCGTGAAATTAAGGCTCCGTGAAAGCTGGCCGGTACTCGAAATGATAAGCAAAATGGATCTGCCCCATGTCAAATTGATATTGGCAAATTAGCTTACGGCTTTCATTATGGTAAAGGGCAAGATGAAAAGGACTTAGCGACCTATTTACGCACCACATTGGCCGATGTCTTCGAAAAAGAAGATCATCATGAAGCCCGCGACGTAGTGCTATATGGTTTTGGTAGAATTGGTCGTTTGTTAGCGCGTCTTATGATCGAACGTCAAGGAAAAGCAAATAAATTACGTTTAAAAGCGGTTGTAGTGCGAGGAGGGCGTGAAGGTGATTTGGAAAAACGCGCAAGTTTGTTGCGTCGTGATTCAGTCCATGGGCCCTTTAATGGCAGTATAACGGTAGACAAAGAGCGTAATGCAATAAAAGCAAATGGTTCTTTTATTCAAGTGATCTATGCGAATCATCCGAGCGAAGTTGATTATACAAAATATGGTATAAAAAATGCCATTGTTATCGACAACACCGGAATGTGGCGTGACGAAGAGGGGTTGTCAGAACATCTCAAAGCTAAAGGCGCAGCCAAAGTATTATTAACCGCACCGGGTAAAGGTAAGATTAAGAATATTGTTCATGGCGTTAATCATGGTGATATTAAGGCTGCTGATACTATATTGTCGGCGGCGAGTTGCACAACAAATGCAATTACGCCTGTTTTAAAAGCCATAGATGAAGAATATGGAATTGAAAATGGTCACGTTGAGACCGTGCATTCATTTACCAACGATCAACATTTAATCGATAACTATCACAAGGCTGATCGTCGCGGTAGAGCCGCGTCTCTTAATATGGTGCTAACTGAAACCGGTGCCGCTAAGGCCGTGGCAAAAGCCTATCCAAAATTAGAAGGTAAATTGACGGGTAACGCTATTCGTGTGCCTACGCCTAACGTGTCAATGGCAATATTGAATTTACAGTTAAGCAAAGAAACCGATAAAGTCTCAATTAATGATTATTTACGTAATATTTCCTTATTTAGTGATTTATTACATCAGATTGATTACACCGCTTCAACCGAGATTGTATCAAGCGACTTGGTGGGTACACGAGCGCCTGCAGTCATCGACTCACAAGCAACTATTGTGTCAGGCAATCGCGCAACGGTATATGTATGGTATGACAATGAGTATGGTTACAGTTGTCAGGTAATGAAAGTGGCAACCGATATGGCTGGACTTGCTGTTCCAACCCTGCCAGTAAAACAGGCATAATAAGCAAGTTTTCCTAGCGAGAGAAAATGCTCGAATAATAATAATGCATCGAGCAAAAGCTGTTTGGTAAAAACCAAGCAGCTTTTTTTTAATTCAGGTTTTGCAAATCTTGAATGTTTGCTACCATGAGGAATAATAAAAATAACATAAGTGATTTGTTCCATATGATTATCAACAGCCAATTTGACAGCGGCAATATTCAAGTGCTTTCATTAGATTCACCTGACAACATTCAATTAGCCATAAAAAAAGATCATCAGTCCGATTTTTATCAATGGTTTCACTTTAAACTACACGGCACACCGTTTGTTGAACATAAGTTACATATTAACGATTTAGCAAAATCAGCTTACCCCAACGGCTGGAAAAATTACCAAGCAGTCGCCTCCTACGATAGAGAAACTTGGTTTCGAGTAGACACAGAATTTACGGGTGATCAGCTCATTATTGAATTTACGCCAGAATATGACAGCGTTTATTTTGCCTACTTTGCACCTTATAGTTATGAGCGTCATTTAGATTTGATTGCTCAAGCGCAACTAGGTTTTGAGTGCCGCCATGAGTTATTAGGATTAACACTAGACAGCAGAGAATTGAACCTATTAGTTATTGGTGATGAAGAAGAGCCCAATATGAGTGATTCAGATACACCCAAATTAAACATTTGGATAACCGCGCGACAACACCCTGGCGAGAGTATGGCGCAGTGGTTAGTCGAAGGACTGCTCAATCGATTGCTTGATGAAGACGATGGCGTTGCTCGAGAATTGCTGCAAAAAGCAATATTTTATATAGTACCGAATATGAACCCCGATGGCAGTGCGCGTGGACATCTACGCACCAATGCCGCGGGCACAAACTTAAATCGAGAATGGCAATCTCCTAGCTTAGAAAAAAGCCCTGAAGTTTATTACGTGTTAAACAAAATGCACCAAACGGGTGTGGATATATTTCTAGATGTACATGGTGACGAAGCCTTACCCTATAACTTCGTCGCGGGCAGTGAAGGCAATCCTAATTACAATAATCGTATAAAGACATTAGAAAATACTTTCAAACAAGCTCTTATCAATACAACGCCTGAATTTCAAGACAAGTTTGGATATGACAAAGATGCCCCGGGCAAAGCGAATATGACCGTAGCATGCAACGCGGTAGGCTATAAATTTAGTTGTTTAGCCTACACCCTAGAAATGCCGTTTAAAGACAATGCTAACCTGCCTGACGCGAACTTTGGTTGGTCAATACCACGATGTCAGCGATTAGGCGAAGATGTATTAGTTGCATTTCGCGCGGTGGTGAGTGAATGTGAGACAAACGCATAAATTTGATTATCATTGAATATTAATAATAAGTGATATTGGTTTTATAAAGCCCACTATCGATAATAAAAATAAGCACGTCATCAATAATAAGGAATAACAAAGTGGATGCATTACACGATTTTTTTAAACTACTAGACAGCTTTTTAGGCAGTGCCGATTGGTTTCCCTACGTACTATTAGGGACAGGGGCATTTTTTACGATTTACTTGAAGTTTCCGCAAATCCGCTTTTTTAAACACGCATGGCTAGTGGTGTCAGGTAAACTCGATAAAAGTGATGCACCAGGTGATACTACACATTTTCAGTCACTTACGACGGCGCTGTCAGGTACCGTAGGCACGGGTAATATAGGCGGTGTTGCGCTAGCAATATTTCTAGGTGGTCCTGCAGCATTGTTTTGGATGTGGGCGACTGCATTTTTTGGTATGACAACCAAGTTTGTTGAGGTGACGTTATCGCATAAATATCGAGAAAAAACACCTGATGGCACCATGGCGGGTGGACCAATGTATTACATGGATAAAAAGCTAAACATGAAGTGGTTAGCGGTTGCCTTTGCGGTTGCCACAGTGGTGAGTTCTTTTGGTACAGGGAATTTGCCACAAAGTAACAGTATTGCAATTACGATGGAAGCTACCTTTGGCTTTGAACCTTGGATAGTAGGCAGTGTGCTTTCTGTTTTATTAGGCTTAGTCATTTTAGGAGGTATAACGCGTATTGCCGCCGTTACCTCAAAAGTGGTGCCGTTTATGGCGGTTATTTATATCGTTGGCGCGTTTGGCGTAATTTTTGCCAATTTAGAAAATGTTGGTCCGGCGTTTGTTTCAATCTTTACAGGGGCGTTTACGGGCACTGCCGCAACCGGCGGCTTTTTAGGCGCAACCTTCGCATATGCGTTTAATCGTGGCGTTAATAGAGGTTTATTTTCTAATGAAGCCGGTCAAGGTTCGGCACCAATTGCGCATGCTGCGGCAAAAACCAAAGAGCCTGTTTCTGAAGGTATGGTGTCTATTTTAGAGCCTTTTATCGATACAATCATTATTTGTACGATTACGGGACTCGTTATTTTGTCTTCAGGTGTGTGGAATCAAAAACATGATAACGTGTTTGAACGTTCTGACATGTTCTTCGCTGCGGGTGAGTACAAAGAAGACAATGTTCAGGATGTCGATAATTTGTTTAAACACCTTAATAAAATAAATGGCTCAAACGTAGAGGCTTATAATGGCGATATTACGGTAGTTAATGGCGTGGCGGTAAGTGACGGTTATACCCTCATTAATGCACGCTCGTTTGCTGAAGAAGTAACCTACCATGTGGGTTCAATGGACGATTTATTTACGGGTACCTTGCTAATTCAAGATGGTACCATTAACCGTACTAACATTTTGGTACATGGCAAGTCACTTATTCACTCTGCTACATTAACCACACTTGCGTTTACCAAAGGTTTCTTTGGCCACTACGGACAGTATATTGTTTCAATTGGTTTATTGTTGTTTGCATTTTCAACCGCAATTGCATGGTCTTACTATGGTGACCGAGCGATGACCTATTTACTGGGGCCAGCCTCGGTGATGCCTTATAGAGTGGTGTATGTATTTGGCTTTTTATGGGCAGCGGTATCTGATACAACCTTAGTTTGGACCTTATCTGCGGTCGCCATTGTCGTAATGACCTTGCCTAACTTATTTGGTATTTTAATGTTACGCAAAGATATGAAAGATTCGGTTAATAAATATTGGGATAAAATTAACAACTCAAAATAAGTCAGTATTAAATGAAACATTAAAGGGCAACACATAGTATTTACGATTGTTGCCTTTTATTTTTTATAACTCGAATAACACTAATACGCGCTTTGGTAATCTATTTCTATATAAGACTCGTAAAAAGGAATTCAATAAAGTGAGAGAATGTAATGGCCATTATTAATTGTCCAGCCTGTAATAAGAACATTTCGGATAAAGCGAAACAATGTAACCATTGTGAATATGAGTTTGGAACGGCTAATGCTGAAGATATAAGACGTCAAGTTTCATTGAACAGGTATCAAAAGTTACACAAAATTCAGAATCAATCTATGTTGGCTATGATTTTATTTATTGTGGGGTGTTATTTTGTCTTTTTAGGCGATTTTCCTGCCGATGAAGACGGCTTGTTGATGTACAATGTGTCGATTGCCGTGACCACGATTGGTTTTATTTGGTATGCAATTAATAGAGTACGCATTGCCTTAACAAAACGCGGTTAGGCTAACCAAGGCTGCCAAAAATGAGGTCAAATCATAATTTTCATCATTTTGATCTTTTCACCTTTATTATGAGGATTTAAAATGCAAGTTGAACAGTTATTAGCCGTTATGTCTGACGATATATATGCAAAGTTTAAACAGGCGATTGAAACAGGAAAATGGCTAGATGGCAACCCATTGTCTGAGCAACAGCGTGAAACGGTGTTTCAAGCCGTATTGTTGTATCAAGCAAAAGTTGAACAATCCGATGAGTATATGACCATCGGTAGAAATGGCGATATTGTCCACAAAACCAAACGGCAGCTTAAACAAGAGCTTAATCAAGCACGTTCCAACGAGACAAACATAGCGCGGTTTAGACAGGATGATTTTTAAGAATTTATTTGTTCCTAGTTATCAAAGTAGTGATCCTGATAAGCGCATTGCAAGCATCGCGAAACTAGACAAAGCTAATGATAAAGATAAATCGATACTACACGAATTAGCGTTTAATGACGAAAGCGAGAAGGTGTCGTTAGCGGCGCTTGAAAAACTTGACTCCTTTGCGCTTTGGATGAAGTCGTCCGAGACGTCGCCTTCAGCGCGCATTAAAAAACACGCGCAACATTTGTGCTTGACCTATTTAGAGCAAGTGCAAAAGGTAGACGATAGCCTTTTTGTCGCCTTTGTTTCAGAAAGTAAGAACAAAGTTATGCTTGAAAAGCTAGTGTTCAACAGTCAACGCTTGCAACAACAACCTCAACTGTGTTTGCAGATCTTAATGTCATTGCAAAACGACAATAATATTCGGCGATTTTTTCAAGACCATGCCAATACCCAACAACAGCTTTCCATAATTGATTCTATACAAGAAAGCAAAGTACTTACACGATTTTTAAAACTCACTAATGTTGTGCAAGTACAGCATCGTATTGAAGAAAAGTTAGCGCATTTGCTTGAGTTGAAAGACAAGCCTATTAAGATTAAACAGCAAGCGACACTAATTAATTCAAGAATGCTGGCCTTAAAAGATGCGCAAGATTATGCTTATTTGTTAGCCCAACTAACAGAGCTTACGCATCAATTTGAGCAATTAAAAACTGAGTTTTCGAACCTAGATGAAATAACAAGCGCTTCTTTAAGTAATAAATATTTAGCGCTTAAAGCAAGTTTGCAGCAAAAACTGACGAGTCTACAATCAGAACATTTAATCCAAATTGAATTGGAGAAGGTGACAGATAATTTGCTCAATATTGAACAAGTGTGTTCTCAAGTTCGTCAGCAAATTGATCTTATTGTGCAAAATTGTGAGCAAGATCCTGATCGGAATATTGACGCTGAAGTAAAAATACTAGCGCGCGCTCTTGAGGCTACAAGCGAAGAACTTCAGTTGTTGCAATCACAGCAACAAACGCAAGCACATATTGCACAAATAAGGCAGTTAACTACTTTAATGAAAATGCTGCACTTGCGCCTAGATAAGGTCCCTAAAATTGCAAATGCATCATGTCAGGCAATGTCTATTGTTGCAGATATGAAATTATTGCTGGAACAACAGGGGCTACATGAAAAACTTAAGCAAGAAGCCTTAGCTGCGTTTGGCATCAAAATAGATTCTGCTAAGCAAGCGTTTAATCAAATCCAAAAAGATAACGACAGCCTTTTACCAGTTTCACTTGTTAAAGATTTTACCAAAACTCTACAGCAACTTTATCAAGCCAAAAAACAATTTGGAGCCTATTTTTTACAGCTTCAACAAAAGTGTGAAAACAAACTAAAAGCTGTGAATAGAATGATTAAGGACGGTAAATTTACGGCGGCTATCTCAACCTTTTACCATGTGCAAAAACTTTATGCTGAAGTAGCTAGTTCTGCAAGACCACATTTGCAAAAGTCTTTTGAAAATACACAGCAAGAAGTGTCAAAGCTACAGGATTGGCAAGCATATATTGCCCAACCACGTAAGCCGTTGTTAATCGAGCAGGTAAAACACGTATTAGATACTCCCTTTGAAGACCCATATGAGCGAGCAGAGCAAGTAAAACAGTTTAGAAGTGAATGGGTCAGTTTAGGGAATTTACATACCCAAGAAGACACCGAACTCAACAATGTATTTGACACTTTAATTGAACGTGCTTTTGCGCCTTGTCGCGCTTTTTTCTCAGCTCTAGAAAAACAGCGTGAACAAAATTATCAGGCAGCTTTAGCTATTGTGGAGCAAGCACGTAATACAGATGCAAGTATTTCAACATCTCAAATAGCCTCGACAATGGGGTCGTTAAGATCTGCATTTTCTCAGTTAGGCGAAATAGATAAAGCTAAAGCGCATAAGGTAAAGAGAGCTTTTAATAAAGCGCTCAAACCCTTAAGCGACCAAATTGCAAAGGCTCAGGCTGATAATGCTGCGCAAAAGCAAGGTTTAATAGACAAAGTCGATGCCTTACTTTCCAGTATTGAGCATGACGTTGAATTAAAAGAAGCTTCTGAGCAAGCAAAAGCATTGCAACTGCAATATAAAACGATTGGCTTTGCGGGTAAGGGATTGGATAACCAACTTTGGCAAACATTCAGAGAGTGTAACGATGCTTTGTTTAGTCGCTTCCATGACTCCCTGTCAGCGCAAAAGTCAGCACAACAAGACCAAAACCAACGTATAGAAGTGCAGGTAACTGAAATCAAAAATAGGCTAAATAGCGCATCGCAACATGCTGATTTGCAGTTTTATGATGAAAGTCATCGCGCAATCCTCGACCAATTATCGGAAGTTGATGAGTCAACACGTAAAAATATCCTGTCTAAATTACAAAAAGTTGAAGCAATGTTTGAGCGCTGTTTGCAAAAAATGAATAGCGAAAAGGCGACGGGAGCAGTTAAGGCTTTATTTGCGCTTATGCATGACTATTCAAAACCAGAGTTGCCGATAGGCGTGGACGAACTTTCTAGTCCTTATAAAGCATGGGTGAAAAGAGAGGTAACGCCGCTAAAAGTACTTCAAGGTTTAGACCGGATAGGGTTAACGCAAGTCGCTGCTATATTGTGCAATAAAAGTTATGCAGACCTTCCGATTGGGGATGAATCCATCCGCAAAGATTTACAACTTAAGATGATGGCTGCAAAACTAGAAACGAACGAAGTCGTCACGCTCGAGGATGTATTAGCGGCTTGGGTTAGTTTAGGACCCGTTAAAGTAAATGAGAAAGAAGCCTTAATAGCACTTGAAGGCATGGTTATTACTAATGAATAAAAAGCATATTTACATTGCTTATACAGGCGGCACTATTGGCATGAAACCCTCAGCTAAAGGGTTTGTGCCTGCCGCAGGATATTTATCAGAAACATTGGCCAAAATGCCCGAGTTTCATCGTAGTGAAATGCCAAATTTTACGCTTCACGAATATCCTAATTTGATAGATTCGAGTGATATGGTGCCGGCCGATTGGCAAACCATTGCACAAGATATTGCTGAAAATTATGATCAGTACGATGGTTTTATTATTCTACATGGTACCGATACCATGGCGTATACCAGTTCGGCTTTGTCGTTTATGCTTGAGGGTTTGCGTAAGCCTGTGATTATTACGGGGTCTCAAATTCCATTAGCGCAATTGCGTTCTGACGGCCAAGCAAACCTGTTAAATGCGCTGTACATTGCGGCCAATTATCCTATTAACGAAGTCACTTTGTTTTTTAGTAATAAATTACTACGCGGTAATCGTGCAAGAAAAGTTGATGCCGATGGTTTTAATGCTTTTGACTCGCCTAATTTTCCGCATTTATTAACTGCGGGTATTAACATAGAGGTCAATCATCGAATAAAACCTTTACCTGAAACAAATTTGCCGTTACAGGTCAGTAAGATTCAAAGCCAACCTGTTGGTATGCTAAGCTTATACCCGGGTATTAGCGCCTCGGTGTTAACCAATATTATTCAGCAACCCGTAAACGCATTAATTTTGTTGAGTTATGGAGTAGGCAATGCACCACAAAACCCGCAATTGCTAAAGCAAATAGAAAATGCAACCAAGCAAGGGATTATTGTGGTTAATTGTACTCAGTGCCTTAAAGGTACCGTTGATATGTCAGGCTATGCAAATGGCAAAATGGTGGCAGAAACGGGCGTTATTTCGGGCAAAGATATTACCCCAGAAGCCGCGCTAGCGAAATTGCATTATCTGCTCAGTAAAGCTGATTTAAGTTCAACTGAGCGCCGTATCCAAATGGCTAATGATTTACGCGGTGAAATGTCTGATTAGCGAAAGCGACACAATTCGAAACAATTATAATTAGGCAAACACTGTCAATAAAAATCAGTCGCTGCTAATTTATAAACTGTAAATTGATAACCGCCTTGAGTGAAGATAAAGCATGCTGACTATCACTGACATCAACAAAACCTATGCAAACGGCGTAAAAGCTTTAGATGGTGTGACCCTTAAAATAAGCAAGGGTTTATTTGGTTTGCTAGGTCCTAATGGTGCAGGAAAGTCTTCGCTTATGCGGACCGTAGCAACATTGCAGCAACCTGATTCAGGAAGCATTCAGTTTGATAACATTGATGTAATTAATGAACCAAATGAACTGCGACAGCGCTTAGGCTATTTACCACAAGAGTTTGGTGTGTATCCCCGCATAAGTGCTTACGACTTACTCGACCACCTTGCTATACTTAAAGGCATCACGCATAAATCTGAGCGACATGAAGCGGTAGAAGGGCTTTTAGCGCATACTAATTTATTTGCGCAACGTCGCACCAGTGTCAGTTCATTTTCAGGCGGAATGCGTCAGCGCTTTGGGATTGCACAAGCCCTACTAGGGGATCCAGATTTACTGATTGTGGATGAACCCACAGCCGGTCTTGACCCAGAAGAACGTAATCGATTTCATAACCTATTGGCCAGCTTAGGTAAAAATAAAGTGGTTATATTATCTACGCACATTGTAGATGATGTGTCTGAGTTATGTTCTGATATGGCCATACTTGGTAATGGGAAAATATTGCTACAAGGTAATCCTATAGAAGTCACTAACGATTTAGACGGACGTATTTGGCGAAAAGTCATTTTGCCTGAAGAGTTAGAAAAATTTGAACAACAGCATGATATTATTTCCAAACGTTTGCTGGCTGGACGAACCGTATTACATGTTATTGCTGATCAAGCACCAACAGGTTTTGAGTCTGCACCCGCCTCATTGGAAGACGCTTATTTTAATATATTGAAATGCCAACGTTTGGTCCAAACTAACCCCAGTTTTTCCTAGGAATATCATGCATGCTCGTTAATATGCTTAGGTTTGAATGGCGGTATTTTACTCGTCAACCCTCTTTTATCGTGACCAGCCTTGTATTCTTTTTGTTACCATATTTATCGGTAGCGATAGAAGAAATTCAAATTGGTGGAAGCGGCAATGTCAATTTCAATAGTCCATATTCCATTGCTCAAACCCTGTTAGTTATGGCTGTTTTTGGTATGTTCTTGGTGGTTAACTTTGTAGCCAATACCGCCATTAGAAATGACGAAATGATGATGAGCGAAATGTTATACACCAAACCTATACGCACATTTTCTTATCAAATGGGTCGGTTTTTGGGTGCATATTTGGTGGTCTTAAGCGTATCATTTTTGGTGCCCTTAGGGTTATTTGTAGGTTCACTGATGCCTTGGTTAGACACCGAACGTATAGGGCCAATTAATATATTAGCTTATATTGCCCCGTATTTAATATTTACTGTACCTACTTATTTGGTGTTAGCCAGCTTATTTTACGCGGCCGCTTTACGCTTTAAAAGTATGATGGCAGTCTATTTATTCGCATTGGCTATTTTTGTGTTATTTACCGCATCGGGCGCCATATTTAGTGAGCCACACCAACGTGACATTATGGCTATTTCAGATCCTTTTGGGCTTAGAGCATTTTTAGAATACACCCGTTATTGGACCTCAAGTGAAAAGAATATTGGGGTTGTAGAGTTAAGCGGCATTTTATTATACAACCGCTTAGTATGGGTGGGTATAGGCCTGTTTATTTTATTCAGCCTTGGCAATATGTTTTCACCACTTGCGATTACATTAGTTAAAGACAAAAAACAAAAAACAAACGGTTTTTACGCGCCTCCGCTGGATAATAATATCGCGTACAAATACACCCCCGGTGCTGACTTGAAGCAATTTAGTACGCGTGTGGCATTTGAAATGAAGCAGGTGATATTAAGCCCCGCGTTTATAGTATTAGTGCTTATTGGTGCGGTACTTATTGTCACCACTTTTCTGGACCCTGAAGGCACCTACGGTGCGGATAATTGGCCACTTACGCAGTACATGGTTGAGCTCATCAACAGTGCTTTTTCGCTATCGCTTATTATCGTTATTACCTATTACAGTGCAGAAGTGGTTTGGCGCGAACGCAATTCAGGGATGGGTGATATTATTGACAGTATGCCGGTGCAAAACTTTACATTTATGTTTTCTAAGCTACTCGCTGTTTGTTTAGTCATCCTTGCACTATTAATGGTTGGAATGTTAGCGACGCTTGCCAATCAGCTAAGTCTTGGGTTTCTCGATTTTGAAATATCTCAATACATGATAAGTTTATTTTACTTTTCGGGCTTGCCTTGGATTTTGTTAACAATATTAGCTTTCTTCATACAAGTATTAAGTCCAAATAAGTACATAGGAATGCTGATATTTGTTGGTTATTCATTTGTGTCCTTGGCGTTTAATGCAATTGGTGTAGAACATAATATGTTTAATTATGCGGTTGCCCCTCCACTACAATATTCAGACATGAATGAGTATGGATGGATGATGCAAACCCAACATCATTATATGCTTTATTGGGGGGCCCTAGCCTTAGTGTTATCGGCATTTAGTTATGCCATGTGGCAGCGCGGGCCCGAGCTTAACTTGTCCAAGCGTTTTGGTGCTTTAGGCTATAGTTTAGGGCCTCGTGGTCAAACAATGGTGGTATTGGGAATTGTTGGTTTTATTAGCATGGGAACTGTAATTTATTACAATACTAGGGTGCTAAATGAATACTCTGCCTCAGGCGATATTATTGATATTCGCGCAGATTACGAGCGCTTGTTTTCTGAATTTGAAAATGCCGCCATTCCAAGCGTAACGGCTGTTAATTTAAATGTGGCTATTTTTCCTAAACGACGAAAGCTCGAAGTAATAGCTGACCTGTCATTTGTAAACAACACCGATGTACCTATTAAAAGAGTCCTTGTTAATTATCCACGTTTTAGCACCATTGAAATAAAAGGTGCTGATATTAGTGATTATAACAATCGTTTTAAAACCGCATGGATGACTTTTTTTGAGCCGCTAACACCGGGTGAAAGCCTACAATTACAAGTATGGGTGACTCGGCAACATCGAGGCTTTAAAGATAGCCAAGAAGATATTCAACTAGTCAAGAATGGTACTTTTATTAACAACTTTCAATTGTTGCCGACCTTAGGTGTTAACAAAGATATATATTTAACCGATCAACACGACCGACGAAAAAAGTCATTACCTGCGCCACAACGAGCATATAAGCTTGAAGATGAAAGTCGATATAATGAAAGTATGTTGGGTAAAAGTATCAATATGATTGATTTTAAAGCCACGCTATCGACAAGTGAAGACCAAATTGCCATAGCACCAGGCTACTTAAGAAAATACTGGACTGAAGAAGAACGCAACTATTTCATCTATGAAATGGATACGCCAATGCTCAATTTTTATAGCATTATGTCAGGTAACTTTAGTGTAAAAACAGAGCGCTATAAGGGCATAGATATTGCGGTTTATTACCATCATGAGCACGCTTGGAACGTTGATAGAATGATTAAATCAACGAAAGATTCGATTGATTTCTACAGTCGTACGTTTGGTCCTTATCAACATAAGCAACTGCGTATTATTGAGTTTCCTGGATATGCTGAATTTGCACAAAGTTTTGCTAATACCGTGCCTTACTCAGAGCGTATTGGCTTTATTACTGATTTACGCGACACCTCTGAAATTGACCCCGTATATTATATTACGGCGCACGAAGTCGCACATCAGTGGTTTGGTCATCAACTCAATCCCGCTAACGTGCAGGGCAGCCAGGTATTGTCTGAATCATTATCTCAATATGCGGCTTTGCAAGTTATGTTGCAAGAGTATGGGGAAGTAAAGTTACGTCGATTTTTAAGCTATGAACTAGATGCCTATTTACGTGGCAGAAGCACTGAATATCTAGCCGAAATGCCCTTAATGCGAGCTGAAAATCAAACTTATATTCACTATAATAAAGGCTCAATAGTGATGATGGCTATTGCAGATAGAATAGGATTTACATCGCTAAACAAGGCCTTGAGAACCTTGCTTGAACGCTATAAAAATTCAACTAGTCAGCTAGTCACGACCCTAGACTTACTCGCTGCAATTAAAGCGGAAGCTGCGCCTGAGCATTACGCGTTTATCGACCAGCAGTTTACGCAAATCACAATTTATGATTTACGCTTAACGGATGCCGTACTATTAGAAGACAAACAATCCATTTTGGTAAAGATTGAGGCAACGCAATATCAGGTTGATGGCCAAGGTAATGAAAGCGAAGAAGCTTTTGATGATTGGGTGGATATTGTGGTTTTTGAGGGAGATCCCAATGATTTTAATATCGATGCAAAAGTGTTATACAGACAGAAACACCATATTGTCAGCGGTATCAGTGAGCTCGTGATTAGTATAGATAATTCTTTTGGTAACAATGCCGAGCAGCTATATATAGGTGTTGATCCTTTTATACGCTATATTGATCGAGAGAGTAAAGATAACATTCGAAAGCTGTAATGTGATCCCCTCGTGTATTAACATCAACACCGTGACAAATGTCAATGCTGTCACTCTCCGGCTTCTTTATGATGATGAAATGAAAATTCATGACTTTTATTGTTACGGCGCGCTCACAGCCTAACCAATAAGGTTTTACGTTGTTTATCATTACGAATGGGCTACACTATGTTATTAAAAATGTTCTCGCTAAAGCCTCGCCGCTTGACACCATCAAGAAAATTCTTACTGTTGACCTTGATATTGTCCCCGGTGCTTTTATCAGCTTGCTCTGACAGTGATTTGACTCAGCAAGATACGAAAGAAGATGGTCGCGAAACCGTGATTGTGATTGGAGCGGGTTTGGCTGGCTTAAACAGTGCATTGTTGCTTGAAGCGCAGGGTTTTGATGTGACAGTCTTAGAAGCGCGTAACCGCATTGGTGGTCGCCTGTATACCCTAGACAATGTACCTGGTAGACCCGAAGCCGGAGGAAATACGATTGGCGCTAACTATGCACGGGTTATCGATCGTGCAAATGCCTTAGGCTTGACCCTTAATCCCGCACCAGATGTTGTTGGTGGTATACGTACCATGGAATTATTCGTTGATGGACAATTTATTGAGCCGAGCGCTTGGGCAAGTTTTGCTGGCAACCCGTTCCCAGAGTCGGTTAAACGATTTCCTCCTGGTAGTATGATATTTGGCGCTTTGCGTGACAACCCACTTCAACAGCCAAGTGATTGGCTGTTAGAAGAATACCAAAAGTATGATGTGGCGATTGCGACCGTTTTTGATCGCATGGGCTTAGATGAGCGCAGCAAAGAATTAGTTAACCAAACCAATAGTTACGGTGACACCTTAGAGTCAACTTCGTTGCTGTCGTTATATCGTACTGCGGCTAGCTATGCCAAGGCGGGTGACATTAAAGGTGGTCCACAAGCCGTCGACGGCGGCAACCAGCGCTTGCCAGAAGCTATGGCTGAGGCATTAAAGCAGCCCGTGTTAATGGGTAAAGTGGTGACATCAATTACTCTTAGTGATACGGGTGGGGTAGTAACAACCGCCGATGGTAGTACGTATAAGGGCGATCACGTTATTTCATCCATTCCATTAACCGCGTTACGCAATATTAGTATTTCACCGGCATTACCGGCGCTGCAGCAGCGAGCAATAAATGAAATTGATTACAGTAAAACCCTTATTGTACAACTGACAGTATCTGACGAGTACTGGGGTGAACATACCCCAAGTTTATGGACAGACACGCCTATAGAGCGCATTTTTGCAACGTCTCTTGACGGCAGTGGTAAGGTTAGTAACGTGACTTTTTGGTTAACGGGTGCCAATGCAATGCTTTTTAGTGCAATGCAAGAGACTGCGCGAGATGAGTCTTTATTAGAAAACTTTTACGCTATTTATCCACAGTCGCGCGGCAAGGTGGCGTTAGAGCAAGTTGTAGACTGGAATAGTGACCCCTTTGTTCAAGGAACTTGGCCTGCTTATAAACCGGGTCAGGTTAGTGCTTTCGGTGATGCAATTTCCACTAGGCATGGGCGCTTATATTTTGCCGGTGAACACACCGCAGTAGCCAATACGGGCATGGAAGGTGCTATGGAATCGAGTGAACGAGTTGTGGCTGAAGTGTTACGCAACAAACAAGTTGTGGCAGTACAAGAAAGCGGTAAGCCTTTATTTGTTGCATGCATGGCTTGTCATTCCTTAGGGGAAGGTGAGCCGCATAAATTGGGACCAAATTTGCATGGCTTTTTCGGACAAAAGATTGCATCAAGGCAGGGTTTTGCTTATTCAGATGCACTAAAAAATAGCGATATTGTGTGGGATAAAGTAACGTTGAAAGAATGGTTGCAGGCACCAGAGAAAGTAGTGCCTGGAAATCGCATGACTTATCGTACAAATATGTCGACGTCCGAACTAGACCGATTGATTGATTATGTCGTGACGCAAACCGAAACAGAAAGTAAGCCATAAGTCGACTTCGTATTAGCTTATTAATGTACCTAAAACCCAGCGACAGTGCTGGGTTTTATTTTGTATAAATTCGTCTTATTTTATCAAATTATATTGTTGGGCCGCAGTATCTGATTGCAAACCAAAGTGGCCAAGTAAATAAGTGTAAGTCGCGGTTTCATTCCAAATTTGGCTACTGTGAACACCATTTACGTTACATGTACCCGTCACGCATATGACTTGGTCAAAATTACTTTTAATTGAATATACTCTATTTCCAAAAGGTGCACCGCTTAAACCATCCAAAAAGGGGCTATGCATAGATAAACCATCTCTACCGCAGGTTGATGACCAAACGTTATATGGATAATAACCGCAGGTACGTAAGCCCCGAAAGGCTCCCGCAATTCCAACAAACGAGTCCACTAAGTTTGAAACTGCAAGTTTATCGATTTGTTGCGCCGCTAAGGTTGCACCCATGGAGTGAGCAATAACATCGATTTTGCCTGTACATGAATTAATTATTGCAGATTCAATGGCATTTTTCACCGGCGTTTCTTCAACGCCTTTATGATTATTGCATGCTGCGCAGTTTTTACTGCCCCAATTTGGGCGAATAATTTCGTTAACAGAATAGCCTTTTGACAGCAAGTAATTGTATGTATCATCCCAACTACTCGGTGTGGCGGTATTTCCATGGATTAACACAACAGCGTCCTTACATGCCCACGCAGAAATACTGCATAAGACAAGCGAGAAAACAATCGAGGTTTTCGAAAACCATTGATATTTATTCATTTAGTATTGCTCTTGTTGTTAATGAAGTGTTAACAGTAAGTTGAGGTGATCGATTTTAATATACTACTTTAGTGCTGAAACTTTAGCCTGTTGTAATCTTATGGTAAGCGTAGTTTATGCCCGAGGTATAAAATATGCTCATCATAAATAAAGATAGGACATTGTTATTTATAACCTCTCACCCGGTCGTAGATGTAAAAATGTCCTGATGAACTTGGTATCGAACGAATCACTACACTAAATGCTTACACACAAAAAGTAGCAGAAAGTGTACGCAAATCTTGCGCCAGCATTGACTGACTCTTACTCGTTTCAGTAATTTCATTCGCCGCTTGCGCCGACTCGTCTGCTACGCTGCTTATTTGATTGATATTTTGGCTAAGCTGAGCTGAAACTTGTGCTTGTTCTTCCGTGGCGGCGGCAATTTGTGTTGTCATCAATGAAATTGAACTAACAGCCTGCCTGATGTCCTCAAAAGCATCTTTTATTTCATCGGACTTTTTAACCGTTTCTGTCGTGTTGCTCTGACACTTTTCGATAACTTCAAATGCGCGCGTGGTGGATGTTGTAAAAGTATTGATGATTTTTTCAATTTGTTGGGTAGATTCATGCGTGCGTTTAGCTAATGCTCTTACTTCATCGGCAACCACTGCGAATCCTCTTCCTTGTTCGCCTGCTCTTGCGGCTTCAATGGCCGCATTGAGTGCTAATAAATTAGTCTGTTCGGCAACAGCTTTAATAACATCAATAACCTTGGTAATTTCAACACTGCTGGTATTTAGTTCCGCTACAATTTCGTGCACGCTGTCAACATCATGTACTACGCTCTTAATCTGTGATGCTGACTGTTCAACCACCTTATTACTTGTAATCGCTATTCTTTCGGCTTCTTCCGCAGCGTTTGACGCGTCTAAAGTTCGATTTGATACTTCAGCAATAGATTGCGACATCTCCTCTACCGAAGTTGCAATCATATATGTTTGCTGCTTTTGATTTTCAAGCGCTTTACTGGTTTGCAATACCACAACAGCGTTTTGTTCTGATGACGTCGCCAAATTTTCACTGCTTAACGAAATACCAATAATAACCTTTTTGAATGCGTTGAAAACTTGGCTAATTGCGATATTAATGGTTCCAAATTCGTCATCGCTATCGGCTATGAAATCCTTATCAAGTGCATTATTTTGAGCGCTGTAATTCAAGGCGTCAACTAGGCTTTTGACTTGATTTCTAAGTCTAATAATGAGTAGGTATGCTAACACCATGCATAATGCACTTATGACCAATGCAAGAGTGATATATAAGAAACTGTTAAAGCTCGCGGTTGAAGCCAACTCTTTAGATGACAATTGCAGTTCTGCTGTAATGATATCTTCACCGCGTTTGAGCTCGTTAATTCTCTTTGTGGCACTTTCAAACCAGTCTGTTGGTGAAACTTCAAAGCCACCTTGCAAACTTTGTTGGTTTACTAGATTTTTATATCTGTGTACGTCGACAAAAATAGCTGATTTATTCATTGTTGCGAGCATTTCAACCATGTTTGGCGTTGCGGTATTACCAAATTCACTAAAGTAAACATCTTGCAATAAGGTTAAATTATTTAGTACTTTAAGAGTATCTAAATCAAGTGTATTTTGTCCAAAAACTCGACTTAACACGGCGCGTTCTTTTCCTGCGTTTTCTTTAGCTTGTACAAAATTATAGAACGCAAATCCTAGTTGCTTTATGTGGGCAGAGTTGGCCATGTCAGCAATTTTAGCAACTATGTGTAAAAGTGATTGATTTATCTCTGTATAAAAGTTGATAGCTTCGCTGGCAGAAATCGTACGATCGTCTATTTGATTGCGAACACTGTTAATGCGTTCAAGTGCTAAACTATTTTCTCTCACAATAGCCGAAAGTCCCAGTTTTGTTAAAAGTTCGGTTGTAAGCTGAGCTTGGGCATTTTTTGCTTGAATTTTTTCATTCGACAATTTCCTTTGTGGATTCAACATTTGCGCAAATTCGCCATCCTTGCTTGAACCATAAAACCCGCTAGTTAATCCTCGTTCTTTTTGTATCTCATGCACTAATTCCGTATTGGTAACCGCGAATGCCATTAACCTTTGGATTTCGAGGGCATTCGTTTTTTCATCGATTGAATCAGTGATAAGAATTAAGGAAAAAAATATCATGCCAATCAATGGCCCCGCAATTAATAACAGCAGTTTGTTTTGTAATTTTAACGAATTTAACAGATTCATTTTTTATTCTCAGTGATGGTGACGAATATATAGACGTCGAAGAGATTACTATTTCGTTATTATCGGAAATATAGTCAAAAACTTTAGACCTTTGAAAAGTAATATACGCGATAGGGCTTATCAAAATCGCGGTTTAATTATCCTGTGCATTGAGTCTGTGAATTGGATATAAAAAGTAGAATTTGCCCGAAGTTAGTGTCAGTTAATATTGCGAAAATATTTTTTCATTGGCACACGTTATTAAAATTTGTGCCAGAATTCTTATAAGTGATTTCATGTCAACTATTTTTACAGTGAGCATGTTAAGAGAAAGTAACTAGTTGTTTTTATTGTGTTAATTTTTTGGCTTGAATTATGCTAGACATATAGGTATTGACGCTAGGTTGCTTCAATGGATGCTTGCACTAAAAAGTGAGCATTGTAACTACTTACAAACCTACCTATCTATTTATAAGGATCTTAATATGAAATTCAAAAAATTAACAGCAGGCTTAGTGTTATCTGCTTTTATATCCAGTCAAGCTTTTGCAGCGGCAATAGTGTCGGGTTTTGATAGTAATACACTAGCGGCAAACGATGATGGCTCAACTGGCCTCGTTAATATTGGTTTTAATATCGACTTTTTTGGCGTTGTTTCCAACCAGCTCTACGTGAATAATAATGGTAACGTTACACTCGATAACGAGCTATCCAGCTTTACTCCGTTTGATTTAACGTCAACCGGACAACAAATTATAGCGCCTTTTTTTGCGGATGTTGATACAAGAAATGCAGGAAGTGAAGTGACTTATGGACAAGGCCTTTATAATGGTTTTGATGCGTTTGGTGTAAATTGGGTTGACGTAGACTACTTTAATTCAAGTCCTGATCATACTAGCCGCAATTCTTTCCAATTAGTATTGGTAGATCGTTCGGATATCCGCGCAGGTGATTTTGATATTATTTTTAACTATGACCAAATTCAGTGGGAAACTGGTACGGCTAGTGACGGCAACGATGATGGCTTAGGCGGTTTTTCAGCGCGAGTAGGTTACTCTAACGGAACGGGCGATGCAGGAACGGCATTAGAATTAAACGGCTCAGCAGTAAATGGTGCATTTTTGGACGGTGGCGTTAATTCATTGATTGCTAACAGACTTAATTCAAATGTTGATGGACGTTACGTTTTTAATGCTCGAAACAGTATCATTGAGCCTCCAAGACCAGTGCCTGCGCCAATGTCAGTATTATTGTTATCATTTGGCCTAGTTGCAATGCGTTTTTTGAATAAATCAAAGCAGACTCGTTCGTAAATTACCAGTTTGGTTAATTGACAATAAAATAATAACAGTTAGATGGCGATAATTACAGAAACGTGACGTTTATTAAAATAAGCAGGCGTGATAATGTCGAATGTCTTCACAAAAACGCCTTTAAACAGCTTCATATATTAAGTTGTTTAAAGGCGAATATACTTATTACTTCCTTACTTGCTAATAATTCTCAAATCAAGATAAATTTTAACCACTTTTTCTGACACAATCCCTATTTTTAAGATACTTTTCGGTTTAGCTTATCAAAACGAGTCCTAAACGTTGCATAAACGTAGTTAATGATGCGTACATAAACTAAGTTAAGGTGCAAAGTGCCAAATTTCTCTGAATTAACGAATAATCATGATACCTCTACCCAAGCGATGACAGAAGTTGCATTGGGCCTATCGATGGCATTTTTCGCGCTGTTGATACTCGCACTTATTTCAATCTCCTTACCCGCAAATCCTAACAATTTGGCATCAGATATGGCGGCGCAAGTGAAACTGGCTGCTCAGCATAGCCAACCCTCAGTAAATGACAGCACGAAAACTCAACAAGAAAAAGCGAATCCTGCTGAGAAGCCTCCTTTTATCGTTTTATACTGGGCGGGTCAATATGTTGACGTTAACCAACAAAAAATTGATATTTCTGACATTCAACAACAAAATGTGGTAATTGCGGTTGATCCACAAATACCGTTTTCACAGCTTGTTAGCATCCAAGGCCAATTTAATGGTCAGGAAATGCGACTGACAACACTTTCAGATGATTGGAAAATCGCATTGCTTAATGACAAGCAACTTAACTAGCGTTAATTCTCTATAAGCGAAACAAGTGACTATGCAGATTAAAACATCTTATAAAAAAGCGAGCAATTTTGAACTTTATAGGCACGCAGTATTAAACGACACCATTCAAAACGCAGGCTATGTTGATACAGAATCGCGCCACGACAAGCCACCAAGTATTTCTTCGCTTTTAATCAATAGGTTCGCTTTGCTGGGGCTTAGTTTTTGCCTAATAATCGGTATATTGGGCAGCTATAGTGAGCTTAGTGATTTACAAACACAAGACGAGCCTTGGACAATCCTTGATCATGAGCGGGAGTTAATTAAAGATGAACACAGTGTACGGCTATTTTCCGAATCTAAGGCACTAAGTGTAAAAACCAAACAAAAAATCAACCACAAGCAACTACAAACTGATACGTTACGTGACTTGAGAATGCACAATGTGTATCGATCTTTGAAGCTTAAGGTTAGCAATTCACCATACTCTATTTACCCACAATATAAACAACCCGATCGGGTGAGTGAATCGGTAAGTAACAACACTTCACTTATCCAACATTGGGAAGCCAGTTTCCAATCTGCACACTAACAAATTGCATACGTTTTATTTTGCAATATTGGTGCAAAACCTGCATAACAATCAAACTATAAGAATAGCGACTACGTACCATGTAAATTGTTTGATTGAGGGCGAATGACACAGTTTGAACCTTATATTGTAGGTCAAAAAATAGCGCAATACACGGTTATAAAGCAGTTGGCTGAAACACAGTCAAGCCAAGTGTATTTGGTTAACGATACGCATTTCCAAAAGCCGTTGGTGCTTAAACTGTTTAGCCCTAAGACTAAACATGAACAAACGCGTTCACAGTTTATTGAACAAGCTAATATTGTCTTCGCTTTACCCAATAATATTGACGTGGTTGGTGTAATGTATATTGGTGAATGCACTGATGATGCCGTTAGTCAGCATCAAGTGAATAATCAAAATTCGGACGATACCAAATTACTGCACTCGCGCACCCATAACAATAGTCGTCCGTTTATTGTCATGCCTTATTACCCACAAACCTTAGATAAATTATTGGCTTTACATCAACAAAAGCTGAGTTTCTCAAGCTCACTCGAGCTTATAATAAACTTGCTAACCACCTTACAAAAATTGCATGAATTAGGTGTTTTGCATCTCGATATTAAGCCCCAAAATATTTTTTTAGATGAAGCATCGCAGCCTTTTTTAGGAGACTTTGATAACGCATATATATTTAATACCAGTCCCTTAGCAGGTTTTGTGCAGAGCACGACTGAAGCATCTTTGGTGCAGTCTCGACTTAGCCTAGATTATGCAAGTCCAGAACAATATAAAGTGCAGTCAGCAAAAGAGCGACAAGAGGCACTAAGCGCAAAAAGCGATTTATTTTCTTTGGGCGTATTGTGGTATCGAATTTTACAAGGTGAAATACCAAAAGGTTTACTGCGAGAGGAGGTGACAAGCGAAGTCACTATTGAGCAAGCACAAAATTTTGCCAAGCAAATTACTGTCAAACTTGAAGAAATTGCGCCTACTTGGGCAATTCAGCTAATACTTAGTATGCTACAACGTGCTCCGCAGGATAGACCTAATAATGCACACTATTGCTTAACATATATTAAAGAACACACCGAAATTCCTGAAGATAGCCAAACAATTATTGTAGATAGCGCAGACATATCACCTAAATTAAAACAGTTAGAAACTCAAATAGAATATATTTTACTTCACCAGGGCGTGGTCTGTGCACGGCAACTTGAACACTTACGCATTACTTATTTATCGCAGGTTGAGCCAAATTATTCGGTGAGCGATGCTGCAAACGCGTTTACTGCCGCCAATACTTCTGTTACACACCAAAATGAAGAATTAGCGCAACTGATAACGAATATAAAAGTACGCCTTGTACAGCAAAATAATTTGACTGCTTGGTTTGCTTGGATTGATTATTTACTCGCGTTGGCATCTAAAAAATCATGGCGCTCACGTGCTAAAGTATCGACTAAAGAGTACGCTAGTTTACTACAAGCAGGGCGTGGATCTAGACCTGATGATTTAGCGTTGATAGAGGAAGTTCTGAACAAATATGTAAGTGTAACAGCCAACAAGTCAGCATTATTAATGCGAGTGGGCTTCTCTACCATTGTTATTGTTGCGGTCTTTTTCTACTTGTATATATCCACTTCAGGGCAGTCCATGTCGCCCGCCACGAGCGTAAATAAGAAACCAGAATTAGCAACGTTTACAGCAAAGCGTGAACTCGATCTTATACAAAAAAACGGTATTCAAGATAAGGTTTTGCTAACAAACATGGAGGATGTTAAAAATACACACCCCATGCTAGAGGTGAAAAATGCAGAAACGGGTGAATATCACCTTAGTTACCTAATAAATATAAACGGGCAGTCTCAGGCAAGAACGCTAAGCATTCCATGGGTACGTCTTGTTAATGTGCCAAATACAAAGATAATGGCGACCGAAGTAACCAATGAACTTTATCGATTGTGCGAACAAGATGGGGGATGCAGACGCTCACAACGATACTCAACCAGTCGTCAAACTGAAACTTTATGGTTACCCCAACATCCAAAGGTAAATATAAGTTGGTATGATGTTCATCAACAGTTCGTTCCTTGGTTAAATCAAAAGCTCGACAAAACATTTTCACTTCCTACCTTCGTGCAATGGCAACAAATAACGAATGTAACCATGCTAAATCTTAATAACAAACGCGTAAAAAATATCTCACATTGCAATGATTGTAACCATCAATATTCAACAACATATGCACGCGAGACGATGCCCGTTACGCTTATCGCGCCTGTTGCTAACATGTATCACGTATTGGGTAATGTGCAAGAATGGTTGCTAGAGTGTTGGCAACAAGAAGATTTATCAATGGCAAGTAAGCAGCAGCCCTCGTCATCATTACTAGTGCGTTGTGACCAAGCGGCAGTAGCAGGGGGGTCCTGGATTGATAAACACTCACAACTGCAAAACATGCCCATTAGCCAACTGTTAAAGACTGCTCGTACGCCTACTACGGGCTTTCGTTTAGTTGAGACGATACATGTCCAGTAATACCTTGAATAATCGTATACTTATTAGCATCACAATAGTGTTGGGCTTGCTTATGGCAGGCTATGCGCCACTAAGCATCGCACGAGATTGGCAAATAATGCTTGTGCCTGACCACGTAAAGGTTGATGCATCGCTCAATCAACAGACCATTCAAAGCAAAATTGAAAGTGGCCTTCGTTTAACCTTAAGCAGGAGTCATGAGCAATTAATTGATAAACAAATGGTGTTTGCGCAGTGCCATCAAAAATGGTGCGGCGAGCCCAGTTTAGATTCACTTTTTACTAATATTAGAAGCGCGGCACCTAGGGTGCAACTCGTGCTTTTGTATTCCTTTACAAAAACTGACCAAGTGCAAAGCGATTATGTGCTTCATCTAAGCTTAGTTGACCCTGTCTCATTTGAATATCGCGTTTCTGAACAATTGACGTTGTTAGATAGTATTAGCGAGACAAGTTTAGTCACTTTAGGACAAGACGCTGGCGTGTTAATCCAAAACCGTTTGCGCGTGCAGCCTGTGCAGCACCGCTTTGATCTTTATTTTACTAACTTTGTGCCTGAAGATCTTGATGGATTAGTTTCTACTACCTTATTTAACGCCGCAAATCTTAGTATGACCTTACAAACGTCAACCCAAGCCTACACGTTTCTTGAGCAATTTATGCCAACTATAGAGAGTCACTATAAGTTAGAAAGCTCATTAAATTTGATTCAAGTAGAACAACTTATAGCGCGTTTCTTTCAGGGAAAAATACCCATTAAGATAGAATTCATTCAATCAAAAAACCAGCAAACTCAATTGATAGTTAGTCGTAAAGACACACCTTATTTAGTCGCTAAAATTAATATTATTATAATCGCCATTTTGTTGTTAATGACCTGCGGTAGTTATATCCGTAGACGAGTATTAGTGCGTAAGTTGCGTCAATATCATCAAATGTGCAATGCTGATATGTGGCTTAAAACTTATAAAAAGGCAAGATTTCCTCTTTATTTCTTGCGTCATAAGTATATTTCAGAAGCTAGAGACTGGACTAAATTACAGCGTGAATCGGCGACTTTTGCCAATCAAGCTAAGATCTATTTGGATGCTGGTGATAACCATTGTGCAACACTGTTTGTGAATAAGTCGCTACAGCATAACTGTGCCAATAAAACCGCCGCAAACTTAAAATACATTATTCAAGAGCAAGTTCGTTCAAAACGGATATTGTCAGATAGTGAGCAGGAAATAAATCGCAAAGTAAGCAAAGCCATGAACCGCTATGGTCAGAGGCAGCCACTAAAAGCGCTATATCGATTATATCAAGCTTATGCGTTGGCTAAACCGCAAAAGGCCTTAAAACAACAAGCCACGGCGATTAAAAAACTAATAAATAAGATCAATAAAGAATGTTGTGCCAGCGTAAATGCTATTACATTGCATAACGTAAAAGAGGGAACGAGTCTTTTTATTTGTCACCAATTAGGTGTGCAAATTGGCAGATTACCCTCGCGCAGCGAAGTGTTCTGGCTGAATCATCAACAATGTCTATTTAATGTTAATCACAAAGCCGTTTCTAAAATGGGTCAACAAACTAACATAGCGCATACTCAAGGCGGATTTGTCGTGACCGATAATGGTAGCAAAAACGGCACGATTATTAATCGTGCCGCTTGCTCGCCTAATACACCATACAAGCTTACGAACAATGAATTACTGCAGTTAGGCGGGAGTAATCCCGTAACGAGTGTTTCCTTCAAGGTGCAAGTATCTAGTCAGCAACAGATATTACGCTTGTACCCAGATACAAAAACGACACTTTTAGACCAAGACGAGCTTAATAAAGTGTGGCCAAATCATGTCCTTGTCAGTCAAACCGAAGTGCTATGTACCAAACAAGCCTTTATTTTTGCAGTCGATTTGCACACCCGTTCATTGCATCTTTGTGAAGAGAACAGTGCCTTTTCATCTGCGCAGGATAGCAGCCTAGCAAACAAGGTTTTGTCACAAGCTGAATCTATGCAACCCTTATGCATTATAAGTTTGGGGGATAAAGCGAGTATCAGACCTTTAAAGGAAGGTGTCGACGTACAAATTAACACTATAAGATTGCTTGGTAAAATCCCGCTAATCCTTCCCTGCAATCTCGTTTATCAAGATTTTAGTTTTCACATAGCCGCACGTTTGGCAGTTCTCACATTATTTCAGGCAGTGATGAACCTAGCAACGGGTCGAAGCGACATAACGCAGAACAAAAGGAGTCGTTCAAATGAAGGTAGATGAAGCTTTTGCTCCCAGTGATTTATTCAGTATGCCGTCAATCACGCACTATGGTGTAAGTGAACAGTTGCGTAGCGAGTTTGACATGTTACGCGAAGTCTCGAATGCGCAGGGTTATGCTAAATATTCAACAAAAACCGTGCATGTCTTGGCTCAGCATATAGTCTGCCGTCACTATGGCAATTTATGCTATGAACTTGCGCATTTGAACTGGGCAATTCTGCATGCTGATAAGGAACGAGTATCTTCACAAGCATTGCTCAATTTTTACTGGATATCAGGGTGTAGTTCTTCTCAAAAAATGACGCAGTTTTTTGCGCAGCGTGCACACAACTGTGACACAGGTCTGCCCGTTATTTCGGTTTTAAATGACGCGAAAATTGAAGTGGATACTCAGGCTATAAGGTTATCGATTTATGACCATGTTTTTGTTGTAAATGGTGCAAGATCAAATCTGTTGAGTATGGAATGGTTAGTGGTAATTATCCCAGATTTACTAACGCTGATAGCAACACATTTGCATGGCAAAGGACTTAATGCAATTAAAACCTTGGCCAGCGAGATACAAAAACAAATATATGCCTACTTAGGCGCGCACATGCCGCCTGCAAAGTTGCAACAACGCCATCGGTTATTATCACAGTGGCATCAAGAAAAAGCTTTAACAAATATTAGTGATGACAGCATTTTACAATTTTGGCAACAATACAATACCTTTGAAGGCTATGTTAAATTTAGCCATGTTGTAACCGACATATTAGGCTTTATGCAAGCGCGTGATATTGCACAAGCTCAAACTAATCTGACTTATGCGACATCGACGACAAATGTAGATGGCAATTTTAGTGACATTAATAGTGGCGAGAATAGTCTCGAAAATGATCGCGAATTTGGCAAAACCCTCGCGCTAAGCAGGTCAAATATTGATTTACACCGTTTAATGCAAAATCCTAAAGCATTAAATAAACAACAAGTTGAGCTTGTTACTATAATGACCGAATTCCCTGAATATATTATGCAGGTTTTACTCAGTTATTTGCGTGTACAAACCTTTGGTAAACGCCAACATCAAATGATCCAAGCGCAACGGGTCTTATCAAAAAATCATCTTAAAATTAGCACAGACTTGCTTAAGGATATTGGTACGTACCAAGATGTGCTGCATCAGTGCGTGCTGCTGCAAGCGACGAACCAGCAAAGTTTATTGGCTATTGCGCAGTTACTGTTAAACCAAGAGCAATATACACAGGCTTGTTTAATATTGCTTAAACTTAGTCAACAAATTCCATCGTTACACGTTTATCGTCAGTCATTTGCTGCATTACTTGATGGTCTTGGTAAACAAGGCAAGTCACTTTCTAAAACAATATTAAATGAGTGGCAACTCGCCCAGCCAGCATACCAACAATTGGTTGTGCAAAGTAAATTAGCACTAAAGCAAATTAACCGTAGTGGATTTACCTCATCAAGCCTGCTTGAGCCTGATGATTACATTATAAGTGCTGAATTACTATTTGACCTAAATGTTCTATTAACACGAGTAATTAGCAATATAAATAAAAATAACTTAGTGCAACAGGGAAAATTTGAAGCTGATCGTCTCATATTTACTAACGAGTTTCATAAATTATATACAGCGGATGATTAGATAGGCCGTTAAATCGTAAATTTACCTAAACGGTCATAATTACATTATCATAAGGAGCATCAAAATGAGCACCGCAGAGCAAGCTTTTATTATCCATCGTCAATTAGCGGGCCTTTGTCGTTTTAACCGCGAATCTAATTATGCATCCCTTACTCAGGCGCCCTTAAGTTTACAGGACGTAGTGTTAGCGGTACGCCACCCGTCGCGCCCACGCAGTACAGAAACGCTCAAACATGTGAATACATCTGCCGTTTATCGAGCATGGTATAAAATGGTACTATCAGCAATTAATTGCTTTAAGAGCCCAGCACAAAACGCCGCCAGTAGCGAAGGTAACAACCTTTTACAACGGCAAGGCCAGGGATATACTGTGCAGCTAACGCCAGAATCTCTTCATTCACAGCACGCATATTTAATGATTCAATTATCAACGGTCACTCAGGCACAAATGCAAGAGGGTATATTTTTACATTGTGAGTATGACTCGCAATTCTATATACTGCACTTGACAGCACCCATTGATAATCGATTTCAACTTATTTTAGACACCACAAACGAGGCGTTTATCGCGATAATGAGCTGTGAAAGTGAATTGTACATAAGTTAGTTGCAAGCTAGCGAAGCGAATTTAAGGAAACTTTGTCACAAAATGTCTACTAACACTGTACCTCGGTTAAGTACTCAACCTAGCGACAAGAGGGCGAGTGTATTCATTGCCACCACGCATGGATTAGTGCAGGTACAATCAATAACGCCATTGCCTGATAAGCACTTACAATCAGTAGTAACCATTAACGGTACCTCAGAGTTAGCGGGAATAAGTCAAAAATACGCCTCGTTTGTCAGCCAACCACAGGGTATTGTTCAAGCGATATTTGGCCCTGATACTTATCGTATAAATTTATCCGCAGGCATTGACCAAGGCGATAGTTGGCAGTTAGGCGTTTTCATTGCGCACTTTTTATTTGCGAATGATTTACTGCATACCGCAAAACACGATAAACAATCAACATCACCCACCTCTAGTCCCGAGGAAATAAATAACAATGTTGTATTTATCGCGACGGGTAGGGTGAATACGCTTGATTATTCTGTATTAGATATCCAAGCATTAGATACAAAATGTGTAAAAGCAAATGCGCAAATTCAGCAGTGGATGCAACAAAACAGCAAAGTCTGTTTCATTGCACCGGCGGCTAATTTTAGGCAGCCTATTAGCAATAGTGTAATAAAACTGACGCCTATCCACGGTTTAGCAGAGCTACCTAATTTATTAAGTGCCTATGGCTTAATTTTACCAGAATGTTCTCAAAGTAAATCGCTAGTTTTACCGAGCAATTTATTAAGTCATAAGTCAACATTAGACGCCAATAAAGGGCATCATAATGAACATGCTATTATAATTGAAGGCAATCAAGTTGGCGTTAATCAATCAAAAACTAAATACGCCAGTGCACAGAAATCACCATCAGCCGTCCATCTGCGTTGGTCCTTTTCGCAATATTCACGCAAAACAAAGTGGGCTATTGCGATAGTTGTCAGCATAATGGTGATGGCTTTAATTCAATTGATAATCGCCTTCACTAGCAATAATAATTTAGAAAGCCACAGTAATGCCACAACGGCCTTACCTTACGCGCTGATGATTGTGAAAGGCAACCCGCCCGATCATTGCACAGGCATAAGCGCTAGTATAATGAGCGTAGGAACATTGACCCGTTTTGAACAAGCAGCAAGCACGCTCCTTATTGACACCTGCCAATTAAAAATAGTCACTTCAACTCACATACGCTCTGTTTGGTTAGTGTCAGAAACAAAAGCCGTTATTCCATTACAAGCCGTTGGCGCGAGTTCTGATGAGATAAGCGCATTAAGCGTTAGCCTTACTAGCAGTTCTTCACAAAGTAAGCTATATAAAAAAAATGATACTCAATCAGGTTTAGCATGGCATATCCCATTACCCCGCAATCAATCACAAACTAGGCGATATCATCTTTTACTTTTTGACTATAAAACTGATCAAGCTGATTTACAAAGTTTAGACAGCTTTCTTTTTAATATGCACAAGCAAAATAAACCGCATACGCAACTTGACTTGTCTACATGGTCTGCAAAAACACAAATCACTAACCGATTGTTTATTATTTCGCAAGCGTTGACGATTTTGCCTGAATAACGCAATAAGCTGTTTATTTTACATTTCCTGATCAATTACGCTTACTTTTGACAAATATTTTTATACTGTTGTAAAAAACACGCTAATCGTTTTATATCACTAAATAAGCATATTTAGGAGATGACGATGAAACATCATGCATCAACAACACAATTACCGTTTACTAATAAAAAGATAATACGCGATCGTAATTTTGGTTTGGGTTTGACCTTAATAATGGTTTCCATTTTAACCAGCGCTTGTACCTCAACGCAATCGCAATTAACAAACCAACTTAATACTACACCTGTTTTTGAACGTATGAATGAACAATGTATTGAAAGTGTCATTCACCAACAAAGCATGCTTGAAAATGCCAATCCCGCTCAGTATTTGTCGTTAGCTAATACTGCCGAACATTGCGTTGGGAATATCGCGTTTTCACCGCAACACCCCGATACTCAAATAGCGATGAAATTTAGCGCCTTAGCCATCATGAACTTAATTAAAGCCGGTGATATTGAAGCGGCTTCAAATGGGCTGGCAAAGTTTAGAGCGATCTTCCCGCAACAAGATCTTTTGTTTGATGACTATTCATCATTTGTTGACACCGCAACCGCGTTATTGAAACAGCAAGACCTATCATCACATCAATTAGCGCTTCTTAATATTAATCCGAAGTTACGCGGTGAGTTAACGCGTAAGCGTCAATGGTCTTTACAGTAGGAATTTTATGATGAAAGTATTAACCACACCCTGCCTTAATATATTGGCAAGTACTTTAGTTCTTGGTTTGTATCTGCCCTCGAATGTGGCTTTATCTGCAGCTACAGATATTCCTTACTTTACTTCGAGTTCTCAAACGTGGCAGCCAGTATCAGCCGATTCATTAGTTGAACTTCCTGCTAACTTAATTGAAAAACGCATACAGCAAGACTTTAGAATGTCGCCTATGGCAAACAGCTTGCTCGACATCGAGCAACAAATTTCAGGTAAAAGTGAGCAAATCAAAGCCTTAAAAACGTTGCTTAAGAACGCTCAATCAAGCGAGATGATAGATGAGAGAGTAGACTTAATTCAGCTTAAGTCGGCGTTTTTAGACTTGATGCAAGAAGGTCAGCAGTTGCGTCAAGTACAACTAGAAAATAAGATTGATGTATACCAACAAGTCCTTAATAAATTGTATTCACAGGCCAATACTCAAGCTAATTCAAAAGCCTACCAATTACGCTTAAGTCAACAAGCGGCTCGTGCCAGAATGGAAAAGGTCATGCAACAAGTTGACGAAACCTTACTGCAAGATGGATATTCTCAACAAAGCCCTTATGCTACTGAGTTTGCCGCTAATCTTGAAAAAATTGATCAACTAAAACAAGCGATTAGTGCGCACAAAGCGAATTTGGCAGCTACCGTTGACGGCGTAGAAGTGAGTACACAGGAGTATATGCGGCAATTATTGATGCAGTCTTCGAGCGAACAGTCGTTACTTGACCAAGAAGCATTGATGCTAAGTTATATGGCTAAAATTGTCGCACTAGACGCACAATCCCTTGAATTTGCTATTAGCGAGTCACAAGAGCAAGATGCCTTAAATGCCGGTCCAATGACAACGCCAGCGAATTCAGTCACATTATTTCTATAATCGCGTAGAGCACTCTATTTAGCTTAGGAAAAATTATGAAAATCATTAATAAATTATTTATTTCAACGATACTGGTTTGCGCGTCGGTAAATGCATTTAGTGCGTCTAAAGATGCCCTAGAAAGTAAACAAATTTTAAGCTTGCAAAACCTTGAGCGAGAGCGCGCAGCGTTAGTGCACGATATGCTGGATCCTTCGCTTGATACGCAGTCTCGTATGCAAAAGTTAAATAAGCGGCAACGTCATTTAACGGATATGGAGCGCATGGTGATGCGTGACGAACGACTGTTATCGTCAAACTCAGTCTTAGTCAAAAACGCGTTTAGCCAATATAGCAGTACTTTTTTGGTGCACGCTGGCGCTGAGCATAATCGTAGTGCAAGCGAGCAATGGCTATCTAACGTAGAGCTGAGTAATGCTGCAATACTGTCGTCGCATGTGGGCTTTAGAAAATAGTAAAGAGGTTAGCATGATGATGTTATCAACTAGCAACAAGGTTTTTCACAATTCGCCGCCGCGTTATTCTAGCTTGTTTAAGAAAATGAGCGCTATGCTAGGGTTTACAATAGGCGCTATAGCCATTGTATTTGCGGCTGTTAGCTTTATAACGAATATGCAAATTAACGATCTTTTAGCATGGGTCAATCAGTATTTTGGCGTTACCTTTAGTGTCTTATTTACTCTATTAGTTGGCACCTCCATTTTGTCTATTATTAGGGTGAGTCAGCAGTGTCGTACGGTTTTTTGGAGCCAAGTTGGTGCCCAAGCAGCTAACGCCATTTCGACCTTAGCGCTAACGTTTACTTTGTTAGGGATTAGTTTGGGAATAGGGGCCTTATCTGATCAAGCATTAACACCCGATAACGTTAACAATGTGATAAGCATGCTGACAACCCAGTTTTCGATGGCGTTTATGACCACCGTCATTGGTCTGCCTACAGCAACAGCAGTGCGCGCTTCGGTGGCTATTTTACTGGCTAAACAAATTAATGTTGGTGCTTAAACTTTTCTTTTAAGGAATAAATATGAAAATCTTATTTATTGTTGTGAGTGTGTTAGCGGCGAGCTATTTATTAATGCAAACTGCATTTGTCAAAAGCCAATGGCAATACTTGACGCATAACAAGAGCGCAGCAGCGATGAGTATTGCGCCTATATCTGGCGAGCAAGTTAAAATTAGTCCAGAACATGCTGAATTACTGATTGGCTTAGCAAGTTGGAAGCAGCAAAGTCGCGCGCAGACAGATCTTCTCACGCAGCAAGTTAAGCAACTAACTACCACGCTTGAAGATATTAAAGGTGCTGGACTTCAATTAAACAGCAATCAAGAAGCGTCATCACAAACCAACCGTATCTCAGATCCTAATACGCTGCCTGAGCAAGCAAGCCAAGCGACGAACATTAGTAATAGAGTTGCAACAGAACCTTCGGTAACTCAGTCCTTTAATGATATAAATATCTCAAAAAACGATAAACAGGCTAAAAAAAGTCGAGAAGCTCAACTTGCACAAACGAATCTACAAAAACGTTTGCAACAACAGGCCATCTTGCGTGAATTATCACAAAAAATGGAACTGTCTGCACTAAGTGGTTTATCACACTAAATGCGAGAATTTTCAGTAAAGACGCTAGTGTATGCAGCAGCAACGTTCGCTGTGTTATTACTGACTTTTTTACTTGATTGGCTATACTTAAACAAAGATGTCCCTCGTGTGAAATTACAATCGCCTGTGGAAGTAGTGCAGATCTCGTCAAGCTCAAAAGCGCGGCCTGCTCCAAAACTAATTCCACAATTAATACAGATAGACCTTGAGTTGCCATTACCGCCGTATAAACAGTTAGTTTCGCCTGTAAAAATGTTGCCCCCTATAACGCCTATCAATACAGTTTCGAATGAACAAAATAATTATAAAAAGCCTATTGTGAACCCAATTCAAATCGCGTTAAAACAGACAATTTCTCATACAGATCAGAAAATTACGATGCCTGTTACAGACAATGATCACATTGATAAACGAATCGCACAACTTAGCAAATTGGCCAGCAATAACCGCACATTTTACTTTCCTCGGTTAATAAATCGGGTTGAAAGTTCACAATCATCTACTGAACATAGGCAAAACGTAGTGTCAGTGCTCGATTATATGCATCAATGTGTTGGCATTGATATAGGAGCTTTAGACAAGGGCAGACTAATGCTTCTGTCACATAAAAATCAAACGCATAGTAAAATAATGCGAGTAGCCAGTGGCTATTTTACGCCTTACGAAACGGCGCTATTAGACAGTTACGCGCCAAATAAACCCTTGGTTCGTTTGTATCCTGAATGGTTTGATCGACAACTTAGCGTCGAAATTCAGCAAGCGCTAGGCAACCTGCCGCTAACTCAAATAAGTGGAGAATATAAACTCATCAATCATCGTTTATATCTTAAAGATATTCTGTTAAATCATTCTCCCGTTTCAGAAATGTGGCTGTTGAAAGCAGGGTGCTAAAAGCCATTAGTGTCATACAAACGTAGATTCTGCGAATAAGGGTTTAGTCGATGCTGTAAAACGTATTGTATTATTGACATTAAATTAGATGATAAGATAAATCTAGATTGCAAGGGTAGCCTTTGATATATTCCACTTCGATTTGAAAATTCGGTATTTTTGCTGAAGAAACGTGTGGAGTAAGAACAGGCAATGCGTAGTTACATGGCTAGCATGTTTATTTTAGGTATTATTGTGCTGGGATCTTTCTTTTCAGTAAATGCGCAAAATGAATCTACATCCGTTTTAAATGCGTCCGCTATATCAGAATATAATATCGAATTTGCACAATTTACGCCTGAACAAGTTGCTCAGTTTCACGCCTTTTATGTGCATTATTCAGGTTATCAATCGCACCATCTCGCCTCCCAAAACTTAAGTAATACTAAAATTTTATATTCCACGCTTGCTAGTAAAGCATTACTGCTTAACAATTTGCAAAAAACAGCTGAATACTTAGGTCTTGAAGTATTAGTGCGCTCTGCTGAATTAAAAATTAGTTTGCAGCTTATGGGTGTAACACCGCGCAATCTACCTTATAAAGAGTGGGACTAAGCATACGCTTAACTTATTACATAAAATATGCCTAGCATAATGGGTTGATGCAGCAAATAAATACTCAAACTATGTTGGCCAGGCCAGACTAAACTTTTAGTCGCTTTAGTTCGTGTTAATTCGCCAGCGTCATTAGTCATTAAGCGCGCTATGGGATCGCGCTTAAGCCATTTGCTATGTGCCATCGCAACACCGTAAAAAACCATCCCAAGCCAAGGAACTATTGCCACATAGTCATTCGTATAAGCGGGCAGATTGTTAAAAAATAAGTAAAAAGGCCAACGAGAGGGGACCCATTGCAAAATACCCACTAACATAAAAGTACTGCCTAGTAATAAACACAGTTTTGGATAATGTCTAAACCAAACCACAATAATGCTCGCCAATGCTAAAAAGTGCAGCACGCCAAAAAATATCCAATTTTTAGGAATAGTAAAATAGGTAATGACTGATATAACGATGGCTGCACCGGCTATTTGGCTAAAACGTTTCATAAATTTTGTGAAGCGAAAGTCAGTTTGATGCGCAAAAGTTAGGGATATTCCTAAACATAAAAAGAATAAACTAATAATTAGCCAGCGAAATTGTTTCCAACCCTCACCATCGGGTATATTGTATTCTATATAGCCAAAAAATTTCAAATCGTAGATAAAGTGAAAAATAACCATCAATACAATGGCGAGCGTACGCATAATATCGAGCGTGTAGTTTCTTTTCACTCTAGAATTACTGGCTAAGGCCGAGTGATTTTTGGATGTGGTCAATTTGTTCCATTAACTCAGTTTGCTGTTTTTCAAGCGAATCGATACGCGCTAGTGCTTGCAATAAAGCATCTTTATTAGTAATTGATTCACTTATTTTTTGATTGTTTGCTAGCAAAGACGTTTCTTCGCTTGTGTGATGCAAAGGATCTGCCGCAGTGACTTCACCGCTAAATAAATGCGCGTAGCGAGACTCTCTTTTACCCGCTTCTCTTGGTAATTTAACCACCAAGCGCTCAGCATGAAAATTTTGCATTTCGGTTAGATTGGCTTCTACTTCATCTACGCTAGAAAAATCAGCCAACCGCTGCGTGCGAGTGCGCAATTCTCCGGGGGTTTGCGGACCGCGAAGCAACAATACACACACTATAGCGAACTGCTGTGGACTAAACTTAAGGTTGCTAAATTCTGTATTGCAAAAACGATGTTTGTACTTGACAACTCTACTACCTGAAGCCCGATGTTCGAAGGTTACGTTTTTATCTCTTAGTTCATCAAGGGAATTTTGTACTTCGCTTTCGCTAAGTTGCATAACAGGCTCACGATTACTTTTTTGGTTACAGCCAAGGGTGAGCGCATTTAAAGACAAGGGATATTGTTCTGGCGTGGTAATTTCTTTTTCCATTAGAACGCCCATTACTCGCGCTTGTATTGTAGAGAGTTGAATCAACATACCTTATCCTTAATCTAAATTTATAGTCATTAAATCAATAAGCTTGGGACTTCAGCAAAGCTCATTTTTTATACATCCTGTTTTTTGTTTTCCTCTTCCATTATTAAAACACCCACCGTTATTATACGCTCACCCACCATATCGTGAACACGTAGCTCTACGTTGTCTAATTTAAGAACGGCATCAACATAAGGAGCGCAGCCTAACGCTTTCTTTATGGCAAGTTCAATGCTGTCGTTATCATCGGCAGTCAATTTAATTGCGTAAGAATACTGTAAATCAGCAACCTTGGTATAGCCTTTTATTTTTAACTCTGTTTTAGGTAACTCCGGTCTTTCATTATCGTCAATGGTGGCAGAAAATACACAATCGACAAAACTTCGAGTCCCCGGTTTTATTAAGATGAATAAGTGATCATCAGCGAACAATAGCGTCGAGCCGCGAGGAGCTATGACTTTGCCGTTACGCGTGATCATGGCGACTACTGCGCTATCGGGTAAGGCTGCTTGCGATAAGCGACGCCCCACAGCGCGCGATGTTACGCCTAGTGTGTACTCAACGATATCGGCACCTACATCTCCAACCGCGGTGATTTCTAGAGTGGCTGCAGGTGTGGCGGGTGGTGGCAAAGTCAGTTTTAGCTTTTTTGCTACCCAAGGTAAAGTTGAACCTTGTACGGTAGCAGAAATTAACACCACAAAAAACACCACATTAAAAATTAGATAGGCTCCAGGTAGCCCATAGATCAATGGGAATATGGCTAAAATAATAGGCACCGAACCGCGCAGACCCACCCAAGATACCAAGGTAATTTCGCGGCGATTAAATCCAAATAATGCTAACAAGGGAATAACGGCTAGAGGCCGGGCTACAAAGGTTAAGGTTAACGCTATAACAAGACCTTCAAACCATACCTCTAGTAAAGATGTTGGGTTAATCAACAAACCTAGCACTAGAAACATAGTGATTTGACTTAACCATGCCAAGCCATCGTGGAATAAAAAAGTACTGCGCTGAAATACGAAGCGACTGTTGCCTATGATTACGCCCGAAATAAAAATGGCTAAAAAGCCGCTACCGCCAATGGCGGCTGAAATACCAAACGAGAGTAAGCCAAGTGCTGCCACCATTACCGGGTATAGACCTGAAGCAACCAGATTAATACGATTAATCAGATGAATAGATAGCCAACCGACAGCAAGCCCTACAATAGCCCCTAAGCCCATTTGCGATAAAAACAACAGCAATAAATCTGTGCCGGGTTTCATGTCGTTTACTAATATTTCAAGCATTCCCACGGTAAGAAATATAGCCATGGGATCGTTAGAAGCACTTTCTATTTCTAATGTGGCTTTTAGTTTCTTATTTAAATGAATACCGGCGTTACGTAATAATGCGAAAACGGCAGCAGCGTCGGTAGAGCCAACAATGGCCCCAAGTAACAAACCTTGTAACAACGGGATGTCTAGAATATAGGCCGCTGCAACACCTGTTATTGCCGCAGTAACAAGCACGCCTATGGTGGCGAGCGCTGATGCTGGTCGCCAAACTTTTTTAATTGAGTCCATGGGAGTTTGTAAACCACCGTCAAACAAAATTAACGCTAAGGCGAGAGTGCCTAGTGCATGTGCGGCGATAGCATTGTCAAAAACAATCCCGCCCAAACCCTCTTCACCCGCCAACATTCCTACGAGTAAAAATAGCACTAGGACAGGCAAACCCAAGCGGGCCGATAGCTTACTTGAAATAATACCAAATAAAATCAGTACTGCAGCTAACAAAATAATGTGGTCAATTACAAACATGTACGACTCTCAAGGTAATATAACGCTAAGGATAATAAAGAGGTCAAACAAGATGAATATATTAGAGCTTACTGACTTAAGTTCAAGTAAATTGTAGTGGAAACTAAAAGATTACGATATTAATGGTAGGGCATTACTAAACTTTAGCGAATTGCAGAGCGTATTGCACAAATTGGCCAGAGCGTTTATTCTTTCTAGCGTGATTTTATTTTGGGCATCGCATCATACAGGCGAATATAAACAATGAATATGCCATCCAACCTCGCTCCACATACTCTGGCTGTGCTCGCCCTAGTATTATTAGCACTGTTTCTGTTTAGCCGCGAAAAGATAGCCATTGAAACCTCCAGCCTGTTCATACTGATATTACTTACTGTCGGTTTTACTGTATTCCCATATGTTACGACAAAAGGTGAACACCTTGAAGCGGTAGATTTTTTCAGTGGTTTTGGTCACGAAGCACTAGTCGCTGTTTGCGCACTGATGATCGCTGGCACGGGTTTGGTGAATACCGGTGCACTCGAACCGCTGGGGCGTAATCTCGCGCGTTTGTGGAAACTGAGTCCAGCACTCAGCATGCTGCTCACTCTCATAATCGGTGCTTTTCTGAGCGCTTTCGTTAATAATGTTCCTATTGTCATATTACTGTTGCCTATACTTATTAGCGTGTCATTGCGCACCGGCGTAGCATCTTCAGGCATGTTAATGCCTATGGGTTTTGCCACCCTAGTAGGTGGCATGAGCACCAGTATTGGCACCTCGACCAACCTTTTAGTGGTGTCTGTAGCAGCGGATATGGGTTTGCCCAAAATACAGATGTTTGATTTTTTTATCCCCGCTGCTATCGTTGCCTGCATCGCCATTGTTTACCTTTGGTTGATTGCACCGCTGCTGTTACCCGTTAGACAAGCCACACTTGTCGATACTTCCCCCAGAATATTTTCTGCACAACTGGCTATACCTGATGAGAGTTTTGCTGTCGACAAAACGCTGACAGAGCTCATTGAAAAAACCGCCGGCATGATGGACGTGAGTCGCATTATGCGCGACAGTGGCACTTTCATCCAGCCTCTGCCAGACGTTAAAATACGGGCCGGTGACCGGTTGTTAGTCAACGATACCCCAGAGAACCTCAAAGAATTCGAAAGCGCACTTGAGGCTACATTGTATGACGGCGATACCGCAGTTGATGAAGAAAACCCTTTGTCTGACGAGGGCCAGCAGATCGCAGAAATTATTGTGGTGCATGGCTCGCCTTTACAGGGCATGACACTTAAGCAGCTAAATTTTGCCGATCGTTACCAGTTATTGGTTCTGGCAATAAGCCGTGCTGGCAGCACGCTAGAAACCTTGCGCGAAAAGATAGAGCAGATTCGCTTGCGCACTGGCGATATCCTATTAGTGCAGGGCCATAATGAAAAAATAGCCGAGACCAAACGTGCTGGTGAATTATTGGTACTTGATGCCACCGCCGATCTGCCGCACACTGACAAAGCGTTAACCGCATTACTTATCATGGCCGGTATCGTCATTGCCTCTGCGTTTGGACTGGCACCCATTGCTATTAGCGCTGTGTGTGGAGTGTTATTAATGTTGGTAACTCGCTGCTTAACATGGCAACAGGCTTCCATGGCTCTTAGCACCCAGGTCATCCTCATCGTTGTTGCCAGTTTGGCTTTAGGCTCGGCCCTGCTAAAAACCGGCGGCGCCGAATACCTTGCTCAAGAGTTCGTTTCTATTACTAGCGGCGCTTCACCGGCGATTATTCTTTCGGGGCTGATGTTATTAATGGCAATTTTGACGAACATTGTTTCTAACAATGCCTCAGCCGTTATCGGCACACCTATTGCCATTAGTATCGCACACCAACTGCAATTAGACCCAGAGCCATTCGTCATCGCTGTATTGTTCGGTGCTAACATGAGTTATGCTACGCCCATGGCTTATAAAACCAATTTATTGGTAATGAATGCTGGTGGTTACACCTTTATGGACTTTGTGCGCGTTGGCGTGCCTTTAACTATCATCGTTTGGCTGAGTTTATCTTTTCTATTACCCATCATATACACACTTTCCTGAGTGTTTAATTCCTTTTTACATTGTTAACGATGTTGATCGCTCGGGGAGTAATGGAAGTACTTACCCTATAGCACGACACTTTGTTGTAAATCTCCAACTGAGTTTTTAATATTGTAAGGAGAAGTATTTGAAAAAAATGCCATCAGCCAACGATTTTTGGTTTTTACCACTAGGTGGTACAGGCGAAATTGGCATGAACGTTAATTTATATGGTCATAATCAACAATGGTTAATGATTGATTGTGGTATTACCTTTGATGTGCCACTTGATCGTGAGCAAGACTATGCTTTAGGCGTGAAGCGTCATCAGGTCGTAACCGCCGATATATCCTTTATTGCTAATCGTCGTGATAGTTTATGCGGACTGGTTATTACACATGCACATGAAGACCATGTAGGAGCAGTTTTGTCACACTGGCAAGAGCTTCAATGTCCCATATACACCACTGCCTTCACCGCTGAGGTGTTAAGGCGAAAAGCTTATCGAGCTAATGTTATATTCGATCTCCCCATTGTTGTTGTGGCACCCGGAGATGTGCTCGACATTGGTCCATTTACCTTAGAGTGGATTGCCACCACACACTCTATTCCCGATGCAAATGCTATTTTAATTAGTACTCCCGTTGCCACAGTATTGCATACGGGCGATTGGAAAATTGATCCAACGCCTGTGGTCGGTAAAGGATTTAATAAGAAACGATTTAGACAGTTAGCCAAACAAAACATAAGCGCTATGGTATGTGACTCGACTAACGCGAATCGGCCAGGTCATTCATCCTCTGAAAAAGACTGTGAAAGAGGGCTCGGTGAGTTAATTAGCAAAGCACCGGGACGAGTAGTCGTAACTTGCTTTGCAAGCAATATTGCGCGCTTAATTACGATAGCCAGAATTGCGAAGGCAACGAGTCGCTACCTCTGTTTATTAGGATCTGCGCTTGAAAATATGGTGAGTATTGCGCGCACAACAGGCTACTGGCCGACTGAATTAAGCATTACGCCAAGGCGCCATATTGGCTACTTACCTAAGCATGAAGTATTAATAGTGGCTACAGGCAGTCAAGGTGAACCGCGCGCCGCTTTGCATAAACTAGCCAACAACACACACCGAGATTGTGATTTAGAAGAAAATGATAGGGTGATTTTCAGCAGTATTGTCATACCGGGTAATGAAAAGTCAGTGAAGCGGCTTACTGATTTATTAACACAACGCAATATAACGGTCTACCAATCAGCAGATTGTGAGCATACAATTCATGCTTCTGGACACCCGAATGAAGACGACTTAATGACCTTATTTGAGTGTGTACGACCAAAGTGTGTAGTTCCAGTACACGGTGAACCCAAACATTTGTTGGCGTGTGCTAATGTTGCAAAAAGCGCCAATATAGAGCGTCAAATTGTTGGCTTAAATGGTGATTTGTATAGTCTTGCGCCTAACTTTTCAATTAAACGTAAACAGGTTTCGTGTCCTCGAATAGCGCTATAATATGTGGTTTATTATAGCGTTTTTGGAAAAACAGAAATGAAATATATCGGTTTTTCTCAAGCCCTCATACTCTTAGATTGTGGTAAGAAATAAAACAATACACACACTCAAAAAGGGTAGACCATGAAATCACACAACAAATTTAGCTATCGCGCTTTTTTACCGAAAAGTTTTGCAAAAACATCTTTAGTACTTGCATGTTGCGCAGCAATAAGCCCAGTCGCCCAAGCGGGTATAGAACTTTATAACAGCACCGATGCCGACAATACTACGTCAGTACTATTAGGTGGCTATGCAAAAATAGACGTTCGTCATGTTAATGGCGATTTAGGTTACCAAGATTATTGGCTAGGAAACAATCCTGGCGCGGTTGACACTTCAAAAACTGGCTTTAACGTGAAAGAGTCACGCGTTAATTTGAAAATAACACAAGGCGATGTGTTTGGTTTTGTGGAAATGGACTTTTTCGGCGGTAATGGAAATGAAGTTGTTAGTAACAGTGTTAATCCACGCTTGCGTCATTTCTATGTGGGCTATCAAAACTGGACCGTAGGGCAAACGTGGTCAACGTTTATGCCACTAGCTGCGCTTCCTGAATCACTTGATTTTGGCGGGCCAATGGTTGCGGAAGTTTTCATCCGTCAAGCACAAATACGTTATACATACGGCAATTGGCAGTTCGCTATTGAACAACCTGAAACGTGGGGGGATGGCGATATTGGTGGTTCTGATAACGGCTTTGGCACTAGAGCGAGCCAGGTTGATGAAGACGAGTCTATTCCAGACTTTGTTGCCAGATACAATATGAAAGCGGATTGGGGACAAATATCTGTTGCTGCGTTACTTAGACAAGTAGATCAAGGCGGAATTGATGAAACAGCCGTTGCTGCTAACGTAAGTGGACTTATCAAAACCGTAGGTAAAGATGACTTTAGATTCCAAGTCACCGTAGGTGAGCCTGGCCGATACGTAGGAGCTGCACTTTCACTAGACATCGTTACTGATGCAAACGATGAAGTAGTGGTTGAAGAAACGACGGCTTTTGTTGTGGCGTATCGCCATTTCTGGACTGAAACGCTACGCTCTACCGCTTATTACGGCAAATCTACAACAGATGTGCAAGATTTAAACCGTAGTCATTACTCGGTTAACTTAATTGCCGATATTACTGATAAGTTAGACGCCGGTGTCGAACTTGGTCAGTTTAAAATTGACGATGTGGTAGATTTAGATTCTACCTACTTACAACTATCAGCAAAATATTCGTTCTAATTAAGCTGATTTTTCGTCAATAAAAAGCGGGTCTGAAACAACAGGCCCGCTTTTTTAATTTATAAAATAGTAACTATCAGTGGCAATAATATTGTTACGCTAAATAGAGTATTGAGTTGGCATCGCTTATTGAAAGTCGTTTTGCTGTTTCAAAAACGCGTCGCGCAAAAATTCAATCAGTAATTTAACTTTTTGATCTGGTTGCTTACCTTTTGGATACACCGCGTATATACCCATCTTTTTATTTGCATACCGCTGCAGAATAGGGCAAAGCACGCCTTTTCTAATATGCTCATACACTAAGGCTTGTGGCAAAAAGGCAATGCCAAAATGCGCTAAAGCGGCATCACAAATTGACTGTAAATTATTGGTGTTAAATCGTCCTTTGGCATGCACCCGATGTGCTTTACCATAGTCAGTAAACATCCAAACGTCATTGCCACCGTTCTCATAGTTATAAATTAAACACTCGTGGTTTAATAAATCGTCAGGAAGTTTAGGTGTACCGTGTGCTTTTAAATATTGCGGCGATGCACACACGATCCATTTGGAATCTGACAAACGACGAGCCACTAAACTAGAATCTTCTAGATCTGCGGTGCGTATGGCAAGGTCGTAACCATCGGCAATCAAATCCACCACGCGATTATTCACTTGTAGATTAACGCGAATATCCGGATAAAGCGTACAAAATTCGGCAACAGATTTACTTAATATTAAGTTAGCAGATAAAACAGGCATTGTAATTTTGATAGTGCCGCGCATGTCACTGCTATAACCGCTAACAATATCGGTGGCATCTTGCATCGCTGTTTTGGCAATCTTGCCTTTTCCATACAGCAGCCGTCCCGCATCAGTTAGGCTCAACTTTCGGGTCGTTCTATACAATAGCTGTACATTTAAACTGGCTTCTAATCGTGCTATTCGTTTACTTACCACCGAATTTGTTACCTGCAAAAGCTCAGCAACCTTTGAAAAAGAGCCGTTCTCGACTACCTGCACGAATAACAATACGTCATCAGCTTTTACCATTAACTTGTCTCTATTTATGCTTGCTTTTGATAACATGATTATATTAAAAAAAGAATAAATGAATAGCTATAATGTATGTATACCAATAAACCAAAGCCAGTGACATTAGACGTGTGTCGGGGTGTTGGTTTGAGCGTTATAACAGTACTCCAATTTTATGTCTTTATTCTTCCATTACTGTTTATAAAACTAAACCATTAAGCCTTCTTTATACTCGGCTTATTCATAACCATAATTTTCTGACCGGTTTATTTATAAAAAACAGTTGGTAAATATGACCACTTAAGCATTATCATACACACAGTGTAAATTTTTTGTAAAAAATATAATAACGATAGGATCTATTATGCCGTTAGAGAATTCGACTGATGCGCCATCGACAAATCATATTGTCTCACCACTAGAAATACTGTATCAAAAAGAATCGCAAAGTCCTAACTTGCTATACATGACCCAGCCTGATCAAGCAGGTTCACGTTCTTTTACGTGGTTTGAAACAATGCAATTGGCGCGTAAAGTTGCGGCACGAATAAATACATACCGCTATCCTAAAGGCTCTCGTATTGGCATATTAGCGAAAAATACAGCTGAATGGATTATTGTTGATATTGCTATTATGCTAGCGGGCCACGTTTCTGTACCTATATTTGCGACAGCTGGTAAAGATACGATTAGTTACATCCTTCAGCACGCGGAATGTCCAATGCTATTTATTGGAAAACTCGATGATGATAGTGCTGTTAAAGGCGCGATTTCTGAATCATTAGTGACCGTGGGTATGCCTTATCCTGACATTGATGCGAAAGTTAGTTGGAATGAATTTATTGATATTGGCCCGCTTAGCGATAATCCAATTCCTGACTTAAATGATATTATGACTATTATTTATACATCGGGCAGTACTGGGCAACCTAAAGGCGTAGTACATACTTATAGTACCATTTGTTGGGCGGCTCGAAATTCTTTAAACTCGTTATCAATATCAGCAGATGACCGCATGATGAGTTACTTACCACTGGCGCATATTACCGAGCGAGTGCTTGTTGAATTGGCCAGTTTTTATTCTGGCATGCGCTTACACTTTGTAGAGTCATTAGCGACCTTTACGAAAGATGTGAAGAACTGTCAACCTACATTGTTTGTTTCAGTTCCCCGATTGTGGACTAAATTTCAAATGGGTATCCTTGCAAAGATACCTCAGAAAAAGCTAAGTTTATTGTTAAGCATTCCGTTTGTAGGCAAAAAAGTTGCGCAAAAAATACGCAATGAAATGGGCTTAGACTCAGCGCGTTTATGGGCGTCTGGTTCGGCTCCTTTAGCGCCTTCCACGGTAGAGTGGTTTCATAAAATAGGTGTGGATATTTCAGAAGGCTGGGGCATGACAGAAAACTCAGCTTATGGAACAGGTAGCGTTCCCTTCAGGGCCGATAAAATTGGCTCAATTGGTAAAGCCTACAATGGCGTTGTTATTCGTATAGCCGAAGATGGTGAAATACAAGTACACTCTAGTTGTAATATGATTGGTTATTATAAAGATCAAGAAAAAACGTCAGGCGTTTTTACTAACGATAATTATTTGCGAACAGGCGACAAGGGCATTATGGACGATGAAGGTTATATATACATTACCGGACGTCTTAAGGATATTTTTAAAACTGAAAAAGGTAAGTATGTTACACCCGCGCCCATTGAAGCTAAAATAATGGAAAATTCAATTGTTGAACAAGTGTGCGTGACGGGTACCGGTTTACCTCAACCTATTGCTTTATTAGTGCTGTCTGAAGACGCGCAAAATCACTCAAAAGATTTGCTAACGCAATCATTAAATAAAACACTTAATGACGTGAATGCGACATTAGAGAGTCATCAAAAGCTTGATCATATTGTGGTATTTAAAGAGGAATGGTCTATAGAAAACGATTTGCTAACGCCTACCTTAAAGGTAAAGCGACATGTTATTGAAGATAAATTTAAATCAACCATTCTTGGAAAATATCATAACGAAATTGTTTGGAAAGACTAAAAGCGTTATGCGCGGGCGCGAGCAATATTGTTTGTTTAAGAGAGTGAAGCGCTCACCGTCTTTACCGTGAAGCCCCCCGTCGTTACCGCGAAGCCCCCCGTCGTTACCGCGAAGGCGGTAATCTATGAAAAATCCTTAATGTTTTATTAATAACCGTTGTTATTTCGCCAGATTACCGCCTTCGCGGTAAAGACGGAGGGTTTGAAATGGCTTAAGCACGAACTGCGTTACGGGTACGAGATAACACCCAAGTGTCAGTTAAGATGGTCTTTGGCGTGTTTGTAAAATATATAAATATTTACAGTATGTTTTAGGTAGCTTCGCTAAAAGTGAAGATGTGTTTAGTTTCGCGCATGTTCAATTCAATGCTATGCAGTTCAATGGATTTAGCTAATATGAGTTGGTTTTGTTTAGTATATAGGTATTTTGCGGCTTCAATATAATGGTTATCTTGCGTAATACACGCAAATTTACTTGCGTCAACATAGTTTACCCAACCAATCACCATACCGGGTAACAATATACTGCCCACTAAATTAGTGATCTTTTCACTAATAGTGACTTCAGCACCAAACACGGGTTTGTCACCAATTTGAATAATTGTGGTGTTATCCAGTAACAAACGAAAGGCTGGCTTGTTATCCCTTTTTTGGGTTATTGAATAAATATTTATGCTTGTCATCATGTTCAAATGCTCTTATAGGCTAGGCATATACAAACGTAATCAATATACTATTGATAATCTTCAGGTTAGTATAATCAGATGCTTTACATATTGGGCTGACTTAGATCAATAGAAATTAATAAAGGAGATCACTTTGCAAAAGGTATTAATTAATGCGTGTTTATTAGTGTGTGTGGGAATATTCCCAATGTCAGTACAAGCACTCTTATATAAAGATGTAAACGTAAATTCTGACACCCAAACATACGCCGGCATGATCACAATTGCCTATGATGCAAAAACCGACAGCGTATTTTTAGAGCTTAATAAAACACAATTAGATAAATCTTTTATATTTCAAAGTAGTCTACCTCAAGGCATAGGATCTAACGATATTGGCTTAGATAGAGGGCAATTAGGCAATACCAGATTAGTCAGGTTTTTGCGCTTTGGTAACAAAATATTACTTAAGCAAATCAATACGCAATATCGAGCACTCAGTAATAATATTGCCGAGCAGAAAAGTATTGATGAAGCGTTTGCCGACTCTGTTATCGCAGGCTTTGAAATATCATCAGAAAATGATCACACGCTGCGGATTAATTACACTGACTTTTTGCAATCTGATATCCATGGCATTGTTAACAGTTTGAGCCGAAGTGCACAGGGAAACTACAGCATCGATAAAACCCGATCTGGTATTTACTTACCACGCACCAAAGCATTTGAAAAAAATATTGAATTAGAGTCAGTAGTGACCTATACAGGTTCACCATTAGGTCAATATATTCAAGATGTAACGCCCGACGCCAGCAGTGTCACTGTGCATTTGCATCATTCATTTGTTGCCTTACCCGATGATAATTATAAAACACGAGAATTTCATCCTTATTCAGGATTTTGGAAGCATAGCTTTATGGACTATTCAGTGCCTATTGATGCCAACATGGAACGAAAATTAATACCTCGTCATCGTTTGCAGAAAAAAGACCCTAGCGCCGCCATGAGTGAAGCCGCAAATCCTATTATTTATTATCTTGACCCAGGTATTCCAGAACCCGTCATGAGTGCATTAAAAGAAGGCGCGCTATGGTGGGAACAAGCGTTTACCGCAGCAGGATACAAAAATGCATTTCAAGTAAAAGTATTGCCCGAAGATGCTGACCCCATGGACGTTCGCTACAACGTTATCCAATGGGTACATCGCGCCACGCGCGGCTGGTCATATGGTAGTTCGGTAATAGATCCGCGTACCGGAGAAATTATCAAAGGGCATGTTACCCTTGGCAGTTTGCGCGTGCGTCAAGATTTCTTAATTGCCACAGGATTTACCGCACCTTATACGCAAACAAAGCAACAAAGTAAGGCCGATACGTCGGCTGAATTAGCATTGGCGCTTGATAGAATTAGACAGTTATCAGCGCATGAAGTAGGGCACACCCTAGGAATTGCACATAACTTTGCGGCAAGTGAAAATAATCGTGCGTCGGTTATGGACTATCCGCATCCTTTAATCACCCTAGATAACGATAAAATTGATCTTTCAAATGCTTATGCAAAGGGCATGGGAGATTGGGATCTATTCACCATAGCCTATGGTTATCAAGAATTTATGCAAGGTACAAATGAGTCAAGTGAATTACAAGCATTAATTAATCAGGCGAAACAAGCCGGTTTGCTATATAAATCAGACCCCGATGCTCGCGTATCAAAGCGCGCTTCATCCGACGGTCATTTATGGGATAATGGCAGCGATCCTATTGCCGAATTTGAGCGCGTTACTGAGCTTCGTCAATATGCATTACAAAAATTTGGGAGTAATAACCTACCGACTTCAGAGGATTTTTCTGATTTAGAACGCCGCTTAGTCCCGCTTTATTATTCTCATCGATTTCAATTAGATGCCTTAGTAAAGCAAATTTCAGGTGTTAAATACGAATACACGGTTAAAGAAGGCGACAACGAACCTGATGTAAAATTTGTAGACGGTAATAAGCAAACACGAGCGCTTGCGTTATTGCTTAATAGTGCAAGCCCAGAGTATTTAGCCTTACCTACGACTATTTTAGGTTTAATACCACCTAAAGCTTATGGCAGCGATCGTACGCGCGAAAGCATGCCAACGCGAATGGGCATTGCCTTTGACCCGATAACTGCTGCCGAATCGGTGGCAGGATATAGTTTACACATACTGTTGCAAAGTGAGCGTTTGAATCGCCTTGCATTTCAACATAGTATAAACAAGGATATACCTTCGATAAAAGTAGTTGGGCAACAACTATTTGATAAACTTATTAAAAACAATGACGAAGATCGTTTAAGCCAACGACTAAAGTTAATTGCTTTGTCGGTTTATTTTGAAAGTATGTCTGATCCTGAATTAAGTATAGACGCAAAGTTAGATATGCAAAGCGTTCTCGTTGATTACCAAAAGTGGTTGAAGAAAAATGCTAATAAGTTATCAAATGCAGTATTGTTAATACATATTGAACATTACTGGGCGGTTAATAATTGGCCCTTGTCAACGCCCATAAAAGCGATGCCACCGGGCTCTCCTATTTAGCAGTATTATGCCAAGCCTAATTGATTAGGCTTGGCATACAATCTACACTAAATGACACGACTATAGCGGAGTTGGTGCGAGGGCATTTTTAAGTATTGATCAAAGTTCATACAAATATTTCTAACCAACAGCCTTCCTTTCGAATGTATTGTGATAGCATTTTGGGTATTGCTGACTAAGTCATCTTTAATAAAAGCATCTAGTTGTTTAATATGCTGAGCAAAGTAAACATCAAAATCGATATCGAAGTCTTTTTCAAAGCGCGCTTTATCAACGTGAAAATTACACATTAACTGATTAATAATAGCGCGATGGATAACATCATCTCTGGTTAATGATACGCCTTTTTCAATAAGCAATTTGTTGCCATCAAGTGCTTCGTAATAATGTTTGAGACTTTTTACGTTTTGAGAATAAGCAGTGCCCAAATTGCTTATTGAAGAAACCCCCAGCCCTAACAAACAATCGGCTTGGTCGGTTGTATAACCTTGAAAATTGCGCATTAATCGATTTTCTTTAGCCGCTTGGCTTAACTCATCGGTTTGTTTTGCAAAATGATCCATACCAATAAATTCGTAACCCTGAGTGGTTAATGTTTGGATACTTTGTCTAAATAAAGCGAATTTGGTGTCGTTTGACGGCATCCATTCTTCTTTTATTTTACGCTGTGACGGAAACAAACTTGGCATATGAGCATAACTAAACAATGAAATACGATCAGGATTCATTAGTTCAACTTCTGCAAAGGTTTGCGCCAATGTGCCAGCTGTTTGAGCGGGAAGACCATAAATAAGGTCAATGCTAACCGAGTCAAACGCCAGAAGTTTTGCGCGTTTAATAATATCTTTAATGAAGTCTGTACTTTGTACCCGGTTTATTTTTTCTTGCACATCTTTATTGACGTCTTGCACCCCTATGCTTAAGCGGGTGAAGCCAAGGGTGCGCAACTCATCAATGTAATCTAATTCAATTCTACGCGGATCTATTTCAATACTTTGTTCAAGCTTGCTAGAAAATGAAAAACTATCGTAAATAACGGCGAGTAAATCTGAAAACTGAGGTACAGTTAAAAAACTAGGCGTACCACCACCAAAGTGTAAGTTATTAACGCTAAAGCCAGTAAACTGTGTAGCCCGCATTTTGATTTCTTGTTTTAAATAAGCAAGATATTGTTCTACTTTATCTTGATTGCGCGTGACAATTTTGTTGCAGCCGCAGTAATAACAAAGTGAATGACAAAATGGGATATGCACGTATAGAGACAAGCTAGGATCGGTTTTTGTTTCAACAATATTATTTACACTTTGCGAAAATTGGGCTTCGCCAAACTGGTCATGAAACGCGACCGCCGTTGGGTAAGAGGTATATCTAGGACCTGTTGTATTATATTTTTCTAACATGCGCTTATCGAAAAAATCGGATACTTTCATAAGGGTAATACCATC
>RCMY010000241.1_pt1 | contig 51053 bp, 48 predicted proteins | sample 2041341 | NCBI WGS metagenome assembly RCMY01 (sample SAMN09708234, study PRJNA481090) | Marine sediment metagenome, whole genome shotgun sequencing project.
CCTGAGCTTGTCGAAGGGCGCTTATCGTCTAAAGGCAGCTAGTGCGGTTCGTGCCAGCCTTCGGACTTCGTTCCATCGTTCATCATGATACAATGCGTCTCGCGCCCAGAAATCAGCATTTTCTTGGCCGCTATTTTCTTCTAGGAAGATATCCAGCGGCTTGATTAAGTCAACTGTTTCCATCTTGACCAAGCCTGCATCGAGCAGGTTTGGCAAGATAAAGAGATTGTCTTCCAGTTCTAACGCCAGCTCGTCATTGCCATATCCAGATGCATCCTCTGCTGCTGTCATATGACCCAAAATACTATCGAGATATGCGACTTGCTGCTCGGCCGTCCATGTGAGTCGCTCGATTGAACCTTTCAAATTTGTATATAGAGTTTCCGTCGGGATCGGTTGATCGGTAGCCACAACTCACTCCGCTGCCAGCAATTCTTCCGCCGCATCCAGATCCACCGACACCAGCTGGCTGATCCCGCGCTCGATCATCGTCACCCCGAACAGGCGGTGCATCCGGCTCATCGTCACCGCATTATGGGTGACGATCAGATAGCGCGTATTCGTCTCGGCGACCATCTTGTCGAGCAGGTCGCAGAAGCGTTCGATATTCGCGTCGTCCAGCGGCGCATCGACCTCGTCGAGCACGCAGATAGGTGCCGGATTGGTTAGGAACAACCCGAAAATAAGTGCCACAGCGGTTAAAGCCTGTTCGCCACCCGACAGCAGGGTCAGCGAAGTCAGCTTCTTGCCCGGCGGCTGGGCCATGATCTCCAGCCCGGCCTCCAGCGGATCGTCGCTGTTGATCAGTTCGAGATGCGCCTTGCCGCCATCGAACAGGGTCGCGAACAGCCGCTGGAAATGTTTGTCCACTTCCTCGAACGCTGCGAGCAGGCGCTGCCGGCCTTCGCGGTTGAGGCTGCCGATCGACCCGCGCAGCTGATGGATCGCCTCGTTCAGTTCCTGGCTTTCCCTGGTCGATTTTTCCCACTCGGTTTCCAGTTCCGCAAGTTCCTCAGCGGCGACCAGATTGACCGGCCCGATCCGCTCGCGGCTCAGCGACAGGCGTTCCAGTTCCGCTGATTCCCGCGATGCGTCGCCCACTGTCTCTTCGTCAAATTCGAGCTTTTTCGGCAATACCACAGCGGGACATTCAAATTTCTCGGCTGAAATCCGGCCCATTTCCATCCGGCGCAAATCCTGGTTTTCCGCCCGGGCCTTGGCCCCGGCGCGCAATTCGCGTGCCTGACTGAGCATTTCACTCGCCTGGTTGAGCCGGTCTTCATGGTCGCGCTGGGCCAGTTCGGCGGTCTGCAGCGCAGCATCTTTCTCGACCACTTTTGCGTTCAGCGCTTCCTGCTGTTCCTCGAGCCGGGTCACTTCGACCTCGATCACCCGCGGACGATCCGCCAGATTCTCGACTTCGGCCTCGATCAGCGCGCCGCGCTTGGCCATTTCCCTCATGCGCTCTTCGGCCTCGCCCGAGCGATCCTGCCACGAACGGATTTGCGCGCTGGCGACCGCTTTCTGTTCCTTTACTTGCGCCAGTTTCTGGTCGATCGTGGAGAGCGCCGCCTGCGAGGACATGACCAGACCGCGCGCCGCATCGCGCTGATCCTGCAGCGCAGCGCGTGCCCGTTCCTGCGCCGCGCCGTCGGGCTGGCTGCTGCGTTCTTTCTGTGCCGCTTCCAGTTCGGCCAGCGCGGTCGCATTTTCCGCCTTCAGCGCGGCGTCCCGCTCGGCGAGGCTGGCGGTGCGTTTCTGCAGCCAGGAGAGCGCCTCTTCCGCCTGATCGGCTTTGCGCAACGCTTGGCGCAGCGCTTCCTCGGCATCGCGCCGGGCAGCGCGGGCTTCACCAAGCTGGGTTTCGATCGCTGCCATTTCTTCGCGTTGGGCGACAAGCGCCGCTTCCGCTGTCGCGACCTTGTCCTGGGCAGGAAGCAGCAGGTCCTGCAATGCGCGCAGGCGATTGGCCCGGACCAGCCGTTCGGCGCTGGCATTGCCATCATCGCGGGCAACAAAGCCGTCCCAGCGGCGCAGCGCGCCCGATTTTGTGACCAGCCGCTGGCCAACCGAAAGCGCTTGGTCATTGTCGCTATCGGCGACAAAAATCTGGGACAGGCGATTGTGCAATTCCGTCGGTGCCTGCACCCGGTCGAGCAGGACCTCGGTTCCGGCAGGTGCCACACCAGATGCGGCCATAGCGCCGCCGCCCCAGAAGCGGTCGCCATCCTCGCCAATCGACGCGAGCAGATCATCGCCCAGCGCCGCCGCCAAAGCGCGTTCATAGCCCGCTGCTGGTTTTACCTGATCAATCGCCTTATGCGCGCTTTCGGCTTTCGACAGTTCACGATCCAGCGCGCCATGTTCCGATCGAAGGCCGGCCAGTTCCGCCTTTAGCGTGGCAAGGCCGGACTGCCCGGCATCGCGCGCCGCGCTAGCCTCTATCCGTTGTTCCTCTAGGGATGCAATCTTGCCGCCACTATTGTCCGCCGCCACCCGTGCGGTTTCCCGCGTCGCAACCGCTTCTGCAAGCGTCGTTTTGAGCTCTGCTTCATCGCCCATTTCGGCGCGTTCGGCATTGAGGCGACCGAGTTCCACCGCAAGCCGGTCATGGCGCGCCTGCGCTGCATCGACCGCTGCATTGGCGACTTTTATCTCCGCCTGAATGCGCGCTTCTTCGGCCACCGCTTTGGCGAGTTCGACTTCTGCCTCGCTGGCCGAGCGCTCGGATCGTTCTGCGGCGCGCTCAAGATCCGGCCGTTCCTTGTTCAGATCCGACAGTTCCGTCGAAAGCCGCTTCTCGTCCTGCTCCAGTCCCGCCAGCGCTTCCATTGCATCGCGGGTCAACTGGTCTTCGCGCGCATTGTCATCATGAATACGCTGGGCCTGCGCCTGCAGATCCAGCAGCCGCGATTTCAGATTGTCGCGTTCGTTGGTCAGGGTCAGCAGCCGGTGGCTGGACTCGCTGGCTTCCTCCCGCGCCCGCTGAACCTCGGCACGGAGGATGCCGAGCGCTTTGGCGCTTTCATTCTGAGCGGACACTGCCGCCTGCTGTTCATTCTGCGCCGCATTGACCTTGGTCTCGGCGGCTTCCGCTTCGGCCTTTGCCATATCGGCTGCGGCTGCGGCCTCTTTCCAGCGCGCATAGATCAGCCGCCCCTCGACGGTGGTGATTTCTCCGCTCAGTTTCTTGTAGCGTTCCGCCTGCTTGGCCTGCCGCCGGAGATTGGCGGCCCGCTGCTCCATATCGCCCAATATATCATCGAGACGGGCGAGATTTTTCTCCGCCGCGCGCAATTTCTGCTCGGCATCCTTGCGCCGGACATGGAGGCCGGAGATGCCCGCGGCTTCCTCCAGCATTTCCCGCCGCGCTTCGGGTTTGGAGGAAATGACGTTTGATATCTTGCCCTGGCTGACGAGAGCGGGGCTGTGCGCGCCGGTGGCGGCATCGGCGAAGATCAGTGCAATATCCTTGGCCCGGACATCGGTGCCATTGGCGCGATAGGCGGAACCGGCGCCGCGCTCGATCCGGCGGACGATTTCCAGTTCGCTGTCATTGTCGCCGACGTGGAGCGAAGATACGTCGTCGGTTTCGCGTTCTGCCGTCAGGGAAACCTCGGCAAACTGGCGCTCGGGCCGGTCCTGGGTGCCGGCGAAAATCACATCTTCCATGCCCGCGCCGCGCATCGACTTGGCGGAATTTTCACCCATTACCCAGCGGATCGCCTCGAGCAGATTGGATTTGCCGCAACCGTTGGGGCCGACCACGCCGGTCAGCCCTTTTTCAATGCGTAGCTCTGTCGGATCGACAAAGCTTTTGAAGCCCGAAAGTCTGAGCTTCTTTATTTGCATGAAATGATTCCCATGCCGCATGTATCAGTCACCACATTCAAATCGCATCCCCTCTTGCGATTGGTCCAGCGCCTATCTTGCGCCGGCTTCCTTCAGCCTGGTTTCGACCGCCGCCCAGTTGGTACCGTCAAACTTCTGCCCGTTCAGCAGGAATGTCGGAGTGCCCTCGATATTGAATTCCTCTGCGGCCTTTTGGGTATCATTCATCAGTGCTTCCGCTGCTGCTGTATCAGCCAGACAAGCCTTGGCTTGATCTTCGGAAATACCGCGCTGCTGGAAAAAGGCGATCAGGCCAAGCTGTTCGGCCATGCGGACAAATCGCGATTTCGGGTCGGCTTTCAATATGTCATTATAAGTCGCGTCACCCATGCCCTGCGCTTTTTCAAACATCGTTTCCTGATAGCCCAATGCCTGTTCGGTCAGCGGGAAAAACGGGGCTTCACCGCCGCAGCGGGATAGAATGGCAGCGGAAAGATCCAGTGGATCGCGAACGAAATTCCGGATTTCAAAGCTGACCCGGCCGCTTTCAACATAATTGTCACGCAGCGGCGCAAAAGCCTGTTCCCCGAAATCCTTGCAGTGCGAACAGGTGATCGACATATATTCGACCAGTTTTATGGGCGCGTCAGGATTGCCCATCACAATGCCGCCTGCTTCGGTCTTGGAAACGGTCTCGGACCATTTCTGCCCGGCAGGGGCTTCGACGGCTGCGACTGTTTCGGAAGAGCTTGCTCCGGTCTCGCTTTCTGTCGCTTTGCCACATGCGGTCAGAGCCAGGGCAAGTGCCAAGGGTGCAATATAATGGAGTGTGCGCATAATCTGTTCCTGTTTCTTAAGATGATCGAATGTCTATTGCGGAAGCACCGTCAATTTGGGTTGCAACGCCGTCCAGCTGTGGACTTTGGCAAGAGGTTCGTTGTTGAGCGTGAAGCTGGGCGTTCCGGTTAGTTTGAGCGTCGTTGTGGCATATTCTGTCATGGCCATGATCTTGTCCTGTTCAACCTTGTCCGACAGGCAGGCATCAATCTGGACCGCGGTGAAGCCGCGTCCTTTCATCAATCCGTCGAGACCGGCCGCTTTGGCAATTTTCTTGAGTCGCTGCGGAACCGTGCCATCGTTCATGGTCTTCATCAGTTCGGGGGAGATGGACTGGAATTTCTTCAGCCACACGGACTGCTTCGACAGCAGTGCGTGGTGATTTCCGAAAAATTTGGTGCGCCCGCCGCAGCGGGCGAGCATCGCGCCGGTCAGATCGATGGGGTTGAGAATCAGGTTGCGGACCTCGAAGCTGACATGGCCTTTTTTGACAAATTTTGTGGTCAGGGCGGTATGGGACTCTGTTTGGAATGCCGCGCAGTGATTGCATGTGTAACTCATATATTCCACCAGCTTGTGCTTGGCGAGGGGGTTGCCCATGACATGGCCGCCGATGGTCGACAGGGTGACGCGCTTGGCCCAGTCGGTCTGCTGTGCGGATGCCGGTGCGGTCATCACAATTGCTGTGGCCAATGCCGAAGCTAGATACGCGCTTCTGAACTTCATGTCTGGTCCTTCTTCTTCTTTTCACCATCACCGATCTTGCCGATGATCTTGATACTCGACTGCGCATCGTTCTTAAGGTCCGCATCCGCCTTTGCAACTGCCGATGCGAGCGATTCGAGCACCCGGTTCAATTCCGCATCGCCAATATCGCGCAGATTCTCTCCCAGCTGGATCGGCGCGGGCTTGAGCGAACGTGGCAGAACAACGCGCTTTTCCTTATCTTCCTTGGGGGTTACGATACCCTGTCTGAATCGTATCTGACTGACCGCGCGATAGCCAAAGAAGCGGTTGACCCGTTCGATTATATCCGGCGCGATATGTTGCATCAGCGTTGCATAGGCTCCGGAAACCAGCAGATGCAGTGTTCCTCCCTCTTTTTCGCCGCGCGGGAAGCGGATCGATTCGGGCAAGGACACAGCAGCATAGCGTTCGCCGACAATCTCCGCCCAGCGGCTGACCACGGAGCTCTGGATGAAACCATAGCGGCGAAAGGCTGCGCGGCCGATTTCGGGCATCAGGTCGGAAATGCTTTTCGCCGGGCCGCCGCGCGGACGCTGGTATTTCTGATAGGCTTTGGCTTTTGATTTTTTGGGGGATTTTTTGGGCGCAGCATTGCTGGATCGGGCGGTTTTCGCCTTTTCGTCGCCAGTTGTGCCTATTTTCTTCGCCATTATCTGCATTTATGGCATGGCGCAGCCATGGCCGTCGATAGTTTACCCGCCAAAGCACGTAAAATTTCTGCCAATATCAGTGCACATTATGTGGATAACGCGCGAATATTGCCCTGGCGGTCCCCGCCGGGCGGTGATTTGCCCGATTCCTATCATGTCTGGTTGTCGGAAATCATGCTCCAGCAGACGACGGTTGGAGCGGTCAAAGGCTATTTCGAGAAATTTACCCGGCGCTGGCCGACCGTTCAGAGCCTGGCTCATGCCGAGGAAGCGGACGTGCTCGCGGCATGGGCCGGGCTGGGCTATTATGCGCGGGCGCGCAATCTTTACAAATGTGCCGTGCATGTCACCGAGAAGCTGAACGGAATCTTTCCTCGCAAAGAGTCCGAACTTCTTCAGCTACCCGGAGTGGGTGCCTATACTGCAGCGGCGATCGCGGCGATTGCCTTTGGCGAACGGGCGGTGGTGGTGGATGCCAATATCGAACGGCTGGTGGCGCGGTTCTTTGTGATCGATACACCGCTCCCTGGAGGCAAGGCGGAAATCAGGTCGGCGATGGATGCGATCACCCCGCTTCACGGTGCCGGGGATTTTGCGCAGGCCTGCATGGATATTGGCGCGACCATCTGCACATCGAAGAATCCGAAATGCGATACCTGTCCGGCGCGAGAACAATGCGCGGCTTTCGCGGCCGGGAACATGGAAGATTTTCCGGTCAAGCCGCCGAAAAAGGCAAAGCCGGTTCGACGGGCGCGATTCTTCTGGATCGAGCAGCAGGATCAAATCTTGCTGTCGACCCGGCCGCCGAAAGGGATGCTCGGCGGTATGCGGGCGCTGCCGGATGATGGCTGGGCAGCGGGCAATGATGGTCACGCCATTCCTCCGATGGCGGGCGAATGGCGGGTGCACGACAATATTGTTCAGCACAGCTTCACCCATTTTTCGCTCGAGGTCGATTTGGCGGTTTATCAGGACGAAAAAATCGCTACTGATATGGACCCCCATATCTGGTGGCCGCTGGACGATATCGCGGAGGCGGGATTGCCGACCCTTTATGCCAAGGCCGTAAAATGGAAACTGAAGGAAGAAAAATGACAATTGGAAAACCTGCAACATCGTCGCTTGGATCCTCCTTTTCCCGACGCTCCGTGCTCGGCGGTATTGGGATCGGTGCCTTTCTTGCCGGCATGCCCGGCATTGCCTTTGCCAAGGAACTGGGGACCAGTTTTCCGGGACTGACAAAAATTATCAACGGATATGTCGCGGATAAAAAGGTTGCCGGCATGCTCGCGATGATCGGTTTCGGTCAGGCGCAGCCGCAGGTGATTTCTGCCGGCATGCTCAAGCTCGGTGGCATCAGACCGGTGGGCGCCGATACGCTGTGGCGGATGTATTCGCAGACCAAGCCGGTCACCGGTATGGCGGCGATGATGCTGGTCGAAGACGGGCTGATTTCTCTCGATCAGCCACTATCCGACATCTTCCCCGAATTTGCCGATATGCAGGTGCTGGTCGATCCCGAAGGCGCGCTGGATAATGTCGAGCCGGCCAAGGCACCGATCACCATTCGTCAGTTGCAGACCCACACGGCCGGGCTGGGCTATACGATCATATCGAAAGGACCAATCCAGAAGGCCTATCTGGCTGCGGGCCTGACCCCCGGTCGTTTGAGCCGCAGCGCGATTCCCGGAGTCGATGTCGGAGCGCCCACTCCGGACATAATGACCTTCGTTAAACGTCTCTCGGAATTGCCTCTGGTCTATCAACCCGGAACCCAGTGGAGCTATTCGCTCAGCCATGATGTTCTGAGCGCAGTGATCGAGAAAGTTTCAGGCAAGCCACTTGATCAATTTCTTCAGGAGCGGATGTTCGGCCCATTGGGCATGAAGAATATGTTCTACCGCGTTCCGGCTGGCCGGGCGGTCGATCTTGCGGACAATTATGCACCATTTGCCGGGTCGCTGATCCCGATCGACCCCGGCGCGACCAGCATTTTTCTCGACAAGCCCGCCTTTGCCTTTGGCAGCACCGGTCTGGTGGGAACGGCTGGTGATTATGACAAGTTCCTGCAAATGCTGCTCGGTTTCGGTAAAGTCGGTGACGTGCAAGTGATGAAGCCGGACACGGTAAAACTTGGCATGTCCAACTTGCTGCCTGAAAACGCCAATACCAAAGGGACCTGGATTGCCAATCACGGCTTTGGTGCGGGCGGACGGTCCGGCCTTGGTACCGCAGTCAGCCCGGCTGGCACCTTCGGTTGGGGCGGCGCAGCAGGGACATCGGCATTTGTCGATACCGTGCGCGGTCTCCGGGCCGGCGGTTATACCCAATATATTCCCTCGAACAGCTATCCCTTCCAGTCGGATTTCCCGAAATATGTCTATGCAGACCTGATTGGCGATGCACAGGCTGGAGCGGGCAATACCAGCCCCTGAACAAGATTTAGGCGATCTCCTGCCGGGGAGTGGCCGGAAGCGGAGATGTGACGGAGAAAAGATGCTGAGAGCCAAAGATGCCATAGTGCCGACCTTCGCCGGCGGAACCCTGGACCGCGCCGATCAGGTGCGGGTCAACCCGGACAGGTTGCGCGCTGCGATGATGAACCCGCGTGCGAAGCTGCTCAAACTGGATGGCCTGAATCCGGTTTTTGATGATCATGGAGATCTCGCCTGGGGTGCGGCCTATGAAGCATCGCCGGACAATGATCTGCTGTTGCTGGGGATAGAAGAGGAAACACCTTTTTTCGCCGAACTGAACGGGGCAGGGGATGCAGGACCCGCCGCCAATCGGGCGCTTTGGCAGACGCTGGGAAGCTTGTCCGCCGATCAGGCCGCGATTTATGCCACCGCAAGGAGTCTGGTCGATTGGCACGCGCGCCACAAATATTGTGCACAGTGTGGCAAACCAACCCAGTCCCGTAAAGGCGGCTGGGCGCGATTGTGTGACCGCGAGGATGATGGTTGCGGAGCGGAACATTTTCCGCGCACCGATCCGGTGGCGATCATGCTGTCGGAATGCGAAGGCAAGGTGCTGCTCGGCCGCCAGCCGCGTTTCCCGCCCAAGAGTTTTTCCGCGCTGGCGGGATTTCTGGAACCGGGCGAGAGCATCGAAGGCTGCGTGAAGCGCGAATTGTTCGAAGAAGCCGGGATCAAGGTGCGGGACGTCCGTTATGTCGCCAGCCAGCCCTGGCCTTTCCCTTCGTCATTGATGATCGCATGCACCAGCGTGACCGACGATCCCACGCTGACGCTCGACGAGGAAGAAATCGAGGAAGCGGCCTGGTTCTCGCTCGACGAGGTCAAAGCGGCCATGGCCGGTGAACCGGATGCTCTTTTTGTCGCTCCGCCACCTTTTGCTATCGCCCACGATCTGCTTCGGCACTGGCTGGATAGCAAAGCCTGATATGTTTGTCGGGCTGACGAGGGAATGTCCTATTTTTCGATCATCCACTGCCCTTCGCTGAAACGATAAACATTGGGCGAGATACAACGCAGTTGTTGGTTGCAATCATCAACCACAGAGCGTTTGAAAGCCGCCATATCGGAAACGTCACTGTCTAAAGCGACCATGACAAATTGATCAGACGTGGCAGTAATCAAAAGGCTTTCTCCAACCTGGTCAGACAGTTTTAACCAATCGGCTTGAAACGCCAGCAAACTGGCGAGATATTCTTCCATTTCCAATCCAACGGGGTTTTCTCGCAACTGGGCCATTGTGGGAAATGCGGGAAGGATTGCTCTGGTTTGTTTTGCTGCCAAGCCCCACGCTTTCTGCTCTTCGGTGTTCAAGTCTTGCAATGCTTTTTTGGTGGCCAAAGCAACCGTGGTCGGAGAGTCAAAAGCCAGAAATGCGTAAAGGTCTTCTCCGATTTTTCGGTGAGGTACCTGATCTATGTCCAACTCCTCAATACCGCTACCTCCAGCCAAATAGTCAAAATATTGTTGGTCTCTAACAATGATCCGAAGCGAAGCCAGCTCGGATTCGCGGGCCGGTGCCGTCATATTGTCCACGAATTCCTGTTTTGTTTTTTCGCATTGTTCGTCGGCTGCATGTTGGCAAAAGGAATAAATGCGGCGAAGGTTTATCACTCCTTCTCCCGATTTTTCATCATTGGTCACAATCTCAAGATCAGCCTTGATCTCCAATCGGGAGGCGGGTTTTGCAGCCACAATTCTTTCGTACATTTCTGTAGTGAATTCTTGCGGAGATGCTGCTGCTGCGGTGACACTAAAAGCGGCGCATATCAGAAATAGCAAGACGCTTGATAATCGCTTTGTGCCTTTGATTTCCGACATATCGCACTGGCCTCTTCGCTTTGAGAATTATCCTATAATCTTGTCGTCAAAGTAAAAAGCAATTCTTCACACCAATCCCAGATTTGCCAGTTCACCAAGCATCTCGGCCGGCATGTCTTCTGCGCCTTCCGCGCCATCGCCGAGATCGAGCGGGGCATCCTTTTCCTCGAGATAACGCCAGCCCTGATGGGCGCGTTTGGGAATCGGCTGGACGGCAATAAGCCGCGGTTCCAGCCTGATCCACTGCCGCCCCTCGCCATTGTCCATGAAGCCGATGATCGGCGAGCGACCGACAATTTTCTTGGCATGAATCCAGTAGAGTGAGCCACCGATCATGTCTTTGTGCCGCTTGGGTAAATAGCGGGTCGTGAGCCGCGCTTCGCCACCGGTGGCCGCGTTGTCCTTATGGGATTCTAGCCATTTTCGCAGTGTTGCCGGGCTTTCGCTGCGATAAGCGATCTTGGTCATGTTGAGTGGCATAAGCAGTATCTGTGGGCGACAGCCGGTTTAGTCAAGTATCTTGCCGACCCCGATCAGCCGAATCAACCAAAGCACATATCGCATCATCAAGATTATTATTGCAAATGATTATCAATAGCATATTACAGGAAGAATCGAATTACAGGGAGATGGATATTGGGCGAGATTTTGGAAAAGCTGGCGTTGCCACTACCTGATATCGGGGCGTTGCCATCGGTTGAAGCGAGGCTGATCATCGCCTTCCGGCTGGTGGTGGCTGCGGGTCAGAATGATTATGACTGCCGGGATCAATTGTCGGAACGGCTGGGCGGTGACCGGGCGGCAACGCAGATATTGATAATCGCGGAGACCATCGGATTTGCATGGCCGGAACCGTTTCAGATCGGACGCCCTTGTTGTTCGCTGACAACGCCGGATGAAATATGGCTGATCACCGCGATCCGGCTAGCCGCTTGCGAAAACCGGCCCGGCTTTGATGCGCTCAGCTGCGAAATGATCGGCGATGACGCGCGGGAAAGGATTTACAATGACCTGCGCAATTTTGTCGCGGCATATACCGGGACTAGAGGCTGACTATTCCGCTGTTGGGCGTGATTTTCTTCAGGCAATCCCGGTCATGTTATGCGGCATGGGCGTTATAAGTGGAGTGGATTTGTCAGCGTCGATGGTCTCTGCATCTCTGCCGTTACTCTGGCCTTGACCGTTCAAACAGTCTGACCGTTTTTTGTTGATATTCGGCATCACCGGTGGAACGAAAGCCCAGTCTTTCAGCCAGGCGGATAGACGGGATATTTTCGGGACTGATAATGCAAACGGTTTTGTCGGGGCTGAACTTTTCATCCAGCCAGTTTTGCGCTGCTGTCATGGCTTCCCGTCCATAGCCTTTGCCATGCCCGGCTGCCGCCAGAATCCATGCCGCTTCGTGAAATGGGTCGAAATCGGGTCCAAGTCCGCGCCGGAAGTCACTATATCCCACTTCTCCAACAAATTGTCCGGACGATTTCTCGATAAGCGCAAATATGCCATATCCCATGACTTGCCAGCGCCCGACATATCCCAGAAAACGCAACCATGCTTCGGCTTCGGTGGCGGGCGTGCCGTTAATATATTTCACAACGGCTGGGTCTTGCCACATTGCGCGGCAAGCCTCAAAATCATCGGCTATGTGCGGACGGAGCAACAGGCGTTCGGTTTCAATCACTCTGCACTCTAAAGGCTGACCATTCCGCTGCCAACCGCGAGACCGAGGAAAGCCAGAAAGCCCATGGTGTCGGTGATCATTGTGACAAAAACCGAAGAGGCAAGCGCCGGATCCTGATCGAGCCGGTCGAGCATGACGGGGACGAATATACCGGCGAATCCGGCGATCACGATATTGATCATCATGGCGAGCGCGATAACGCCGCCGAGCAGCGGATTGGTGAAAACGAGAGCGGTTCCGAGTCCGACCAGCAGGGCAATCGTGGCGCCGTTGAGCAATGCTATCCGGAACTCCCGGCCGATAACCCGGCGTGTGTTGGAGCGGGTCAGTTCGTTCATCGCCAGGGCACGCACGGACACGGCCATCGTCTGGGTGCCTGCATTGCCGCCGATCGAGGCTACGATCGGCATGAGAACCGCGAGGGCGATCATCTGATCGATCGCCGCTCCGAATATCGCGATGACACAACTGGCGACCAGGGCCGTCGCCAGATTGGCGATCAGCCAGCGCACGCGGGCTTTGTAGGAAACGCGAATCGGCTCGTTAATGTCGCCATCACCCGCACCGGACAGCAGCAGCACGTCTTCGCTGGCCTCATCCTCGACAATATGGAGAATGTCATCGACGGTGATCATCCCGATCAGGCGACCATCATCGTTGATAACCGCGGCCGAGATCAGATTATATTTCTGGAAGCGCAGCGCTACTTCTTCCTGATCCATATTGACCGGGATCAGCGACTGCTCGCGCTTCATGACATCGGCAATCGCGATATCGCGCGGGGTTCTAAGTATCCAGCTCAGCTGACAGGTGCCGATCGGGCGGAACGCGGGGTCGACCACGTAAATTTCCCAGAATTCCGTCGTCAGATCGTCATTTTTGCGCAGATAGTCGATCAGATCGCCGACCATCATATGTTCGGGCACCGCGACAAATTCGCGCTGCATGATCCGCCCGGCGGTTTCCTCATCATAGGTGAGGGCGCTCTCGATGGCGGCGCGGTCTTCGGCATCCAGCTCGGCCAGAACCGCCTGCTGCTCGCCTTTTTCGAGATCTTCGATGATCGCGACCGCATCATCGGTGTCGAGTTGCTCGGTGAGGTCGGCAATCTGACCCGCATCGAGCGCTTCCATCAGGTCTTCGCGAACATGCTCGTTCATCTCCGCGAGCACGTCGGCGCTTACAAGATCGCCGAGGGCTTCTGCCAGTGGCGCGCGTTCGTCGGCATTAACCAGCTCGAACAGATCGGCAATATCGGCATTATGCAGCTGGTTGACCAGTTCCTGCGCCAGGGCCGGATCATTATCCTCCACCGCTTCGGAAACCGAGCGCACGAATTCGTCGGTCAGCCGGTTGTCCTCGTCGTGGACATCCTCGCGTACGGTGTCGGCATGCGGGGCGTCGTTGATCTCGGTCATCGCGATGCTCCCCCTCTGTGCGCGTTCGGCTGCTTATTAGTCGCGGCAAGCCTGCAATTGCAATCTTTTGTGACATTTATCGCAAGCAGGGTGATTTTTTGCAGCGGCTTGCCTATATGCGCCCCAAGAACGATTCAACGAACGAAAAGGAATAGACACGATGGCGCACGAAAAAATGACTCTCCACCTCGAAGGCGGCGATGTAGAAATCAAGCTGCGGGCCGACCTGGCTCCCAATCATGTAGCCCGGATTACCGAACTGGCGGCCGACGGATTTTACGACGGCGTCGTGTTCCACCGCGTCATCGACGGCTTCATGGCGCAAGGCGGCGACCCGACCGGCACCGGCATGTCCGGCAGCGACAAGCCCGATGTCGCGCAGGAATTTTCCAAAGAGCCGCATGTCGAAGGTACCTGCTCGATGGCTCGCACGATGGACCCGAACAGCGCCAACAGCCAGTTTTTCATCTGCCTCGATGATGCAGGTTTCCTCGACGGCCAATATACGGTCTGGGGCGAAGTGACATCCGGTATGGAAGCGGTTCATGCGCTTCCCAAAGGCGAACCGCCGGCGCAGCCAGGCGCGATCAAGTCCGTCACCCTGAGCTAATCAACCCGGATGCGTCTCGATAAACCCAGGATCGCCCCGCTCGCCGAGTCCGAACTCGGATCCGAGCATCGGGCGATGCTGGGGGAACGCTTCCAGTTCGGTAAAATTCTGAACATCTTCCGGACGCTGATCAGGGCGCCGAAAGCCTATAAAGCCTTCATGTGGTGGGGCGGCTATATCCTGTCCAACCATAATGATCTGCCCGCCCGCGAGCGCGAGATCATCATCTTGCGCACCGGCTTCAACTGGAAATCAGGCTATGAATGGGCGCAACATGTCCGGATTGGCAAGGATTGCGGCCTTACCGACGAAGAGATCGAGTGGATCAAGGCCGGGCCGGATGCGCCGGGCTGGACGCCTGTCGAGCGCGCCATGCTGCGGGCAACCGATGAACTGACCGGTGACGGGCATGTTGCCGATGCAACCTGGGACGCGCTCGCTGAGTTGACCGAAAAACAACGCATGGATCTGGTCATGACCGTGGGCCAATATACGCAAGTATCGATGATGTTGAACAGTTTTGGTGTGCAACTCGACGATGATCTGGTGCTCGACCCCGACCTTGCGGTCTAAAGACCCTCTTTAACCACCCAGTCATGGAAGATCCGCACCGCGCGGTTTTTCTTGTCGCGTTTGCGGCAGACGAACCAGTAGCTGTACGGGCTGTCGACATCATGATCGAACAGTCGGACCAGTCGCGGATCATTGGCATCCGAAAAATGCCCGCCGTGCATGATCGCGATACCAAGCCCCTGTGCCGCCGCTTCGAGCATCAATGGACCGCTGTCGAGATGGTCGATGCCAGCGGGTTGCAGATCGGGCAGCCCCACCGCTTCCTTCCACTGGTCAAACGCCCGGGTCATGTTGCTGTGGATCAGGATATTGTGGTTCTTCAGGTCTTCCGGACTGTTGATGGCATTGGGGCCTTTGGTCAGTTCTACCGATCCGATGGCATAAACCTTGTTGCTGTCCAGCTTTACCGAATAGAGGTTGGGGTCGACATTATCGCTGATGATGATCGCTGCATCCACCGCCTCGCCGAGAATATTTTCAGCATGGGCCGATGTGTCGACGTCGATATGGAGTTTGGGATATAATTTTTTGAGTGCCGGAAGCTTCGGCAGCAACCGTGTCGCTCCGAAAAGGGGAAGGACACCCAGCCGCAGACGCATATCGCCGCCGGAGACGGTCATCTGGTCCACCGCTTCGCCAATGGTTTCCATCGCCGGGGCCACCGCTTTCAGCAATATTTGTCCATCCTCGTTCAGGACCATCGACTGGTTCCGCCGTTCGAACAGGGGCTTGCCGATATGATCTTCTAACGATTTGATTCGCCGGCTGAGTGCAGGGGCAGACAGGGCCAGTTCCGCTGCTGCAGCCTTGGAGGAACCCAGGCGGGCCACCCGGATGAAAGCCTCAAGAGCACGAAGGGGAGGGAGACGCCGCATAATATGACCAATATTGTGGCTAAATCAGCTTTGTGCAATGCAAAAATGTACGCAAAACTGAGAAAGCGTTGGAAAACTGTCACTAACACTAATTGTTAGTTGCAAGTTATGCAATCTACAATGTTCTTTTCGCACTTGCACAATAAATGGTTTCGATGCATTCAGCATGGGCCTTTCAGGCATCCTCTCCTAAAAACTTTTAAGGCCAGTTCTTCGGAACTGGCCTTTTTTTTTGGCCAGATTCGCCAGGCAAGCGATGATTTGAAAATCAGAGTCGCATATCGCCGGGTCGATCCCTATCTTGTTGGTAACAACCAATATGATATTCGAGGAGATACCCCCCGTGTCCGATCCAGCGCCCAATAAAGAACAGTCCGAAGAAGACAGCAAGCTGCTGAAACTGCAAGTTGCCAATGCGAGACCCGAGGATAGCGGTCGCGGACTGGCACGGTTATCCCGGGATAATCTTGGCAAACTGGGACTGGTCGAAGGCGATGTTGTCGAAATTATCGGCAAGCAGGCAACCCCGGCGCGGGCGGTCCTGCCCTATCCGGAAGACGAAGGACTGGATTTTGTCCGGCTTGATGGCCTGCAACGCGCCAATGCCGGGGTCGGCGCGGGGGATTTTGTTGAAATTCGCAAAGTCGAATCAAAGCCGGCCAAGAAAGTCGTTTTCGCTCCCGCCCAGAAAGACCTGCGTCTGCAAGGCAATGGGACCGGCCTCAAACGCAGTTTCATGGGTCGCCCGCTAAAAGCGGGAGACTTTGTCGCAACCCATGGTCAGCAACAGGTGGATCGTGGCGACATGCCCCCGCAATTGCGGCAAATGCTGGCGGCTCCGGCCTTTTCGCTTACACAAATCCGGCTCAACGTCGTTTCAACCTCGCCCAAGGGCATTGTCCATATTGACGAGGATACCGAGGTCGAACTGCGCCCGGAATATGAAGAATCGACAGAACATCGCCGCGCCGATGTTACTTATGACGATATCGGCGGGTTGCATGACACGATCGATCAACTCCGTGAATTGGTGGAATTGCCGCTGCGCTACCCGCAGCTGTTTGTCCGGCTTGGCGTCGATCCGCCGCGCGGTGTGCTGCTGCATGGCCCTCCGGGCACCGGCAAGACACGACTCGCACGGGCGGTTGCCAATGAAAGTGAAGCAGAGTTTTTCCTGATCAATGGCCCCGAAATCATGGGCTCTGCTTATGGCGAATCGGAGAAGAAACTCCGCGAGATATTTGATGCAGCGGCGAAAGCCGCGCCCTCAATCCTGTTTATCGACGAGATCGATTCGATCGCTCCGAAGCGCGGGCAGGTGCAGGGTGAAGCCGAAAAACGGCTGGTGGCGCAGCTGCTCACCTTGATGGACGGGCTCGAATCGCGGGTCAATCTGGTGGTAATCGCCGCAACCAATCGGCCCGAAGCCATTGATGAAGCGCTGCGCCGTCCCGGGCGTTTCGATCGGGAAATCGTCGTCGGTGTGCCGGACGTGGCGGGCCGACGCGAGATTCTGGGTATTCACACGCGCGGAATGCCGCTCGACAAGGCGGTCGATTTGCATGAGCTTGCACGCACGACCTACGGCTTTGTCGGGGCAGATCTGGCGGCGTTGACGCGTGAGGCGGCGATCGAAGCGGTACGCCGCATCATGCCGAAGCTGGATCTGGAATCGGAAATAGTGCCGCCGGAAGTGCTCGATGAACTGGTCGTTCAGCGCCATGATTTTGTCGAAGCCCTGAAACGGGTCCAGCCATCCGCGATGCGCGAGGTCATGGTCCAGGTACCCGATGTCCGCTGGGAAGACATTGGCGGCCTCGACGACGCGCAGATGCGGTTGAAAGAGGGCATTGAACTGCCGTTAAAAAACCCGGAAGCTTTCACGCGGCTGGGCATTCGACCAGCCAAGGGATTTCTGCTCTATGGTCCGCCGGGAACCGGCAAGACCTTGCTGGCCAAGGCCGTCGCCCGCGAAGCCGAAGCCAATTTCATAGCCATTAAATCGAGCGACCTTCTCTCCAAATGGTATGGAGAGAGCGAGCAACAGATTGCGCGCCTGTTTGCGCGGGCAAGGCAAGTCGCGCCAACGATCCTGTTTATCGACGAGATTGACAGTCTCGTCCCGGCGCGTGGTGGTGGCATGGGGGATTCCCAGGTTACCGAGCGGGTTGTCAATACGATCCTGGCTGAAATGGACGGTCTGGAAGAAATGCAGTCGGTGATCCTGATCGGTGCGACCAACCGTCCCGGTCTGGTTGATCCGGCGTTACTGCGGCCGGGCCGGTTCGATGAACTGGTCTATGTTCCTGTCCCGGGCAAAGATGGTCGTCGCCGCATATTGGCCATTCATACTTCAAAAATGCCGATGGCCAAAGATGTTGATCTCGATGAGATCGCGGCGAGCACAGAGCGTTATTCCGGGGCTGACCTGGAGGACGTGGTCCGCCGGGCAGGGCTTCACGCGCTGCGTGAATTTGGGGGACTGGTCGAGACTGTCCAGATGAAACATTTCAAAAAGGCGTTGAAGGACAGCCGAGCTTCGGTGACTCCGGAAATGGAGGAAGAATATGCCAAAATGGAATCAACGCTCAAGCAGAATGCAATGCGCGTAGACCCTATCGGTTTCGTGGCACCGGGGATGTTGACGCCGGTCAACGACAGCAAACATTAGGGTCAGAACCCTAACGGTCGGCGACGATCCGGTCGTCGAGTTCGAGGGCCTTGAACCCCCAGCCAAAGAGGAAAACGCAGACGGTTATCGCCAGCCAGAAAGGCAAGGGGCCAGCATAGGTGTAGAGCAGGACGCCGAGCGCGGGAGAGGCAATGAAGGCCATCCCGTTCACCGACGCGACAATGCCGGCCACTCCGTTTTGCTCCGACCGTCTGACGGCAAGCGAGGCTCCAGCCGTGAAACCCGGGCGGAACAGGCCAAAGCCCAAAGACGCCACCGCAAATCCGATGATGATGCCGTACAGGTCATGGGACAGGCCGATAATCAGGCAGCCAAATGCACCAAGGATCATGCCCCATAATATCGAGATACGTGGTCCCATCTGGAGTAGCGGGATCAGGCCCCATTGCGCCAGCAAGGTTGCCGCTGCGCCGGACATCAGTACGAGGCCGGTCATCTTGATGCCCATTTCCGGGTCGCCGCGCAAACCGAGTCGGTCGAGGATGAGAAACCCGATGACTCCCAATATCAGGGCATGGGCATTACCGCCCAAAACCCCGGTGATCAGCCACGGCTTGATCCGGTCATCACCCCAGCGCAATTGTGGGGGCAGGTCGGTATCCTCTTCGTCATCGTCGTGCTCATCATCTTTCAGCCTATCGGATGATGGCGCTGAACTATAAGGCTCCGATGTCACCACGCCACGCGCTTCATAACCGGGATTATCATCGGGCAGCTTCAGCGCCAGTGCCACCATCACCAGTACGCCGATCGCGGCAAAAGCGAACATCGGGCTGGAAAGACCCAGAAACGGAATGATCAGCAATGGCGCAACGGCCGGGCCGACAATCGTTCCGAGACCGAAGGAGGATGCTATCAGGGACAGCGCCTTGGTCCGGTCGGCGCGCGCGGTTCGGGCGGCGACATAGGCTTGCACTGCGGGCGGAGCGGCCGAACCCAGGCCACCATAAAGGCTGCGAAAAAAGGCGAACAGGACAAAAGTCCATATCGCGCTGTACCAGCCCAACAGCCCCAGAAACAGAGCCAGGCCGGCGAGCGCAAAGGAGGTTGTAAAGCCGATCATGCCCAATCGCATCAAGGCTTTGCGACCGCGATGATCGGATTGGCGCGCCCATTTCGGGGCGGTATAGACCCATAGAAGAGCGGACCAGCTAAACGCCGCGCTGACCCAGAAATCGGGAATATCCAGCTGTGTCCCGATCGTCGGGAGAATGGATTGCATGGCTGTGTTGCCTGATGCGGTCACCAGCATGACCGAAAACAGCACGGCCATCCGGGTGGCGTCGATCGGCTTGGCATCGGGAACGGATGATATCTTCCGATTCAGTGGTTCTATGTCGGGAGAATCAGCCATGGCGCTCCTATGCCATGCTATTTCTGCCAGTCATAGCCACGTTCGACGCGGGCGACATGGAGGCTATATGCGCTGTACCATTCGCCGCGGCCCTGTTCGCGGATGACGGCATGATCAGGGTTGTCGCGCCATGCTTTGGCGCTGGCATCATCACGCCAATAGCTGATCGTGATCCCAAAGCCATCAGCAGACCTGGCGTGATCCTGTCCGAGGTAACCGGGCTGCTCAGCCGCCAGCGCGCTCATCGATATCGCCGCAGCCTGATAGGCATCTTCATTGGTGGCGGTGCGCGTCGCACAAAAGATGACTGCTATGGAGTCTTTCGGATGAAGCAACATCACTCGCTTTTAGCGGGTCGATTGCAACGGACAACCCGTATTATATTTGTCACCGGTGCTGTAACGCCCTAGTAAGACGGTTTGATCTGTCACCGGAGGAATGAGTTGACTAACAGTATCGCCAAAAGGAAGATTATGGATCGCGTCAAGTCGCGGATGGAACGGCGTCTCGGCCCCTGGGGTGTTTTCTTCAAGGGTTTTCTGAAGCACCCCGTGATGGTGGGTTCGATCATCCCTTCGTCGGATGCCACGGTCAAAAAGATGCTCGCACCCGTCAAATGGGATGAGTGTGATCTTTTCGTCGAATATGGTCCGGGGGTCGGGACGTTCTGTCGACCGGTGCTCGAACGATTGAAGCCCGGCGCCATGCTGGTCGTGATAGATTTGAACCCCGACTTCATCGATTATCTCGGCAAGTCGATCCGTGACAGCCGTTTTTATCCCATTCACGGGTCTGCGGCTGATGTGCAAAAGATCATTCGCGAGCTCGGCCACGAGAAAGCCGACTATATCCTTTCCGGCCTGCCTTTTTCGACACTGCCTGACCAGCTTGGCCCCAAAATCGCCAAAGAGACCTATGAGGCGATCCGGCCGGGAGGGGCGTTTCTGGTCTATCAATTCGTTAAAAAGGCGCGCGACTATATGACACCGCATTTTGACCATATCGATAGCGGCTATTCGTTCTGGAACATCCTGCCATGCCATCTGTTCTGGGGGTGGAAAGGAAAATAGGCGTTCGTCGACGGCTGAATGCCGTTCGTCGAAGCCAGTATCCGGCCATACTCTATTTACCGGCATGTCTGACGACATGTTCATTGTATTTTGATTGAGAGGAAAATCCCGATGTCCCGTTTGTCCCGCTCCCTGTTTCTGGCTTTGTCTACTACAGCGTTGACGGTTGCCGCACCGGCACTTGCGAAAAATCATATGGCGCCCAAGCCGGCGCCGGTGAGCGAGCTGGTCGACGCGGTTGATATTCCCTATGAAGAATTCACCCTCGACAACGGATTGAAAGTGCTGATTCACACCGATCGCAAGGCACCTGTTGTCGCGGTGTCGATCTGGTACGGCGTCGGTTCAGCCAACGAACCGAAGGGCAAGACCGGCTACGCGCATCTGTTCGAACATATCATGTTCAACGGTTCGGAAAATGCGCCGGGAGACTTTTTTGAACCGCTGCGGCAGATTGGCGCAACCGATCTCAATGGTACGACCTGGCTTGACCGGACCAATTATTTCCAGACCGTCCCGACCTCCGCGCTCGATGTCGCGCTGTTTCTCGAAAGCGACCGGATGGGATATCTGCTCGGTGCGGTGACGCAGGAGAAGCTCGACAATCAGATCGGCGTTGTATCGAACGAAAAACGCCAGGGGGACAATCGGCCCTACGGACTGGTCGGCTATCGCCAGACCGAATTGCTGTTTCCCGACACGCATCCCTATGGGCATGACACTATCGGGTCGCTGGAGGATCTCGAAGCCGCTTCGCTCGATGATATGAAGCAATGGTTCACCGATCATTACGGACCGAATAATTCGATTCTGGTACTGGCCGGCGATATTGATGCGGCGACCGCCAGGCCGCTGGTCAACAAATGGTTCGGCGCGATTCCGCGCGGCAAACCGATTCCGCAGCTCAATCCCGCTTTGCCGACTCTGGACGCCCCGGTTTACGAGGTGATGAAAGACAAGGTCGCAACCACCCGCATCTATCGGAATTGGGTGGTGCCGGGCCTGAATGATCCCGACTATACCCCGCTCGATGTCGGTATGACGGTGCTTGGCGGTCTCGCCAGCTCGCGGCTCGACAATATCATGGTCCGGGAAGAGAAAAACGCGGTCGCCGTTTCGGCCTATGTCCTTCCGTTCGTCCACGGCAGTTTCGTGGAGATCACGGCCGACGTCAAACCGGGTGAAGATGCCGATGCCGTCGCCAGGCGGCTCGACGAGATTATCGCAGACTTCATCGCCAACGGCCCGACCGAAGATGAAGTGCAGCGCGTGGCTACGCGCAACGCAGCGGCACGAATCGCCGGACTGGAGCAGGTCGGCGGATTCAGTGGCAAGGCAGTGGCCCTGGCGCAGGGCGAGCTCTATTCCGGTGATCCGGAATTTTACAAGAAGGAACTGGGCCGGCTGGCATCGACCACACCGGCAGCGGTGAAAGCTGCGATGCAGAAATGGCTGACCCGTCCGGTCCTCGGGATCACGGTGATCCCGGGCGAACGGGATGAATATCAGGAAGTGGGTGCTGGCATAGGCGCGCGCACCGGCGTTCTGACCGCTCCCGCTTATTATATGCAGGATGGTGAAGCTGCGACCGTGACCACTCCCGACCGGTCCAAACTGCCGCCCGTGGGCGACATTCCCAACGTCGATTTTCCAGACGTCGAAACCGCGACCCTGTCCAATGGTATCAAGGTCTATTTTGCGCACCGGGATGCGGTGCCGATGACCCGGGTGACCTTGTCCTTCAACGCCGGTACGAGCGCGGATTCTTCGGACAAGCTCGGGCTCCAGAATTTCGTGACCGAAATTCTGGAGGAAGGCACGACCAGCCTGACGTCGATCGAAATTGCCGAACAGCAGGAGCGTCTGGGAGCCAATATTTCCATTGGCGGCGGCCGCGACCGCACCGATGTCGATTTGAGCGCGGTTAATCCGAATCTCGACGCGTCGCTCGACCTGATGGCGGATATTGTCAAAAACCCCGCGCTCAAGACCGATGACATCGAGCGTATCCGGGTAAAGCAGCTGACCGCGATCGACCGCGAGGAAAGCGATCCGCTAAGCATCGCCAGCAACACGCTGCCGCCACTGGTCTTCGGTTCCGAGCATCCCTATGGCCGCGGCCTGTCGGGTAACGGGACCAGGGAAACGGTGTCGGCGATCACCCGCAATGACCTGTCCGGCTTTCATCAAAAATGGATGCATCCGGCGAAAGCAACCATCTTCGCAGCGGGTAAAATCGGCAAGCAGGAGCTGGTCGACAAGCTCGAGATGCGCTTTGGTCAGTGGAAGGGCACCGGAAAAGCCGCGCCGGCGAAGAATTTTGACGCCGCCATTCCCGAAGGAGAGGGCCGGATCATTGTCATCCACCGCCCGAATTCTCCGCAATCTATGATATTGGCCGGACAGGTATTGCCCTATAAAGGCACGGATGACCTGCTGACGCTCAACGCAGCCAATGAAATATTAGGCGGCAATTTTCTTTCGCGGATCAACATGGATCTGCGCGAAACCAAGGGCTGGAGCTACGGAACACGCAACACCGTGCTGCGCGGCGAAGACCGGGTTCTTTATACCATGCGTGCGCCAGTTCAAACCAACCAGACCGGCCCCGCGGTTGCAGCAATCGATGCGCAGGTCCGGGATTTCCTGGGTAAAAACGGTGTCACGCCTGCGGAACTGGAACGCACGGTCAACGGCAATGTCCGGGAGCTGCCCGGCCAGTTCGAGCGCACGCCCAGCATATTGTCTCAGATGCAGGGTGACGTCATGCTGGGAAGGCCGTCCAACTATGCGGAAACCGTCGCGGACAAGTACAAGGCGCTAACCGCAGAAGAATTGAACGATGCAATGGCCGAGGCGATTGATCCGGATAAATTCACCTGGGTCATTGTCGGGGACGTGGACAAGATCAAAACCCAGCTGGAAGCCCTCGATATGCCAATCGAATATCGCGGCTATGAAGCTAGTGACACTGCTGTTAATAGTGATGGCAGTTCGAATGATTCGGCAGGTGGTGACGAGTGATCCCCGGCCTGGACCGGGTCAGGGCTTTGACATTAAAAGGAGAACGGAATGTCTATTGATGGAACTTATACATGTGTGACGAAATCCCCGATGGGAGACCAGACTTCGGAATTTACCATCGTAACCGACGGTGACACGTTCACCGGCGTCAACGCCGGTTCAATGGGATCGATGGATGTCGAAAACGGCAAGGTCGATGGCAATCATATTACCTGGGAAATGAACATGACCGTTCCCATGCCGATGAAACTGGAAGGCGATGCGACCATCACCGATGGCCAGCTGGCCGGTTCGGTGAAAGCGGGCGCCTTTGGTGAAATGGCGATGACCGGTACCAAGAAATAATCGATTTTCAGGTTAATAAAAAGGGCCGCTACCTGAAGAGGTAGCGGCCCTTTTTTTGTCTGCAATGTTAGTCAGGTCTAACGGACGACGACGCTCACGGCACGGCGGTTTTGTGCCCAGGCGCTCTCGTTGGACCCGAGCGCTTCCGGACGTTCCTTGCCGTAGCTCACGGTGGTCATCCGTGACGGGCTGACACCCAGCGATGCGAGATAGTTTTTCGCGGCATTGGCACGGCGTTCGCCGAGCGCAAGGTTATAGTCACGGGTGCCGCGTTCATCGGCGTGACCTTCGACGGTGATCCGCGCATTGGGGTTTTGCGCCAGCCACTGGGCCTGGCTTTGCAATATAACCTGGTCCTGTGAATCGACATTGAAACGGTCGGTATCGAACAATATCCTGTCGGACATTGTATTGGCCACAAAATCGCCCTGAGATCCCGGCGCATAGCCCGGACCAGCTGGTCCGGTCGGCGCGGTAGTCGGCGCAGTACCTACGGGTGCCGGCGGCAGTTCTTCGGGTGGCTTCTTTGAACAGCCAGCCAGTACAAGACTGGCGGTAATCAAGAGGGGGGTCGCATATTTGATCATTATTCTGCTCCTATTTGAGTTAGCCCTTCGGGGAGATATAACCTTTTTTCAGTAGCTTGTCTCGATTTGAATTTATGGCAGCAACGGTCCCCATGCCGGATCGGAACCATTGACCGGTGTTGGCAATTGCCGTTCGTTGCGGCCTGTCAGGTCGACTTGCCAGATACCCGTGCCGCCGCTTCCGCGAGTCGTCCGGAAAAACTGAATCACCCGGCCATTGGGCGCCCAGGTCGGTGCTTCGTCCTGCCAGCTGTTGGTAAGCAGCCGTTCGCCACCGCCGCTTGGCGTCATGACGCCGATGCGGAAATTGCCCGCCATCTTGGTGAAGGCGATCAGGTCACCGCGGGGGCTCCATTCCGGTGTGGCAAAACGACCACCGCCAAAGCTGATCCGCCGTTCATTACCGCCATTGGCGTCCATCACATAGATTTGCTGGCTGCCCGAGCGGTCGCTTTCAAAGACAATCCGGCTGCCATCGGGCGAGAAGCTGCCGCCGATATCGATGCCGGGAGAAAAGGTGAGCCGCTGCGGATTAGCGCCGCCTGCTGCCGCCACTTTGTAGATGTCGGTATTGCCGGCAATGGCCATGGAATAGAGTATCCATTTGCCATCCGGTGACCAGCGCGGTGCGAAAGTCGGGTTGGTGCTCTGGGTGATCAGCCGCTGCCGACCTGTTCCGATTTCGTAGATATAGATACGCGGATTGCCGTCGAGAAAGCTCAGATAGACGATGCTTTTATAATCCGGCGAAAAGCGCGGGGTCAGAGCGGTGGCCTGACCATTGGTGATAAACCGGTGGTTGGCGCCGTCGCTATCCATGATCGCGAGCCGTTTGGTCCGGTTTCCCTTGGGGCCGGTCTCGGCGATATAGGCGATGCGGCTGTCAAAAAATGGCGATTCGCCGCTCAACCGGGAATAGATGGCATCGGCGCATTTATGCGCGGCCCTGCGCCAGTCGCCCGGTTCCACAACAAAACCCTGACGCGTGAGTTCGGTTTCCAGCGCGACATCATAAAGATAGCAACCCACCGTCAACTTGCCGTCGGAATTGGTGCGTACGAAACCCTGAATCAGCGCCGAGGCGTTGGTGCCGCTCCAATAGGGAAATTGCGGGGCGGTGACTTCCGAGTAGCTGATCCCGCGAACCTGATTGCGGCCGACCGGTTTGAACAATCCGCTGGACCGCAGGTCGCTGACGATAACGTCGCTGATCTTGCCGCCCAGCTCACTGGTGTTGCCGGCCGGCGTGTCGACGCTTTGCGGTGTGGGCAGTCCGGGAACCGCGATGACGAGCTCTTCCGCTCCGCTATTGTCGACATCGACAGTCAGTTGGGCGTGAGCGGTCGCGGTCAATCCAAGACAGGCGATGACGCCAAGGATGAATGTTCGGATATATGGGGCGATGGACGGCATGAGTAGTCTCCTAGACACCAAGATACAGGACAGGTTCGATAACCTTCCATTCGTCATAAAATTTTTCCGGAAATGTTGTGTAAGGTGCAGCAAGCTGGACAGCAGCAATGGCGCGTTCCTGATGGACATCGACCTGAGACCGGTTGCTCGGTGTGATACCGGTAGTTGTCGCCGTCGGTGTGCCGATGATCCGACCGTTGCTATCAAGACGCGCCGTGACCTTGGTCCGCAGCAGTTCGGCGTCGGCGCCTGTCGGCGGCCGCCATTTCTGTTTGATCAGCCGGTACAGTTCGCGTTCTAGCGACGCGATAGCTGCCGACGATGCCTTTTCCGCCGCGATATTCTGGTTCCGGCTGACCGACGGCGCATCGGTGACGCCTTTAAGGAAATCATCGCCCAATCGGGAGCCGCGTGGCTTTGATTGCGGCTTCGGTGCCGCTTTGGCAGTGGTACTGGCCGGTTTGTCGGGTCGCCGGCGAGGTTCGCGGGACACCGGGGCGGGCGCGACCGCTGGTTTCGGTTTCGCTTCCGCTCTCGGTGGTTCCGGTAGCGGCTCCGGCATGACAAAGCTGCTCTCTTCGGGTGCACCAAGCTCTGGTGCCACGCTGGTCGCCGGGGTGACTTTGGCAGGATCGGGAGCCGCGCTTTCGAGCCCGACCTCATCGGCGATCATTACTTCTATCGGCTTGTTCCGAAAAGCGTCATTGGTCGTGGTAAGGATGCTGAACGACAGCACACCAAAGAGAGCCACATGACCTGCAGCTGCTATTCCCAAGCCAATTTTTTCAGCTTTCTCCATATCAGCGGTCCACTATTATGGTGTCTCGGATGAACCTGTAGTGACCAGGGACACCCGGTTCAATCCGGCCCGGTTGAGTTCGCCCATGACGCCCATGATAAGACCGTAATCGAGCGTTTTGTCGCCGCGCAGCATGATCTGGCGCGGATCTTCCGGATCTTGATCGGCGGCAATCTCGCGCAATCGTGTTCCCAGAGCGCCGCGGCTGAGTTCTTCGTCTTCGATAAACACGCGGCCTGCACTATCGATCGAAATCTGTACCGGCTCATGGTCCTGTTCCAGCGCATTGGCGCGGCTTTCGGGCAGGTCAACGGGCACGCCAGCGACCAGCAGCGGTGCCGTCACCATGAAAATGATCAGCAACACCAGCATCACATCGACAAAGGGTGTGACGTTGATCTCGGCCATCGGCGCACGTCCGCGACTGCCGCCGCGCCTCCCGATTCCGGATCCCATATTCATGCCCATGCTCAGTCTCCAAGCTCCAGTTCGCGGCTGAGCGTTGCGTGGAATCCATCGGCAAAGCGGCCCATGCGGGCCTCCAGCTTGTTCAGGCGGTGCGTGAAACGGTTATAGGCAATGACCGCAGGAATAGCAGCAAACAGACCGATGGCCGTAGCGAACAGGGCCTCGGCAATGCCGGGTGCGACCACCGCGAGCGAACTATTCTGTTCCGCCGCAATCGCCGAGAAGCTGCGCATGATCCCCCAGACCGTACCGAACAGACCGACAAAGGGTGCCACGCTACCCACGGTGGCTAGAAAATTAAGACGGTCGGCGATGCGATCCACTTCCTCGGCAATCGTCGCGTTCATCGCGGTGGCCAGCCGCTGCCTTGTACCCTCGCGGTCAACCGGTCCCTTTGCCGTCGAACGGCGCCATTCCCTGACACCGGATGCCAGGACTTTTGCGCTGGGCAAGCTGGACTTGCCATGTTCATCAAAAAACCTGTCGATATTCTCGGCCTTGGAGAAGGCCTGTTCGAACTTATCGGATTTGCGCGCGATTTGCGCGATGTTCATGCCAAAGCTGACGATGATCGTCCATGTCCACACGCTGGCCAGCAGCAGCCCGATCATCACCGCCTTGACGATAATATCGGCTTCCAGAAAGAGGATGACGGGAGAGAAATTGCCGGCTGTCGCCCCGAGGGAGAGTTGGTCTAGCAAGTTTTGATATCCTTCATTTCGTATCCGCTTGATCCATGACGCTGGCGAATGCTTTTGTCCATGATTTCGGTTGCCGTCTCGGACGTCCGGCGGGGGTAAGGAAAGCCGCGTGAACAGATGCTGACGTGATCTTGTCCGATCCGCGCACGATCGTCTGGTCGATAATCACGCTGGCGGCGCGCAGCGTCTCGACCGTGCTGATGACGACAAGATCATCATCCAGCTTGGCCGGCAACAGATATTTCATCGTCAGATCAACCACTGCGTAAACACCTTCACCGCTCTCATAGGCTGTATTCTGGTCCATATCGAGCTGGCGAAGCATGTCCGATCGGGCGCGTTCCATATAGCGAAGATAATTGGCATGATAGACAATGCCGGAAAAGTCGGTGTCCTCGAAATAGATGCGGGTAGCGAAATAATGCCGTCCATTAACAAACCGGCCGTCATGCGGTTTGATATCATCGGGAATAAGGGAGGGAATGTCCATCCAGCGACATTAGGCGGTTGGTTTCACAGGTGGAAGAGGGAATGTTCGGCGTGCTTGCATCTGAACGTGAATTTGAGTCCGTTTGACTGTGAGATCACGGTCGCCGACAACAGACAGCCGTCAGTTTCGTTCAGCCTATTCCGTGCTCGGCCATTCGTCTTCCGATAACGGCTCTCCTGTTTCCAGAACAGACTTAAGATTGCTGAGAACCGCTGGCCAGCCTTCGCGCACACCGATATCCATCCGGGATCCCGGTTCGAGTTCGCTATGGATCACGGTCAGCTTGGTGTCGGGGCCCAGGCTGATCAACTCGTAGGTCACTCGTGACAGTTTCTCGGGGAGCTTTGCTTCCTGGTCAAAGGCCCAGCTCCAGACCATTTTTCGGGGCGGGTCGATTTCGATAATGCGGCCACGCGTGTCGATTTTATCGCTGCCATCGCTGCGCACATGATCCCATCGCGAACCCGGCTTCCAGTCGGACTCGTTATAATGGCCCCAATAGGCCTTGGTAAGCTCGCGGTCGATCAAACCGTTCCAGACCTGTTCGGCAGTGGCTTTGATAAAGATCGTATAAACGAAATCAGGCGCACATTTCTTGCCGGTCGAACTGCGGGTCTGGATCGGGACGGTTTTACTATCAGGCACGGCGTTTCTCCTGGGATTTTGTGAGTGGTTTTTCGATCTGTTCCTTGAAGTCGGTCAGCGCCTCGACGCGGGCATCTTCGAACTTGCCGACCCAGCGATGAACGATATCGCCGAGCGGAACGGGATTGAGATAATGCAGTTTTTCCCGTCCCTGCCAGTGAATCGATACGAGATTGGCCGCCTCCAGAATCCGGAGATGTTTGGTGACGGCCTGGCGCGACATATCCAGATTTGCGCACAGTTCACCGAGGCTCTGGCCGTTGTCGCTAAACAGCCGGTCCAGCAAGAGGCGACGGGTTTCATCGGCAAGGGCGGCAAAGACATCGGACATGGCTTCTTATATGCAACCAATAGGTTGCATGTCAAGCTCTCAATTGACGTCCTTGGCCCCAACTTTGACAAACTTTGGATGGAATCAGCGCGCACATCCAATACACAGGGCCGCAGCCGGATCGATCTCCAGCCGACGAAAGGCAATCGGTTCACCGCACTCCGCGCACCAGCCATATTCATCCTCGGCCAAGCGGTTCAAGGCAATTTCAATTCTCGCCAGATCGCTGGTTCTCCGCCGTGCTTCCGCCTGGGCCATCTCCTGTTGCTGTAAGGCGTCCATCCGCGACAGGCGGCCGACGCTTTGCTGGTCCAGTTCAACCGTATCGCGCCAGCTGGCACCTTCCTGGTTGCGTGCCTTCAGTTCGGATTGCCGCTCGAGCAGCAGCTTTTTCAGCTTGACGATCTGCGAATTTGCAAGGGCCTCGACCAAGACTATTCCGCTTGCGGCGTCAGCAGTTCCAGTGCCGCAGCGGTCATTGCCTCGGTTCCCAATGTGATGGATTCTCGAGGGGCAACCTTGAAGAACGGCGAGTGATGCGATGGCACCGGCTCGCCGCCTGCTTCTTCGCGATCAAAATCGGCCTGCGGTGTCCCTCCGACAGAAAAATACACGCCGGGTACATCGGTATTGGGTTCGACAAAATAGGCAAAATCCTCCGCGCCCATGCCTTCGCGAGGCTTGTTGTCGAAAACGTCCTGGCCAAAGCGTGAGGCGAAAACGCCCTTCACCCGCTTGGTCAGCGCAGCATCATTATAATTGGCCGGGGTGGATTCTTTCGATACCAGCACTTCGGGCAGCTTGTCATCCGGCAGGCCATTCATCCGGCCAACATTGGTCGCGATGCGCTTGATGCCTTCCAGCAATTTTGCCCGCGTATCTTCGTCATCTGAGCGGACTGTCAGCTGCATGACCGCCTTGTCCGAAATGATATTATGCTTGAACCCGCTGTGGAACGAACCGACGGTGATGACGCCGGGTTTCAGCGGGGCGATTTCCCTGCTGACAACCGTCTGCAGGTTCATGATGATCTGAGCGCCCATTACAATCGGGTCCTTGCCCCGATGCGGAGAAGCGCCGTGCGCACCAACTCCGTGGACAATGATGTCGACGCTGTCGGATGAACTGCTTGAGATGCCTTCGTCGAGGGAAAGCTTGCCGGTCGGCGTGTCGGCAGAAACATGAAAGGCCAGGGCGAAATCGGGCTTCGGAAAACGGGAGTAGAGCCCGTCGTCCATCATCAGCTTGGCGCCGCCGATGCGTTCTTCGGCGGGCTGCGCGATCAAGACCAAAGTGCCGGCCCATTGATCCTTCATGGCGGACATCCGGCGCGCGGTGCCGATCAGCGAAGTAATATGCACGTCATGGCCGCAGGCGTGCATGACCGGCTTTTCTTCGCCGTCGATACTGACCTGTTTCGCGGTGGACATATAGTCCAGCCCGCTGTCTTCGACGAGCGGCAGCCCGTCCATATCCGCGCGCAGCATCAGGGTCGGACCTTCGCCGTTTTTCATCACCGCGACCACGCCCGTACCACCAACCTTTTCGGTCACGGTGAAACCCGAAGCCCGCCATTGCTTGGCGATGATCGCGGCGGTGCGGGTTTCTTTATAGGAAAGTTCCGGGTTGCGATGAAAATCGAGAAACAGGGCTTTCAGATCCTTGTCATAATCCGCTGCAATTGCCGCAGCCAGATCAGGCGACGGCGAACTATTCTGTGCCGATACCGGTGCGGTCCAGATTAACGCGGTCGTCGCCGCCAAAGCCAAAAGATGTTTCATGATTCTCTCCCTGTATTTTTCTTCCTTATGCAGGACCCATACGGAATGCGCAAAGCTTGTTACCTTCCGGATCGCGGAAATAGGCGGCGTAAAAAGCCATCGGTCCTTCATCGCCGCGGACATCGGGCGCGCCTTCATCGCTACCACCAAGTTCGAGGCCCTTGTGGTAAAAACTGTCAACCTGTCCGCGTTCTTTCATCTGCAGCGCGATCATATTGCCATTGCCGGGCTGTGCGGATTGACCATCATAAGGCTTGGTAATCGCAATGGATGGTGTGGTCATATCGACGCCATAGAGGGTGAAACCATTTTCCTCCAATTCCATCAGGCGTTTCGCGCCCAGTTCGCCGAGCAGCGCATCATAATAGCCACGCGCCTTGTCGAGATCATTGGTGCCGAGCGTTACATATCCAATCATGGGTTTTCTCCTGATCATCAATCGGGGCGACTGATTCGGTTTCGCAGTGAAACTTATCAGGCGCGGACACAGATGCAATGACCTGCAGCGTCATTCCGCGCTGGTCCGGAGCGGGGAGAGCGATCCGGAACAAAAAAGGCAGAAGCTTATCGCTCCTGCCTTCATGTCATTTGCTGCAAATATGGTCAGGTTCATCCAGTCGGACAACTGCCGATTCGTTTGCCATTGCTCTTGGCGGAAATATTCATTTTCATACCCGCCGCGCCGCCATTCATGTTCATCGTCATGTCATAGCTGCTCGGTCCGTATTGGCCGTCCATCTTCATGGTCATGTTGCCGGGAGCGCCGCCCATATTGTTGCACGCCATTTCGGACGATACAGCCCCACCGCTCATGTCGAATTTCTTGACCTCGCAGTTGGTTTCTTCCTGCGCGGCGAAAAATTGCGCACCGGGGTTTTCGGCATCTTCCTTGGTGATGCAGGACTTCGAGGTCGTGACCTTGCCCTTCATACTATCCATCACGCCGGCTGGCATACCGTCCGGCAGTCCGTCGATTTTTACGTCCACGATTTCTACGGTATTTTCCCATTCGCCGGGCTCAAGCGTGACTTTGTTCATTTCCTGAGCCACTTCGTCGGCGGTGATCTTGCCGTCACCGTCTTGGTCGGCGCCCTTATCCGAACAGCCGCCTATCAGGCCGAGTACAGCCACTGAAACCAGTAATTTTTTCACAAGAATATTCCCTCAATGTTGGTGCCCCGCAGACAGTCATAAACCGATGAGCCACCGAAGTAAATTTTCTATGATGCCTATCGTAGGAAAACTCTACTCCGGGGATGACATTGGACCCTTTTTGTTCCATATCTACCGCATGACAGAATTAGTGATTAGAAGAGGCCTGGCGGAGCCGGACACCGGCGAAGATTTTGTCCCGCACAAGCCCCATCGTCCCGCAAAATCGGAAGGCGGAAAACCGTTCAAGCTGGTCAGCGATTTTGAACCGGCCGGCGATCAGCCGGATGCAATCAAGGAATTGGTCGCGGGGATGCTCGACGAGGAACGCGATCAGGTGCTGCTCGGGGTAACCGGATCGGGCAAGACCTTCACCATGGCCAAGATCATCGAGGAGCTGCAACGGCCCGCCTTGATACTGGCCCCCAACAAGATTTTGGCGGCGCAGCTTTACGGCGAGTTCAAGAATTTCTTTCCGGAAAATGCCGTCGAATATTTTGTATCTTATTATGATTATTACCAGCCCGAAGCCTATGTCGCGCGGTCGGACACCTATATCGAAAAGGAAAGTTCGGTAAACGAAGCGATCGACCGGATGCGCCATAGCGCGACCCGCTCGCTGCTCGAGCGCGATGACGTGATCATCGTGGCGTCGGTGTCCTGTCTTTACGGTATCGGTTCGGTCGAGACCTATTCGGCGATGATCTTTGATCTCAAAAAGGATCAGGCAGTCGACCAGCGGGATATCATCCGCAAGCTGGTGTCGCTGCAATATAAGCGCAATGACATGGCCTTCGCGCGCGGCAATTTCCGGGTGCGGGGCGATAATCTCGAGATATTCCCGTCGCATTATGAAGATATGGCCTGGCGGATCAGCTTTTTCGGCGACGAGATTGAAGAGATAGTCGAATTTGATCCGCTGACCGGCAAGAAGGGCGCGAGTCTGAACCGGGTACGGGTCTACGCCAATTCGCACCATGTGACGCCGGGCCCGACGATGAAGCAGGCGATGGAAGCGATCAAGTTTGAGCTTGGGGTCCGGCTGAAGGAACTGGAAACCGAGGGCAAGCTGATCGAGCATCAGCGGCTGGAACAGCGCACCAATTTCGATCTCGAGATGATAGGGGCCACCGGCAGCTGCGCCGGCATCGAAAATTATTCGCGCTTTCTGACCGGGCGGTTACCGGGTGAACCACCGCCGACCCTGTTCGAATATCTGCCGGACAATGCGCTGCTATTCGTCGATGAAAGCCATCAGACGGTCCCGCAAATCGGCGCCATGTCGAAGGGCGATCACCGCCGCAAGATCAACCTGGCGGAATATGGCTTCCGCCTGCCCAGCTGTATCGACAACCGCCCGCTGCGCTTCAACGAATGGGACGCGATGCGGCCGCAGACAGTGAGTGTGTCCGCGACGCCGGGCAAATGGGAGATGGAGCAGACCGGCGGTGTGTTCAGCGAACAGGTGATCCGTCCCACCGGGCTGATCGACCCGCCTGTGGAGATCAAGCCGGTCGAGGACCAGGTGGATGATGTCATCAACGAATGCCGCAAAGTGACGGCGCAAGGCTATCGCACGCTGATCACGACGCTCACCAAGCGGATGGCGGAAGATCTCACCGAATTCATGCACGAGGCCGGGATCAAGGTCCGCTACATGCACAGCGATGTCGAAACGCTGGAACGGATCGAGCTGATTCGCGACCTCCGGCTCGGCGTCTATGACGTGCTGGTCGGCATCAACTTGCTTCGCGAAGGGCTCGATATCCCGGAATGCGGCCTGGTCGCGATACTCGACGCCGACAAGGAAGGTTTCCTGCGCAGTGAAACATCGCTGATCCAGACCATCGGCCGCGCCGCGCGCAATATTGACGGCCGGGTCATTCTCTACGCCGACCGGATGACCGGATCGATGGAGCGCGCGATCAGCGAGACCGATCGCCGGCGCGAGAAGCAGGTCGAATATAATCTCGAGCACAATATCACGCCGCAATCGATCAGGAAGAATATCGGCGATATCATCGCCCATGCGACGGCCAAGGATATGGTGACCGGCGCGGTCGACGACGATGGCCATCATCTCGTCGGCCATAATCTGCGCGCTCATATCGAGAGTCTCGAGAAACAGATGCGCGATGCGGCGGCTGATCTCGAGTTCGAGACCGCGGGGCGCTTGCGCGACGAAATCCGCAAGCTCGAGGCGGAGGAACTGGGACTGCCTGCTGATCTGCAGGTCGCGCAGCCGAAAGGCAGGTCGACCGAGGGGCGGCCGGGGACGCGCAAGATGGGTTATGGGAAGACGCAGCGGAAGATGTAGTAATGGACCCGTTTCGATTAACAGCATGCTGAACTAGACCAACGGCATCGCAACCGCTTGTGCGAAACTTCCTAGCGGTCCATGTTGTCGTCGACATCCTGGGGAGAGGCAATCATGCGTACATCCATCCTTCTGACATTGGCGACATCTGCCTTGGCATTTGCTGCTCCGGTTTACGCAGGAGATGCAACCCCTGCATCGGTGGCTACTGCGGAAGCAACGGCCCCTGATTTTGCAGCGGCCGTGTCGGCGCCGGGTCGGGATGAAGCCGACGTCAAATTGGACGAGAGCCGCAAGCCTGCAGAAGTGCTGGCCTATATGGGTCTCGAAACGGGCGATGCGGTGCTCGATATCTTCGCTGGCGGCGGCTATTATAGTGAGATCATGGCGCGCGCCGTCGGTCCGAACGGTTCGGTTATTGCCGTTAACCCGCCGCAATTTGTCTCCAGTGACCAAGCCAAGGAAAAATGGGCGAATGTCGCCGCGCGGCAAGCCAATGTGACCATGGTGCCGTCGCAATTGCCGGATTACACACCGGCAGCGGACAGCATCGACTTTGCCATGCTGCATCTGATCTATCATGATTTTTACTGGCAAAGCGAGAAGTTCAAATTCGATCGAATGGACCCGGCTGTGGTGCTGGCAAATCTCTATGCGGGCATGAAACCCGGCGGTATCGTGGCGGTGGTCGACCATGTCGGTTCACCCGGCGACACGCGTGCGGTGGTGGAAAAAACCCATCGCATCGATCCTGCAACCACGCGGTCCGATTTCCTCAAGGCCGGTTTCGTGCTCGATGGCGAGAGCGAGATGTTTGCCAATCCGGAGGATGATCTGGAAATGAATGTCTTTGATCCGGCGGTGCGGGGGAAAACCGATCGCTTTGTGATGCGTTTTCGCAAACCCGGTTAGCGATTTGCGTTGCGAGCAAGCGCGAATTCGGACAGCGAATCGATAACAATCGTAACCAGTTGGAAAGTCAGGCATTTTCAATCATGGTTGAAAATGGCTGCCTGGCGGACGCAACCAGCTACCGCCAACTGCGCACGGCGCTTAACAAAAAAATAATGTCAATCCAACACTTTGCGTTAAGATACATCTATTTACAAGACTGTTCATAGCAGGTTGCTTAGAAGACCATTATACGGATTACATAGATAAGGACTGAGCCAAGGATAAAATTCCAGCGCGCTGGAATTGACTGAGGTCGGTATCAAGAAGTTGCAAAATTACCTCCACTGCCGGTGAAAACTGGCGGGCGGATCGGAGAAGTTTGACCGCCGGCGCCTTTAGACAGGGTCGCACGCTGTCGGAACAGAGGCGGAGGCAGATTCGGGTTGTGTATTGGATCTGTCTCCGACCCTCAGTGCGTACAAAGAGCAGCAATTGCTTTTCCACCGGGTCCAGGGATTTGTTGACGACGACTTTCGGGGGGTTCGTAGTCGTCGCCATATCCCGAGACCCTGGGGCGCAGGGCTGGCGCGCGTAAAGTTGGCGTGCCGGCCCTGCGATTGCCCCGCAATTCAGGAAGCGTATTTGACCGAGCAGCCGTAAGGGCGCGAATGTGCAACGCTGACTTTATCCCCGGATTTGATCTCGCCCAGTGCCGCCAGCACATGATTGCGCGCATTCTTGATATCTGCCGGATTGGCCGTCGGCTTGTCGTCGATACCGCCCTGATAGACCAATGTTCCCGAGCCATCGATGATATACAAATGCGGCGTGGTCCTTGCGCCATAAGCCTTGCCGACCAGGCCTTTTGTGTCGAACAGATAGTTGCTCGACCGGAAATTTTGTTTGGCCATCAGCGATTTCGCCTCGGCAGCCGTCATATGGCCCTGTTTGCCCTTGGCGCCGCTGTTGATCGTCAGCCAGACCACGCCCTGTTGCCGCGCCGCCTTTTGCGTCGCTTGCATATTGCCGCTATTATAATGTTTGGACACAAAGGGGCAGCCTGGATTGTGCCATTCGAGAACAACGGTCTTGCCGCGAAACTGTGATAGCTGAACCGTTTTGCCATTTACATCGGTGAGTTTGAAATCCTGGGCAATGGCGCCGGTTTTCTGGGCTGCTGCCAGAGGACTTGCCAGTGCGATGACGGCGATGGTTGCAACAGCAAAAGAGGGAATGTTTCGCACTTATGGTCTCCGTTCATTGGGGGATTGAATTAGTTGATGTGATCTACACCTGTTCGCTCACCAGATCCGTCAATGTCGCCACGGTCAGAATCTGCGGAAGAATCACCGGATCCTTGCCGGGGGCGTAATAAAGATAGAGCGGGACACCGGCGCGGCCATGTTGTTCAAGAAATTTGCTGATCACCGGATCGGGCCTGGTCCAGTCGCCTATCAGCACCGCGACTTTGGCCATTGCAAAAGCATCAGCGGTTTCGGTACGCTGGATGGCGGCGGCCTCATTGGCCTTGCACGTAATGCACCAGTCGGCAGTGAAATATGCGAACACCGGTCGGCCGGCCGCCCGCAATTCGGACAGGCGCTTTTCGCTAAACGGTTCGCTGGGCAACGTTGCGTCGGATGCGCTGGCCAGTTTCTGGCTATCCATCGCCGCTTCGCCGGGGAGGGCGATGATACCGCCTGCTATGGCCGCAACCATCGCTGCGCTGGTTAATGCACCGCGTGACAATCCTTTCATCTGTCCGCCGCCGAACCACCACAGGATCAGCGCGACGACGAGCAGGAAGAGCAACGACAGACCCAGCGCGTCGGTACCGATCTGGCGGCCCAGCAACCAGATCAGGCCGATGCTGGTCAGGAACATCGGGATCGCCATGATCTTGCGAAAACCATCCAGCCAAGGCCCGGGTTTTGGCAAGCGGTTGCGGATCGCGGGTACAAATCCGATCAGGAGGAAGGGCAGGGCAAGGCCGACGCCAAGGCCTGCAAAAATCACCAGTGCGGCAATCGGCGGCAGGATGATTGTGGCACCCAAAGCTGCGGCCATGAACGGTCCCGTGCAGGGTGTCGCGACGAACGCGGCCAGCGCGCCGGTCCAGAAGGATCCGGCAGCGCCGTCTTTCCGGGCCAGCTTGTTGCCGAAATTGACATTGGGCAGCTCGAACATGTCGGCCAGATTGAGGCCGATCGCGGTAACCAGCGCGAGCAGGACAAAGATGATCCGGGGATCCTGAAGCTGAAACGCCCAGCCGACTGCCGCTCCGCTGGCCCGCAGGCCGAGCAGGATTGCACCGAGCAATGTGGCGACCACGACGACACCGGCGGTATAGGCCAGCGCATCGCGCCGGACGACGGTTTCATTGCCGCCGGCCTTGGCCAGACTGATCGCTTTCAGACTGAGTATCGGGAAGACACAGGGCATCAGGTTGAGTAGCAAGCCGCCCAATATCGCGCCGCCCAGTGCGAGGAACAGCAGCGAGGTGATATTCCCGTCCTCCGGCCCGTCTCCAGCCAGGGGCAGGCCGGTCATTGCGACTTCGCCTTTGGTCGCGGTGATGAGAAATCCCGTGTGCTCGCCGATTTTCAACACACCGTTGATCGTATCCAGCCCATCCCCGCGCGCGCCGGTTTCAAGGATCAGGCGGTCGCCGTCACGGCTGAATTTCTGTGGCGCGGCATAGTCGACGATGCCGTCTTCGAGGATAAAGAAATAAGGCCGATTGATCTCGACACTGGCCGGAAGCGGGACCGACAGGCGGAACAGGTTGTCGGTAACTGCAAAAGCTCCTTCGCTGCCCAAAGGCCGGGGCAGGGCTTCACGAAAACCGCTGAACCGCTTGTCCAGCAAGACCGGCGCTTCCTTGCCGACGACCTGCAGAGTGATCGACAATTCATCCTGCTCGGGTACGCAGATCTCGTCGGTGCAGGAAAGCCATTCGGATTTAACCGATATCGGCAGCGGGCCGGGCTGGACGCTATCGGACAGGTTTAGATTGACCAGAACCGCATAATCGCCCTTGTAAACATAGTTCATGATACCGGAGATCAGCAGCGTATCTGGGACCTGAAATTTCGGCTTTCCGGCTGTCACGCCTGCGGGCAAAGTCCAGTCAAAGCTCATGCCGATGCCCGCATCGCCGGGATTTTCCCAATATCCGTGCCAGGTTGGCTTGGGTTCCATGACAAAGGCCAGAGTTACGCTTTGCCCGGCCTTCACATTCTGTGATTCGGCGACCAGTGTAGCGGGTACATTCAATTCGCTGTTGCCCAGCCGATTCTGAGCCTCGGCCGCAGGCGTAAAGGCCAGCGCCGCGAACGCCAGCATCATCGCGAAGATGCGAAAATCAAATGTCATAAAAACTCACCATTTCCTGTTTATTCGCATTTAGGCTATTGGCAGACAGCTTTCTATAGCCGCTTTTATCAGTGAGGACCATTCGTGCGAAAATCGACCATAGTTACAACGCTGGCTGCGCTTATCACATTTTCAGGAACCGCAAATGCCGAAGATCACATAGCCGCAGAAGCCTCCAATCCGAAATTGGTTGTTGCCATCTCGGTTGACCAATTATCCGCCGATCTGTTCAGCGAATATCGCAGCAGCTTTACTGGCGGTCTGAAACGTCTCGCGAGCGGCGCGGTATTTCCGTCCGGTTATCAATCCCATGCGGCCACCGAGACCTGTCCCGGCCATTCGACGATCATGACCGGCGTCCATTCCGGACGCGCCGGGATCATCGCCAATAACTGGATTGATTTGTCGATCAAACGCGAAGACAAGACCGTCTATTGCGCCGAAGACGAGCGGATTGACGGTACCAGCTTTGGCGATATTACCGCGGCTACACAGGGCGATTATGTCGCCTCGGCCTGGCATTTGCTGGTGCCCACATTGGGCGAGCGGCTCAAGAAAATATCGCCAGAATCCCGCAATGTCGCGGTGGCCGGCAAGGACCGGTCAGCCTTGATGATGGGCGGCAAGGATGTCGACGAGATATACTGGTGGAAAGGGAACGGATTCTCGACCCTTGTCGGTCGTGGCACGTCCGATTCGATGGCCGCGCTAAACAAGAGCATTGGTGAAAAGATCGACAAGGCACGCCCGGCTTATGCGGTCCCTGCCCATTGCAACGTGCGCGGCGCGAAAATTGCGCATGGCGATGATCAATCCGTCGGCGATTATGCGTTCCAAAGGCCCGACGGCGCCGCGCGTATTTACCGCGGCTCTCCCGACTTTGACGGTTCGGTGATCGCGGCCGCAACGACGTTACTGAACGAACATAAGCTGGGTCAGGGCGAAGCCACGGATGTCTTGTCCATCAGCCTGGCCGCGACCGACTATATCGGTCACGCCTTCGGCACGGCCGGCCTCGAAATGTGCATCCAGATGAGCGCACTGGACCAGTCGCTCGGAGATTTTTTCGATATATTGGATGGTCAGAACATTGACTATGTCGTCATGTTGACTGCCGATCATGGCGGGCTCGACCTGCCTGAGCGGATGCGCCTTCAGGGTGTTCCGACGGCACAGCGGATCGACGCTGCTCTCAATGCCAAATCGATCGGCATGACCATCGCCAAGGAACTGAAAATCCCGGGAGACAAGCCTGTTCTGTATGCCGACAGCCCCTTTGGCGACTATTATGTCAGTCTGGACCTTTCCAAAAAACAGCGGGCACAAGTCAAGGATAGCGCCATGGCGCTAATAGCGGCTCACGCGCAGGTGGAAGCCGTGCTCGACCATGACGATATATTGGCGACCGAGGTTTCGAGCGAATCCCCCGAGGAATGGACTTTGCTACAGCGCGCCCGCGCTTCTTTCCATCCCGACCGGTCCGGCGATTTTATCGTCCTGCTCAAAAAGGCAATTACCCCGATAGCTTCAACCGCACGCGGATTTGTAGCAACGCATGGCAGCCCGTGGGATTACGATCGCCGCGTTCCTATCCTGTTCTGGCGCTCGGGCATCCAGCATTTTGAGCAGCCACTGTCGGTGATGACGGTCGATATTGCTCCGACTCTCGGTGCGCTTATCGGCGTGGATATTCCGGCGGATGAAACCGACGGGAGATGTCTGGATATCGACGGCGGCCCGGCGAATAGCTGCGAATGAATTACCGCCGCTGGTAGCGGGTCAGGCCTTGCCCGAGGCTGTTGTTGGCAATCCGCAGCTGGTCGCCGCTCCAGTCGGCAACAAACCAGGTGTTGCGTTTCACGCCCTTGGCCAGCGACGCGCTGTTCGAATGGATGTTGAGCCCCGTCGAGCTGTGCTCCCTGTCTTCGGCCGCTATGGCGATGAAGGCGCTCCAGTTTTCCTTGTTCTGGCCCTGGACAAAGACATTGCCGCTGATCACCCCGGTTGCGCCGGCCGGCAGGTCGATCATGTAATTGGTTGCACGACCCTGCGTATCATCAAAACTATTGTTGTTGATCGTCGCCCGCCCCGCCCGGCTTTTGACATAATGTCCGCCATTGCCTTTTTCGAAACGGCTGTTGGTCACCTTCAGCGATCCGAAATCACCGATATAGATGCTGTGCGCGCAGGACAGGCCGCGATCACATCGTCCCAGTCGCTGGAAAGTCGAGCGATCAATTACAATTTCGGCGCTCGGGTCATCGGCGCTCAATATGCCCTGTTCGGCGTTGCGGAACATGGCGTTGTAAACATAGAGATCGCCCCGCTCGATGCGAATGCCGGCGCCGTTGCCATCGGCTACTTGCTGATTCTGGAATATGATTCCGTCAATAGTGGCTGCTTTGCCCCGCAAGACAAGCGATGCCTTGCCCTCGCAGATGCCGCCATCGAGCACGGTCTGGCCCGCAACTAACGCTTTGTAGGTGATGCGACCCGCCTTCTGGACCGCGCAATCGCCATAGGCACCGGGTGCGATGATGATTGTCGCATTATTGCCGCCGATTGCCGCGACCGCGTCCGCCAGCCCGTGATAGGCCTGGCCGGTTTCCTTGACCGTGAACGGGGCAGTCCGCTGGGCTTGCGCAGCCGTTCCGGCGAGGGAGGCTGAAAGCAGTGCGGCGATCAAAGGGGTCGTGAACTTCATTTCGGCGATCCTGAATCGGGGGAATAGGGCAGTTTCAATATCGCTTGCCGCGATATCAAACAATATAAAAGCTTAGGCTGTCCCAGATGAATTCAGGCTGAGCGAAAGAAATTAAAGGGTTAATTCCCTCCGCCTATTCATTCAGATTGGGCCGCAACCATCGCCGCGCCTGATCGATGGAGGCGCCGCGACGGATGGCATATTCTTCAACTTGGTCCTCTCCAATCCGCGCAACACCGAAATAGTCGGCCTGCGGGTGGGCTAGATAGAAACCCGAAACAGCCGCGGTCGGCGTCATCGCGAAGCCGCTGGTCAGTTCAATGCCCGTGTTTTCCGTCGCATTGAGCATGTCGAACAGGATCGGTTTGAGGCTATGGTCCGGGCAGGCCGGGTAACCCGGGGCAGGGCGGATGCCCTGATATTTTTCCCGGATCAGATCCATGTTGTTCAAATTCTCTTCGGCTGCATAGCCCCACAGGTCCTTGCGGACATGTTCGTGCATGCGTTCGGCAAAGGCTTCTGCCAGCCGGTCGGCCAGCGCTTTCAGCAAGATGCTGCTATAGTCATCCTTGTCCATTTCGAACCTCTGGACATGTTCATCGATGCCGTGACCGGCGGTGACCGCGAAGCCGCCGATCCAGTCGTCGGCGGTATCAATGAAATCGGCGAGACAATGGTTCGGTTTGCCACCGCGTTTGACGACCTGCTGGCGCAGCATGGGCAAGGTATATTCATCATTTTGCGGAGAGACGAGAATGTCATCGCCTTCCCTGCGCGCTCGCCACAGACCGGCCACGCCTTTGGCTGTCAGCCATTTTTCGTCGATAATCTGGTCGAGCATGGCCTGCGCATCGCGAAACAGGTCGCTGGCACTTTCTCCCACCACTTTATCGGTCAGGATGGCGGGGTAATTCCCGGCCAGCTCCCAGGTCCTGAAAAAAGGGGTCCAGTCGATATAGTTGCGCAGTTCCGCAAGATCCCAGTCGTCATATGCGTGCAATCCCGGTTTGGCCGGTGCCGCAGCCTTTAGACTCATGTCAACCTCGGCGGCGTTGGCGCGCGCATCTTCAAGTGTTGTCAGTTTTTTTCCGGTCTTGCCCGCCCGCGCGATGCGGACCTGTTCATAATCTTCCCGGGTTTTGGCGATAAAGCCCACGGCCTGCGTGTCGCTGACCAGCTGGGAAGCGACGCCGACGGCGCGGCTGGCATCGAGCACATGGATGGTCGGACCGCTATAGGCGGGTTCGATACGCAGCGCGGTATGGGTTTTTGATGTGGTCGCGCCGCCGATGAGCAAGGGCAATTGCATTTTTGCCCGCTCCATTTCTTCGGCGACGGTTACCATTTCGTCCAGCGACGGGGTGATCAGCCCGGATAGTCCGATGATATCCGCATCATTTTCATTCGCGGCCTTCAAAATATCGGTCCAGGACACCATCACGCCCAGATCGATGACTTCAAAGCCGTTGCATTGCAGCACAACGCCGACGATATTCTTGCCGATATCGTGCACATCACCCTTGACCGTGGCCATGATAATCCGGCCCTTGCCCTTGGCATTTTCGTCCTTTTCGGCTTCGATATAGGGAAAAAGATGGGCGACCGCCTTTTTCATGACACGGGCGGATTTTACCACTTGCGGCAGGAACATCTTGCCCGAACCGAACAGGTCACCGACAACATTCATGCCGTCCATCAAGGGGCCTTCGATCACTTCGATCGGGCGGCCTTTGCGGTCTTGCACCGCCAGCCGCATTTCCTCGGTATCTTCGATGATATGCGCGTCGATGCCTTTGACAAGCGCATGTTCCAGACGCTTGTGCACTTCATAGCCCCGCCATTCCGCTGCTGCCTTTTCCGCTACTTCATCGGTGCCGCGGAATGTCTCGGCCAGCGTGATCAACCGGTCGGTTGCATCTTCGCGACGGTCAAATATCACATCTTCGCAATGTTCGCGCAGTTCGGGGTTGATATCATCATAAATATCCAGCTGCCCGGCGTTGACGATTGCCATATCCATGCCCGCAGGGATGGCATGATAGAGAAATACGCTGTGCATCGCCCGGCGGACCGGTTCGTTGCCGCGGAAGCTGAACGACAGGTTTGAAAGTCCGCCGGAAATATGGACATGCGGGCAACGCGCCTTGATTTCGCGCGTCGCCTCGATGAAATCGAGTCCATAGCGGCGATGCTCGTCGATGCCGGTGGCGATCGCGAACACGTTGGGATCGAAGATAATATCTTCCGGCGGAAAACCGATGCCAGTCAGCAGCTTGTAGGCGCGTTCGCAAATCTCGATCTTGCGTTGCTTGGTGTCCGCCTGTCCGGTTTCGTCAAAGGCCATGACCACGACAGCGGCGCCATAAGCCATGCATTTGCGCGCGTGATCGAGAAACTCCTCCTCGCCTTCCTTCATCGAGATACTATTGACGATCGGTTTGCCGGACACGCATTTAAGCCCGGCTTCGATCACCGACCATTTGCTGCTGTCGATCATCACCGGCACACGGGCGATATCGGGTTCGGCAGAGATCAGCTTGAGAAAGGTGGTCATCGCATGATGCGCGTCAAGCAGGCCCTCGTCCATATTGATATCGATCACCTGCGCGCCATTTTCGACCTGCTGGCGGGCGACCTCGACCGCCGCTTCATAGTCATCGTTGAGGATGAGCTTCTTGAACCTTGCAGACCCGGTAACGTTGGTGCGTTCGCCGATGTTGACGAAATTGGTGGAAGAGGGCTTTGTCATAATATTGTGATGTCATCCGTTGGTCTCGAGCGAAGCCGAGAGACAATTAATTTTACTCTACCCGCGCTGCGGCGGCGCGCAGCACTAGCGGGATAGTCGATCGCTTATGCCGCCATGTTGAATGGCTCCAGTCCCGAAAGGCGAGTATGAACAGAAATGGCCGGTATCTTGCGCGGTTCCTGGCCGGTCACGGCTTCGGCAATGGCACGAATGTGATCCGGTGTTGTACCGCAGCAACCGCCGACGATATTGACCAGACCATCTTTCAGCCAGTCACCGATCAATTCCGCTGTTTCTGCCGGCATTTCATCATATTCGCCGAGATCATTGGGCAGGCCGGCATTGGGATAGGCCATGATCAAAGTGTCCGCCTCTTTCGACAGCATCGCCAGATGCGGCCGGAGCTGGTCGGCGCCGAAGGAACAGTTGAGACCGATGGTCAGCGGTTTCAAATGACGCACGGCATGCCAGAACGCCTCGACGGTATGGCCCGACAGATTCCGGCCGGACAGGTCGGTCAGGGTCATTGATATCATCAGCGGCACGTCGCGGCCGCTCGCCTCGGCGGCTTCCATCGCGGCCATTCCGGCGCATTTTGCGTTGAGCGTGTCGAATATCGTTTCGATCAACAGAAAGTCCACTCCGCCGTCGATCAACGCATCGCATTGTGCGCGGTACACGCCTTTGAGATAATCATAGTCAATCTCCCGGAAGCCCGGGTCATTGACGTCGGGTGACAGGGACAATGTCTTGTTCGTCGGGCCGATCGCTCCGGCAACGAAGCGCTTCAGACCATCCTTGGCTTCGGCCTTTTCGCAGGCCACGCGCGCAATTTCTGCCGATTTGACGTTCAGATCGCGTACCAGATGCTCGCAGCCATAATCGGCCTGGCTGATCTCGGTGGAGCTGAACGTATTGGTCTCGATAATGTCGGCGCCCGCTTCCAGATAGGAAATATGAATCGCTTCGATAATGTCTGGCCGGGTCAGGCTGAGCAGATCATTATTGCCCTTCTGGTCATCGGTCAGGTCCAGACTGCCGCGATAATCCTGTTCGCCAAGCCGATAATCCTGGATCGCCGTGCCATAGCCGCCATCGAATACCAGAATGCGCTCTGCGGCCAGTTTCTGCAATTGTTCGCGTGCGCTGGTCATGCCGCTTTCTCCTGTCGTCCGCCAGTGGGCCGCTTGCCGAGCAAGTGGCAAATGGCGTAGCTAAGTTCTGCCCGGTTGAGCGTGTAAAAATGAAACTGGCGGACGCCGCCGGCATAAAGCTTGCGGCATAATTCCGCCGCCACGGTGGCCGCGATCAATTGCCGTGCCGAGGGATGGTCATCCAGCCCTTCGAACAGGTCATTCATCCATGGCGGAATTTCCGCGCCGCACATTCCTGCAAACTTGCGGGTCTGGGCGACATTGGAAACCGGCAAAATGCCTGGTACCAACTCTGCATCGATACCGGCCGCTGCCGCTGCGTCGCGAAATCGGAAAAAAGCTTCTGCGGTAAAGAAAAACTGGGTGATCGCCCGGCTTGCTCCGGCATCCAGCTTGCGTTTCAGATTGTCGAGGTCGCTTTGCGGGCACTCGGCTTCCGGATGGGTTTCCGGATAGGCGGCAACCGATATTTCGAACGGCGCAATATCCGTTAGGCCCTTCACCAGCTCTGCGGCGCTGGCATATCCTTGCGGGTGCGGCTCGAACGCCTGACCTTCTGCAGGCGGGTCGCCGCGCAGGGCGACAATATGGCGAACGCCCGCGTCCCAGTAGGATTGGGCAACCTCCGCGATTTCTGCTTTGCTGGCACCGACACAGGTCAAATGCGCTGCGGCCGGAATATTGGTTTCCTTTGCAATTCTCGCCACCGTAGCATGGGTGCGTTCCCGCGTAGTTCCACCAGCACCATAGGTCACAGAGACAAATCGCGGATTGAGCGGCTCGAGAGTCACCACACTATCCCACAGAGTCCGTTCCATCTTTTCCGATTTGGGTGGGAAAAATTCAAAAGAGACATCTGCATCCCCGCTCAATCCCGCAAACAGCGGAACATCAAGGGCGCGTTTGGCTTCTTCCAGCTCGCTCAGAGCCATCGGCCGTGTCGAATTGCTCATGCTGTTGCTCTTTTCAAATTTTCAGTTTGGGCGGTCAATTTGCCGGAGTCGGGATGCAGACTGGTAATGGCGGACTTTCTGGCCAGCCAAATTTTTACCGTCAGTTCGCCTCCATCGAGCGTTCTGGTCTGCACCAGCTCGAGCTTTGATGCGGTGAGCCAGCGTTTCATGCTGTCATCACTGAAGCCCAGGCGCGCATGAGCATGTTCTGTGCGCAAATCTTCCCGGTCGTGCGCCGCAAAATCCGCGATCAGGACCAGACCATTGGACTTCAGCACCCGGGACACTTCGACAAGCACAGCCTCCGGATGCTGGGCATAATGCAATACCTGATGGAGGATGGCGGTGTCGACGGCACCATTGGCCACGGGCAGCTGGTTGAAATCACCCTGTTTCAACTCCGTCTTCTGTACCAAATTCGATCCGGTGCCAGTCTCGCTTTCGAGCAATTTTGCTCGAGCCAGCCGCAACATTTCGGGACTCTTGTCGAGCGCAATGACCGATTGGGCCGACGGTCCGAACAGTTCGACCATCCGTCCCGTGCCAGTCCCGATATCCAGCATCTTGCCAAGTTGTGCGTCCCGCAGCAAGGCGAGCATGGCTCGCTCAACTTCTGCTTCGGGTAGGTGGAGCGACCGGATCGCATCCCATTCTTCGGCATGGGCGGCAAAATAGCGTTCAGCCATGTCAGCGCGCGCTTTGCGGACCAGCGATAGCTGCGCTTGATCCTGCGTGGCCTGTTCGGACTTCGCGACCTTGTCCGACCGAAAAATACGCCCCAAAATTTCCAGCTCGGATGCGGGTCCGGGTTTCAGAAAAACCCAGCTCCCTTCCTTCCGACGTTCTGCCAGCCCGGCTTCATCCAATATCCTGATGTGGCGTGAAATACGGGGCTGACTCTGGTCAAGAATTTGCGCAAGCTCGCCCACTGCCAATTCCATTTTCTGCAGCAACAGCACGATTCGCAACCGTGTAGGGTCGGCAAGTGCTCTAAAAATGTTCAAGATATGGTCCATCGCTCATAGGTATATAAAGAAATCTTTATATCTGGTCAATCGGCTAGATTTTCCGCGTTTGGTATTTGTTTGGGACCGCCATTATGCCAGAATTTACAGGACATGAAATTGCCACAACAGGTTCTTCGTTGCGTTCGTTCCGTCATATCGCTACATACACGCACCGTAGGCCGATGGAGGAAAGAACCTCCCGCCCTGCGTGGTTTTTTGAGGAATATAACAAAGGTTTACCCCAATGAAAAAAGTTACAACGTCACTCGTTTTGGCCGCTGCACTTGGCCTGGCCGCATGTTCTGGCGCCGACAATGCTGAAGCCGGTGCAGAAGAAGCCGTAGAAGGCACAGAAGCAACCGCTGAAGAAGCTGCTGATGATGCTATGGATGCCGCTGAAGGCGCAACCGACGCCATGGGCGAAGCTGCTGCTGACGCAACTGCCGAAGTTGGTGCTGCTGCTGATGCTGCTGGTGAAGCCGCTGGTGAAGCCGCTGCAGCTGCCAATACTGCTGCTGATGCTGCCAAAAAAGCTGCAACCGCTGCGAAAAAAGTAGCTGAATAAGCTTTTCGACATATTGAGAAAAAAGGGCTGCTTTCGGGCGGCCCTTTTTTTGTCTTTGGTTCCGTCCGGATCGGCTTTATGGAGATGCAATGAGAAGCGTTTTATGTGCCATGATATTGACCGGACTGGTCGCTTGCGGCCCTGCCCAGAATGATCCCGGCCCCGGCGGTGTTACCGTCGGCGAGGCAAAAGCACTGGATGAAGCGGCGAAAATGCTCGACGAGCGCAACGCGCCGCCCGAATTGATCGAGATTCCGGAAACGGCCCCTGCCGATACCGAATAAGCGCTAGCCTGGGTGGTAACGGGCGACAGCTCGGGTCACCGCCTGCATCAGGCGCATGCGTTCGGGAATCGAAGCGGTCGTGTCACCCAGCATTACGACCACGGCATAGCGTGTACCATCCGGAGCGGTCATGATACCAATATCATTATATCCGGTTGCCATCGAACCAAGAACCTGTCCGGTCCCCGTCTTGTGCAAGAATTCCCAGCCCGTCGGCACTCCGGCCTTCAACCGATTTGGGCCGCTGCGTGTGCGTTTCAATATCGATTGCAGCAATCTTGTCGAATTGTCCGAGAGCAGTTCGCCGCGGGCCAATTTGTCGAGCGCGCGAACAATCGCGAGTGGGCTTGCCCCATCAACCGGATCGGCGAGATAGGCGTCGAGTGATTGGCGTCGTTGCTCGACCGGTATTCTGGCGCGGGCCGCATAGAATGTCCTTCGGTGGGACAGATTCTGTTTCCATTCCATTCCCGCAATTCCGCTTTGTAATAGCCGTTCGCCAGGACCGAAGCGAATTTTGCCAAGGTTGTTTTTTGCGATGAACTGGCGGACGGCTTCCGGCCCGCCGGCATGACGAAGCAAGGCGTCATTTGCGGTATTGTCGCTGCTCGCCAGCGCCTTTTCCAGCAATGTGTAGACGGTTTTCACAACGGCGCCTTCCCGTTCCACTTCAACCGCCATGGGTTGATGGAATACCGTCAGGTCTTCTTTGCCAATGCGGATGGGGTCCGACAATGATGCGCGGCCCTGATCGATCTTGTCGAGCAAGGTTATAGCGACCCAAAGCTTGGAAACGCTTTGCTGGGGGAAATATTCATCCATCCGGTGGCCGAATTCCCAATCGCCATCGATCCGTTTGACCGCAATCCCGGTTTTCCCCGGGAAGCTTCGCCACAGATCCGCAACTTCGCGGACCAGCGCGGGATCGGGGCGTTCGCGAGTATTATCGGCGCGAGGCGATGTCGACGGCGCGGGATTCTGATATATCGGAGGTGGGGCATCTGATCGTTGGGCCGCTGGCCGGTTCGAAGTAGACACGCATGCGGTCAACATGGTGGTCAGCAGCAAAATCAATATATACCGAAACTGGATCATGCGGGGCCGATCATCTGATGTTAGAGAGCTCATATATCCTTCTAGCTAAGTGACCCAGTCTTAACAGAGCCATAACTGGGGATTGCGATGAACGATTCTCTTCGTGCGACAGACGGTTGACGCGGGCCCGGAAGCCTGTTCATCTTCGAAAAGTCAGCCCTATTTCCTGATGCCAAAATTGAGCCTGCGGGTCACGCTATAGTCGAGCGTATTCACGAAAAAATAGGATATCGTCCAGCGCAGTCGATTGAGAAAAGACCGGCGGGACCTGTGCAGTTCCGGGGTGATAGCTTCTGCTTGCTCATGCAAAATGTCGATTATGCTGCGGGCGTGATTGGCAAAGTCCGCATCTTCGATCCGCAACATCATTTCCACATTGATAAACAGGCTGCGCAGATCGAAATTTGCTGAACCGACATATACCGCATCATCGACAATCACCAATTTCGTGTGAAGGCGCTTGGGCTGATATTCGTAAAGCCGAGCGTTCCGCTTCAACAGATATCCGTAAAGCAACCTGCTTGCTCCGATTGTCGCGGCATTGTCTGTTTTGCCTGGCAATATGATCCGGCTCTGACCGCCGCGCTTGGATAATCCGCCAATACGCCGCAAAAGCCCTTGTCCTGGCGAAAAATAGGCGCTGACCAGATCGAGCCTGCAGCCGTTTTCAAGATCCTTCTTGATCGCTGATGCCCAGCGACTCAGGCGATTGCTCGGTCCGCCCAGAAGCCAGCGAAACTGGCCATCGCCAGAATCCCAGTGCCGGACCATCTTCCGCAAAGAACGTATGTTGCCGTTGTCCCGATAGACCCAGTCCGACAACAGGCGATAATAGTTGGCCAGATTCACGACTTCGGGTCCCTCGATTTCAAGGCCGAGATCTTCCCAGCTATCACCGGTCGGGCCGCTATCCTCGGCTGGACGGGGCACATCAAAATAGTCGTCGGCAATGTTGAAACCACCAATCAGGGCACGGCGATCATCGGCGATGATCATTTTCTGGTGATTGCGGACAAAATAACTGGTCGAAAAGCGGGGGCTGAAAATCTTGAACTTCCCGCCCGCCTCGATCAGCGGATCGAAGAAATTTCGTGAAGCACCATTGGAGCCGAAGCTGTCGACCATCATTTCGACTGCCAGCCCGCGTTTACAGGCGGCGATCAGGATGTCCAGGATCCTCCGGCCGGTGCGGTCATCCTCAAACATGTAAAAGAACAACTTGAGGCTTTTCTCCGCGCCTTCGAGCATCTCCACCAGCGCGGCCAGACGTTCCGTCGCAGCACGGACGAGCCGCAATCGGTTTGCCCCGACGTCAAACCATTGCGGTGGAGCGGAGTGCAATATCAGGTTATCTGCCGTGGCGCTTTCCATGCTTTAGGGGCATAGATTATCACCGGTGCACCGACAAACCATTAGATTGCCTGCCAATGTTTGCACGACACCGGATTTGTTGACAAATCCCGCCCATATCCCTAGATGCAGGCCTCTTTTCCAAAACTTTGCAGAATCAGGAGCGGCTTATGGCTCGCGTTACCGTTGAAGATTGCGTCGATAAAGTAACAAACCGGTTTGATCTGGTGTTGTTCG